>Ga0209633_10004230_pt1 | contig 12957 bp, 11 predicted proteins | sample Cruoilmetagenom1_FD_187290 | JGI IMG/M metagenome (GOLD analysis project Ga0209633, IMG submission 187290) | Oil polluted marine microbial communities from Coal Oil Point, Santa Barbara, California, USA - Sample 1 (SPAdes) (version 2) | ecosystem: Environmental > Aquatic > Marine > Oil seeps ... | reverse complement strand
TCAGCAAAAAGATCTGGTCTATAAACAGACTCGATCACTTTTTTCATATCTATAGGTTTATCGATCTGACCCCATCTATACATTTGAGTCATGAACCACATACCATGTGAATAGAAAGGATATGATGCATAATAGTTTGCAAATGTATTAAACATCGGGTTAGAACTGTCTACACCTTTGTTATAAAGGAATGTTCCGCTCATAGACTTTCTAAGTACACTTTTGGGTGCCTTAACATAGTTTTTCTTAGCAAGGAAACCAATCGCCTCTTCTCTGTTTTCCCATGATGCATCCAACCACATTTGTGCTTCTATGATGGCTTTCATTACCGCTTTTGTTGTTTCTGGATTCTTCTTAATGAAATCCGCTCTTGCCTGAAGTACTTTTTCAGGGTTGTTGTTCCAGATGTCATAGTTTGTTACAAGTGCAGAACCTTTACCTTTAAGTACTATCCTGGAGTTCCAAGGTTCACCAACACAGTACCCTTCAATATTCCCGGCAATGAGGTTTGAAGGCATCGTTGGCGGTGGAAATGGTTTGATCGTACAGTCAGTATCTGGAACGATACCTGATGCAGCCATCCAGTAACGTAACTCATAGTTGTGTGTTGATACAGGGTGAACCATACCAAAACTGAGTGGTTTATAGTTCTCACCTTCCGCTTTATGTTTTGCATCAATGTATTTTTTTAAGCTCTCTGCGGAAACAGGTCTTTCAGTTTTATCCAGGCCGTATTTTTCCATCTCTTTGATGATGTTATTACCATAAGTGATCGCATTACCATTAAAGTCTAAAGATAAAAGAGCTTGAAGATGTGCATTACCATTTATACCTATCGTTGCAGCGATCGGCATACCTGCAAGTGCATGAGAAAAGTCATACTCACCGGAGATCACCTTTTGCTGAATTCCTGGCCATCCACCACCCTCTTTTGCTACATGAACATCAAGTCCATACTTTTTAAAGAAGCCTTTTTCTTTAGCCACTACAATAGGTGCACAGTCAGTTAGTGCGATAAAACCTATTTTTAATTTTGTTTTCTCTAACTCTGCCATAGAAGCCGTTGCTACAATACTTAAGCCAAACCCTATGCTTAGTACTTTTTTAATTAATGCTTTTGCCATTTGAAATCCTTTTTTAATATTTGTGAGTGAATTATAACAGCAAAAGAACAATTTACATACAAATGGTTGTATAATTTTTGATCAACTATCTGTATACTATAATAACATATAGTAATTTATGATATTTTATATAAGATTGATAGTATGAATAATAGTTGTCAAGTGATAACTATATGAAGCCAAAATATGCAGAACTAAAACTGTTCTGCACTACTTTGAAGAATGTAACGTTCCATTGAAGCTGGATAAGGAGGGGATAAAAGTTCTCCCTCATTTAGGGGTGGGAAAAACTCATCATAACGATGATATTCTGTACGGTTAACCCTTTGATAGATATGTGTACGTGCCAATTTATCTGGGCTGTCCAGTCCTGCTGAAGCAAGAAGTTCTTTAAAAGAGTGCAGTGTTTCACTATGATAATTTGCTACACGTTGTTTTTTATCTGTCACAACTAGTCCATTGGAGAGTACAGCATCTTGCGTTGCGATTCCTGTAGGACAGTTATTTTTATGGCACTGTAAGGCTTGTATACAGCCCAGAGAAAGCATGTAAGCTCTGGCACTTACACAAAGGTCCGCACCCAAAGCAAGCAACTTTATCATATCCATTCCGGTAATGACCTTCCCTGATGCAATGATCTTGATCTCTTTTTTAATGCCAAAACCAATAAGTGTATCAGAAACAAATGCCAATGCTTCACGTAAGGGCATACCTACAGAGTTTGTATGTTCGAGAGGTGCAGCTCCTGTTCCACCTTCTCCTCCATCCACAGTGATAAAATCTGGGTATATCTTACTTTGGACTATCGCTTTACAAATAGCAATAAATTCGTTTTTTTGACCTATGGAGAGTTTAAATCCCACAGGCTTGCCTCCGGAGAGTTCACGTAATTTCTGTATGAATTCAAGTAATCCTATAGGCGTATCAAAGGCAGAATGTGTCGCTGGAGAATCTATACGCGTATGCGCCTGCACCCCTCTTATTTTGGCAATCTCTTCACTGTTCTTATCCGCAGGTAAAATACCACCATGTCCCGGTTTAGCCCCTTGGGAGAGTTTTAATTCTATCATTTTCACTTGATTCTTTTGGGCTTTTTTTGCATATTTATCAGGACTGAATTGTCCTTTTTCATCACGGCAACTAAAATACCCTGTACCTATCTGCCAAATAAGATCTGCACCCGTATTCAAGTGATGAGGACTAAGACCACCCTCCCCTGTGTTGTGTGCAAAATGACCTATTTTTGCGCCATGACCTAATGCCAGGATAGCATTTTGACTCAATGCCCCAAAACTCATGGCTGAGATATTAAAAATACTCGCACTGTAAGGTTGCGTACATTGAGAAGATCCGATATCCACACGAAGATCTTTATCTAATGTCTTAATATCCAATGCTTTTAAAGAGTGCCCTATCCATTCATATCCGGGTTCATACGTATCCATTTTAGTACCAAAAGGAAGTGTATCCACTTCTTTTTTGGAACGTCTGTATACCAAACCCCTCAACATTCTGCTTATAGGGACACCATCTATGTCTGACTCTATAAAATACTGCCGTATAGGAGGACGCATCGCCTCAAGTACCCAACGCATGCGACCAACAAGAGGGAAATTACGTCTTAAAGTATGGTGTGTCTGCTGCATATCATACAAACCTACACCAACAAGCACTGCAAAAGGAACAAATAACCATATCAAAGGATAATGGTAAAGGGCTAAAAGTGCTATACCCAAAAAGCTGTACATTGAATAAGTTAAAAATTGTTTACGCATGTTAATTCCTTTTCTTTTCTAATGTTTACTTAAAGTATATCCTAGATAATGCATACTAACTATACATAATATTGTATGATAATTAATCAATAAACAGTAATAATATGTATAAAATTAGTATATACTGAACTATAACATTTAACTTAAAAGGAGTTAACATGATAGGTTTTAATAAAGTAAAAGGAGAAGGTAGCCCTTCTACACTGTTTGCGGCATTTTTATATTTTGATTTTAGTTTTATGGTGTGGACCATATTAGGTCCCCTCGCTACAGAGATTTCAGATTCTATGGCATCATATGGTTTTCAAATGACAGCATCAGAATATGCTACTATGCTTGCTGTTCCCATACTTTCAGGTGCATTATTACGTATTGTACTAGGTTACTTTGTAGGTGTGATCGGGGCAAAAAAAACTGCTTTGATCGCACAATTTATTGTGACGGTTACACTATTTTATGTTGCTTCTGTTGGTGAACATATCTCTTATGATGAATTACTTGTTGTGGGAATTGGGTTAGGTTTTGCAGGAGCATCATTTGCAGTGGCTCTACCACAAGCGGGTCAATGGTACCCGCAAAGGTTACAAGGTGTTGTACTTGGTATCGCAGGTATAGGAAATATGGGCGTAGTCCTTGGTTTTCTTTTTGCCCCTAAAATTGCAGAGCTATGGGGCTGGCAATCGGTATTCTTGTTCGCAGGGATATTATCGTTACTGGTATTAATTACTTACGTATTAATGGCAAAAGATGCGCCAGCTAAGATCTATACAACAAGAGTAAGAAAGTTCTCTGACTATGTAAGATTATTAAAAGACAGAGATACGTGGTGGTTTAATCTTTTTTATGCTGTAAGTTTTGGTACCTTTGTCGGTTTTGCTGTTTATATGAAAGTGTATCTCATGGCGATGTATTTTGATGAGATGGAAGTCTTTGGTTTAGAAGTATTAGGGGAAGAGAACATCCATGTTGTTGCAGGTTATTTTGCAGCACTTTGTATTATGGCAGGGGCATTGCTTCGTCCAATTGGAGGGACAATTGCAGACAGGATAGGTGGTATCAAATCACTTTATTATTTTCTTACAAGTGTGATTGTACTAATCTTTATCAATACGTTTATACCTTTACCATTTTGGCTTGATATTTCTGTCATGTTCCTTATTATGGCAAATCTTGGTATGGCAAATGGGGCCGTCTTTCAACTTGTACCACAAAGATTTTCCAAAGACATAGGTATTATGACAGGTATAATTGGTGCAGCAGGTGGTCTTGGTGGTGTTGCTATCTTAAAGATACTTGGTGCATCCACTTTAATGTTTGGAAGTTACACCATCGGATTCATGATTATCTCTGCAAGCATATTTATAGCGATAGTCGGTCTAAGTTTGGTAAAAAGAAGATGGAGAACAACATGGGGCGTTAACTCTGGAGGAATTATTTAATATTCTCTCCTAGCTACTAAAAGGGGTCTCTATATGACCCTATTTTTCCCATATACCTTTTAAGCATTTACCTAACCCACTATTAACAGCTTTTTAGCTAAAATAATCCATTAATTTTGACCGCCTATAAAAGGTAAGTCTTGGAGCAATAACAATGGATAAAGCAAAATATATATGGATGGACGGCGAATTCACCCCTTGGGATGATGCCAAAGTACATGTACTTACACATACACTACACTACGGTAACGGTGCCATAGAAGGAACTAAAGCTTACAAAACAGTGGATGGGAGATGTGCCATTTTTAAACTAAATGAACACACACAGAGACTTCTAAACTCAGCAAAAATGACGCTTATGGATGTCCCTTTCACGCTAGAAGAGCTTAATGCTGCACAGGTAAAACTCTTACGAGAAAATGAACTTTTTGAAGGTGCTTACCTTAGACCACTTGTATACCTTGGATATGGAGTTATGGGACTGTACCACAAAGACTGCCCTGTCAATGTCTCCATCTCCGCATGGAAATGGGGAGCATACTTAGGTGAAGAAGGGTTAAGCAAAGGGATAAGATTAAAGATCTCCTCTATGACAAGAACACCAAACACCTCAAGTATGGGTAAAGCCAAAGCTGTTGCAAACTACCTCAATTCACAAATGGCGAAGTTTGAAGCAGTAGAAGCTGGGTATGATGAAGCATTGCTTCGTGATGACCAAGGCTACGTCGCTGAAGCTTCTGGAGCGTGTTTCTTTATGGTGAGAGAGGGGAAACTCTACTCTCCACCTTCTGACAACACACTAGAGTCCATCACGCAACAAACCGTTATAGACTTAGCAACAGATATGGGTATAGAGGTTATCAGAAAGCGTATCTCTAGAGAAGAGACCTACATCGCAGATGAGTGTTTTCTTACAGGGACTGCAGCAGAAGTTACCCCCGTTCGTGAGATAGACGCACGCATCATCGGGAAAGGTTCTAGAGGACCTATTACTGAAAAATTACAAACAGCATACTTTGATGTAGTTGCAGGTAAGAACCCTGACTACATCCAACACTTAACATACATCAACTAAGGATTTACAATGCCAGCAGATATGAACGACTATTTTAAAAAGAAAAAACCAACAATGAATAAAAATTCATCCGGAGGTGGAAACAGCGGCGGAGGCGGGGGTAACAACTTTGAAAACCCGTTCAACAATATGGGAAAAAGTGCCTCATGGATATTTATCGCTATTGCGATAGCTTTTGCACTCTTTCTACTCAAACCATTCACGATCATTAATTCCGGTGAAGTAGGGATCAAAGTGACTACTGGTAAATTCCAACCAGAACCTCTTGATGCAGGTCTTCATCTTTACATTCCTGTATTTCAAAAGATCATTCCTGTCAACACACGGATCAGACTCATCACATACTCGAATGTAAGTACGGGTGCCCTGGGTGACAGCTATAGAGGTTTTGAGGGTGGATTACGTAGAAACCCTGCAATCTCAGTACTTGATAAAAGAGGTTTGACAGTCAACATTGACATCGCTGTACAGTACAGACTTAAAGCAGAGTCTGCACCGGCAACCATTGAAAAATGGGGTTCAAGCTGGGAAGAGAAGATCATCAACTCTAAAGTAAGAGAAGTGGTACGTGATGTTGTCGGTCAATACACAGCAGAGCAGCTTCCTGAAATGCGTAATCAAATTGCCTCTGCCATAGAGACAAAAGTAAAAGAAAGTGTTGATGATCTTCCAAACCAGCCTGTTATACTTACCTCTGTTGAACTGAGAACGATCAACCTTCCTACAAAGATCAAAGATCAGATAGAAAGAGTACAGATCGCAAAACAAGATGTAACCATTGCAGAGCAGGAAAAAGAGAAAGCAAAACAACAAGCACAAAAAGCTGCTGAAGTTGCAAAAGGTGAAGCTGAAAGAAACCGTATTGAAGCTCAAGGTGAGGCAGATAAGATCCGTATCGAGGCAGAAGAGCAGGCTAAAGCGAACGAACTTATCTCACGTTCATTGACCCGTGAACTTCTTGAATTGGAGCAGATCAAGACTCAGGCAAAGTTCAATGATGCACTTAAAGTAAACAAAGATGCTCAGATATTCCTTACACCTGGCGGCGCCGTACCTAACATCTGGGTAGATTCAAAAGGTAAACAACAACAACGTCTTATGGGGCAACAGTAAAGTTACCTCACTCCATTATCTCCTCGCACTAATGCGAGGAGACAACTTCTATTTTCTCCCTACTTAAACCGTATCATGCCATTGCACTAAAGTAAGTCTGTACCCCTCTTCCACTTTAAGTACTTCATGTGAGAAATAGGGGTTACTGGGAAAAATGATCATATCCCCTGCTTCGGGTTTAATTTTGACAGGGTTCCCTTCACTGTCATACAAATAATTAAACAGCAACTCTCCACCTATAAAACTCGGTTCCCCTGCTTTGGCATTCTCAACATGGCTAGTTACAAAAAGTACCGATGAGAGCTTTCTTTGTGGAGCAACTACTTTAAAGCCCACTGTCTCTTTGGCTTTATTGACCAGCTCACTTGAATCATCTGCATGCTTCACATAAAAAAACCCTTTTCGATACTCTAATACCTGTACTTTCGTCGAATGATTCATAGCCACAGAGAAATATGCCTCTATTTCAGGTTTATATCTATTAAATTGTTCTGCATACATTTTTTCATAATTCGCATCCAATTTACCTATATTGGTCTTTCGATATTCTTCGACTATATTGGACTTTATCACACCAGCGTCAACTTGTTTACGTACTTCTGCTTTTTCTTTCGATTGTGTGTCTTCCTGTACAAGCTGTGTCAATACCTTACACACTTCTTTAGAAAAAAAGTTTTTGATAATAAGATAGGGATAATCCTGATAAGGGCTAGAAAAAATAGCATGTGGAATCTCAATTGTGTCAAACAGAGCATCACAATAGACATAGGTGCTAAGCTGTTTCATCTACTTCCTTTCAATCTTCTACATCATTATACAAAAAAGCTCCTCCAATGTATAGAATGTTATAATGGCGCAATTAGATTTATGGAGACTTCCCTATGCAAATAGACTGGAACAAAAACCCCCTCATCCCTGCTATCGCTCAAGATCATGAAAACAACGAAGTACTCATGTTGGCTTATATGAATGAAGAAGCATACAATCTCACGCTTTCTACAGGTTTTGCCCACTACTTTAGCAGAAGTAAACAACGTATATGGAAAAAAGGTGAAAGTTCCAACCATACGCAGGAAGTCAAAGATGTTCTCCTAGACTGTGATGCAGATACTGTGATAGTCAAAATAAAACAAAACGGTGTAGCCTGCCACACAGGACGTAAAAGCTGTTTCTTCACCTCTGTGCTGCAAGACAAGGTCATCTTGGATCAGGAAGTAGATACGGATGCTATCTACGGTGTAGTAGATACTTTATATCACACCATCTTAGAACGCAAAAATGCCTCAGATGAGGCCAAATCTTGGACAAAAAAACTCTTAGATGACAAAGAACTTATGTTAAGCAAGATCCGAGAAGAGGCAGATGAAGTTTGCGTTGCCATCAACGAAGAAAGCGACGAACAAGTCATCTACGAATCAGCCGACCTGCTTTACCACACACTGGTAGGACTGGGATACAGAGACATCTCTCCAGACAGAGTAAAACAGGAACTGGCAAGAAGATTTGGTTTGTCTGGAATTACAGAAAAAGAAAGCAGAAAAAAATAACCTGTCTAATCATAATTAAAGAGTTATTGAAATTTATGAAGTAGAGAGATATGTATTCCCACGTACAATGTGGGAACAAGATCAATATATGACTAACAGCCGCCGGCACAACCTAGTGTATCTTCATTTCCACCGGCAAAATATTTTCCATCAAAAGAAACCAACGAATATTTTCTCTCATTACCCAAAGATTCAGTAAGCCCCTCTATAGATAAGAAACCTAATGATGTTGCACCTATCTTGTCTCTTATCTCTTCAACAGAATAATTTGCCGAAATAAGCTCAGCTTTTGTAGGCGTATCTATACCGTATCGGCATGGAAACTTGATCTCAGGGGCAGCAATTCGCATATGTACCTCTTTTGCACCGGCATCCAGTAACATACGTACGATCTGCTTAGAGGTGGTCCCACGTACAAGTGAATCATCAATGATAGCTACTCTTTTACCTTCTATGAGATGTTTGACAGGTGAGAGCTTCATTTTAACTTTTAGATCCCGTATCTCTTGTGTTGGTTCAATGAATGTACGTCCAACATAGTGATTACGCACGATACCCATCTCAAAAGGCACCCCCAGTTGATCCGCATAGCCTTTTGCCGCAGCAACACCTGAGTCGGGAACAGGCAATACCAGATCAATTTCAACAGGTGTCTCACGCGCTAGTCTTTTACCCATTTCCAAACGCATTTCATAGACATTTTTTCCATCTATGTCAGAGTCTGGTCTGGCAAAATAAATATACTCAAAAGCACAAGGATGAAAATCCACATTCTCAAATACCATTTCTGATTTTGGTTCTTTTCCCTCTTCAAAAGTCAGCATCTCTCCAGGTTCAACATCACGCACAAACTCAGCACCGACAAGATCAAATGCACAGGTCTCCGAAGCAACCATATAGCCGCCATCTTTAAATTTACCAAGACTCAATGGACGTATGCCGAAACGGTCACGGATAACAAACATTTTTGAACGACTTTGAATGGCTAAACAAAAAGCACCTTCTATCTTTGTGAGCATATCTTTAATACGGTCTACCAAAGAGTCTTCCTGCGATTTAGCGATAAGATGAATGATGTTCTCCGTATCCATATCGGTTTGAAAAATGGCACCTTTGTCGATCAATTGTTGTCTTACTTCCTGTTTGTTAATAAGATTCCCATTATGCACTACTGAGATCTCACCGAGTTTATACTTTGCAAATACAGGTTGGGAATCTCCCGCAGAATCTGAACCTGCAGTTGAGTATCGGTTATGTCCTACAGCACAGGTACCTTTCAGGTTATCAAGTGTCGATTGGGAGAATACATCTGCTACCATACCACGTTTTTTATACACAGCGATATTTTCACCATTCGATACAGAGATCCCTGTAGCTTCCTGTCCACGATGTTGCATAGAAAATAACGAATAATACGCTACAGTTGAAGCTTTTTTTGCACCAAATACCCCGACGATTGCACACATATTAGATTCCTAAACAGTCATTGATAGAGTAGAGTCCACTCTCTTGATCTACAAGCCATGTAGCAGCTCGAATTGCGCCCTTTGAAAATGTCTCTCTGGAAGTAGCCGTATGGTTCAGTTCCAAAAACTCACCGTCATTATAAAAACCGACCGTATGACGTCCGACAATGTCACCCCCTCGAAGTGCCATCACAGCGATCTCATCTTTCGTTCTCGCACCTATTTGACCATCTCTTCCAGACACACGTACCGCGTCAAGATCCAAACCACGGCCTTTGGCTGCGAACTCACCCAAAGTCAACGCTGTTCCTGAAGGTGCATCGACCTTATGTCTGTGATGTTGTTCCACGATCTCGATATCAAAATCTACCAGTGTCGCAGCTACCTGCTCAACCAGCTGTTTAAGCAGTGCGATCCCCGCTGACATATTTGAAGCATAAAGGACCGGCATCTCTTGGGAAGCTTCAGTTAAAAGGTTTTGCTGATGTTCAGTAAATCCTGTTGTTGCGATCACAAGTGATGTAGGGTTTTTTAATGCCTCTTCACATAATTCCTGAGTCGCCGCAGGTGCAGAAAAATCTATCACTACATCACAAGCCTCAAGCAGTGCTTTCATACTGTTGGTGATCAATACCTCATTGGGAACATCTGCCTTAAGTTCATCAAAGACATGTAAGGCACTCAATGTCAAATTCTCGTTGTCCAGAACATTTTTAATAAGGTGCTCACCCATTCTACCCGTACTACCTACTATACCTACTTTAGCCATTACTGTTGCTCCTGAATATATGATATGACCTGAAGTGCGGCTATGGAACCGTCACCTGCTGCTGAAACCACCTGTTTTGGTGCTTCGATACGAAGGTCACCTGCTACAAATAGTCCAGGAACTGATGTCTTCATATTTAGATCTACAATCACCTGACCACCCTCACTCATCTTACAAATAAAATTATCGCTTGCATCTTTAAGTACATCATTTTTCACATCTTGACCTACAAAGACAAAAAGTCCTGTATTATCCATATGGGTAATTTCATCTGTTTTAACATTTCTAATATCTACTCCACTCAATCCCATCTTGTCACCCACTGATTCTTCTATCACAGAATCAAATATAAAGTGTATGTTCTCTTTTCTTTTCGCTCTATCGATGGTAGGAGGAGCAGCTCTAAACTCATCTCTTCTATGTACCACATAGACGTCTGAACAAATGTTTGAAAGGTAAAATGCTTCTTCAAGTGCTGTATCTCCACCACCTAATACAGTGACTGGTTTATCTTTATAGAAAAACCCATCACAAGTAGCACAGGTACTTACACCTCTACCATAAAACTCATCTTCACCTTTAAAGTTTGCTCGTCTAGGTACTGCACCTGTTGCAACAATGACTGTCATAGCTTCTACAGTCTCTCCACCTTCAAGTGTCATTGTAAAATGTTCACCTGTTTGATCTATTGACTCTACTTTCTTCATTTCATGTTTTAAACCAAAGTTAAAACACTGTTTTTGCCAGGTATCCATAAAGTCTAACCCTGTTTTCGTACTATCAAAAAAACCTGGATAATTCTCTATTTCAGAACTTTTTGTAATCTGCCCGCCAGGTACTCCCATCTCGAACAGGGCAACATTTTTCAATCCGCCACGTGTCGCATAAAGTCCTGCGGTTAAACCTGCTGGTCCACCACCGATAATTGCACAATCTAACATTTTTAATTCCTTATAGAAAAAGTAAAATATTTAATCAAATAGTTATTATTATACAGTGAAAATACTTGGTTAAAAATTTTAAATTATTATATCTAAAAGTAGGTGTAAAAGAAGTGTAGTGAGGAGGGGTATACCGCTCCTCTGTTGCAGAACTTACAGTTGTGCGTTGATTTTTTCAGCAAATGCATCTTTAGAAGCTGCACCTACCATTTGGTCTACCATTTCACCGTCTTTGAAGAAAAGGATCGCAGGGATAGATCTGATACCGTATTTAACAGCGATCTCTTGTTGCTCATCTGTATTTACTTTACAGATAGTCGCTTTACCGTCAAAATCTTCTGCAAGTTCTTCAACTACTGGAGCGATCATTCTACAAGGTCCACACCATGGAGCCCAAAAGTCTACCATAGTTACACCTTCAGCGATAGTCGCATCAAAGTTTTCGTTTGTTAAATCAATATATTTTGCCATATTTTATTCCTTTGTTAATGTTATATAAATATTATAACCTACATTCCTTATAAAGACTATTGTTATAACTTATATTTTTTATAATATCTGTAATTTGTGCAGTAAATGTGAATTATTCAGATAATAATACTCTTATTTATATTTTATCCAATTCGATTTCAGGATATTCCGAAGAACGTGAACCTTCTATCGCTTTGGTATTTTTTCCTTTTACCGTATAGACAAATGATATTTTTACTTCATCCGTATTGTTTTTGTTTGCCCTGTGCAATAACAAAGAATGAAAGATAACCACATCTCCTTTTTCCAGATCATGAGATGTTTTTTGAGAAATAAGTTTAGCGTTTTCACTATGATCTTCTCTAAAATACTCTTTTTCATCAAACTGCTCAGTAGAAAAAGAGATCCTGTGACTCCCAGGAATAAACTCTAAAACACCATTCTCACCGCACTCATCATCCAATGCCAGCCATACACTGACTAAATTGTCATCCGTGTAGCTCCAGTAGCGTCTGTCCTGATGCCAGCCCGTATTTCTGCTCACATACGGCATTTTAGTCATAATGGAATTATGATGCCCGGTGGTCAGTACAACCTGGTCATTGAGTATTTGCTCCAAGACTGGACGTATTTTTTCATTTTCCATCCATCTCTTGAAAAGAATATCTCGACCGTACACCTGTCGCAACCTTCGTACAACCATACTCTCTTCAGTAGACTTACTCGTATAATCTGTCACATCTGTTCGGTATGCCTTAGATCTTTCATCATACCCCGTCTCTGTTTCAATGGGTTCTATTTTTTTTTCCAAATGCTCTTTTGCGACATCCAAAATGGCGTTACAACTCTCTTTATCCAGAAAGTTTTTTAAAACAATAAAACCGTCTTTATGAAATTGTGAGAGTTGCTCTGAGGAGAGTTGCATGTGAAGGCCTTTAGATGTTCAATGAAAATAATTATAGCGTAACATTCTCTATAAACTCCACCTCGTCATAACGAATGATCAAGGCATCAATGGAGAATGCCATATCCAATCTCTTGCTTTTCATATAGTAGTGTGATGAATTAATGACTTTACGTAATTTTGCAGGAGTCACATTGTAGATCGGATCAAAGTCAGCTCTCCCGCTTTTAACTTCTATAAAATGCAGTACATCATCTCTTTTGGCAATGATGTCTATCTCACCAAGTTTCCTGGCAAAGTAATTACGTTCCAGAATGATAAATCCCTCCTGTT
>Ga0209633_10004229_pt1 | contig 12958 bp, 8 predicted proteins | sample Cruoilmetagenom1_FD_187290 | JGI IMG/M metagenome (GOLD analysis project Ga0209633, IMG submission 187290) | Oil polluted marine microbial communities from Coal Oil Point, Santa Barbara, California, USA - Sample 1 (SPAdes) (version 2) | ecosystem: Environmental > Aquatic > Marine > Oil seeps ... | reverse complement strand
GCGCAGGACGTGAGTGCGCGTGATGTGGATGCGCGTGATGTGGATGCGCGTGATGTGGATGCGCGTGATGTGGATGCGCGTGATGTGGATGCGCGTGATGTGGATGCGCGTGATGTGGATGCGCAGGACGTGAGTGCGCGTGATGTGGATGCGCAAGACGCAAATGTGCCGAAAGCTGTGTCGACTGCCGAACAGGGCAAGCGGATCTTTTCTCGTACGCGGGGACGACGCAGGGTCTCTCCTGATCGCGCTGCAGATTCCGATGCAAGCGAAGAAAAAGCGCCCGTCCTTGTTGGCGCGGAAGTTGTTGAAGAAACCTCTTTGGCACCTGTGACCGCAAAGGTCGAGCAGGCACTTCCTGCTACAGAGGCCGATCCTGCAGCGGTGAGCGGGCGAAAAAAAATAGATATTGTCACAAATTTCGATGAGACAATCTATGAAAAATACCGTATTTCTTTTTTTGTGATGGGACTCGCTTTTCTTCTCGTCATTTTCTTTCGTTGGGGCCCGTTCGGGCCAGAATCGGATGATGCCCCCGTTCTTGTTCAGGCGCCGTCAATTTTGGTGGGTGCCAGCCCACTCGGCATGACTGCGGGGGATGACAGCCTGTGGATTGCCCACTTTGAAAGCGGAGCGTTGATCGAGGTTGATCCTGTCGGCAACATATTGCTCGACTCCGTGACTGTCGGCCCTGGCCTACAAGATGTGACATTTGGCGCAGGCTCTTTGTGGGCAACGAGTAGTTCTCGTGGGACCCTCTCGCGCATAGACCCATCGAATAAGAAGATTCTTGCGGTCATTCCTGTGGGAACCCAGCCAGGCGCTGTGACTTTTGCGGCCGGATCGGTGTGGGTCGCGAATTTCTCTGGCGGCAACCTTGTGCGTGTTGACCCTGCGACAAACACGGTAGTGGCGAGTATTCCGGTGGGAAAAGGCCCAAGAGACGTGGTGTTCGGGGCCGGGTCGGTGTGGGTCGCAAATTACTCTGATGGAACAGTGATGCGTGTTGACCCTGTCGCCAACGCTGTGAGCAGCATTATTCCTGTTGTTGACCTGAAAAAAGACGGGGAGCTTCTTACCTCTCTTGCCTTTGGTGACGGTGCTGTTTGGGTTGCCCGCTTTGGTGATCCTGGCAAGGTGTCGCGTATCGATCCCGCCATGAATAAGGTGGTAAGCACCATTACGACTGGTAGGGGTACGTGGGGTCTGACTTTTGGGGGTGACAACCTCTGGGTGACCAATCTCTCTGAGAGCGTGTTGTTGCGCTTGGATTCCGATACGAACACTGTGACCGGTCGTAAACAAGTCGGCATTGGCCCCTGGGACGTTATTGTTCTTGAGGGTTATGTTTGGGTCACGAATGCCGGTGGTGGCACTTTGGCCCGTGTACACCTCGACCAAATGCCTGAGGTTGCTCCAGCCGGCGAAAAATAGCTGCCGATTTCAGCCTACGCAGATTCCAGACGACGCCAAGGTCTACACCGTCTACACCAAGGTGGCGAAAACGGCTCTCGCAAGCGGCGACTTTTTCGGGTTGGTGCTTGCGAGAGTTTGTTCTTGGGGTATCCGGGGCTGTGTTGCAGAGATTCTTGGTCTACTGGGGCCGGTAGGCTCCCAGTAGACGTGAGAGAAAACCTGGCGAGCAGTTGTGACCAGAAGTGGAAAAGAGGAAAGCTCTCAGAGTGCTTTCTTTAGCCTTCGCAGGAGATCCGCAGGTCAGCAGAGGAGACAGCGCACGTGTCGCTCCCGGAACCGCCGTCGAGTAGGTCGACTCCTGCTCCTCCGTTTAGGTTGTCGTTTCCGCCTTGGCCGTAAAGTTCATCGTTTCCGTTTCCGCCACGGATGGTGTCTCGCCCATCACCGCCCTTGATGATGTCGTTACCATTGCCGCCTTCAAGGAGGTAATCACTGTGGTCGTCCCCCCTGATCATGTCGTTGCCGGCTCCACCGTTAATGCGGTCGCGCCCTGGGCCTCCGCACAGCACGTCGTCGCCGCCTTTGCCGTCGAGGGTGTCATTGCCGTTCCCGGCCCACACGATTTCTCGTTGGTCGGTACCAGTCCAAGTGTCATCGGCGTTCGTCAAGACGACTGTGGGGATCAGCCCGTCACAGATGATGTTTGGGGCAGTTCTTGCGCTGGCACTTGCCTGTAAACCTGTGAAAGCAGCTATTGCGACAGCAGCTGTAGCGCGAGAGAGAACTGTTCGCATGCCCTTTTTGTTGCGTAAGTTTTTACGCGGCATGCTTTGTTCGCGTTGTTTTCTCATATTGTCCTCCTGTGCCGTTCCCACCTGTGAGACACGGGAAAAGCGAAATCCCAACAAACAATATGAAAGAGTCTGTCTGGTAGAGCAAGGAAAACGCTCTTTTCGCTTCGCGATACTGCCACACTGCGAGAGATCTTGCCATTGTTCTCTGCCGAAAACGCATGCCGCGCGAGTTTTTTTTCGCCCCACTCCTTTCTTCCAGGCATTCCAGCTTTAGATCCTGCAAAAAAATTTTTCTCTTTTTCGAACTCAGCGCCCCTGTACGGCATAGGAACAGAGTAGGCCAGAAGCGCAATCTGTAACCATTGCAAGCGGAAAGGTGTGCGAAGAACAAGGAGGTTTTTTTGCCCTGCGCACAAAAGCCACTGCTGGTTTGCAGTGGTCTTGGGCTGTGTGTTTTGCAGTGTGGAGTCGCGTTGGCAGGGTCCCGGGGAATCGGTCTGCCTGCCGGTGAGTAGTCGGTTTGATGAAAAAACGGCAAAGCCCCGTCGCGATCGCGACGGGGCTTTGCCGTTTTGCCAGAACAGTTTGCCCAAGGCCGTTGCGAAGGCATGGGCGTGGGCTGCTGTTTTGACGGGAAGAGGGTGTCCGTCCAGTTGAGGGATAAAAGCTCAAGGGCAGCTTTTCGCTTTGTGACCTCAAAAGCAAGCCGGTGAGGGATCTCACCTGATAGGCCACTTCGTCTGCAGGCATTGCTGCAGTGGGTGCCGGGGTACTGGGCTTGCTCGCGCGTTCGACGCGGGACACTGGGAGAAAATCTTTCCGGTCCCAAGGGTGGGAAGTCTCGCCGGTCCAGGGTCGAGGGCGGGGTCGGGCGCTCTGTGTGGCTCTTCGGAAAGAGACTGGTGCACTCTTGCTGTGATAAGCAGGAGAAAATAACAGAACATCCGGGTTCCAGGCCGGTGCTCTCCAGAGTGACCTCACGGTCAAAAGGGATGAACCGGGTGGTTCCCTCTTTTTTCTTGGATTCAGTCTAGACAAAGAGAACATGTTTCTTTGGAAGGCAGGCCAGATGCATGCCGGCTTCCAATGTTGTCAGTATGCGTGTTTTTCGGCTGTTTGCCTGGTCAGTTGACTTTTGCAGTTAGTCTGAAGTCGTGCTTTTTTTGTTTTTTCTCGGTGTCGACTGGGTTCGGCGCTACCGTTTCCTGGGTCCGAGTTCTGCCCTGTCGGGTTCTCCCCTTGACTTAGCCCCAGTTCATGAGGAGGGGGACGAGATGGCCAGGGGCAGTTTGTGGGGGGACGAGCTGGGTTTCGCCGTTGCTGCGGGGAGTGATTTCGACGGTGTTTTGGGCGAGGCCTTTGCTGCTGACGGTAATCCGGTAGGGGATGCCGACAAGTTCGGTGTCACGGAATTTTACGCCGGGGCGTTCTTTGCGGTCGTCCAGGATTGTCTCAATGCCGGCGGCTTGGAGTTGCTGATAGATTTCTTCGCTTGTGCGCATGACTTCTGGGTCGCGAGGCTGCAATGCGATGATGGTAACGGCAAAGGGGGCGGTGGCGAGGGGCCAAATAATACCCGCTTCGTCGTGGGAACATTCCACAATGGCGGCAAGGGCACGTTCAACACCGATGCCGTAGCTACCCATGACGAGGGTGGTTGGCTTGCCTTCGGGGTTGAGGACCGAGGCGTTGAGAGCTTCGGCGTATGTGCGGCCCAGTTTGAAGATATGGCCGACTTCTATCACGCGGATAGTGGTGAGGGGCGTCTGGCAGTGCGCACAGGGGTCACCGGCGCGGGCTTCGCGCAAATCTACCCATTGTTCCACACGAATGTCACGGGCGATATCGACGCCGCGCAAGTGCACACCGTTTTTGTTGGCGCCGGTGCAGAGGTCGCGCCGGTCCTGTAGTGCCTTGTCGGCGAGGATGGGAATGTCGGTGATGCCCACGGCGCCGAGGCTGCCGGGGGAGGCGCCAAGCGCGGCACGGATTTCTTCCGGGGTGGCAGGACGCAAGGAAGTTGCGCCTGTAATGCCGGCAAGTTTTTCCTCGGCAAGGGGATGGTCACCACGCAACAAAAGCAGGGTGAGAGTGTTATTTACCAGGTAGACGAGGGTTTTTATCTGGCTTGTGGCGGGGACGTCATGCTGTCGCGTGAGGTCTTCTATGGTACGTGACGTGGGGGTGTCAAAGGGGTCAGGGGCAGGCAGACCTGGGCCGTCGTTTATAGGGACAAGGCCTGCGATAGCCTTTTCGGTATTGGCAGCATAGCCGCAGGATGGGCACTGTACGACCAGGTCTTCTCCGGCGTCGGAAGGGCACATGAACTCGACGGAACTACTCCCGCCCATGTTGCCGCTGGAGGCCGCGACCGGAAAGGCGGGAATGCCTAAACGGGAGAATATGCGAGTGTATGCCTCGTGGTGGAGGGTGAAAGCCCGATCGAGGCCGTCTTCGTCGAGATCAAAGCTGTAGGAATCCTTCATCGTGAACTCCCGCACACGCAACAGCCCGCCTTTCGGGCGCGGTTCGTCGCGGAATTTCGTTTGAAACTGGTACCAGATCTGGGGCAGGTCACGGTAAGAGCGCAAATCTGACGCGAGCAGCGCGAAGATTTCTTCGTGTGTCATGCCAAGGGCAAGATCTGCGCCCTTGCGGTCTTTTAGGCGAAACATCTCTTCGCCCATGCTTTCCCAGCGTCCGGTACGTCGCCAAACTTCCGCCGGATGCAGGGCAGGAAGCAGGAGTTCTTGCCCGCCAATCCCGTTGATTTCCTCCCGGATGATCTGTACAACCTTTTGACGGGTTCGCACCCCAAGTGGAAGCAGGGCATAGTGTCCGGACATCACCTGGCGCACATAACCGGCCCGCAGCAGCAGTCTGTGGCTTGCCGCTTCGGCGTCTGCTGGGTCATCTCTCAAGGTGGGAATGTGCATTTCAGACCAACGCATGGTTTTGGGCCTTTGTCCGGGGATAAAAAATGGTGGGTTCTCGCTCGTGAGTTTGGGGGGCGATGCGCCCCAAGGTTTGGGGGGCGATGCGCCCAAAGTCGGATGTGGTGAGCGGGGACTGAGAGATTGGGAGCGAAGAGTTGATGCCTTCGGGAAGATTGCTGAAAGAGAGTGGTACGAACAGACTACAAAACGTGCCTGGAATACGGCCAAAAACCAGTATCCCAGTGTGAACTGACCAGTGAAAACAGCATTGGCGCATGTAAGCAAGAAAACTCCGGTACACAAAACGAAAAAAGCTTGAGGTTTGTCGGTGCAGCGATATCGGGATTTGTCGATGCGTCGATGCAGTGAAGGTTTTTCTTGGCGAGATTATGATTGCGCAACAGCAAGAGAATGCCGGAGTTGTTGTGTGAGAATACCTTTGAGACGGCGCTCTTTGTGTGCGGGATTTGCTGCAAGGTCCGAGATGAATGGCCCGGAGTCCAGGAATTTTTGTTGCCGTACCAAGTGTTTTTTTCTGCTGGGGATGGAGACCTTGCACTCCCGATCTTCGGATGAAAACTTCTGAGCGACCTGTTTTTTATAGTGCAGGCTGGAATTGATGCAGTTCAGAATGCTGGATTTTCGGAAAATGCTCTGTCTGTAGACTTCGTCGGACAAAATATTTTCAGGCCGGATAGGATAAGTCTCCCCACGGAAGGAGATCTTCCTATGGCGAAATCTATTCCGCCTTCTGATAAGCCTTTCTCGTGGGGCGACTGGACGCGACCCACCACACCTTTTCTTTGCACTCCAGCGGACATCGCCCAGCGTCTTGACATTCCTCTTGCGACTGTTGAGAATATGCACGCACGAGGTCTTCTCCCTCCTACGATATGGTCCGATCCGCCGCTTTGGCAGGGCCAGGTTATTCAGCCTTGGATTACGGATACTCTGCGGGAAGCGGACAGGTTGGGACATGCTCTTACGGTCTCGAAAGACGAAAACCCGGTTTCCGCACGCGAGGTTGAAGAAACCCTTACGGCTTTTGGTCTTGTTGGTTTGCGGGGCCTTGCCCGCCAAACAGGCCAACATATCACTACTTTGCGGCAGTGGTACCGCGAGGGGTGTCCCAATTACCCGATGCCCTACCCTGACTTACAGGCAACCGACCTGCAAACAGAAGTCGAAGAACCCTACTGGTTCACAGACGGCCACATTCAGCAATGGCGCAGCAAAATCAACGCCGAAAAGCCCATTCCAAGTGGCAGTAAAATAGGTAGAGAACAGCCCAATGTGCCGTATGGACGAAAAGAAAACAGAGGTGTGATGGGAAAAATTTATGATCGCTTCCGCCGAGACTTCGATACCACTCTCACGGCCATGGCAACCGAGAAGATGAGCCTTGCGGATCTCGCAAAGGATTTCCCTCGTATTTTGAGTATCGCGGTCCGTCTCGATGCCCCTGTGAAACAGCTTGTTCCCTTTGCTGACAAGCTCGCTCTCGCTGGTATGTGGTCGGCGCTTGAAGTGGATGAGGACACTCTGGGCAATTCGACGGCCGCGGGAGCTTTCGCACGAGGGGCGCGTGGTTTGTGCCTGGCACGAACGGGTTCCATCGAATCTGCTGTAGCAGACCTTGCTGCAGCGTTGCGCTCTCCTTCCCTGCCTTCCGGCTCTCTGGCATCTGATTTTCTCCGTTTCCAAAAAGCCTACGCTGAGCTGTGCAGCGGTTTTTACAGTGTTGCCATCGCCGAGTTTGACGCTATTGCCGCGGAAGACGGTTTCTGCGCTGGTCAAGCTCGTTATTGGCGTGCCAATCTCGCGGTGAACGTTGAGAGTCGCTTTCAGGACGCGCTCGCAGTCGTTGAGACAGTGGAAAGTGGGGATTTGTCCGATATTTTCCAGCATCTTTTGCGTGGCGATATTCACCGCCTCAGTGCGCGTTTCGTGGACGCCGAAAGAGAATATACGCGGGCTCGGGACCTGGCCCGGCAAGTTGGTGCGACAGGTCTCGAAGGCACCATGGTCACGCGTCTCGCTGAGACTGTTGTCTGGACTCGTCCGCAAGAAGGCCGCGGCCTTGCTCTGGATGCAATTGAGAGAGCAAAAAAAGAGCGTAACAAGCTTGACGAGTACCGCTCCTGGCTTGCGCTTGCCATTGCCGACACCGGCGCACAGTCTGATCAGGTCGTCCAAGACCATATCCGCAAAGCTGTAGAACTGAACCAACTGAACGGCGCGAAAATAGGACAACTTCGCATTGGGACGACGGAGGCCTTCCGTGCTGTCGTAATGGGTGAGTCCGATGCCTTTGACAAAGCGCGCAAAACAGTCAGTTCTGTCACAGGCATGCTCGGCACCAACGAGTTTCAGAATGATGTTCTGACAGTATGGTCGGGAACAAGTAGTGTCGAGCAGTCTCGCCATTCGCGCGAGACCCAGTGGTTGGACGGCCCGGACGAGGCCTTGCATCGTTGGCGTGAGGTCGTGATCGCCCGTCAGAGTACTGGATAGCCGAGTAGTTGGATAGCGTGCGGAGCATGCAATCTGTTGTTTGTTTCCATGTGCCGCGAACGACTTCGCCGCCCGCGGTGACACTCACTCCTGTTGTGCACTCCAAAGACCCCCATTCGCTCAGAGTTCGCGCATGCTCCACTCCTGAACGTGCGAACCGTGGCAGTCGGGGACTGGGGGGCTGACGTGTCGAGTGTGTACCCCGTTTCTAGGGTATTGGGAAGGGTTTTTGCGCGCTCGTGAGTAGTCCGGGTTTTGTGGTTGGGTTGTGGAGGGTATTGACCGGCGAGGGTATTGCAGTTGTCGTGGTCGTTACTGTTCTTGTCATCGTGGTTGTCAGGCCCGTTTGCAACCAGGTCGGGGTCACACTTGTCCGGTAACAACACCCCATCGTGGTCGTCACTGTTGTCGTCATTGTGGTTGTCAGGCCCGTTTGTAGCTGACGTCAGGTTACGTTCGCCTGGTGACAGCACGCCGTCGCCGTCGCTGTTGTTACCGTTGTTGTGATCGGTACTGGTGTTGTCGGGGTTGTTTGGAGTGAGTGTGTTGTGGGGTTTGGTTTGGTGGGGGGATGGGTGTTTGTTGTGGGGGTTACGGGAGGGCAGGGTGTCGGGCGGGGTGTGGGTTTTTTGTAGGAAGAGTGTGTAGGTCCGGTGGGACATGCAAAAAAGCGTGATCGCGGTGCAGATGGCAAGGGTGAGCGCGAAGAGCATTTTTTTCTCCTATTTTTCGCACGCCCCCATTCCTGTATGTCAACTCTTACGTTCTCGCGTGGGGTCTCACAGAAGACCGGGTTCTTTTTCCAAAAAAAGGGGAGAGGCAAATCAGGAGATCTCAGGAAGATTGATTGAGAAGACAGGGAAGAAATCTTACCGAAAGAGGTCATTGAAGATTGCAGGCGCAATGAAAACCGTCATCCAAGTGTAGCCGTAACAGGAAGAATTGCACGTACCTCTTAGGGTTTGCGAGATGTGCACTTCTCCATATCGCTTTTTTTCCATTGTGAAAACCCTGGAGGAAACTTGCAAAGGAATGTTGGAGAGCGTTTTTTTGTGGTTGGATGGCTTTGTCGGTTTGTGCGCACTGGGAGTGAGCGTATCCTGTATTGCGTCAATAGTCTCCGGGTACGACGGGAAACCCCGATTTTTCCCGGTTTTTCCAAGTATCCGTGTCCCATTGGGGACACCTTTTTGCGAGGATGTTTCCTCGAGGGGCACGTCTTCAAGACCAAGCGGCCCCATTTGGGTTAGGATTTGGGTCAAGCCATCAAAAAAACATTTAGAACTTCTACTGTCTGCGTATTTTTATGGGATTGAGCTGAGTCTTTGTGGTGGGGATGGGAGGCGTCGAACCCCCGACCTTCGGATTAAAAGTCCGCTGCTCTACCAATTGAGCTACATCCCCTGGGGTCCTGCCCAAAAAGTGCAGTGTAGGGACCTTAGCTGGTCAAAAGCCGGATGGAAAATTGATTCTTGAGGAAGGGTTTTTTTGCGGTTGAGATGAGACGTATTTCCCTTGCGACCTTTGTGTTTGGGTGTTGTGCGTTGGGCGATTGTAGGTTTTCTGGCGTGGGGTAGTTTCCGATAGTTTTCAGGTAGAGTGCGTATTCTTCGATAAGGCGGCTTTGCTGCGCTTGAGGTGGGAGGGCGGTGCACGCGATGGGGCGATGAAGGTAGCAGGCCCGGGTCACGCCAAGCAGGTTGTGGGTTAGGTGGGAGGGGTGGGGCGAACGGGGGTGTGGGGTTGTTCGGGGTTGGTGTTGTTTGGGTTTGTTGGGTGGTTGTGGGTTAGGTGGGAGGGGTGGGGCGAACGGGGGTGTGGGGTTGTTCGGGGTTGGTGTTGTTTGGGCGGGGGAGGCGGGCGGTGGCGCCATCGGCGTCGAGAATGAAGCGGCCCTCGCCGGGGCCGGACGCGACGGGCATGCCGAGGCTTTCGAGCATGGCGAGGTCGTCTGCGGCAGAACGACCTGCGGTTGTGAGATAGTTTCCTACGATGAGGGCGTTTGCTCCGGCGTACATGCCCATTGACTGGAGTTCTCCGAGGATGAGTTCTCGTCCGCCGGCCAGGCGGAGCCATACGTCTGGCAAAATAAGGCGAAAAAGGGCGATGGCTTGCAGGGCTTCTCGTCCTGAGAGGCGTGGGCTGTGGGCGAGTGGGGTGCCGGGGCGAGGGTCCAAAAAGTTGATTGGCACTTCGCATGGTTCGAGTGCGGCAAGCTCAAAGGCGAATGTTACGCGTTGTGCGAGGGTTTCGCCCATGCCGAGAATGCCGCCGCAACAGAGTTCCATGCCGGCTTCTTTTGCGATGAGGGCTGTGGCTATCCGGTCCTCGTAAGTGTGGGTGCCCACAATGCGGGGGAAGACCTCGCGTGGGGCTTCGAGGTTGTGGTTGTAACGGCGTACGCCGGCTGTTGCGAGGCGTTCGGCTTGTGTTTTGTCGAGAAGGCCAAGTGAGACGGCGACTTCGAGGCCGATCTCCTCCTGTATTGCCTTGGTGCATTCGACTACTTTGGCGAGTAGTCGTTCGTTTGGGCCGCGTACGGCGGCCACGATACAAAACTGGGTGGCTCCTGCGGCTTTTGTGGCGCGTGCCGCGGCGAGGACTTCGTCTTGGTCGAGGAAGGGATACACCTCGACGTCGCTGCTGTACCGGGCTGCTTGGGAGCAAAAGGCACAGTCTTCAGCGCACGCGCCCGACTTGGCGTTCATCAGGCTTTCGATTTCTACCTCAGGGCCGCACCAGGCAAGGCGCACCTTATGGGCGAGGGCAATAAGGTCGGGCAGCTGATCGAGCGGGAGTAGGGCGACTTGGAGGGCTTCTTCGGGGGTAAGGCGGCGGCCCTCAACAAGGAGGGCCTCTTCAGCGAGGGTGAGGGGTGTGTGTTTCTGATCCATGGGGAGGGGTGTGTGTTTCTGATCCATGGGGAGGGGTGTGTGTTTCTGATCCATGGGGAGGGGTGTGTGTTTCTGGTCCACGGCCTGCTCCTGATGTGTATTCGCGCTGTGTGAACAGAGACGCACGGGGAGGGGAGACCTTTTTGGTCTTTCTGGGCTGCTTCTCTTGCCCTCTCCACCTGGCGTTTCACTTGACTGGCGTTTCATTTGATGACGGCGAGAACGTCTCCGGCGGCAACAGTGTCGCCTGGTGCGACCGTAATCTCGGCCACAATCCCGTCGGCTTCGGCGTTGATTTTGTTTTCCATTTTCATTGCTTCGAGAATGAGAATGGGGTTGCCCGCCTGGATTTCTTGGCCTTCTTCGACCAGAACCTCCAATACAGTGCCCTGCATGGGGCTCACCACGGTACCGTTTCCGTCGCCTCCCTGCCCGCCGTGCCCGCCTTTGCCCTTGCGCCGTTTTGGCTGGGCTGTGGCTGCTTCCTCTCCTGGGTTGCCGGCTTGGGAGGCCGGAAGAAACATGCGCACGTCGAAGCGTTTGCCGTTGACTTCGACAGTAGCGTTGCGTTCTACAACCGGTTCAGTTTCTTCTGGAGTGTTGTCGGCCGGGGCACCGGTTGTTTGTGGGCTGCTGTCTGTGTGGAGCACCGACAGGTCTACCGAGTTTTCTAGCCATTTTGTGCTAATCGTCCCAGCGATGAAGTCCGGGTGTTGCAGCACAGTGCGGTGCAAGGGAATGTTGGTGGTGAGGCCGGCGAATTCGATTTCGTTCAGTGCACGCAGTGCACGCCGGCGTGCTTGCTCGCGGTTTTCTCCCCACACGACAAGTTTGGCGACGAGGTTGTCGTAGAATTGACTGATTTCGTCGCCTGTGCCGTAGCCGGCGTCAAGGCGGATGCCTGCTCCTCCCGGCGCGGTATGGCAAGTGATTTTTCCGGGTGTGGGGAGAAAGTTCTGGGTGGGGTCTTCGGCGTTCACGCGCAGCTCGAAGGCGTGCCCGCGGGCGGCCACGTCTTTTTGTGAGAACCAGAGTTTTTCGCCCGCGGCGATCCTTAGCTGGGCTTCCACAAGGTCGATTCCGCACACCTCTTCGGTAATGCAATGTTCGACTTGGAGCCGGGTGTTCATTTCAAGAAACCAGTATTCCCCGTCTTGTACGAGGCATTCCACCGTGCCGGCGTTCACGTAGCCAACCTGTTTTGCGACTTTGACGGCGTCCTCGCCCATACGGCGGCGGAGCTCTGGGGTTATCGCGGGCGATGGTGTTTCTTCTACTACCTTTTGATGGCGGCGTTGTACAGAACAGTCTCGCTCTCCCAGCCAGACCATGTTGCCGTGACTGTCTCCCAGGATCTGCACTTCCACATGGCGGGGATGTTCGAGATAACGCTCGATGTAGCACTCGTCGTTGCCGAAATACGCGAGCGCTTCCCGCTGGGAAGCCGCGAGGCAGGCGGTGGCGTCTTCGGCACTGTATGCCACCCGAATGCCCTTGCCACCCCCGCCGTACGAGGCTTTTACCGCAACCGGCCAGCTATGTGTCTCACCGAAAGCCACAATCTCATCGGCTGACGTGATGGGATCGTTTGTTCCGGGAATAGGAGGGAATCCTGCTGCGACCGCGGCATGACGCGACGATACCTTGTCGCCCATCTCGACGATGGCTTTCGCAGGTGGTCCGATCCAGACTTTTCCCGCCTCTGCCACCTGCACAGCGAAGGCCGCGTTTTCCGCAAGAAAGCCATATCCCGGGTGGATTGCCTGTGCGCCCGTCGCTTCCATCGCAGCGAGAACTTTGTCGGTATTGAGATAGGACTCGCTCGGAAGATTGCCACCAAGACAGACAGCTTCGCCGGCCATGCGCACATGGCGGGCATTGCGGTCGAATTCCGAGTAGACGGCCACTGTGTCGATACCGAACTCTTTACACGTTCTGATAACACGAATGGCGATTTCGCCCCGGTTGGCTATCAAGATCTTGTCGAACACGCGGCTTCTCCCCGGCTTGGGCTGCATCTCGTATTCTTCTCTCGCGGAGAGATCTGCTTCCAGTTGAAGCTGGTTGTTGCTGTTCTCGCTCAGAAGAAACGGTCTGGTTCTTCTGGTTCTCATCGAAGAAACAGCCTATTTCTCATTTTATGCGGTTGAGGATGATTGGGGAGAACCGCGAAGCATACTTTTTTCTCCCTATCTCTTCGTGTTTCTCGGTGTTGCCTTTCGCTCTGTCCCTTCCGTGTCACCAGCTTGGATATGTGAACCGGCCCTCACCGTGCCCGGCGGCCGGCTGAACGATAAGGCCAGGAGTGGCTCGGGGCAATCAGTGGGAGAGCTGCTCTGGGCTGGAAGGGCCTGGCTGGTTTGGGGGGGCTGGTTTGGTCTGGGGGGGCTGGTTTGGTCTGGGG
>Ga0209633_10004228_pt1 | contig 12958 bp, 13 predicted proteins | sample Cruoilmetagenom1_FD_187290 | JGI IMG/M metagenome (GOLD analysis project Ga0209633, IMG submission 187290) | Oil polluted marine microbial communities from Coal Oil Point, Santa Barbara, California, USA - Sample 1 (SPAdes) (version 2) | ecosystem: Environmental > Aquatic > Marine > Oil seeps ... | reverse complement strand
AAAAAAAATGATATAAGAATTGAATCTTTCTTATGTAATATTTTTTTTATTATATTTGAATATTATTTAAATTAGATTAATGAATGCAATTTTAAAATTAAAAGGTTTATCTGTTTACAGAAAGCAAAATAAAGTATTATCTGGAATAAACTTATCCGCTGTGCAAGGTGAATTTATTTATTTAATAGGTAAAGTTGGTAGTGGAAAATCAAGTTTATTGAAAATTTTATATGCTGATGAGGATATTAAAGCGGGAGAAGCAAATGTTGTTGGTTTTAATTTGAATAAAGTTACAAAAAAAGAAATACCTCTATTAAGGAGAAAGTTAGGAATTGTTTTTCAGGATTATAAATTATTAACAGATAGAAATGTTTATGACAACCTTAAATTTGTTTTGGAGGCTTCTGGAGAAAAATCTAGGTCTGTTATAAAAGAGAAAGTTGCAGAAGTTTTGAAAATTGTAGGACTTTATGAAAAAGAAAAAAGAATGCCTTTTGAATTATCTGGAGGCGAACAACAAAGTGTTGCTATTGCTAGGGCATTAATAAATAAGCCTTTACTGATTTTAGCGGATGAACCTACGGGTAATTTAGATGAGATAAGCTCAGATAATATAATGCAGCTATTAACATCTGTTACAAAAAAAGGAACAACTGTGTTAATGGCTACACATGATATGGCATTAATAAAGAAATATCCTGCAAAAGTTTTTAATGTTGAAAATAATTGTTTTGAGGCAATTTTTTAATCGTATCTAATTATAAGTGTTTTATTTACAATTTTTTTACTGAAAATAAATCTTGGATATAATTGATATTTAGGTAGTTATATAAAATGTGTGATTTATTGCAAAAAAAATAAGATTTTGAATTTTATTTATAAAAAGAAATATATTATATTTGCACTTCAGAAATGGAGTTAAATAATTGATAATTAAAATATACTGAAAATGACAAAAGCAGACATAGTCAATGAAATATCAAAACAAACCGGTATAGAGAAAGTTGCTGTAAAGAAAACAGTTGAAGCATTTATGGATAATATTAAAGGTGCTTTAAAAAGTAATAAAAATGTATACTTAAGAGGTTTTGGTAGTTTTGTAGTTAAAAAAAGAGCGGAAAAAACAGCAAGGAATATTTCAAAAAATACAACAATAATAATTCCTGAACATTTTATTCCCTCATTTAAACCTGCAAAAACTTTTGTTAGTGAGGTAAAAGATAATGTAAAAAAATAATTATAAATTTTAATAAAGTAGAATCATGCCTAGCGGAAAAAAGAGAAAAAGAGGAAAAATGTCAACTCATAAACGTAAGAAAAGATTGAGAAAAAATAGACATAAAAAAAAGAAATAATATTTTGTTTGTAATGAAATATAACAAAAAGAGCCTTCTACGGCTCTTTTTGGTTTATAACAATGTAAAAGTGAATATATAGTGAGCAATGAATTAATTTTAGGTATTTCAAAAAGAGATATCTCAATTGCATATACAGAAGATAAGAAATTAGTTGAACTACATAAAGAGAAAAGTTCAAACAAATTTACTGTTGGAGATATTTATTTAGCCAAAGTAAAAAAAGTAATGAACGGGCTCAACGCAGCTTTTGTTGATGTAGGTTATAAAAAAGATGCATTTTTGCACTATTTTGATTTAGGACCTCAATTTTTATCTCAACAAGATTTTATTAATGCTGCAATAAACTCTAAAGATAATAAGGTTAGAATACAGAGCTGTAAACTGAAGAAAGATATTAATAAATATGGTAAAATTTCTGAAGTTTTAACTGGAGGGCAAACTATTTTAGTTCAAATTGCAAAAGAACCAATTTCAACAAAAGGTCCAAGGTTAAGTTCTGAAATATCCATTGCAGGAAGAAATTTAGTATTGATACCTTTTTCGAATACTGTTTCAATTTCAAAAAAAATTCTTGTAGATGCCGAAAGGAAAAGATTAAAACGACTTATACAAAGTATTAAGCCTGATAATTTTGGTGTAATAGTTAGAACTGTTGCAAAAAATAGAAGAGTTGCTGTTCTTGATGAAGAGTTGAGAGCATTAGTTCTTAAATGGGAAAATACAATTGATAAATTACAAAGTATTGAGCCACCTTCAGTTGCAATGGGTGAACTAAATAAACCTGTTGCTTTATTAAGAGATATACTAAATAATTCGTTTAGTAATATTTATGTTGATAACGAAGAGGCTTATCTGCAGATAAAAAATTATATTGCTGAAATAATTCCTGATAAAGAAAAAATTGTAAAGTTTTACGATAAAAGGATGCCAATTTTTGACCATTTCGGAATTAGTAAACAGATAAAAGCTGCGTTTGGTAAAACAATTACAATACAAAGTGGTGCTTATTTAATTATTGAAGGAACAGAAGCTTTAACCGTAATTGATATTAATAGTGGAAATCGTTCTAAAAAAGCTGCCAATCAAGAAACAAATGCTGTTGAAGTTAATATGCTTGCTGCTGAGGAAGTTGCAAGACAATTAAGGCTTAGAGATATAGGTGGAATTATTGTTATTGATTTTATTGATATGCATTCTGCAGAAAATAAGCAAAAACTTTTTCAGACTATGAAGGAGTTTATGGCAACTGACAGAACTAAGCATAGTATTTTACCATTAAGCAAGTTTGGTCTTATGCAAATAACTAGGCAAAGAGTTAGACCTGCAACAGATATTGAAACAAAAGAAACTTGCCCTACTTGCGAAGGAACTGGAGAAATTACACCGAGCATTATTTTTATTGATGAAGTTGAAAACCTCTTTCAATATATGATTGATAAATATGATGGAAAAATAGAATTACATGTTCACCCATACATTGCAGGTTATTTAAAAAATGGATTTTATTCAATTTATCGAAAATGGATGTTTAAATACAAGAAGATATTTAAAATAGTTCCAGTTGTAACATATAGTTATTTAGAACATCGGTTTTATAATAAAGATGGAGATGAACTTAAAACATAAAAAAAATGCCGACTTTAGTCGGCATTTTTTATTGCTTGATAATTTTAAAAATACGTTCTGAATTATCTGAGGAAACTTTTACAAAGAAAATTCCATTATTATAAGTTTTTAAATTTAGCAGAAACATAAAAGAATTAATTTTATTTTTTAGAATTATACTTTGTCCTAAAATATTAAAAACTTCTATATCATTAATTTTATCAGAACTATTTATTAAGAATTCACCTGAGAAAGAAGGATTTGGTTGAATTTGTAATTTTTCTAAAATAGAATTATTTATTGTTTCTACAGCATCTTCAATAATAAAATCTGTAACTTTTGGTAAATGATCAGATGCAACATCCGTATCATCAGAATTTAAGCCATATTGTACTAATCGTTCTGGTGACATTGTTGAAGTATGTATTGTATATGCCTTTCTTACGGACATCCCTACATCTGAACAAATTGCATAATCAATTCTTCCTGGCCAATAAGATGAACTTTCTTCAGCTATAGTATAAGCCATTCTTTCATCTGTATGATATGAAATTACATTATTCAAATTGCTGTTATCCCAATCGGGTGGGAGAATTTGTCCATTTTCTTGTTTTCCTGTCAATAATGTTGTTAGCTGTTGGCTATCCCCTACTAAATTTAAATCTCCACTAATTACAAATGGAGTTCCATAAGGAATGTTTTCTATAATGCCATCTCCTTCGGTTTTAATTTTATGAATAAAACTAATAATGCTATCAACTTCCATTTGCCTTTGCATATCGTTTGAACTTCCTCCACTTGCTTTAAGATGTGAGTTAATAACAATAATATTTTTCGGATAATTTGAAGGTAAATCAATTAAGGAAGCTGTTATTCTTGTTGTATAACTTTTTACTATAGGGTTGGTAGTAATTGAATAGTTATTAATAATATCATATTTTGAACAAGTTATATTTCCTGCATCAATTTTCCTGCAATCCCATGAAGCTCCATTAGAAATTGGTAGCCAATTATTTAATAAATTTTTTGCATCATACCATTCAGTATTCCAACATTCATTAAAGGTTATAATGTCAGGATTTACTGCTGTAATAATTCTTTGAAATGCAGCAATTCTTTCAGAAGAACTTATCAAACCATCATAAAGAGTGTTATATGTCATAAGTCTAATATCATTTAAATTATCTTTTTCAAAACCTATTGGTTGATATGTTTCAACATCACTGTTATCAAAAGTGTATTCAAAAGTTCCTGAATTTGGCATATAATCTCCTCCCGAATTAAAATCTGCAAAAAACAGTTTAATTGTATTACTTGTAAAAAGTTGATGAATATTGTCTGGTAATACATCTCTACCTATAGAAATTTCATAAGTGTCAGATGTTACAGTTGGGAGTGCAACAAAGTTTATTATTGAATGTGAGATGTCAATTTTATTACCCGAAGTTGTATAATAATTAAAATCTTTCCATCCAAAATTTATTTCTAATTCTGCACCAATTCCATTTATAGAAAGTCCTGTTGCAGGATTATTGTCTGCATCAATTTCTAAATAAAGATTATTGCCATAATTAAGCTGTATTTCTTGATCTAATGTGAATTTAATAAAAAAGTTTGTGCTATCATTTGACACTGAGAAAGATAGTAAATCATAACTTGCCCCGTCGTCTTGAGTGTCGGTATAGTTTGCTGTTGTATTTGTCCAATCATCAAAGGTTCCATCCATTCCAATTGGAAGTGCTTGGGCAAAAGGTTTTGATATTAAGAATGTGATAAATATGATAATAATTGAAATATGTTTCATTTTTTGTGATTTTTTATATAAAACCGCTTTTGGGGATTAAACACCAAAAGGGTGTATGTTATGATAAACTATTAATAATTATTTTTGCAGTACGTTTTGAAGCTCCTTCTCCTCCAAGGATTTTTCTCATTTCTTCAAAATTATTAAGCATTGTTTGTTTATATACGTCATTTTGTAGAATTTGTTCCAATTCATTGCTTATCTTTTCAACTGTCATATCATATTGTATAATTTCTTTTATAACTTCTTTATTCATAACAAGATTTACAAGCGAAATATATTTAATTTTTATAAGTCGCTTTGCAATTTGGTATGAAAAAGCATCACCTTTATAACATACAAGTTCAGGAATATTTAAAATTGCTGTTTCTAAAGTTGCAGTGCCGGAAGTTACAATTGCAGCTTCAGAATGTCTCAACAAATTGTATGTGTCATCATAAATAAGTTTTATATTATATTCTTTAGAATATTGCTCAAAAACTTCTTTCTCTAATGATGGAGCAGCTGCTACAATGAACTGATAATCTGGAAATTCTTTTGCAACTTCAAGCATTGTTGGGAAGTTATGTTTTATTTCAGATTTTCTACTTCCAGGGAGAAGAGCAATTATTTTTTTATCTTCTAAATTATATTTTTCTTTAAATAGTTTAAAATTAGTATCCTTAATTTCAACTGCATCCATTATTGGGTTTCCAACATATTCAACTTCATAATTAAATTGTTTGTAGAAGTCTTTCTCAAAAGGAAAAATAATGAAAAGTTTATCAATAAATTTTTTAATTTTATGAACCCGAGATTGTTTCCAAGCCCAAATTTTAGGTGATATATAATAATAAACTTTTAAGCCTTCATTGTGTGCAAATTCTGCAATACGCAAATTAAAACCAGGATAATCAACAAGAATTAATACATCAGGTTTATATCTTTTAATATCTTTTTTAAAGAACTTTATGTTATTTAAAATTGCACGAAGATGAATAATTACATCTAAAAACCCCATATAGGCAGTTTCCTTGAAATGGCGTACTAATTTGCCCCCTCGCTTTTGCATTAAATCACCACCAAGATACCTGAATTCAGCTTCATTATCTTGCAAATTTAGTTCTTTCATTAGGTTAGAAGCATGTAAATCTCCCGATGCTTCACCTGCGATTAAATAGTATTTCATATCTTAAAAGAAAACTCCCCAAGCAATTAATAATCCAATTATTGCAGCAGTTGCAATTAAACCTTTTACAGCTTTCATCATTTTTTTATTTAGGAAAAGATAAAAAAGTGGCATTATAGCAATTGCACCACCTTTTAAAGACATTAGCACACTTGGTTTTATAATTGAGCCAACAGTATTACTATCAAATAAATGCTGATAATGTTCCCAAACTGATAAATTGTCAGAATTTGCATATATAATAATTGATGTAATTGTGATAGCAACAATTAAGCCTGATAATAAACCAAAAATAAAATTATCTAAGTTTGAATTTTCTTTGAATTTTAACATTTTATAAATTATATAGGTTTTATAAATAAAAACACGCTAAGTTATAATTTTATTGTATTTTTGAAACTTATATGGCAAAAGAAAATTTTATATTTGGAACACGTGCAGTTATTGAAGCTGTAAATTCCGATAAACAGATAGAAAAGGTTTTAATAACAAGAAGCAATGATAATGAATTGCAAAAAGAATTGATTGAACTTCTTAAAAGAAATAAGATATTTTTTCAGTTTGTACCTTTTCAAAAAATAAATAGAGTTACAAAAAAGAATCATCAAGGTGTTTTAGCATTTGTTTCTCCAGTAACATTTTATGATGTTGAAGAAATTATTACAAGAGTTTTTGAAGATGGCAGAACTCCTTTTATTGTTGCATTAGACGGTGTTACAGATGTTCGTAATTTTGGAGCAATTGTTAGAACAGCTGAATGTGCAGGGGTTGATGCAATACTTGTTCCTGAAAAAGGATCAGCACAAATAAATGCTGATGCAGTGAAAACTTCCGTAGGAGCTTTGCTAAAACTTCCAATTTGTAGGACACCTAGCTTAAGAATTACACTAGATAAGTTGCAAAATAATGGTTTGAAAATAGTTTCTGCAAGCGAAAAAGCTGAAAATAATTATTATCAATCAGATTTTAAATCCCCAATAGTAATTGTTGTTGGTGCAGAAGATTCTGGAGTTTCAAAGTCAATTATCTCATTATCAGATGAATTCGTGAAAATTCCATTGCTTGGTAAAATAAAATCTTTAAATGTTTCAGTTGCGGCATCTATTTTGATATATGAAACAGTAAAACAAAGAATAAATTAAATAAATATATAAAACAATTATTATGAAAAATGTACTTTCTATTTCTATTATTGCAATTATTTCTTTATTTATGTTACAATCTTGCGATAGCCAGAAAACCGTTTTAGATAATGTGCCAGACAACAAACTGGATAAAACTTATACTGTTAAAGTTGGAGAAACTTTTGAAATAAAAATGGCATCAAACCCAACAACAGGATTTAAGTGGGAACAAACAAGCAAAATCAAACCTCGTATTATTAAAGAAGTTGATAGCAAATATATTGCAGATGATAAATCAATGAGTATTGTTGGAAAAGGAGGAACTCAAATTTTTACCTTTTTAGCAAAAAAAGAAGGTGTTTTATTTATTCAATATCAATATTTAAAAGAAGGAGGAAAAATGGATAAAGAAAAATATTTAAAAATTGAAGTTCAAAAATAATTATTAAACCAAAACCTAAATATTATGAAAAAGTTAAAAATTTTAGTTCCAATACTGTTATTTATTTTTAGCAGTAGTTGTATTGATAGAACACCTCACTATGAAGAGGTTGATGCATGTTTTCAGGTTTCAGGAAATACTCATTATGTAAATGAAACTATTTATTTTGTAGATTGCTCCTTAAATGCAAAAGATTATGAATGGGATTTTGGAGATGGAACAGTATCAAATCAAAGAAATCCTGATCATGTATATACAAATACAGGTACTTACCAAGTAACTTTACGTGCTTATGGATATGATAATTCATCAGAAACTTATAGACATGCTGTTACAATTCAAGGTTCGACAGATTTAGACTTGCTTGTTTTGTATTTTGGTACAGAAGATCCTGTTTCAAATTGTGAAGTTACTTTGTTTGATAATGAAGATGATTGGGATAATTTAAATTTAGACAATAAAGTTGATGCTGCAAATACAAATCAGTATGGTAGTGTAGTTTTCTATGATTTAAACTCAATTGTTTATTATATAGATGCTTTTAAAAACGCAGTTGATAATTCATATTATTCTAATTATTATAAAGGATATGCTACAGATGCTCTAATTGATAATGAAGTAAATGAATACAATATTTATGTTGAATTATTAACTTCAGATAGTAAAAGTAAAAGAGGAAAATATAAAATTAAGAATATTAAAAAATCTTCAAAAGAAGAACATGAAAGAATAATTAAGGCTTTTAAAGCTAAGTAATATTTTTTTGCTTGTATTTTAAAAGTTAATAATTTTGCAACAGAGGTGCTCAATTGTGTATTTCTGTTTTTTAAAGTAACTATTGTTACAAAAATAATGAAATTATTATTGCTTCTTTGGTAAATAATATTCTTTTCATGCAACTTTTATTATTAAATTATCTCTTAATAAAATGAAAAAGATATTTATAACAGTACTAATTAGTTTATTTGGAATAAGTAGTAATGCACAAGAATTAGTTCCTGTTGAATGGGTGTATAAAGCAAAAAAAATATCATCAAATGAGTATGAACTCTATGCTCTTGCATTTATTGAAAAACCATGGCATTTGTATGGTCAATATTTTGAAGACGGGGGGCCGGTTAAAATGAAATTTGAATTTATAGAAAATGATAATTACATATTAATTGATAGCGTTTTAGAATCTCCAAAACCTCATGTTGAAAAAGATGAAATATTTGATATTGATGTTCAATATTTTACACAAAAAGCTTTATTTATACAGAAGGTGAATATATTAAGATCTACAGAAATAATTGTTATGATTACAGGTCAGGCTTGTGATGAAAAAACAGGAATGTGTGTATTGGTTTCAGATGAACATGTTTTTATCTTAGAATAATTAAGATTTTTAAACATCCATTGGATTTTAAAAGCTTATAAGAAATAAATTGAATTATGATTTCTTAAAAAATAATAAAATGAATAAAACTAGAATTGTATTAATCTCCTTTTTAGCATTGCTATTTATAAATTTCAGTGCAAATTCTCAAATTGTTGAGCCAGTTAAATGGAAGTTTTCTGTAAAACAAATTAGTGATGACGAAGTTTTATTAAATGTAATTGCAACAATTGATGATACTTGGCATTTATATGGGCAAAATTTTGAGACAGGAGGTCCAATTCCAATGGTTTTTAAATTTGAAGATTCTAAAGAGTATAAAAAAATAGGAAAAGTTGCCGAATGGCCAAAACCACATATTGAGCAAGATGACATTTTTAATATTGAAGTTCAATATTTTGAAAAGAAAGTTACTTTTTCGCAAAAAATTAAAACTTTATCAAAAGAAGATTTTGATTTAAAAGGAACACTTGAAGGGCAAGCATGTACAGATGCAACAGGGATGTGTGTCCCAATTGAAAAAAGTTTCTCATTTAATATAAAAGGTGCAAAAAAAGTTTTAGAAGTCGTACCAGACAAAGTTGAAGATACAAGTTCTAATATTTTAGAAAAAGATACGAATAAAATTGCAGAAAAAGTTGAGAACAATAAAGTTGATACACTTAAAACCTTTCCTAAACTTGAACGTTCACAAACAACTCCAATTCTTGCAAAAAACAATCCTTATGCTGGTGATGACACTGGCAAAAATCAATCATTAATATGGTTTTTCTTTGTGGCTATGTTGTTTGGGCTTACCGCATTAGTTACACCTTGTGTTTTTCCTATGATACCAATGACAGTTTCATTTTTTATGCCTTCAAAGGAGCAAACTATACAAAAAAGTAGATTGAAAGCTATTATTTTTGGAGCCTCAATTGTTATTATTTATACTTTACCAATTGCAATAATTATTGGTATAGCAAATGTTAGCGGAAATGATGCTGTATCAGCAGATTTTGCAAACTTTTTAAGTACACATTGGATACCAAACATATTCTTTTTCTTAATATTTATGATTTTTGCAGCTTCATTTTTTGGTATGTTTGAAATAGTTCTTCCAAACTGGATAGTTTCAAAATCAGATGAACAAGCTGATAAGGGTGGAACGTTAGGAATTTTCTTTATGGCATTTACATTAGTTCTTGTTTCTTTTTCTTGCACAGGACCAATTGTAGGTGGCATAATTGCAGAATCAACACAAGGTGGCGATTTACTTAAACCAATTATTGGAATGTTGGGCTTTTCTTTAGGAGTTGCCTTACCATTTACACTTTTTGCTTATTTCCCTAATTTATTGAAAAAACTGCCTCAGTCTGGTGGCTGGTTAAATTCTGTTAAAGTAATTCTTGGTTTTATTGAACTTGCACTTGGGTTTAAATTCCTTAGTGTTGCTGACCAAACATATCATTGGGGACTTCTTGACAGAGAAATTTATATTGCAATTTGGATAGTGATTTTTACACTTATGGGATTTTATCTTCTTGGAAAAATAAGATTTGCCCATGATACCAAAACTGACCATGTAAAAGTTCCAAGAATGTTTATGGCAATTATTACTTTTACTTTTGTTGTGTATTTAATTCCGGGAATGATAGGAGCTCCTTTAAAGTTCCTTTCAGGTTATTTGCCTCCTGTTGCAACACATGATTTTAATTTAGTTAAGATGACTCGTGGAGAAACTGAAAATTCACTTTGTACAACTCCAAAATATGCAGATAAACTACATTTACCTCATGGATTACATGGCTATTTTGACTATTATCAGGCTCTTGAATGTTCGCAAGAACAAAATAAACCAATCTTTATTGATTTTACAGGGCATGGTTGTGTAAATTGTAGAGAGATGGAAGCAAATGTTTGGGCAGATCCTGCAGTTCTTAAAATACTTGAAGAAGATTACATAATTTTAGCAATGTATGTTGATGATAAAGAAATTGAAGTTGATAAAAGCAACTGGTTTATATCATCTTATGATAAAAATGTAAAGAAGATGTTGGGTAAACAAAATGCTGATATTCAAATAGTTAATTTTAATACAAATTCTCAACCTTATTACACACTTCTTGATTTTAAAGGAAATGTTCTTGCAAAACCAAGAGCTTATAATTTAGATGTTAAAGAGTTTGTGAAATTCTTAAAACAAGGACGCGATGAATTTAAACGTTTGAATGGTGATAAATTTTAATCTTTAAATTTTATTATTTTTAAAGAATCCCAATAAAAATAATTTTATTGGGGTTTTCTATTATTTAAAATGTTTCTCAAATTTCTCTAAAAATTCACTGGGAGCTTTTGTTGGTCTTCCCGTTTTCATATTTACAAAAACCAAAGTTGTGTTCCCGGTATTTATTAATTTCCCTTTTTCATTAAAAACTTCGTAATCAAAATGCATTTTTGTTGTAGGAAAATCTTTAACAGTAACTTTTATTGTAAGTTCGTCATCATAAAATGCAGGATACATATATTTTACATTTAAAGAAACAACTGGCATCATAACTCCAATTTTTTCCATTTGGCTGTATGTCCAGCCAATTTCTCTTATCATATCTGTTCTTGCTACTTCGTAATATAAAGGATAGTTTCCATAATAAACATAACCCATTTGGTCAGTTTCGCCGTATCGTACACGTATTTTTGTTTCTGTTGTTAACATTTAAAAAATTTATAATTCATAACTCATAACTCATAATTAAATTATCTTTGCACAAAACTATAATAAAAAATTAGATGTTAGAAAAAAGACCATATATATTAATAACAAATGATGATGGTATAACAGCAAAAGGATTAAGATTATTAATTGAGGCTGCAAAAAAGTTTGGAGATGTATTAGTTGTTGCTCCTGATGCTCCTCAATCTGCAAAATCTCATTCAATTACTCAGGCAATTCCAATTAAGATAGATAAGGTTATTGAAACTGAGAATTATGCAGAATATTCTACTTCTGGTACACCTGTAGATTGTGTAAAGGTTGCAATACATGAAATTTCGCCCAATCGTAAATTTGATTTAATTCTTTCGGGAATAAATCACGGAGCAAATACTTCTGTTAGTGTGCTTTATTCTGGAACTATGGCAGCAGCAATTGAGGGGGCAATGCACGAAATTAAGTCAGTCGGTTTTTCTGTTGATAATCATGACCCTAGTGCCGATTTTAAAGATGTTGTTCCGTATTTGGAAAATATTATTTCGGAATTTATAGAAAAAGAACTGCCAAGAGGAGTTTGTCTTAATGTCAATTTCCCGGATGTTACCAAAGTTAAAATAAAAGGTATTGTTTCCGTAAAAGGTGCCGATGGAGTGTGGGGAGAGAAATTTGTTAAAGCAAACGACCCTCATAAACGAAATTTTGTTTGGATTACAGGAAAACTTACTAACAATGAAGAAGGCAATATTGAAACTGATATTTATCAAATTGAGCAAGGATATGCTACAGTTACGCCGATAAAACTTGATTTTAATTATCTTAATTATTTGAATGAACTTTCCGAGTGGGAGTTTAATAAAATGTAATTAATGCCTAAAAAAAAGCAAATAATAATTTCCGTTACCAATGATTTAGTTGCAGATAATCGTGTGCATAAAGTTGCTACATCATTAATTAAATTTGGATTTGATGTGTTGCTTGTAGGCAGGATTGTTAAAGGGAGTTTGCCTATTAATAGAGTGTATAAAATTAAAAGATTTAAATTGCTTTTTAATAAAGGAGCAATGTTTTATGCATGTTATAATATTCGACTTTTCTTATTCTTGCTTTTTGAGAAAGCCGATATTTTATTAGCAAATGATTTAGATACTTTACCAGCAAATTTCTTGGCTTCAAAAATTAGAAATAAAAAATTGGTTTACGATAGTCATGAGTATTTTACAGAAGTCCCTGAACTTGTTAATAGACCAAAGGTAAAACGAATTTGGGAAAAGATTGAAAAGAAAATACTTCCTAAAATTAAGTATTCATATACAGTTTGTGGCTCAATTGCTGACATTTATAATAATAAGTATGGCATTAACATGAAGGTTGTTCGAAATCTTTCAAA
>Ga0209633_10004227_pt1 | contig 12960 bp, 11 predicted proteins | sample Cruoilmetagenom1_FD_187290 | JGI IMG/M metagenome (GOLD analysis project Ga0209633, IMG submission 187290) | Oil polluted marine microbial communities from Coal Oil Point, Santa Barbara, California, USA - Sample 1 (SPAdes) (version 2) | ecosystem: Environmental > Aquatic > Marine > Oil seeps ... | reverse complement strand
TGTTGAATACTTCGATGTTTGAAGGAACCTGCTTGATGGCATGATCGATCAACTCACTCTTTATGTAAACCACATCGTCCTTTATCTTTACACCATCTGATTTTGCAAAGATTTCAAGCGCCGTTTTTGATTCTACCTTGATGCCCGTATCCTCCAGGATACGGATGGAATAATTATGGACCTCATTGATTTGCTCCGGACCAAGTAAGTTCAATTTGGGACGAATATTCATAGCAGGCAGTATAGGATTTTGAACCTAATTTACTCTTTTTTACAGAAAACATGGATTTTATTCTGGAGAGCAACAAGGGTCATCAGGTAAACTTTCTTTCTTCAATCTCTGAAGTTCTGTAAGGATTTATTAAACACTCCGACCACTTGTATGTTATTAATACAAAGTTTTTCTCATGAAAGTAGCTGTAACTGCCGTAAGTGGACAATTGGGAAGCGCCATTGCACAGCAATTGATCGACAAAATTGGGGATGATAATGTGGTGGGAACCGCCCGCGCTATATCTAAAGCTGAGCATCTTGGGATCACCCTCCACCCAGGGGATTATAATAGAACATCAGATTTTATTGAAGCTTTCAATGGAGTTGATGTGGTAATGATTCTTTCAGGAATGGATGCACCGGAGAAAAGAATCGAGCAGCACCGTAACATCATTAAAGCCGCGAGAGATGCGGATGTAAGAAAGATCGTTTATACCAGCATTGTAGGCGCTGAAGGAAATACAACATTCGATGCCATTGTTCAGTGTAACCGGCAGACTGAACAGGATATCAGAGAGAGCGGACTGGAGTGGTCCATTGGCCGAAATGGTCTCTACATTGAACCTGATGTGGAATACATGGAGACCTACAAGAAAGATGGCAAAATAGCTAATTGTGCAGGCGATGGATTGTGCTCATATACCACCCGGGAAGAACTGGCCTATGCCTATGTGCAAATGATACTATATGATGACAGAAATAATCAGACATTTAACCTGTCGGGGGAAGCCATTACCCAGCAGCAATTAACCGCTTATCTGAACAGGGCTTTTGGCACCAAGCTGGTATATGAAGAGATGAACACTGAAGCATATCTGGCCTTTCAGCAAGAAGTTAATGGGGATTTTTTAGGAAAGGTAATCGCCGGGATCTATACCAAGATCCGTAACGGTGAATTCAATATACAGTCCGATTTCAAGGCCGCAGCAGGGCGCAGCCACTTAAGGTGGGAGGACTTTTTCAACACGTTAAAACATTCTTGATCAACTTATGAGTTTTCCTTATATCTCCACTGCGGAGTTACAAAAGCAGTTAAGCGATCCTCAAACCACCATTATTGATGTCAGGCCCATTGAGGCTTATAACGGATGGAAGATTAACAATGAGGCCAGGGGCGGTCACATCGAAGGGGCCAGGAGCCTGCCGCTGAAATGGACCAACTACATCGATTGGATAGAGATTGTACGATCTAAAGGAATTTTCCCTGACCAATTGCTGGTTATTTATAGCTATGATTCTGAGGCGTCGGAAAAAGTAGCAGATCGTTTCGTACGTTCGGGATATGATCAAGTGAAAGTATATAAACATTTCCTAGATGAGTGGTGTGCCGATGAAACATTACCCATGGATCATCTGCAACGATACAAGCATCTTGTTTCCCCGGAGTGGCTGAAGACTCTTTTAGACGGAGGTTCCCCACCTGAGTTCGACGGAAAGGATTTTGTACTTTGCCATGGTCACTACCGCAATCGAGGGGCCTATGAGGAGGGCCATATTCCCGGAGCTGTGGATGTGGATACCAACACACTGGAGTCACTGGAAACCTGGAACCGCAGGAGTCCTGAAGAAATAAAGGAGACTCTGGAAAAACTGGGGATTACCGCAGATACCACGGTGATTTTATACGGCCGCTTCTCCTTTCCTGATAATAATGATCCCTTCCCTGGCAGCAGTGCCGGGCACCTGGGCTCCATACGTGCAGCATTCATCATGATGTATGCAGGAGTGAAAGATGTGCGTATCCTGAATGGCGGGCTCAAGTCCTGGGAAGATGCAGGTTATGAAATCACCACCAGGGATTATGCTCCGGTTTACAGGGGTGAATTCAAGGCCACTATTCCTGGCCGTCCCGAGCTGGCTGTTGATGTTCCTGAAGCTAAAGAGATCATTGCTTCGGACCAGGCCGAACTGGTAAGCGTACGAAGCTGGCCGGAATACATTGGTGAGGTAAGCGGGTATAACTACATTGAAAAGAAAGGGCGGATTCCGGGTTCAGTCTTTGGAAATTGTGGTACAGACGCTTACCATATGGAGAACTACCGCAACCTGGATCATACCACTCGTGAATATCATGAGATTGAAGAAATCTGGAAAGAGGTGGGTGTAGTTCCGGAAAAGCACAATGCCTTTTATTGCGGAACCGGATGGCGGGGAAGTGAGGCCTGGCTGAATGCCTGGCTGATGGGTTGGTCCAGGGTTTCTGTTTATGACGGAGGTTGGTTTGAATGGAGCAATGATCCGCAAAACCCAACAGCAACAGGCATTCCAGAACGTGAATATAACATAGAAGGATGAATTTTGTAAACGAAGATATCGTGACTCTGAACCGGGTTACCATCACAAACTTGCTGCAGGAAATTGGTCCGGGAGAGGTAAGTGATGAAATCGTTTCAGGTCTGCAGGCTGATCAGAAGGTCATTTCTTCAAAGTTTTTTTATAACCGCGAAGGATCCCTGTTGTTTGAAGAAATTACTCGCCTGGAGGAGTATTATCCCACGCGGACAGAGAAGGGAATTCTGAGGCAGATGGCCCCTGCTTTAATGGAACAATATAAAGGTTACGAGATTATAGAACTTGGACCGGGAGATCATTCCAAGATCTCAATTTTACTGAATGCAGCCGCCGGATTAAATCAGAGCTCAATGAAGTATCTGCCCCTCGATATTAGTCAGCCGGCTCTTAGGAGTTCAGCCGAACAGCTGGTTAGGGACTTTCCCAATTTGCATGTTGAAGGCTATGCGGTAGACTTTCTATCACAATTTGGGTCGGTTCAACGGGAGCAAGCGGCCATTATCTGTTTTTTCGGGAGTACCATTGGAAATTTCGAATGGGATAGTTCCCTGGAACTTCTGCTTAACATTAGCAAGAAGATGAAAAAGGGAGATGTGCTTCTGCTTGGCATGGACATGGTAAAGCCAGAACCTGTACTTCAGGCAGCTTACAATGATGCGGGAGGTGTCACTGAAGCATTTAATAAGAACATCCTGAATAGTGTCAATGATCTGATCCAGTCTGATTTTCATACCGAAGACTTCGAACATCTTGCCTTTTTTAACAAAGATAGATCCCGAATAGAAATGCACCTGGTAGCCAGGAGGGATCTGGAGGTTCATTCAGAATATTTTCACGAGGACCTTCTTTTCGAAAAAGGGGAAACCATTCATACCGAAAACTCCCACAAATACAGCTCACGCCATATCCACAAAATAGTAGATTTAACGGGGCTTCAATTAAACCAGACCCATACCGATGAGCTGGGGTGGTTTGCCGTCACAGAATTTCAGAAATTGTAATTTGCATTAACTTCGTATTTTTATACCAGAACCATACAGTTCGTGACAGAATGAAATACGTAGTAAAAGCAGGAGTGGCATTTCTGTGCATGCTATTGCTAAGTGCCAGCGTCCATGCCCAGAGGGATGGCTGGAAGCAGGAAAAAACCAAGGACGGCAAGGTCCTGGTTTCTTACAATTTTCTAGAGCATAAGGATGAAAAGGGCAAAAAGTATAATGTCTTGGAGTTTGAGGCAGTCACTACTGCTGAGGTGAGCATGGAAAGCTGCCTGAAGGTCTTGAAGGATGATTCCAGGCATAATGATTTCATGGAAGATGCGGAACACACAGAGCGTGTCAGAGACCTGTCGGAGGATGAATGGCTAAGCTATTATTTATTAAAGAAGCATTGGCCCATGCCCGTATCTGATGTGGTAACCCGCTATAAATTGGAGGAGGATTCTGAGAACAGCGCTTATATACTAACAGGCTTTCCGGCCCCTGATATGTACCCGGATCAGGGGATTAAAAGAATGCGGCACAGTTATTCAAAGTACACCCTTAGGGATCGGGGAAATGGGCAAACAGAAGTGACTATGTATTCGAGCAGTGTTCCTTTGGCTTCCATTCCTAAGATGCTGCTGGCTACCTGGATTCCCGATGGGCCGGCAAAAATGGTCAATGGGATTGTCAGGCTGGCTCAGGAAATGGAATAATTTAAAAAAAAGTTCATTACCCCTTTCTGGCCGAACCAGATTTGTCAAATAGCTTATTCAGCTTCTTTATTATACCACTCAGGCGTTCCAAACCACTCATCCATCTCTTTTTCAAAGGGGATGATGATCTCCTCTGGCTCTAACCATTCTCCTTGATCTCCGGTTTCCGCAATCCAGGTATCCAGGGCTGCCCTTAGTCGGTAAAGGGCTTCGCGATGTTCGGGATTTTCAGAATCAACCAGGTTATTTATCTCATGCGGATCGTTATGCGTATCGTATAACTGCTCATAGGGAAGGGGTTCCATAAGTTCAGCAGCAGCTTTTGTTAGCTTGCCCTGTGCATGCAGTTCACGCATCAATGGTTTTACAGCAAAACACTTTTCCTTATAACGGTTAAGCGAAGCAAAGCCCTGCTCCGGCATATAGTTCCTCAAATAATGGTAGCGTTTTTCCCGAACTGAACGGATTCGGTTTACCGTTTCGTCGATTCTGTCGCGGGCACTGAAGGCATAGCTTCGGGGCGGATCGGCATGCTCACCCAGGAACACCCGGCTTTGCATACTCAGGGGACGGGGAATTCCTGCTATCTGCAAGGTGGTGGCGCTAATGTCGAGCAGACTAATAATCTCATCATTAACTGTTCCGGGCTTGTATTGCGGTGGTGCTTCCAGGCTCTCAGGCCAGTAAACGATCATAGGAACACGAAGACCGGTATCCCAGCACCAGTGGATGCCTCTTGCATCCAGCCGGCCGTTGTCTCCAAAAAAGATGATGACCGTATTGTCAGCTAATCCATCTTCTCGTAACTGTTCAAGAATCCAAGCCACACGAATATCCATTCCGGAAATGGAGTTGAAATAGCGAGCCAGCTCCTGCCGGGTAATTTCATGATCGGGATAGTAAGGCGGAACTGAGACATTTTCAGGGGTGGCAATCTTCGGATGCTCCCTTTCTCCGACCCATTCTACGCGCTCTTTAGATGCAGTTTGCCGGTCGTAGATATCATATTCGATTTCGGGCGTATTGATCATGGCAAAAAAGGGCTGATTGGACTTGAGTGTGGACCAATCTTCGGAGTCATAGAGTGGACCCTCGTTCACAAAGTTGAGATCAAGCTTTCCCGTTCCAACGATGCGATCTCCGATGTTGGTAATATTGGCCGTATAATATCCCACATCCTTAAGTCGATGTGTCACCGGCCGAACCCCATCCGGGAGATGGTAATCATCCTCACGATGGGATCGCATGTTATGGGTGTCTGTGGATGTCTGATACATACCCGTCATAAAAGCGGAACGACTTGGTGCACAAACAGGACTTGTGGAAAACACATGGGTGTAGAGCATCCCATTTCTTCCCAGTGAATCAAGATTAGGAGTGTAGACAAGTTCTTCACCATAAATTCCCAAATCCAGATTCAGATTCTCACCAACAATCCAGATAATATTGGGTTGCTTGAGGGCTTCGCCTGGACCAGGATCCGGCCCTTCGGTTCTTAAAGAGTTGCAGGATAATACCAATATAATTACCGATACCGCAGTGATGAAGCTCCTGGCATATTTGCTAATGTGCATGGAAGTAATTATTTGTTAGAATTTGCTTCTATAAACTTATGAAATAAAAGAATTCCTTCTTAATCCGTAACATTTTTTAATGAAAGAATGTCCAATTAGTAGAATTAAGCATTAGCCTAAAACCCATGAAAACATCAATTCTTTCCTTCATTATAATCATTATTCCTCTCTCTATCTCTTGTCTTGCACAGAGTGAATACGGACAATTTACCAAAGCCGAATGGCCCATTAAAATATCTGAAGAGCTTGCTTCCAGCGGAAATTTCTCCTTTGGATATATGACTGTTCCGGAATTTCATAATAAACCAGGCAGCAAGGCCATAGAGTTAGCTATAGCAATATTCAAATGCAGAGCTGAAACAGCCAAGTACGAACCTCTGATTTTGAATAGCGGCGGACCAGGCATGTCTAACCTGGAAGATTTTGTTCCCACATTTGATGGTCCCCTGGGTAAGCTCTTTCTGTTCGATAGAGATATTGTGATTATCGAACTCAGGGGACTCAAACATTCAAAGCCCAATCTGCATACTCCGGAACTGGATGAATTACAGATAGAATTGCTGGGTATGCACCTTAGTTCCGAAGAACTGATAAACGCCTATAAAGAAACCATTATTTCGATCCGAGAAAAGTTTACCGATCAGGGGATTAATCTCTCTGCATACAATTACTGGGAAACTGCAAACGACATAGGGTTTGTAATGGAGCAATTGGGTTATGAAAAATTTGCTGTATTTGGTAACTCTGCAGGGACCTTTGTAGCCCAGTATCTCCTGATGGAGCATGCAGAAAAGTTATCAGCTTTGTCTTTGAATGCAGTTGCAAATGTTCCTCCGGGGTTCAATAAAATGTGTGAGACAAGTGTGGATAAACTTGAATCCATTTTTATGGAATTAGAGCAGAATGAGAGCTACGCCGAGGCTTATCCGGATTTGAAGAATCGCTTCCTGGCCACCCTTAAAGCACTCAATGAATCGCCCGATACCATTACAGTGCAACTCCCAGGGGCAGATGAACCCAGCGATGTGGTCCTTAATGGAAACCGGATTACGGGCTGGCTATTTACCCAGATGTACTGGAATACCCAGCTACCTTTAACGATGCATTTGATTGCCAGCAGAGATTACAGTCAAATCATTCAGAATCCAGGAGGCTTCCTACCACTTCAAAACTTCAGCAGTGGATCGTTCTGGAGTATGTTGTTAAACGGCTGGCCCGATCCTTCCGAAGAGGAATTGCTGACAGGAACCGAGTATGAAATCTTTGTGGAGGGTATGAGCACCCTGGTGTTTAGTCAGCCTTTTGTGATGAAGATCAGAGATGCATGGCAGGTGGAATATCAAAGCAACAATATCAAGCCTATGGCTACCAATGTCCCCACTCTGATGATGAATGGCGGACAGGACCATGTATGTCTTGCCGATTACGCCCTTGAGTTATCTGACTCATTTGAGAACTCCTACTGCTATATTTTTCCAGGTATTGCTCACTCCCCAATTGATGCCGGAGAGTGCGCCATCATGATGATGAAGCAGTTCCTGGACAATCCACAGGCAGCACCAGATGCCTCCTGCGTTGAAGGATTTAAGAATAATCAAAAATATATATTGCCCTAGATAAGAGGTAAAAGACTCAGATTTTTGTTTTCAATTCGCCTTCCTGCCTTCGGGTGGGGAGGTTTTTTTTGCAATCATGACTAGTCCCGAATATGACATCCAGATATGTTAATATGGTTCAAAGGTGGCAACAGCACCTTCATACCATGATAATTCTAAAATATTTTCCTCCAAACTTACCAGATCCAAAGAAAAATCGTCAATATCTTCATTGGGAAAATGATATTGAATTTCAGTGGGGTCCTCAGGATTATCAAAATTCCATCTTCCCTTAAAAGTTCCATTCGTACTGGTAAAACTGAGCTCCGCTTTATTACTGAATTCATACCTTGTTGCTGCTAAAATGACTTGCGTAATATCTCCTTCATCGGGAACAAATACTTCACCATCTAAAAGAGTGCATTTCCACTTGATGGACTTTTTGGGATCGCTGAAAATACCCCCGGACAAATAGGAACAATTGTTTGAGAAGCAATCGAAGCATTCAATGCACTTACCACCACAATCTACGCCCGTTTCATCCTGATTTTGTATTCCATCAATACATGAGGGTTCTGGAGGGTCTGGTTCAGGAGGGCAGGCATAAAAGAGACAGAGCATGATTCCGAGAATTAACCAATTATACTTTTTCATGACTTGAGAATTTGAAATGTTTTTAAATTGTCATGACAAAGTTATACTCAGTATCAATTCGAGTCTTTGCTACCAATCTCAAATAGTTTGGTGGATGTCTCAAATATAGAATCAGGTCTTCCTTAATAAAATACCCCCAGCATTACGCTGGGGGCATAAAAAATTATGTAGAAGACTCTTTAATATAATAGATACCTCATTGGAGTTTACTAATACTTTATTGTTCCAGTCATGAAGGTTTCTCCTTCTCCTCCCTCTCCAATGGTTTTATCAAATGTTGCTATCAGGTCAAGGTCGCCATTGGCATCTGCGAACCGTCCTGTACCACTATTAATTTCACAGGTACCCCATATACTAATATTCTTCGGATCCATAGCATTCATTTTACCTGTAAAATCAATAAATAATTCATCACCATTTGCAGCGGTAAGGGTAATAACTGATGTACCGGCCATGGGGTATCCAAAGTACCAAACCTGATCGACATTTATGGCAGTCTTGCCCAGGTGAGTTGCCTTCCCGCTTCCGCAAACAACCACATGAACGCCGATTTCATATCCATCGGGATGGTAAATATATTCTTCTGATAAACCCCACGTATCAAACGTGCTTTTAAAGGGTACCATTTGGACTTTGGCACCTTTCAAAGAAGTATCGTTACCTGAGTACAGAGGATCGGGTTCTACCTCCATTTTTGAGCAGCCCGCAATCAGCACCAGCACTATGCCGAGTAATAGAAAACGATTCAGTTCTTTCATGATTTTTGATTTAAGTTATACGATAGAATTACAGAGATCTAAATTAGATCACGGGAAGATCTAATGCTTTGGCAGGTGTCTCAAATTGTTTGCTGGGGGTCTTAAAGGGGGTGTCAGGACCGGTTTTGCTTCACGGCAGCGGGATTGATACCGTGTTCTTCACTGAAGCGATGACTGAAGTGGGAAAGGTTTTTAAAGCCTACATGGTAAGCCACCTGGGTGACGTTCATATCAGACTCCTGAAGCAGCTGTTTGGCCCTATGGAGTCGGAATGAATTCAAATAGTCTATAATGGTGCGGTTGGTAAGCGCCTTAAATTTCCTGTAGAGCTGGGCGCGGCTCATAGCCAGAATATCGCAGAGCTGCTCGATGCCAAAATCTTCATCCCCGAAATTTTCCTGGAAGGATGCATGGAGTTTTTCCATGAAGCCATCTTCCAATCGAAATTGATGGTCATCAGAGGTTTGGGGTAAAACAAATGATGCATACCTTTCCCTTAGCTTCGTTCGCAGTTCAACCAACTTTCGCAGGCGTATGAACAACTCCTCCTTGTGGAATGGCTTTTCCAAATAAGCCTCGGCCCCGGTTTCAAGACCTTCCAGGCGCGAATCCATATCAGCTTTCGCGGTCAACATGATGACTGGTATATGGCTGGTCCTGATATCCTTCTTTAAATGATCCAACATGGCGATCCCATCCATTTCTGGCATCATGACATCACTTAAAATGATATCCGGAATAATGGCTGAGGCTTTCTCCAGTCCGGTTTTTCCATTTTCGGCCGTTTCAATGAAATATTCATTTTCAAGCAATGAAAAGAGGTAGTCGGTGACGTCGAGATTGTCCTCCACTATTAGAAGAACAGGAAGATTGTTGTCAATGACAGGATGTCCTCCTGTTGCAGGAACATCAGGTTCCGGTTGAGGAATACTCCCGGTCTCCATCAACTCTTCCTGCAATTTTGTTAGTGAGGCATTGTGGGACACAGGCAGCTTGATTATGAACTCTGTCCCTTTGCTCATCTCACTATTAACTTCGATTTCTCCTTTTAACAATTTTACCAGCTCACGGGTGATGGCCAGGCCCAGGCCAGAGCCTCCTACCTTCTGATGACCTCCAGTCTCAATGCGATAAAACCTATCGAAAATATGGTCCATCCTGTCGGCCGGAATTCCAATACCTCTATCCCTGATCCTGATCTCCAGCGTTCGATGGCCTAAAGTAACGAGTACATGCATGGCAACGGTTCCTTCAGGCCGATTGTATTTGATAGCATTTGATAGCAGGTTCGACACGATCCTCTTCAACTTGTCGGGATCATAATCCATGTCGAATGAATCGACATCAGATTGAAAAACAAGTTGCACCTTGTGGCTTTCAGCCATACTAAAAAATGATTCAGCCAGGTAATTCAGGTATTTGATTACATCATTATGAATCATCATCATGGGCATGGCCCCTGCCTCCAGCCTTGCAAGATCGAGCATCTGGTTAACCAGGTGCAATAGGGTTTGGCCGTTCTGCCTGATCTTCATTAATCCTTTCTTCAGCCACTTGTCCGGTTGGGCTTCTATCTGATCAGCCATACCCAGAATGACAGTCAGCGGTGTACGGAACTCATGGGTAATATTAGTGTAAAGCCGGGTTTTTACCTCATCAAGTTCTTTTAACCTATCTGCTTTATCCTTCTCTGTTTGTGTATACTGTTTCAGATAAACCAGGACAATAACCAGGGTATATGCTGTCAGGCTGATTGTATTTATAAGAAAGAAAATATGGTTTACCTGGGGAGACATTTCCGCAGGGAGTTGCAGTTTAAACTGGATTCCTGCTACAGTCAGCATGCAGAGAAGGTAAAAGGTGAAATACCAGATTGCCCATTTGGTGCTATTAAAGCTGATGGAGGTAATCACCATACTCAGGCCCGCAAGGATGATTCCCCCGCTGTTATGAAGACCACCCAGCCTTACAATAGTATAGAAGGTAACAACAAGCTGTAAATGGTGGATGAAATGGTCCAGCCAATCCCGCCTGAAAGTAAAAAGAAGCATCAGGATCATATGGGGAACATAGATCCCAAGCAGCATCAGACCAAAAAGCACTATAGAGTGTACCTGGAGCAGGGCTCCCACCATAGTCATAAGGCCAATATAGCCGCTGATTCCCAGATTTGTAAACCAAACGGACTTCCTTTGCTGAAGCTTTGCCATATCAATGCCCGGGTAAGATAACCGGCGGTCCAGGAACTTTGGTTTTTTGGTGTCCATATATGGTTCTATGTAAACAAGTTATGAAATTCCCCCCCAATCAACCTAATATCAAGAAGATTAGTTGATATATAGAACTAATTCATCCTTAGTTTGTTAATTTGCCACGACCAATAGAATGAATCGCTTTTTCCCCACTAGGGGTTGCCCGAATGGCTGGTGTCGATGATTTTGATCCTGGTCCTGATCGGTTTTCCGGTAGCCCTTGTTTTATCCTGAATCATAAATATTAGTTAATCACCCCTTTCTGTACGAACAATAGCCCCTAAGCCATGTCAATCTTGTTACATAGATCAAATACAGATATCATGAAAAAATTCATCGTAAGCTATTTGGCCCCTATCGATGCCACATGGAAAACAGCAGAGTCTTCTCCAGAGGAGATGGAGAAAGGTATGGAGGCCTGGATGAAATGGGCTGAAAAATGTGGCGAAAAGTTGGTAGATATGGGCGCACCCCTTGGCAATGGAATCACTTTACGGCCAGGTGGAAGCTCAGTAAGTAGTGAAAGTAAGATAATCGGATATTCTATACTTCAGTCGGATAATATGGAAGACGCCAAGGGCCTTTTGAAGGAACATCCCCACCTGGATTGGAATGCATCATGCGAGATTGAGCTACATGAAGTTTTACCAATGCCTGGAAACCAGGAATAATTTAATGCTGATATCACTATGAGAGATGCTATGTTAATTGTCCATTTACTTGGCCTGGCCATGGGATTGGGAAACAGTTTTGCTTTTATGATCCTGGGTATTGCAGGTTCAAAAATGGAAAAGGAAGAAAGAAAGAAATTTGCTCTGAAAACATTTGCTCTGAGCAGGATGGGTCATATAGGTATTACCATGCTGATTATCTCAGGGTTTTATCTGATGACACCTTTCTGGATGACCCTCAATACCAGACCTCTGTTGATAATCAAGCTTATTCTTGTGCTGGTTCTTACAGTTTGTGTCATTTTGGCCAGCGTCTATGCCAAACGGGCAAAAAAAGGAAACGCCGAGTCAAATCTAAAGAAGATAGCTGCTCTGGGAAAAGTGTCTCTTTTGTCAGGAATTGGAATTGTACTGCTTGCTGTTTTGACATTCCATTAGACCAGGGCTTTCCAGTTGCCCTGAGTCAAAGTTTGATGTACATTAGTTCCTGTATTCATATCCAAACAAATGGAACTGATGACAAAAATCCTAAGCGTTTTTGTGTTGATGCTATTTCCAATCCTGGTATTATCCCAGAATGGCAAACAGAATGCATCCACTACCATTGAGCAAATCATCAATGAGCAGGGAATTGAAGAGGCTCAAAAGAAGTTTGATGAGATCTTATCCGATACCGCAAGCTACCTTGTTCTAGAAAATGAATTTAACCTTCTTGGCTATAGCTTAGCACGTGAGAGAAAATTAGAAGAGTCCATTGCCGTACTCCGGATGAATGTAAAGGCTTTTCCGGATTCATGGAATGTGTATGATAGCCTTGGGGAGATGCTTGCCTGGACAGGGAGCACTGATGAGGCCATTGAAAATTTCGAAAAATCACTGGAACTAAATCCAGCCAATGAAAATGCCGTGAAGAATCTGGACCAGATATTCGGTACCCAATCCGATCTTAAGAATGAAACTGATACAGAGTTTCAATATCAATGTGGGGAGCAAACCAGGCAGGATAAGCCCTATTTTGGGGAAGAGCCGCCTGGCTTGACTCCAAAACTATTTGCCCCCGGATTAATTTCGACCCATGCTCATTTTGAGTTTGCCTGTACCTTTTCCCCTGATGGAAAGGAATTCTATTTTACACGAAGGGCCGATGACCGTGGAGCAAACGTGATCATGGTGAGCAGATGGATGGAGGAAGGAT
>Ga0209633_10004226_pt1 | contig 12961 bp, 16 predicted proteins | sample Cruoilmetagenom1_FD_187290 | JGI IMG/M metagenome (GOLD analysis project Ga0209633, IMG submission 187290) | Oil polluted marine microbial communities from Coal Oil Point, Santa Barbara, California, USA - Sample 1 (SPAdes) (version 2) | ecosystem: Environmental > Aquatic > Marine > Oil seeps ... | reverse complement strand
CTGCGGTGTGAGCGTGCTGCCGCTGGTCGCGGCGCTGCTCGCCGCGCGGGTGCCCCTGGCGCCGGTCATGGCCTTCTGGCTCTCCTCCCCGATCACCGGGCCGGGCATGCTGGCGATCACCGTCGCGACGCTTGGAACGTCCTTCGCCATCGGCAAGACCGTGCTCGCCGTGGCGATCGGCCTGTTCGGCGGCGGGGTCACTTATCTCTTGATCGGGCGGGTCACCTGGTTCAACGAACCCGCCAAGCAGGGATCACTGATCGCCGCCGCGCAATCGGGCTGCGGATGCGAGGGGTCATCGGAGGTGCGCTGGGACTTCTGGCGCGAGGCGGAGCGCCGGCGCGCTTTCGGCACAACGGCCTACGCCACCGGCAAACTCATGCTCATCTGGCTCCTGGCCGCGTTCATCGCCGAGTACTTTCTGCGCGCCTGGCTGCCGGCCGATATGATCGGCCGCTTTGTCGGCACGGATTCCGCATGGGCGGTTCCGATCGCCTCGGTGGTCGGCGCGCCGATCTATCTCGACGGCTACGCCTCCCTGCCCCTGGTGCGCGGTCTGATGGATGCCGGCATGAGCAATGCGGCCGCCATGGCCTTCCTGATCGCCGGCGGCATCACCAGCGCCTGGGCGGCGATCCCGGTCTACGCCCTGGTCCGGCTGCCGGTATTCGCGCTCTATCTTCTATTGGCGGTGGTCAGCGCGCTCCTGTCGGGCTTCGCCTACGGCCTCGCCGTTGGCTGACTATTCGAGCAGGAACTCGCGGCCGAGCTTGACCCGCGCCACGCCGTCATAGCTGATGATATCCGCGGTGGCGTAGGTTTCCGACAGGGTCTCCGGCAGGAAACTGCCGGTGCCGATCATGTCGATCGGGGCCTTGGCGCCGCTCATCACCAGGCATTTCTGGGCATCGAAACCGGACGAGGCGACGATCATGGAGTCCTTGTAGCCCGCGGCATCGAGCGCCAGGCGGACCTGGATGACGGAAGCCGCGGTGACACCCGTACCGAACAGCATGCGGCGGAGTTGATCGACCAGCACGTTCGACGAATCGAGATGGAATGCCCGCGCCCCGAGCACTTCCTCGACGATGTTGTATTCGCCCCCGACACGGAGCCACTGGCCGACCGTGTCGACCGACTTCTCGTAGTCGAGGCCCTCGGCGAACCGGCCGCCATGGGTGTCGAGGCGAACCCCGAAGGTCTTGCCCTGCTCGTGCAGTCCGGCCTCTTCGTAGAACCAGCGGGCGCAGCGGATCGAATCCTCGACTTCCTTGCCGGAATAGTCGACCAGCGCAATGCACGAATTGGAGTTCTCGACCGACGAGACGAACAGCTTCAACGCCTCCAGCACGTCGCCGTCAGTATAGCCGATCAGCGCATGGGGCATGGTGCCGAGCCCGCTCTTGGCGCCGAACAGGGGCGCGGTCAGGTCCTGCGAGCCGCCAACGAAGCCCTTGATCGCCGGATCCTTGCCCCTGGCCGTTTCGCTGCCGACCGAGGCGCCATAGGCCGCGAGCATGTTCATCTCCGGGCCGCTGGCATGGCGCGCATGCATGTCGAGGAACGACGCCCCCGGCATCGCCCGGCACATCTCATAGGCGTTGTTGGCGCAGACGCAGGGCAGACCGACTTTCTGCAGAAGCAGGGTCTCGACTTCCGACAGCTTGGAGTAAGGCCCTCTTATCTCCAGAAGCTTGGTCTCGGAGGGCACGATCTCGCCCTCCTTGAAAAAGCGGGTGACCTTCGCCTCGGGCACCAATCTGTTGACCAGCCGCACCGCCGGTTCGAGCGCCGCGATGATGCGCCGGCGCAGGAACACCGCATAGACCACCTCGACGTCCGTGCCGGCTTCGACAATGCGTTTCGTGTGGCTGAAATACTTGTCGGTGATGCGTTCGGCCGGTCCCGCCGCGAGGGTGACGTCGACGATCTCGTTGATCGCGGCGTCGCGGTCGAGCAGCCATTTGTCGATGACGTCAGCGCGCATAGCGGCGCAACCTTGGCGCGGATCGCGCCCTCTGGCAAGAGCCGAGACAGCGGTGTGTTCCAGCGGTCATGCTTTTGCCGCCGCCAGCGCCGCCGCGGCGCCGTTTCGAAGAAAGCCCGCGTCGGAGCCGAGCGCGATGAACTGGAACCCCTGCTCGGCATAGACGCGCGCGACCTCGGGCGTCGAGGCGTAGATCGCGGCATATCCGTTGTGCTCGCGGGTCTTTTCAATGATCAGCTCAAGCGCCTCGACGACCTTCTCATGACCCGGATCGACATGCTCGCCCCCGGTCAGCGAGTTGCACAGGTCGTTCGGCCCGACAAAGACGCCGTCGATGCCGGGCGTGGTGAACAGGAGGTCAATATTGCCGAGCGCCTCGGCGGTCTCCAGCATGGCCCAGGCAAGCGTCAGCTCATTGCCCTTGGCGAGATAGTCGTCTTTTTCGAGGCCGGCCACATCCATCGCCCGCATCGGGCCCCAGCTGCGCTGGCCGATCGGCGGGTAGTTCGTCGCCTCGGCGAACCAGCGGGCGTCCTCGGCGGTGTTGATCATCGGCGCGATGATGCAGTCAGCACCGGCATCGAGCGCTTTGCCGATAAACCCTTCATCGCCCAGCGGCGCACGCACCAGGGCCGGCTTGCCCGCGCCCTGGATCGCCATGACGATCGCCAGCATGTCGGCATAGTCGATGAAACCGTGCTGGCAATCGAGAGTGACGCAGTCCCAGTCCTGACGCGCCAGCATTTCGGCGGTCAGGGGCTCGGGCAACAGGCACCAGGCGGTGAAGAGCGTCTCGCCCGCCTCCAGGCGGGCGCGCAATGTGGCTTTGGTCAAAGATCTTCTCCCGCCGGCGCCCGGCCGGATTCGCTATCGCAACTCAGGTTTCGCTCGAGATCTGCTCCATGGCGGTCTGCATCAGCTCGTCCATGGTGCGGCGGATCTGGTGGTCCGACTGATCGACACCCTTGGCGTCGAAGTCTTCACGCACCTTGCGGAACACGTCTTCGTCGCCGGGTTCCTGGAAATCGGCCTTGATCACGTCCTTGGCGTAGGTTGCAGCCTCATCTCCGGTCAATCCCATCTGCTCTGCGGCCCACAGCCCCAGCAGTTTGTTGCGCCGGGCTTCAGCCTTGAACTGGAGTTCCTGATCGTGGGCGAACTTGCCCTCGAACCCTTTCTCCCTTTTATCGAATGTGCTCATCCACTAGCTCCTAACTGACGGTATGGGGGTTGGATTACGATGTGCCATAGCTTTCACATAAGCACAAATCAACTGCGCATAAAGCCCCTCAGACGGGCGGTACGAGAACGTTCGCCGCAAACCCGCGCGTGACAACCCGGCCCGAATTGTGTACAGCGCGGCCATGGAGTAGGTTTTTGGGACGAACCCACCCGGCGAATCATGCAATCCGGTGACACTGGACAACATGCTCAACGGCCGCGCCGGCAGGCAGCGACAACTTCAACAATCTCAAGGATCAGCCGACCATGAGCCGACGGCGCCGCATATATGAGGGCAAGGCCAAGGTGCTTTACGAAGGCCCCGAGCCCGGAACATTGATCCAGCATTTCAAGGATGACGCCGTCTCGCAGAACAGCGAGAAAGGGGATGTCATCGACGGCAAGGGCGTCCTCAACAACCGGATCTCGGAATTTCTGTTCTCGCGGCTCAACGAAATCGGCGTGCCGACCCATTTCGTCAAACGGCTCAACATGCGCGAGCAGCTGATCCGCGAAGTCGAGATCATTCCGGTCGAAGTCAATGTCCGCAACATCGCCGCCGGCCCGTTCTCCGAGCGCTTGGGCATCGAGGAAGGCACGCAACTGCCGCGCTCGATCATCGAATTCTGCTTCAAGTCCGACGACCTGGGCGACCCGCTGGTGTCGGAGGAGCACATCACCGCGTTCGGCTGGGCCAATCCCCAGGAAATCGACGAGATGACCGCGCTGGCGCTCAGGGTCAACGACTTCCTTACCGGCCTGTTCCTCGGCATCGGCATCAAGCTGGTCGACTTCAAGGTCGAGTTCGGCAGGATCTACGAAAACGACATGCTGCGCATCGTGCTGGCCGACGAGATCAGCCCGGACTCGTGCCGCCTGTGGGACATGAGCACCGACGAGAAGCTCGACAAGGACCGCTTCAGCGGCGACAAAGGCGTTCTGATCGAAGCCTATCAGGACGTCGCCCGCCGGCTCGGCATTCTGTTCGAGAACGACCGCGCCGAGCAGAGCGGCCCGGTCCTGGTGAAATCCTGACCAACTTCAAGAACAGCTGAACGGCGGATCGCATGAAAGCAAAGATCAGGGTCACGCTCAAATCGGGAGTTCTCGACCCCCAGGGCAAGGCCATTGAAAACGCGCTCGGATCGCTTGGGTTTAGCGGCGTGAGCGACGTCCGGCAGGGCAAATATCTGGAAGTCGACCTGGACACCTCCGACGAGGCCGAGGCCCGCACGACGGTCGAGGCCATGTGCCAGAAACTGCTCGCCAACACCGTCATCGAAAACTACGACATCGAACTCGATCCCGCATGAAAGCACATGTCATCGTCTTCCCCGGCTCGAACTGTGACCGCGATGTCGCGGTGAGCCTGGGCGAGGCCATGGGCCGCCCGCCGGAGATGCTCTGGCACGGCGAGACCGAAATCCCCGAAACCGACCTGATCGTCCTGCCCGGCGGGTTTTCCTACGGCGACTACCTGCGCTGCGGCGCGATCGCCGCGAAATCGCCGATCATGCGCGACGTGGTCAAGAAGGCCGAAGCCGGCACGCGGGTGCTCGGCATCTGCAACGGCTTCCAGGTACTGACCGAGGCCGGGTTGCTGCCGGGCGTCCTGATGCAGAACGCATCGCTCAAATATATCTGCCGCGACGTGATGATCCGGGTCGAGCGCACCGATACGGCGTTTGCCGGCAAGTACGGCAATGGCGGCGTCCTGCGCATTCCGATCGCCCATCACGAGGGTAATTACAACGCCGATGATGACACCCTCGACCGCCTCGAAGGCGACGGCCGGGTGGCGTTCCGCTACTGCACGGCGGACGGCGACCCGAGCGCTGAGGCCAATCCCAACGGCTCGGCCCGCAACATCGCAGGGATCTACAACGAGGCGGGCACGGTGCTCGGCCTGATGCCTCATCCCGAGCGCCTGGCCGATCCGGAGCTTGGCGGCACCGACGGCAGCCCCATGTTCACATCCCTGGTCGAGGCCCTGCAATGAGCGCCACCGCAACGGCTGAGATCACGCCGGACCTGGTCGCCGAACACGGCCTCAGCGTCGAAGAGTACCAGCGCATCTGCGCGATCCTCGAGCGCGAGCCCAACATCACCGAACTCGGCGTCTTCTCCGTCATGTGGAGCGAGCACTGCTCCTACAAGTCGTCGCGGGTCTGGCTCAAGGATTTTCCGACCACCGGCCCCCAGGTGATCTGCGGTCCAGGCGAAAACGCCGGCGTGGTCGATATCGGCGACGGCCAGGCGGTGATCTTCAAGATGGAGAGCCACAACCACCCGTCCTATATCGAGCCCTATCAGGGCGCCGCGACCGGCGTCGGCGGTATCATGCGCGATGTCTTCACAATGGGCGCCCGGCCGATCGCCCTGATGAATGCGCTGAGATTCGGCGACCCGTCGCACGAGAAGACGCGGCACCTGGTGTCCGGCGTCGTCTCCGGCATCGGCGGTTACGGCAACTGCGTCGGCGTGCCGACGGTCGGCGGCGAAGTCAATTTCGACCCGAGCTACAACGGCAACATCCTGGTCAACGCCATGTGCGTCGGCCTCGCCGACACCGACAACATCTTCTACGCCGTCGCCGAAAGCGCGGACAAGCCGGTGATTTATGTCGGCTCCAAGACCGGACGCGACGGCATTCACGGCGCCACCATGGCGTCTGCCGAGTTCGCGGAGGACTCTGAAGAGAAGCGCCCGACGGTTCAGGTCGGCGATCCCTTCACCGAGAAGCTTCTGATCGAAGCCTGCCTGGAACTGATGGCCGAGGACGCCATCATCGGCATCCAGGACATGGGCGCGGCGGGCCTGACCTCGTCGTCGGTCGAGATGGCCGGCAAGAGCGGGGTCGGCATCGAGCTCAATCTCGATCACGTGCCGTGCCGCGAAGACGCCATGACCGCCTACGAAATGCTTCTGTCGGAGAGCCAGGAGCGCATGCTCATGGTTCTGCGGCCGGGTCACGAGGATGCCGCGCGCGCGATCTTCGAGAAATGGGGCCTCGACTTCGCCGTGATCGGCAAGACGACGGACACCGGACGGCTCGTGGTGACCCATCAGGGCCGGATCGAAGCGGACATTCCGGTGCTTCCGGTGTCGAGCGAAGCGCCGCTCTACAACCGTCCCTGGAGCGAGACCCCTGCCCCGCCCGAGATCGCGCCTGAAGATGTCGACATGCCGATGAGCGCAGGCGAAGCGCTCGTGAAGCTGATGGGCTCGCCCGATCTTTGCTCGCGCCGCTGGGTCTGGGAGCAGTATGACCACATGGTCATGGCCGACACGGTCGCGCGGCCGGGCGGCGACGCCGCGGTGGTGCGCGTCCACGGCACCGACAAGGGCATTGCGATCACCACGGACGTCACCCCGCGCTATGTCGACGCCGATCCAGCCGAAGGCGGCAAACAGGCCGTGGCCGAAGCCTGGCGCAACCTCACCGCGACCGGCGCGTTGCCCCTCGCGATCACCGATTGCCTCAACTTCGGCAGCCCGGAGCGGCCGGAGATCATGGGCCAGTTCGTCGGCGCCGTGAAGGGCATGAGCGAGGCCTGCCTCGTGCTCGCCTTCCCGGTCGTGTCGGGCAACGTGTCGTTCTACAACGAGACCAACGGCAAGGGCATCCTGCCGACGCCCGCGGTCGGCGGCGTCGGCCTGCTCGACGACGCCACGAAGCGCGCATCCATCGACTTGAAACCGGGCGACGACACGCTGGTCCTGATCGGTCCGGAGCGTGGACATCTCGGCCAGTCCCTGTTTCTGCGGGAGATGCACGAACGCTCGGAAGGCGCCCCGCCGCCGGTCGATCTGGACGGTGAAAAGGCGGCCGGAGACCTGATCCGCGCCCTCATCGCCGAAGGCATTACCTCGACCGTGCATGACTGTTCGGATGGCGGCCTCTACGTGGCGGTCGCCGAAATGGCGCTTGCCGGCGGCCGCGGCGCGGACATTCTAGCCGGCGACACCGGCCTGCCCACCCATGCGGTGCTGTTCGGCGAAGACCAGGGTCGCTATGTGATCGCCTGCTCCCAAACGAATGCGGAAGCGGTGCTCACCAGGGCCGCGGAGGCCGCGATACCGGCCCGCATGGCGGGAACGGTGGGCGGCGGGGCTTTGACCAATGACGGTAAAGACCCCATATCTCTTAAAGAACTCAGCGCGGTTCATGCCGGATGGTTGCCGGGCTACATGGACGGCGTCTAAACTCGTTCCGGATTAGGGACGAACGGGGATACGTGTCATGCCGATGGACGCGCACAAGATCGAAGAGATGATCAAGGACAAGTTGCCCGATGCGCAGGTGACGATCGAGGACCTGCGCGGCGACGGCGATCATTATGCGGCGACCGTCGTGTCCTCCGCGTTCAAGGGAAAGTCACGGGTGCAGCAGCATCAAATGGTTTACGAGGCGCTTCAGGGCAATATGGGCACGGTGCTGCACGCTTTGGCCTTGCAAACATCGGCCCCGGACGACTAGAAACAAGGCAATGAGCCAACGAACAGGCGAGAGGATCGATCTGACATGACCGACAACATCAACCAAGCAATCGATTCGGAAGTGAAGTCGAACGACGTGGTGCTGTTCATGAAGGGCACGCCACAGTTTCCGCAATGCGGCTTTTCCGGCCAGGTTATCCAGATTCTGGACTATCTGGGCGTCGCCTATAAGGGCATCAACGTGCTCGAGAACGACGAACTGCGCCACGGCATCAAGGCCTACACCAACTGGCCGACCATTCCGCAGCTCTACGTCAAGGGCGAGTTCGTCGGCGGCTGCGACATCATCCGTGAGATGTTCCAGTCGGGCGAACTCAAGCAGGTTCTCGCCGACAAGGATATCGCGCTCGAACATGCCTAGGGTCTGTTGAGGATCATGGTCGTGGTGTTGGCGTTGCCCATTTGTCTGCTGGCTAGGCGCGATTCAGAATGATCGCGACACGCTCCAGGCGGTTCCGGCCCGGCGAGAACTGATTCGCCGGTATCCATGATCGATGCCTATTTTACCTTGAAATGGGTTCACATACTCAGCTCCACGGTTCTGTTCGGAACCGGGCTGGGAACGGCGTTCCACATGTGGTTCGCCCACCTGCGCGGAGATGTCGCTACGATTGCGGTGGTCGCCGGAAACGTCGTGCTCGCCGACTGGCTGTTCACCACAACTGCCGGCATCATCCAACCTGTAACGGGCGTATTCCTGGCGCATGAGGCCGGCCACGAACTCACGGCCTCGTGGCTCGTTCTGACCTATTTTCTCTACATTTTGGCGGCGGTTTGCTGGTTTCCGGTGGTCCGGCTGCAGGTCCGCGTCCGCGACATCGCGCGCGACTGCGCAACGAACGGCACGGCCCTGCCCTCCGCGTATCACCGGTTCATGCGGCTCTGGTTCGCGCTCGGTTGGCCGGCTTTCCTCGCTCTGATCGCCATTTTCTACCTGATGGTAGTTAAACCCGATCTGTGGTGAACCTCGGAAATGCTTGTATTCGCCCGCCGAAAAGCTTATCTGAAAGTCATCGAGTTTCGGCCGATTGGCTCGGCTGTGCGCTTTCCATATTGAAGTGCCGTAGCCTTACCCCTCAAATCCAGAAAATCGATAGGCCGCATTGAGCGCGCTGAGCGCATGCGCCACCACGTACTTGAATGCTAAAAGGAAGAACTATGCAAGAAGGCACCGTAAAGTGGTTCAACTCGCAAAAAGGCTATGGTTTCATCGAACCTAGCTCGGGTGGACCGGACGTGTTCGTCCATATCAGCGCTGTCGAACGCGCCGGACTGAGCGGCCTCGACGAAGGTCAGAAGCTGTCTTATGAGGTTGTCACCGACAGCCGCACCGGCAAATCGTCGGCGGACAGCCTTCAGACTTCGAGCTGATCGAAGATCAAGATCCCGTCCAAACCGGCCGACCGCGGATGTACCGGCGGCGGGTTTGGGCGGTATCGGGACCGGCCCGTCCCTTCCCGTGACGTCGGGATGTAGATGCCGGCCCCGCGGAACCGCGTTCGTCACAATGGGAACGCGGGTCCGCTTTATTTCATGACCCATAGGCAGTGATGCCTTATCACGACTTTACTGGCAAAGGAGTGCGTTCATGACGGAAAACTCCAAGCTCTTTATGTTCCGGTCGGACAAGAAGCCGGCGCTCCATGGCTTCGCACTCGATTCGGCGGGCAACAGCCTGCCGCAGAAATACGGCCCGTGGGCCGCGATCGGTGTGGTTCGCCCTGACCAGGCGCCGCCGCACGGGCTCACCCGCGAGGTTATCGACTCAGGTATTGCCGAGAACGGCTATCAGATGTGGCGAACGAAGAAAGCCTGACATCCACGGCAATCATCGTTTTCAACCGTCAGACAAGGGGAGACTATGCAGGTATTCGTAAAAGACAATAACGTCGACCAGGCCCTCAAGGTCCTGAAGAAGAAAATGCAGCGCGAAGGCATATTTCGCGAACTCAAGCGCCGCCGCTCGTACGAGAAACCGTCCGAGCGCCGTGTCCGCAACAAAGCCGAAGCGATCCGCCGCGCCAAGAAGCTGGCCCGCAAGAAGGCTCAGCGCGAAGGCCTTCTTCCCAGGCCCAAGGCCAAGCCCCGTCCCGGCGCCGCCAGGCGGCCCGATTCATTCAGGCCAGCCGCGCCATCGTCCGAGACGCCGGCCCCCGCGTCGACGGAAGGGACTTAACCACCTCGTTTCCGGCTGGTCGAGCCGTCCGGAGCGGCCCCTATCGGGCCGCAATAACGGCGGCGCCAGCGATAGGTCTCCCGGTCCGCGGGGCCATTGGGATCGGTTGCCGGCCATGCCGGATACCTGTTTCGCACGCGGCGAGATGCCTGAATCCGTGACGCGACACGGCCGGCTGGCGGCAGCGGCATTCACCGCCTGGCTCTGCCTGACCGGGCCGGGTGCCGCCAATGAACCCGGTATATACATTCCCGCGTGGAACACCCAGTGCGCCATAGGCAAAGACATCGCGCAAGGCTGCGAGGCGGTGCGCGCCCGCACCATCGTCGACGCGGCGCGCTATCCCTGGGCGGCGGTCGGCAGGATCAACTTCGCCGGCTATCGGACCCGGCAGCACTGCACGGGCGCGCTCGTCGGTGAACGCCTCGTCCTGACCGCGGCCCACTGTCTCTATGACCGGCGCGACAGGAAATGGCTTAAACCGCAGAGCATCAATTTCCTCGCCGGATACCAGCGCGGCACGCATGTCGCCCATGCAAGGGCCGCCGGCTACATCGTCTCCAAAACCCACAAGACCGGCAGCCGGGAGCACAGATACAACCCAAGACAGGATTGGGCGCTGATCGAGCTGCAGGCACCGATCGGTGCGCGTACGGGCTATCTCGGATGGTCCGCACTCGATGGCGATGGCCTGAAGCGCGCCCTGCAAGGTGGCGGGAAGATCGCTCTCGCCGGCTATCCGGGACTGCGCAAGGAGGTCCTCTCGGTCGACATGAAGTGTGGCGGGGCACAGGCCGAAAAGAGTGGACACGTGCTGATCCACCGGTGCTCGGCGATGCGGGGCGACTCCGGCGGCCCCCTCCTGCTGCTGGAGGACGGCAAGGCAACCATTGTCGGGGTCCACAGCGGCGGCGTTGCCCGTTCCGGAAAGGTGGTACCGGTTTCGCCGGGCGTCGCGGGGTTCTATCAGACGATCCTCAGGGCGCTCGGCCGCAACCGGGCCGAAAAATCCAAGGATGGCCGCATCGGCCTGCCGGGTCTGACGCCTGGCCGCTGACAATTTCGGCCACCGCATAAGGGAGGGTTGAAAATGGCGCAACGCCTGGACGGTGTAAGCGAGGAACAACGCAAGGATTTCGAGCCGTTCAGGCCCGCCCTCGAGGCGACCCTCGGGGGCTTCCTGCCCAATTCCCTGTTCATCATGGCGCATGACCCGGATCTGGTTCTGGGTTTCGGCCTGTTGTCTCGCGCCGTGTTCAGGGGCTCGGCGCGCACCCGCATCAGCCTCGTGTCGATGGTTAAGGCCGCCCTGAAAATCGGCTGGAGATCGATCACGAGCCGTCGCGAGGCGCCGATCACGGACGAGCTTCGCGCCTTGATCTTCCTCGCCGTGAGCCTTGCCGCCGGGTGCCGCTACTGCCAGGCGCACAGCGCGACGCAGGCGCTCGACAGGGGCCTGAGCGACGACAAGATCGGCGATATCCTGGTTTACGACAAAAGCCCGCACTACTCAGAGCCCGAACGCGCCGCTCTCGCCGTGGCGTTTTCGGCCGGACAGGCGCCCAACGCCACGACCGACGAGGAATTCGCCGCCTTGCGCCGCCACTTCACCGACAGCCAGGTTGTCGGCATCGTCGCCGCGATCTCTTACATGGGCTTTCTAAACCGCTGGAACGACACTTTCGCCACCACGCTCGAGGAACGGCCCGGCGAGGTAAGTGCGGAGATCCTGAAGAATACCGGCTGGTCCCCCGGCAGGCACGCCTGAGAGGACCCAACTAGGCCCCTTCGCCCTCATCGAGCAAGGCGACTGCCACGTCCCTCGGTATGCAATCCTCACCATTGACGTTGAGGACGTCCGCCGGGCAGGCCGAGAACACCATCACCGTGTCCATCAACGCGCGGAACGTGACATGGTCGCCCGGGCGCGACAGCGGGGCGGCGAGGGCGATGCGGCTGTTGTCGCTGACCGGCACGTTCATCCAGAGGTTCAGGGGGTTGGGCACAGTGGCCGGCGCAACGATGCCGACCGCCGCCAGCGCCTTGCGAAAGTTGTCCTGGCAGCTGGCATGGCCCGGAGGGAAGCCGTATTTCTCATAGACCCATTCGTCGCAGGCCGCGATCAGCGTGTCGTGCGGCACGCCTGCGGTATCGTCCTCAAGCACCAGCATTTCATTACGACGGTTCGAGTAGAGCGTATCGCCCCGTTCGGGCCCAAGCTTGAAGAGCATGCGCCGGGTCTGCTCCATGGAGAGGTATTCGCTGGCGTCATCCGCGCTCAAGGCCCAGGTGTCGACCACCTGGCTGCCATGGGTGTTGATCACCTTGATCCGCCCGCCGGCGGCCAGCGCGACCGCATGGCCGGTCCGTGCCGGAATAATATGAGGTTCAATCATCGGCGCCTCCTTCTGCCCCGCTCACCATTGTGGAGCAGGCGCGGAGAACTTCAAGCCGGTCAGCGGCCGGACAGCCAGTCGAACTTGATGGAAACGCGCCCCGACAGGCTGTGGATCTGTTTGTCGACACCGCTGATGGTGAACGGGAAGCCCAGATTGGCGGTGCTTCCACTACGCTTGGTTTCACCGAAGTCGATGTAATTGTACTCGACACCGACCACCATGTTTTCAGTTAGCATGTACTCGGCGCCGCCACCGACCGTCCAGCCGTGTTCCCAATCTCTCACGTTGAAGGCGTCCACAACAGCCGCGGCGACGGTGCCGCTGGTCTCGATGTCCGCCCCCGCATAGCCGCCCTTGACGTAAGGCAGGAAGCGGTCGAGCGCATAACCAAGCCGGCCGGTCACGGTAGCGATTGTGTCGGTTGAGGTCGAGAAGCTGATGCCCGCAACTCTGCTTGGCGTTCTGTCGTCCAGGTCCGATACACTGACCGAAGCTTCAACGCCAAAAACAATATTCTCGAACTGCCGCTGTACGCCCAAATGGCCACCGGCAATCAGGCCTCCGGCATCATAGCCGAGGTCTTCACCGGTCAGGCTGTTGAAGTCCCAGTCGACGTTCGAGCCGGCGCCACCGATATGGATCCCGGCATAGATACCGGACCAGTCGACCCCGTCGTCT
>Ga0209633_10004225_pt1 | contig 12971 bp, 10 predicted proteins | sample Cruoilmetagenom1_FD_187290 | JGI IMG/M metagenome (GOLD analysis project Ga0209633, IMG submission 187290) | Oil polluted marine microbial communities from Coal Oil Point, Santa Barbara, California, USA - Sample 1 (SPAdes) (version 2) | ecosystem: Environmental > Aquatic > Marine > Oil seeps ... | reverse complement strand
CGACGATCACCCCCTCGGCGACCTCCGAGCGCGCGCCGATGAAGCAGTTGTCCTCGATGATCACGGGGTCCGCCTGCAACGGCTCGAGCACGCCGCCGATCCCCGCGCCGCCGGAAATGTGACAGTTCTTGCCGATCTGGGCGCACGAGCCGACGGTGGCCCAGGTGTCGATCATGCTGCCCTCGTCGACATAGGCACCGAGATTGACGAAGCACGGCATCAACACCGCGCCCGGCGCGATGAAGGCCGAGCGCCGCACGATGCAGTTGGGCACGGCGCGAAAGCCCGCATCGCGGAAACGGTTGTCGCCCCAGCCCTCGAACTTCGAGGGCACCTTGTCGAACCACGGCGCGTTGCCGCCGGGCCCGCCCGCGATCGGGCCCATGTCATTGAGGCGGAAGGACATGAGGACCGCCTTCTTGGCCCACTGATTGACATGCCAGCCATCGCCGGAACGCTCGGCCACGCGCAGTTTGCCGTCGTCGAGCGCGTTCAGCGCCGCCTCGACCGCGTCGCGCAAAGCGCCGGTGGTGCCGAGCCCGATGGTGTCGCGCTCTTCCCAGCCCGCATCGATGGTCGCTTCCAGATCTTTCAGGTCCATGTCCCGCCCCGCCGCTTTGCAATTCGCGCGCGGAAGATGTGACACGGCCCCCAAGGTGTCAACGCCGTGTCCGGCTGCGAAACGCTCTTTGCGTTCCGCGCGCCTCACCCTAACCCTCTCCCCCGGGGGAGAGGGAATTACAGCACGCACTTCTTCACATCCCCGCCCCTTGGGGGAGAGGGAGGGGCCCGCGACCCAATAGGGTCTGTCGAACCCTTAGCCTTCCCGCGCCGCGGCGACGCCGTGCAGCCAGCCGGCCAGATCCTCGGTTTCGTGATGGATGTGTTCGCCCGGCTCGCCGACTTTCGCGTATTCGGTGTCGGTGCGGATCCAGACCGTGGTCATGCCGAGCACGTGGGCCGGCTCCAAATTCTTCGGGATATCGTCGAAGAAGACCGTTGCCTCGGCGGCAAGCCCGAAGGCCGCGATCGCGCCCTCATAGATCGAGGGGTCGGGCTTCGGGCGGTAATCGCCGGCGACGATATCGAAGATCGCCTCGAAGTGATGGCTCACTCCGACCCGCTCCATGACCCGCTCGGCATGCTGGCGCGAGGCATTGGTGAGCACGTATTTGGGGCCGTCGAGGCGCGCCAGCGCGGCGTCGAGATGGGGGTCGGCGGGCACCGGGCTGTGGTCGATCGCGTGAACATGGTTAAGGAAATCATCCGGCTCGACGCCGTGCTCGGTCATCAGCCCACGCATGGTGGTGCCGTAGCGCCGAAAAAGGTCCTTTTGGACCACATGCGCAGCCGCGTTATCGCACCCCAAAAGCCCGCAGATAAACTCCTTCATGCGCGCATCGACCTGAGCGAACAGGTTGCACGAATGGGGATAAAGCGTGTTGTCGAGGTCGAACAGCCAGGCCTCGACATGGCCCAGCCGGGGGTGGGTGTCGCCTAATCGTTCGTCAGTGTTCATTTTCCATATGTGCGGCGCAAAAACCGACGGCACAAGGCCAAATCGAAAGCATTCGTTAAACTTCGTTTTCTAAACTTTAAGTCACGCCGGAAACCTTTCGGCCAGGCATCCCGCAACAACAAAGCCGGGCGATATCGCGTGTTTGGATCGAAGAGCAAACCAGACATCCCCGAAGTCCATGTCACGACACATGCGGACGTCGCGCGGACGCCATCCGCGAAACCTTCAGACGCTGCGGGCCTGGCCGAGACATCCGGCGACGAAGAAGGGGCCCGCCTGCGCTATGAGCGCGACCGCTTCCTCGCCTTTGCCTTCTGCGCCTCGGACATATTGATGGAGCTCGACGAGCGCCATAACGTCGTCTTCGCGGCCGGCGCGGTTTCGGCCTTCCTGGGCGTCAACTCCGAGTCGGTCGCGGCCCAGCCGCTGATGAACTTCGTCACCGCGCAATCGCGCCCGGCGATCGGCGAATTGCTGCTGGCGATCCATGACGGCCGCCGCCTGGAGCCCATGAAGGTCCGCCTCAACAGCGCGACCGGGCCGACGCCGCCGATGCTGGCCGTCGGCTACCGGCTGTCCGATCTCTCCAACCGTATCTTCATCGCCTTCCGCATGGCTCGCTCGTTCGAGGGCGAGGATGCCGGCAACCCACACCGGCGCCCCGGCGGGCTGCACGATGCCGACTCCTTTGCCGAGCTGGCCGCCGACCGGCTGCTGTCCAGCGCCGATCACCCCAATGAACAGCTCACGCTGATCGAGCTCGACACCCCCGACGGCGAGTTCGGCGAGCATCTCGACCAGGCGGCGCAAAGCGAGCTCAAGGAAACCATTGCCACCTGTCTGCGCGCCAAGTCGGTCGACGGGCGCTCCGCCGGCGAGCTCGAAAGCGGGCGGTACGGCGTCGTCCACAAACGCGGCATGGATGTCGGCGCGCTCAACGCCCGCATCGAAGAGGCCGCGCGCGCGGCCGATCCGGGCGGCGGCGGCGTGACGGTCCGCACCGCCTCGGTCGATTTGGTCTGCGACGGCGTCAGCGAGGACGACGCGGCCAAGGCGCTGGCCTACACGATCCACGAATTCTGCCGCGCGCCCGGCGCGCGCCTGACCATGGAAAAACTGACGCACGGGCTGACCGGGCTTCTGGAGACCAATGCCCGCCGCATGGCCGATGTGCGTCACGTCATCTCCGAGGACGCGTTCGAGATTTATTTCCAGCCGGTGGTCCACCTGAAATCGCAGCGCACCAGCCACTTCGAGGTGCTCTCGCGCTTCACCAGCGTGCAGAAGGGCGTGCCGCCTTACGACTTCATCCACTTTGCCGAGGAGGTCAATCTGATCTCCGATTTCGATCTCGCGGTGTGCCAGAAGGCGATGGCCGCACTGCGCCAGCGCGCGAGCACACTCGATACCTGGCCGATCGCGGTCAACATCTCCGGCCGGTCCTTCGAGGACCCGGTGTTCCAGGACGGATTGCTGCGGCTCCTTGAGGACAATGCCGAGCAGCGCCACAACATGCTGTTCGAGCTGACCGAGTCCATGGCGGTCGCCGATATCCACGCGACCAACGACTTCGTGCAGGCCTTGCGCGCCGCCGGCCACAAGGTCTGCCTCGACGACTTTGGTGTCGGCGCCGCCGCCTTCGAGTATCTGCGCGCCATCGACATCGACTTCGTCAAGATCGACGGCAGCTATGTCCAGAGCGCGCTTGAGAACAAGAAATCGAGCCATTTCCTGCGCGCGATCGCCGGTCTCTGCCGCGACCTCGGCATCGCCACGGTCGCCGAGATGGTCGAGGACGAGTACTGCGTCAAATATCTGATTACCGCCGGCATCGACTACGGCCAGGGCTACTATTTCGGCCGGCCGGATCCCCAGATGGTGCCGACAATCCCATCCGCGCCAGTCGGCATGGGCGCCCGCAGAAGCGGCGCCTCCATGGGCCGCGGCTAGCTCCGGGGGTTGGGGGTGGCCGGGGCGATCGAAAAAGCCACTCCGGTCGGGCCGGCCGGGTCCCACGACCCCCTGGCGCTCGACCGCAACCTGCAGGCGGCGCTGATCGAATCGCGCAAGCGCTACAAGGACCTGGTCGAGATTTCCAGCGACTTCGCCTGGGAAACCGACGGCACGGCTTTCGTCTTCGTCTCCCCGCACGGTGCGCTTGGATACAGCGCCAAGGATCTGGTCGGTCTCGATCTATCCGAGTTGCTCGACGCGAAGGCCGAGGTCGCCGATACGCCCTTCCTGACGACCCATCCGGTCAACCGAGTTCAGTTCTGGTGCCGCGCGGCCAATGGCGAGCCGCGGCGGCTATCGTGTTCGGCCATGCCGATTTTCGATGACGACGGAAATTGGACGGGCGCGCGCGGCGTTGCCCGCGATGTCACCGAGGAAAGCGACATCGAAGAAGCGCTGGCCCGCGCCCATACCCGCGAGCGGCTCTACAATCATGTGCTGACGGCGATCTGGGACACGGTCGAGCCGGACGGCATGCTGCATGCCGCAGCCGACGCCGCGCGCCGCGCGCTGTCCGGCGATCGCTGCCTGATCTGGCGCATCGGGCGCGACGGCGCCGCGGTGCTAGCCGCCAGTTCCGCCAGCGCATCCGACCCGGGCACGACACATGGCGAAGTTGTCCCGCCATCCGGCCTTCCCGACGATGAGGCGGTCGAGCAGCGGGCCGGTGACGGCCATGCGCTCTTCGCGCGGATCGCCGGCCGGGACGGCAGCAGCGGCGCGGTCGCGATCCTGCGCGGGGCGGGCCGCCCGGCCTTCGAGACCGATGAGAAGCGGCTGCTTACCGAGCTTGCCTTCCAGTTCGGCATCGTGATGGCGCATGTCGAGCACCAGGCCAAGCTCGATCGGCTGGCCCGTATCGACGGGCTGACCGGAATGCTGGTCCGCCGCGCTTTTCTCGAAGCGGTGGATGCGCGGCTCGGCCGGCCCGGCGCGCTGCTCTATATCGATCTCGACAACTTTAAACCAGTGAACGATCTCCACGGCCACGAGGCGGGCGACCGGGTGCTCTGCCTGGTGGCCAGGCAGCTTGAAGAAGCCGCCGGCGAGATCGGCCTGGCGGCACGGCTGGGCGGCGACGAATTCGCGATCTGGCTGAACGACGCCGACGGTCGGGACGCCGAGGCCGCGGCGCGGCGCATTCAGCGCGGCGCAAGCGATCTTATAGCCTATTCGGCCAGCGCGGAGCGTCCGATCGGCTTTTCGATCGGTATCGCGGTTCACCGGCCACAGGACGACGCAACGAGCGAAACCGAGGAGACACTGGACGCGCTGGTCGCGCGGGCCGACGCGGCGATGTACGCGGTCAAGCACGCCGGCAAGAACGGCATTCGCGTAGCGCCGCCGGCCGGCGGCGATATCGGGGTCCACGGCAAAGACGAAGGTAAAGACGAGGGAAAGGAGGCGACCGGTGACTGAGCTTCCACCCCGCCGCAGCAAGGCTTACGAGAAGGCGAAAAAGATCGCGCGCAGCAGCGATGCAAAGGCGCGCCGAAAGCTTGCCGCGCGCGAGGACGTGCAGCCCGAGCTGCTCTACTATCTGGCCGAGGACGACGAGCCGGAGGTGCGGCGCGCAATTGCCGAGAACAGCGCGACGCCGCCCCATGCCGATCTGATCCTCGCCACCGACCTGCATGAAAGCGTGCGCGAGGGACTGGCGGGCAAACTCGCCGGCCTGGTTCCCGACATCGACGGCGCGACCTTCGGACGGCTGCACAAGCTGACCCGACAGACCATCGCCACGCTGGCGCGCGATGAGCTGCCGCGGGTGCGCGCGATCATGTCCGAGGCGCTCGCCGAACTCGACGGCAAGGTCCCAGAGGAGCTGCGCAAACTCGTCAAGGCGCTCGCCGCCGACGAGGTGCTGGAAGTCGCAAGCCCGGTGCTGGAGCGCTCGCCGCTGCTCAGCGAGCGCGATATCCTTTCGATCATCACCTCCGGCCCGCCCGATGGCGCGCTGGCGATCGTCGCAAAGCGCGCCGGGCTCGGCGAGTCCCTGGCCGATTTTGTCGTCGAGCACGGCGACGAGAACGCGGTGACCCAGCTTCTCGCCAACGAAAGCGCGCAGATCCGCGAGGAAACCCTCGACCGCATCCTCGACAAGGCGCCGGAAGTCGAACAATGGCACGACCCGCTGGTGCGCCGGCCGCAGCTCTCGGTTCAGGTCACGATGCGCATCGCCGGCTTCGTGGCCCGCTCGCTGCTCGACGTGCTGTTGTCTCATAGCGACCTCGACCCGGAAACCGCCGAGGTTGTCCGCTCCATCGTCTCAGGCCGTATCGAAAACGACATCCCCGAAGGCGCGGAAGACGCGTCGGAAGAAGATCCCGCCGACGAGGCCCGCCGGCTCCACGCCGATGGCGCACTCAAGATCGAGCGGTTGATGGAAGCGATCAGCTCCGGCAAACGACGTTTTGCGACCGCCGGTCTGGCGGCCTTCGCCGGCCTGCCATACGAATCCGCGCGCGACCTGCTGGCCACCCGCAGCGCCAAGGCGGTGACGGCGCTCGCCTGGAAGGCGGGGCTGGAGATGCGCGATGCGATCCAGGTCCAGCTTCGCCTCGCCGGCGTCTCACCGCAATCGGCGCTCTACGCCCGCGACGGTACCGACTATCCGCTGTCCGAAGAGGACCTGGAGTGGCAGCTGGAGTTCTTCACCAAGCAATAGCGCGGACGCAAGGGCAAGAACACGCGGCCCTTTTTATTTCTCTGGTGAAATGACAACACCCCCACCTTGAGCTTGTCGAAGGGTAAGCGGCTCGCCCGCTAATCGTTCGGATCCGCCTCATCGACCGGCTCGGTATTGCCGATCAGCGTGCCGACGCCGTGCGGCGTGAAGATCTCCAGCAGCATCGCATGCGGCACCCGGCCATCCATGATGACGGCAGCCTCGACACCTTCCTCCACCGCCTTGATGCAGGTTTCGATCTTGGGGATCATGCCGCCGTGAATGGTGCCATCCTCGATCAGCGTCTGCGCCGACTGGGTGGTGAGGTCGGGGACCAGCACACCTTGCTTGTCGAGCACGCCGACCACATCGGTGAGCAGGAAGAAGCGCGCCGCTCCCATGGCGCCGGCGATGGCGCCGGCCGCGGTGTCGGCGTTGATGTTATAGGTCTCGCCCTTGGGGCCGACGCCGATCGGTGCGATCACCGGGATCACGTCGGAGTCCGCCAGGTTGTTGAGAAGCTCGGGCCTGACCTCCTGCGGCTCGCCGACAAAGCCCAGATCGAGGATCTTCTCGATATTGGATTCCGGGTCGCGCTTGGTCCGGCGCAACTTGCGCGCCTTGATCAGCCCGCCATCCTTGCCGCTGAGCCCGATTGCCTGGCCGCCGGCCTCGTTGATCGACTGCACGATCGATTTGTTGATCGAGCCCGAAAGCACCATCTCGACGATCTCAACGGTCGACTTGTCGGTCACGCGCAAGCCGTCGATGAACTCGCTCGTGACGGCCAGCCGCTCCAGCATGGCGCCGATCTGCGGGCCGCCGCCATGCACCACAATCGGATCAATGCCGGCATGCTTCAGCAGCACGATGTCCTTGGCGAAAGAGGCAGCGAGCTTGTCGTCGCCCATCGCGTGCCCGCCATACTTGATGACGAAACACTCGCCGGCATAGCGCCGCAGATAGGGCAGCGCGTCGGTCAACACGCGGCCAATATGGATCCACTCCCTGGCGTCCCTGATCTGGCGAGCTTTCATGGCGCGCGTCACTCTCGTTTCGCTGCGTCGCGCAAACGCGACGAAGCTGTTTCCCTCAAGCGCCGGGCGCTCGCGTCCGCTCGCTTGGCTCCATTTGGCCTCACTCGCCGGCACGGGCGTCCGCCCGCTTGGCTCCCGCCGCATAAGGCGACGGCCCCGCAGTCGCGGGGCAGCGTGCAGCAACCGGGCCGAATTATAAGGCCTTGATATAGTCGATCAGCGGCTAGGTCGCCAGCGCCGCGAGGCCGGCGCGCAGCTCGGCAATGCCGGTGCCCTTGAGCGCGCTGGTCGCGACGATCTCCGGATAGGCCGCGCCATGCGACTTGAGCTCGGCCGCGGCCTCGTCCAGCCGGCTCGCGAGCGCGCCCGCCTTGACCTTGTCGCATTTGGTGAAGACCGCCTGGTAGACCACCGCGGCCTCGTCGAGCAAGCCCATGATCTCGCGGTCGCTGTCCTTGATCCCACGACGTGCATCGATCAGCAGGCAGAGCCGGCGCAGGTTCGGCCGCCCTGTCAGATAGTCGCGCACGAGCCGTGTCCAGACCTTTATTTGCGTCTTCGGCGCCTTGGCATAGCCATAGCCCGGCAGATCGGCCAGCAAGAGCGCGCCGCCAAGCTCGAAAAAATTGATCTCGCGCGTGCGCCCCGGCGTGTTCGAGGTGCGGGCCAGGGACTTGCGCCTGGTCAGCGCATTCATGAGGCTCGACTTGCCGACATTGGAGCGGCCGGCGAAGGCGATCTCGGGCAGTCGCGCGTCCGGCAGGCCGTCGAGCCGCACGACGCCGCGCAGGAAGGTGCATTCCTTGGCGAAGAGCAGCCGTCCGGCCTCCAACATGGCTGCCTCGGCTTCGGCATTGGCGGCAACGTCGACACCCTCAGCTGCCTCGGGCGGCGCGGGACCGCCGGCGACGGGAGCGGTCGTCATCGCTGTCACGGGCTGCGCCGCTTGCTCCGCCGACGCTTGGCCGGAGGCGTTCGGCCGCGATTGGACGCCGCCGGCTTGGTGGCGCTTGGCGCGGACGGCGCATCGCCGTCCTCGCCGGCATCATCGGCCCCATTGTCTGCCCCATTGTCGTCCGGGACATCCGTGTCCGCCGCGCTCGCCGAGGCATCGCTGCCGTCCGAGGCCTTGGCACCGCTTCCGGCGCTCTTCGCCGTCGCGGCGGCAACCTTCTTTTTGGGCGGACCGCCCGCGGTGGGCGCGGTTGCCTGGCTGAGCTGGCCGTGGCGCTTCATGATCGTATATTGCTGGGCCATCGAGAGCAGATTGTTCCAGGTCCAGTAGATCACCAGGCCCGCGGCGAAGGGCGCCAGCATGAAGGTGAAGACGATCGGCAGCATCATGAAGATGCGCGCCTGCATCGGATCGGGCGGGGCGGGGTTCAGCCTTTGCTGCAACCACATCGACACGCCCATCAGCAGCGGCCAGATGCCGATCGAGATGATGCCGACGATACCGTCGGTCGGCGGCGTGAAGGGCAGCAGGCCGAAGAGGTTCAAAACCGAGGTCGGATCGCGCGCCGAAAGATCCTGGATCCACCAGAAGAACGGCGCGTGGCGCATCTCGATATTGACCAGTAGCACCTTGTAGAGCGCGAAGAAGACCGGGATCTGGATCAGGATCGGCCAGCAACCCGCCATCGGGTTGACCTTCTCGCGCTTGTAGAGCTCCATCAGCTCGCGGTTCTGCAGCTCCTTGTTGTCGCCGAAGCGCTCCTTGATCTGCTGCATCTTGGGCGTCAACGCCTTCATCTTGCCCATCGCCTTGTAGGATTTGTTGGCGAGCGGGAAGAAGAGCAGCTTGATCAACACCGTCAGCAGCATGATGGAGACGCCGAAATTGCCGACGAAGTTGTGGATTATCACCAGCAGCAGGAAGATCGGCTTGGTCAGGAAGTAGAACCAGCCGAAGTCGATCGCGAGGTCGAACTGAATGATGCCGGGCTTCTCGGCGTACCTGTCTATGACGGCAAGTTCCTTGGCGCCGGCGAAGATGTGGCTCATCACCTGGGCCGCGCCGCCGGCCGCAACGGTTTGCGCGCCATACAGTATGTCGGCCTGGTACTTGTCGATCGCGCCTTCCTTGCGGTGGCCGAAACCGGCCTTGATGGCGGCGGTCTGCTTGGGCGCGATCGCGACCATCCAATAGCGGTCGGTGAAGCCGATCCAGCCGCCGATGCTCGAATAACTGATCCGCTTCTTGTCGCGCACGTCCTCGTAGCTGACTTCGTTGAGCGAACCGCTGTCGCTCTTCTGTTTGCGGAAGACGCCGTAGGGGCCTTCATGCAGCACGTACCAGCCCGAGGTCTTCGGCGTACTCGAGCGCGAAACCAGCGCGTAGGGATAGAGTGTCACCGGCTTGGCGCCTGAATTGGTCACCCGCTGGGTCACCGTGATCAGATAGTTCTTGTCGATCTCGTACTGACGCTCGAATTTGAGCCCTTGGCCGTTGCTCCAGCTCAGTGTCACCGGCTGACCCGGCGCGAGCACATTGCGATTGGCGGACCAGACCGACTTGTCGTTCGGCAGTGCGACCGCCTTGTCGCCCGAGACCCAGCCATACTCGGCGAAATAGGCGTTCTGGGCGCCGAAGGGCTCGAGCAGCTCGACGGGGGGGCTGCCCTTGGGCAGCTCGGTGCGATATTTGACCAAGGTCAAATCGTCGAGCTTGGCGCCGATCAGCGCGATCGAGCCGTGTAGGTTCGGCGTTACGATGCGTACACGCCTGACGCGTTTCAGGATCGCCGCCCGGTCCTCGCCCGCCGGTTTGGCGGCCGGCGTTCCCGGAACTGCCGGGGTGCGTGCGGTCGAGCCGGCACCCGGCACGCTGGGCTTGGCAGCGCCGCCACCTCCCGGCGCTTGCGGCTGGACCGCGCCGCCCGTGCTTCCCGGCGTCCCGCCCGGCACTTGTGGCGCGCGGCCGCTCGGGCCCCCTGGGACGGTCTTGCCGGCGGTTTGCTGGCCGGTGCCCTGCGGCGTCGGCTTGCTGCCGGGCAACAGGAACTGCGAGCCCAGGATGATCGCGACCGAGATCACGATCGCCAGCAACAGATTTTTTTGGTCGGCCATCAGGCCCGCTCTCCGCTGGTCATGGTCGCGCTGGTCATGGTCCCGTTCGTCATGGTCCCGCTCGTCATGGTCCCGTTCGTCATGGCCGCATTGGTCGTGTTCGTCGAAGCAGCATGCCGCGCATCCTCGCACCGTTTGGGCACCGGATCGTAGCCATGCCCGCCCCAGGGATGGCAGCGCACGAGCCGGCGCAGCGCCAGCCAGCCGCCAACAAAGGCCCCGTGGCGCTGCACCGCCTCGGCGGCATAGGCCGAGCAGGTCGGCAGATAGCGGCAGGTGGGCGGCATCAGCGGCGACAGCACATACTGGTAGATCTTGATGAGAACGATCAGCACCAGCCCGAATGGCAACAGCGCCAGTGCAAAAGCCCGCTTCAACTTCGGCCGCATCGCCTCAATCCCCGGTCTTTTGCGCCCTGGTGTCCGGCGCCTTGTCGACATCGCTCCGCCGCACGCGAAGCCGTGCCAGCGCAGCCCTCAGATCGTCCTTCAGCGCGGAGAAATCGCGCGTCAGGGTCGCGCCCCGCGCGATAACCACGTAGTCGTGGCCGGGCGCCGCCAAATCAGGCATCACCGCACCCACCGCGGCGCGCAAACGCCGCTTGGCCCGGTTGCGCTCGACCGCGCCGCCAACCTTGCGGCTGGCGGTGAAGCCGACACGAAACAGCGCATCGGCCCGGTCACCAGCCGCCGGGCCACGCGCGTCGTTTTCGCCGCCTTGGGCCGGCGGCGCAGGGCTCCGACACGCCTGCAAAACGAGGCCGGGCGCCGCCCATTTGCGGCGGCCGCGGGCGACGCGAAGGAACTCCCGGCGCTGCGTCAGCCGACCGATCTCGGCGGGCATGGCGTTCAGGCGGAGAGGCGCTTGCGACCTTTGGCCCGTCGCCGCGCCAAAACCTTGCGGCCGGCCACGCTGGACATGCGCGAGCGGAAGCCATGACGGCGCTTTCGAACAAGCACGCTAGGCTGAAAGGTGCGTTTCACGGCTGACGTCCCTTGAGGCAAGAATAGATAAAGTAAGCGTGGCCGAGCATATACGGATTGGGCCACTTGAAGTCAATGTGGCGCGCGCGATCAATGCGGAATACCGGCCGCGCCAGCTCATCATCGAGCCGGCTGCCAGACCGCCGCAATCACAGGATGGTGATAGATGGTGAATAGCGTGACCGCGCGCTATCCATATTTTATGGTGCCGGTTGCCAAGGCATTGGCAGGCTGAGGCGCGCGGGAGCGTGCGCCGATTGAGCCGTCGATCGGATCGTCCGGGGGACCACATCGCGCGCCACGGGAGGTGCAGCATGGGTTAGAGGCGGTCCGAGCGATCCGGGGTCAGCACCGATATAGGGACGCGACAGCATGCCACAGCAGAAGGCGCGGCCAGCCGGGCGGCCGGACGGCACTCCTGCCGCCGCCCCGAATGGCGAAAAAGCACCAAGCGCCGCCCCGGCCGGATCGCGGTTCTCGCTCGCCAAGCTGATCCCGCTGGGGATCCTGTTGGCCGGTCTCATTGCCTTCTTCGCGACCGGGCTCAACAAATATGTGAGCTTTGGCGAGCTTGCCAAACACCACACAGCAATGGTCGCATGGGTCCAGAACAACTTCCTTCTGGCGGTGCTGTGCTACATGGCCGGCTACGCGGTGATGATTGCCTTCTCGCTGCCTGGCGGCGCGGTGGCGACAATTTTCGGAGGTTTCCTCTTCGCCAGCGTGGTCGACGGCATCGCCGGCACGATCCTCGCCGCGGCGATCGTCGTGGTCGGCGCCACGCTCGGCGCCACGGCGTTGTTCTTGGCGGCGCGTAGCGGCCTGGGCGAGCCCTTGCGCGCCCGCGCCGGGCCGGGCCTCAAGCGCATGGAAGCGGGCTTCCGCGAGAATGCGATGAACTACCTTCTGGTGCTGCGCCTGGTGCCGCTGTTCCCGTTCTGGCTGGTCAACCTGGTGCCCGCCTTCCTCGGCGTGCCGCTACGAACTTATGTGATCGGCACCTTCTTCGGCATCATGCCCGGCACCTTCGTCTATGCGAGCGTGGGGGGCGGATTGGGTGCGATCCTGGAAGCCGGCAAAAGCCCCGATCTCGGCATCATTTTCAATGCCGAGATCCTGATCCCGCTGCTCGGCCTGGCGCTGCTGGCCCTGATCCCGGTGATCTACAAACGTATCAAAGCCCGCCGCTGACACCTTGGCCCCGGATTCGGCGCTGACCTTGAATTTGGCGCTGACCTTGGTTTTGGCGTGGTCTTGGCATTGGCATTGGCGTGGCCTTGGCCCCAACCCGGCCTTGCCGTGCGTCAAATCGGGCGTGCACGTCATCGCCGCCGCCGCCGCCGCCGCCGCTTCTCAACGCAAAATCACGGATATTTGAACCCAATTGATTCCGATTGGGAGGCCAGGGCCCATAAGTTCATGCGTGGACGTGGACGGCGGATAATCGTCGTTTGATCCCAGGTCGGCTCGCCCGCAGGGAGCCAGAGCCGGCACATCCCATCACCAGGAGGCCTCACATGCTGAACAAGAAAACCGTCGCTGCCCTTTCGATCGCCGCCCTCGCCGCCTCGACCGCGGCTCTGCCCGCCGCTGCCGCCGGCAGCCTCGACAATCCGGTACAGCTCGCCGGTTGCGGTGCCTGCAAGGCCAAGAAGACCGGCTGCGGCGCTTGCGGCGCGAAG
>Ga0209633_10004223_pt1 | contig 12975 bp, 10 predicted proteins | sample Cruoilmetagenom1_FD_187290 | JGI IMG/M metagenome (GOLD analysis project Ga0209633, IMG submission 187290) | Oil polluted marine microbial communities from Coal Oil Point, Santa Barbara, California, USA - Sample 1 (SPAdes) (version 2) | ecosystem: Environmental > Aquatic > Marine > Oil seeps ... | reverse complement strand
AAAAAAAGCAATGCCCGAATAAAGCAATATCAATGAAAGCGTCCTTACCAAAGAAGGAGGCGATGACATGTCTATTTTATAATTCTGTGCAACGCTATTTATATAATCGTTTGTACTACTAAAAGCACTGCTGATGCTGGGTGTGAAATTCATCACAATACTGTATTAATATTTAGTTTTAGAATCTCATACTAAATGATCAAACAACAAGTAATACCGATAGCTAGTACACTGTCTACGCTATTTAGGTTTTTATTTACAAGATGAAAGTTTAAAAATTGCCCCACGCAATAATGCGATTGCCTTCTTTTTGCCTGTAACGTCTGTTGACATTTTTTCTACTATTAGCTGCCATGAATGCTTTTGTAACACTTTTAAAACAATGATTGTTTTTTCATTTATCGTCAACTTTGTACAAGAAGCAAAGTACTTACAGACTAATTTCCAGATAGGGTAAATGCTGTTTTCATAGGAACGTTGTTGTGTAGCAAATGCGTTTAATTCTTTTGTTTCCTCATTACTTAACACTACGTCTTTATCAGAACACAATAATTCAAGAGTCAGTTCTGCTTCTAAGTCATTTAATGGATCGGCTAATAAATGAAGGAAGTGCTGACAAAACCGTTGTTGTGATTGATCTAGTAATTCTTTGCCGTAGTTTGTTTTGGCTTTCAGCACAATAATCGAATGCGAACCACTGCTGGCATCGCGTTTCAAACCCACATTAACAGGTACAAATTCAGATTGTTTCCAAAACGATAGTACCTCTGGCGTTGCACCAAAACTACTGCCGACATAATCTGCACTTGATTGATCTGTAATAACTTTTAATAAAGCTGTTCCTAATCCTTTTCCTTGTAAATCAGGGTGTACCGCTATGCGAACAATTCTATCACCATCTAAACAGGACGCATATTCGATGCCGACACTGGAAGATAGTGCTTGTGCCACAAGATTGCCTTTTGGGCGACGTGTACCTTGAAAAATATGTGATGCTATTTGTTTATCAAGACCACCTTCACGGGCAACTAAAGCGGTTGCGATAATTTGCTGATTATTTTCCATCACAAAAATATTAACACTATCGTCATCCAGTAAATACTGTAAATCAGACGGTTTGGTTTGATAGTGTGCCGCTACTAGCAAAGCAAATAATTGCTTTAGCTTTGGCTCATTTTTTATTAATTCATTTTTATCTAAACATCTAATACTGTGTCCGTTAATTAAGTCTTTACTTGGATTACTGTATTCAGCGTTCAGCAATAAAGCATCAAAAATAAATTGCTCTAGTGGGTCATTTTTATCCCAGCGAATGGGCATTTCTAGTTGGCATTGTTGCCAATTAGGTGTTTCTGTATCCAGCATTTTTCGGAAGCGAGTGGCAAAGCCTCGCCCACTTCCCTCGTAGCCATGTTCGGTTGTAGCAAAGACGATACGAGAGTATTTTTTAAGTAACTGATTTAGGCGATTGAGTGGAATAGTAGCGGCTTCGTCGACTAATAATAAATCTGTTTTTATATTTGCTTGTAGCAGCTCATCAACCGAGTAAAACATTAACTCATCTGCAATATTTGGATGATTAGAACGGGCATGTTGAAACACAACTTCAGCCGTTTTTTTACTGGGAGCGCAAATACAGACGTGTTGACAAGTGGTTTGTAATAATTGGGCAGAAGCAATTCCCAATGCCGCCGATTTACCCCGACCACGATCAGATGTAATCAGTAAGGGGCGACGACGATGTCCTGTGACGACATGAATAATAGCTTCTACGGCTTTGTTTTGATCGTCGGTAGCAGTGAGTGTTCTACTTGGTAAAAGAGGTAATGGCTCTAATTTATCATCTGCTTGATACTGTTGTGTTAAAGCAGAGCTGTTTATTAAAATTGAATAAAAACGCTGTAAAAAACGACCAGTTAGCAACTGATCAGGCGCCAAAAGCAGTAAGTAACCACCACCACGGATGGTTCCTGTTATTGCCCCAAAGGAATTAGCATCAAATGCTTCGTGTAAGTCGATGATGATCGCATCAAATTCCCGACCTAAAAATGCCTGTGCTTCTTTATGACTGTTTACAACAATAGTTTCTAATTTTTTAGTTAAATGTTTGGCTGTTGTTAAGCAATTAAATTGCTCACCTGAAATTGTAATTATTTGGCGATGCATCCGCTATTTAAGACCTTTGTGCGAGAGATTTGGCGAGATAAAAAATAGCGCAATTTCGCCTGTTTCTCTAAAAAATGAGGTTAATAGCAGGGCTATTGAGCTAATTTTTAAGGGGAGCAGGAGGAATTTAAGCATTTTTAATCCGTCATATTTCTTGTATAAAGGTCTTCACTTAAATCCCAGCGGTAATGAGAAGTAATCGGGTAACGGCGGTCTTTTCCAAAAGCACGTTTGCTAATGCGTGCACCAGGCGGAGCTTGACGACGTTTGTATTCGTTTAAAAGCACCATATTGGCAACACGCTCAACCGTTTCTTTGTCAAAACCCTGCGCCACGATATCATCAACGCTTTGAAACTCTTCAATGAACATTCTAAGGATGGCATCCAGCACATCATAGGGTGGCAAGGAATCTTCATCTATTTGATCGGGCGCTAATTCAGCAGAAGGTGGACGAGTGATTACACGATTGGGGATGATCTCTTTGTAGGTTTTATCATCATCGCCGATAGAATTTCGGTAGCGAGACAAATCATAAACCATCGTCTTAAACACGTCTTTAAGCGGTGCATAACCTCCAGCCATATCACCGTACAAAGTTGCATAACCGACTGCCATTTCACTTTTATTACCGGTAGCTAATAACATCTTCCCTAGCTTATTAGACAGTGCCATTAATAAAACACCGCGAGTCCTTGCTTGAATATTTTCTTCGGTGGTATCACGTTCTAGTCCTTCAAACTCATTTTCAAGCGCGTCCATAAAAGTGTTGAACATTGGCTCGATTGGAATTTCTCGGTATTTCACGCCTTGAGTACGTGCTTGCAGACTAGCATCTTCCTTACTCATTTCAGCGGTGTAGCGAAACGGCATCATCACGGCTTCGACGTTTTCTGCACCGAGGGCATCCACTGCGATTGCCATTGTCAGTGCAGAATCAATCCCACCAGAAAGGCCAAGTAAAATACCAGGAAAGCCATTTTTATTGACGTAATCTTTAATTGCTAAAACTAGCGCATTGTAGATTCGTTCTTGCTTGGTTGTAATTCTTGCTTTTATAGATTTTGATTTTTGGAATAACGTCGTTATGAAAACGCCTGATTCATATGCGGGTGCTTGAAATATTAGTTCGCCATCGGCACTAAATACTAATGACTCACCATCAAAGATAAGTTCATCTTGCGCCCCAACAAGATTGGCATAAACAATGGGTAATTGATTATCGGCAGAGCGCTCTTCCAACAACGCTAAACGTTCTTTACTTTTATGTACCCGAAAAGGTGAAGCATTTAATACAAAAATTGCCTCTGCGCCTGCTTGTTTTGCTTGCTGTATAGGTGCTTCTTTCCAAATATCTTCACAAATTAATAAAGCAACTTTGTGCTTATTTATTTCGATTGTCTGCGTTTGTTGTTTAAAATGTTTGCCACGTCTGAAATAACGTTTTTCATCAAACACACGATAATTCGGCAAGTGTTGTTTAGCGTATTCGGCAATTATTTTCCCGTCTTGAATGACGCAAGCTATGTTGAATAACATGTCTTCATTATTCACGTCTTTACGGATTAAGGGTGCACCGATAACAACGGTGATTCCGCTAAGTTGTTTGGCTATTTGCAGTAATTCATTTTCAACTTTTTCAAGATAGGCAGGACGTAATAATAAATCTTCTGGCGGATAACCTGTTAATGCTAGTTCTGGAAATAAAACAACATCGGCATTGTCTGTTTTTGCTTGTTCAATAGAATCAAGAATCAACTGTGTGTTCTGTTTAAAACTTCCAATGATGGGGTTGATCTGAGCAATGGCTATTTGTAAGCTCAAGGATGTTAATAAAGCCATTAAAGATCGACCTTTGTTTTAATTCGCTCACCCATATCAGTTAAAGCACGCACCACTTCAACACCAGCCGCTTCAAGTGCAGTAATTTTATCTTCTGCCGTACCTTTGCCACCAGAAATAATTGCACCTGCATGTCCCATGCGCTTACCCTCTGGTGCTGTCACACCAGCAATATAAGCAACCACGGGTTTAGTTACATTTGTTTTGATATATTCGGCTGCTTCTTCTTCGGCAGTGCCACCTATTTCGCCGACCATAATAATGCCTTCGGTTTGTGGGTCATTTTCAAACAGTTTTAAGCAATCGATAAAATTCATGCCCTGAATTGGGTCTCCACCGATACCGATACAGGTGGACTGACCTAATCCGGCAAGCGTAGTTTGGTGTACGGCTTCATATGTGAGCGTGCCTGAACGCGAGACGATTCCGATCTTGCCGACTTTATGAATTGAACCTGGCATTATGCCTATTTTACATTCACCGGGGGTGATAATACCTGGGCAGTTAGGTCCGATTAAATAGGTGTCGGGATAGTCTGCCATTAATGTTGCTTTGACTTTAAGCATATCCAAAACTGGAATACCCTCGGTGATACAAGCAATAACTTTAATACCTGCGCTTGGAGCTTCTAAAATAGCATCTGCTGCAAACGGTGGTGGTACAAATATCATGCTAGCATCTGCACTGGTAACATTTACCGCTTCTTGCACGGTATTGAAAACAGGTTTATCAAGGTGTGTTTGCCCACCTTTTCCTGGTGTTACACCCCCAACAATTTGTGTGCCGTATTCAATCGCTTGTTCGGCATGGAAAGTCCCTTGTTTGCCCGTATAACCTTGCACGATTACTTTAGTGTTTTTGTTAATCAATACGCTCATGGCTTTGACCCCTCACTCGTTGAAGACTCTCCCGCTTGTTCTACAATCTTATCGGCGGCATCGCTTAAACTTTCGGCCGCGATGATATTCAAGCCTGTCTTAGCCACTTCTTCAGCAAGCAGTTTGCGTCCTTCTTCTGCGTTTGTGCCCTCTAATCGTACTACCACAGGAACGGATATTTTTACTTCATTAACCGCTTGAAGAATGCCTTCTGCAATCAAATCACAACGTACGATACCGCCAAATATATTGACTAAAATACCTTTTACGGAGGGGTCGGATAAGATTATTTTAAATGCTTCTGCAACACGTTCTGCCGTCGTTCCTCCACCAACATCTAGAAAGTTAGCAGGTTCGCCACCGTGTAACTTGATCAAATCCATGGTTGCCATCGCCAAACCTGCACCATTGACCATACAACCAATATCACCATCAAGATGAATATAGTTAAGATCAAATTCAGAAGCTTTTGCTTCGCGTTCATCCTCTTGCGTAATGTCGCGCATTTCCATTAAATCAGAATGACGATAAAATGCGTTATCATCAAAATTGATTTTTGCATCCAACGCCATTAAGTCACCCTCTTTTGTGATGACCAAAGGATTGATCTCCAGCAAAGAAGCATCTTTTTCAATAAATAACTTAGTTAAAGAACCCAACATAACCGTAAACTGGCGAATTTGTTGTCCTTTCAGCCCTAATGCAAATGCTAAATTACGCCCGATATAGGCTTGATAACCCGCTATAGGATGGATTGTTTCAGTTAGGATTTTTTCAGGTGTATCCGCCGCCACTTCCTCTATATTCATGCCACCTTCTGTAGATGCCATGATGGTGATGAGACGACTAGCACGATCAACCACTAAAGAGAGATACAATTCATTTTCAATATCGGTTAATGATTCAACCAACAAGGTATTAATTGGCAAACCCTGCGCATCGGTTTGATGGGTGACTAATTGATTACCAAACATACTGTTCGCGTATTCAGTGGCCTCATCCAGCGATTTTACAATTTTAACGCCCCCAGCTTTACCTCTACCACCGGCGTGTACCTGCGCTTTTACTGCCCAACTATTACCGCCGAGAGTTTGTGTCGCTGTTTTCAATTCATCTATTGATGAAATCGCTACACCTGTTGGTACGGGCAAACCGTATTGTGAAAAAAGTTGTTTTGCTTGATATTCGTGGAGATTCATTCGCTTTCCAGTTTATTTTCTATGTTTGAAATATAACCGAAAAAAATTATCTGTACAGTGGTAATTGCACCGTTTATCAGCAATGATAAGAAATTGAAGCTTTGCAAAGGTTTCAATTTATTTTAAAAATAGTGAGATTTTTCCTTATGGGACGCTTATTTTTCATTCTTGTTCTGCTGGCAGTCAGCTTCTATGGTGTAAAATTGCTAAGAGCAAAACTGGATAAACCATCAAAATGGCTTAAAAAAGACACAACTAATAACGAAAAAATCGTCAAGTGTCTGCATTGTGGTTTGCATATTCCAGAAAAAGAAGCAATAAAACAAGGGGATAAGAACTTTTGCAGCATCGAGCACGCCAAGCAGCATCTATAAATCAAGAGGCAACAATACGTCCACTTGAATTAAACATTAATGCCGACCCATGGAGCCCTTTACAGTTATACAGTATTTATAGACTAGTATTAGCGGGCGCTTTATTGGTCGTTACATTATCGTCTAGCACTTTGCTTAAGATTGGTACTTATGATTTGCAGGTTTTTGGGCTAGCTTCTAACAGCTATGTAGTATTTGCTGTTTTAGGTATCTTCTTAACACATTTTCGTTGGCCTAATTATTCCACTCAAGTTTATTTTCATAGTCTCACTGACATTATTTTTCTGTTATCCATTGTATATGCCAGCGGCGGCTTAAACTCTGGTTTAGGAATTCTAATATTATTACCTGTTATTTTGCCGAGTGTATTAAAACCTGGTCAAGGGTCTTTGTTTTTATCTGCTGTTACAGTTCTAAGCCTGATGGCAATTCAGCTGTATTGGGAAGTGATGGGTGATATTAGCGGGCATAATAACGCATCAGCGATGATACATACTGGGGTCTTGTCTCTTTTTATTATGGCGGTGTCGGCATTGGCAGGTAACTGGTTTGAGAAAGCATCATTTACCGAAGAACTGGCTAAACGACGCGGTATTGATTTAGAAAACCTATCTCAGTTAAATCAATCAATCTTGGATCAATTACAAACAGGCATTATTGTATTAGATCATTCAGGCTTAATTCGCCATATGAATCCCACTTCTTGGGATATGTTAGGGCAACCAGAAGACTGGCGGGAACGTAATTTAGATGACTTTGCACCAGAACTTCATACCCATATGAAAACATGGTTAGAACAAAGCTGCCCTCAAGTTATGAGCTACGATATCAAACATTGGAAAACAACCGAATTAACGATGCGTCTTTCGCAGTTAGGCACGCGCGATAAAGGGGTTGTACTACTCTATCTTGAGGATACATCTGAACAAAGAGAAAAACAGCAAGGTGTAAAAATGGCATCGCTGGGACAATTAACCGCCAATATTGCACACGAAATTAGAAATCCATTAGGGGCCATTAGTCATGCAGCCCAATTGCTGTCTGAATCAGATGTTTTGGATAAAGCAGATAATCGCATGGTGCAGATTATTCAATCCAATTCGGTGCGAATGAATACCACGATTGAAAGTGTATTAAATCTATCGCGTAAAAAAGACCCTAGTCGTGAAACGATTACATTAAAACCATGGTTATACGACTTTACCAATGACTTTATAATGCAATCAAACCTAGAAAAACAACAGATTAGTTTATTTGTAGAGCCGGCAGATGCGGAAATTCAATTTGATTCTGCGCACTTGCATCAAGTGCTTTGGAATTTATGCCGTAACGCCGAAAAATATGCCAAGCAAAATACACAAAATTTACATATTGATATTCAAGTCAGTCACCCAAGGCATACCCGCGACATTATGTTAAACGTTATGGATAATGGCAAAGGCATTCCTGCAGATGATGTTGAAAGACTATTCGAGCCCTTTTTTACAACCAGCACTAAAGGTACTGGTCTAGGTTTATTTATGGCAAGAGAACTATGCTTAAGCAATAGTGCAAATTTAGAGTATGTGAAATTACCTACCGGCGGAAGTTGTTTCCGGTTGGTATTTTCACAAGCAATATTAAATAATAAAAAATAAATAGAAGAAAAATAAAATGACACAACAACGCGTTTTAGTAATTGATGATGAGCCAGATATTCGTGAGCTTTTAGAGCTGACATTATTAAGAATGGGGCTGGATACAGCAACAGCAGGTACGGTTAAAGAAGCTCTACTCACTATTCAAGACTTCAAGCCTGATCTCTGTTTAACCGATATGAAGTTGCCAGATGGAACAGGGTTTGATGTGGTGCGCTATATTCAACGTGAAGTCCCACATATTCCAGTCGCTGTAATCACAGCATTTGGTAGTATGGAAGCGGCGGTCGAAGCATTAAAAGCAGGTGCTTATGACTTTGTTTCAAAGCCAGTCGATTTAACTAAATTGCGTGATCTTGTTAATACAGCATTAAAACTTGCGGAAGATAAAGAAGGAATTGTTGCCCCTGCTACTAAGGTGGCGAAAACTAGTAGCCCTATTTTGGGTGAATCACCAGCGATTCAAAGTTTAAAAGCGACCATTGCAAAATTGGCACGTAGCCAAGCTCCCGTTTTCATTTTGGGTCAATCGGGTACAGGTAAAGAATTAGTCGCCAAACAAATTCATGACCAAAGCCCACGGGGCAATGGTTCATTTGTACCTGTTAACTGTGGTGCGATTCCTGAAAGTTTAATGGAAAGCGAATTTTTCGGTCATAAAAAAGGAAGTTTTACTGGCGCAGTTGAAGACAAACAAGGCTTATTTCAAGCGGCACACCATGGAACTTTGTTTTTAGATGAAGTTGCCGATCTACCCTTGAGTATGCAAGTAAAACTACTGCGTGTTATTCAAGAAAAAGCGGTTAAATCCGTCGGCGGTGTCGAAGAAATTCCGATTGATACGCGCATTTTAAGCGCCACCCATAAAGACCTTGAAATAGAAGTACAAGAAGGACGTTTCCGCCAAGATTTATTTTATCGTCTCAATGTTATTAAATTGGATGTGCCATCATTAAAAGAGCGCGGTAATGATATTTCATTATTATCCGATCATTTCTTAACGCTCATTTCGGAACGTTGGCAATTGCCAGAAATGCTACTCTCAGAAGAAGCTAAAATAGCATTGAGTCAATATCCATTTCCAGGAAATGTGCGTGAACTAGAAAATATACTTGAGCGTGCCAGTACACTGTGCGATGACAATATTATTCACCCTGCTGATTTACAATTGCCAACAACCAACCCAATCTCACCTGATCCAATACAAAAAACATTAAGCGAAATCAACAAACAAGGTAGTGTGCAAAATTTACCTGAAAGTTTTACATTGTCGGCTAATAAGCAAGAAGATGAAAAAGAACACATTCTTTATGCCTTAGATCAAACACGTTGGAATAGAACCGCTGCAGCTAAATTACTAGGTATAACATTTCGCCAATTACGGTATCGTATTAAGAAATATGAGTTGGATCAGGTTTAGGTTCAAACTCGACCAGCACCAATGGTACGGCGTTTCCAATAGCGGTTTAATTTGCTGATAGAAACACGTTTACCTCTTCGAGGCGCGTGAATAAAATTACCGTCGCCCATATAAATTCCAACATGATTGATTCTTTTACGGCTTCTACGCGTATGGAAAAAAATTAAATCACCCGTTTGCACACGAGAAAGCGGCACTCTTTTTGTGAAACGATATTGCTCTGAAGCCGTTCGTGGAAGTTTTACCTGTGCCGATCCATAAGCATATTGCATTAAACCACTACAATCAAAACCACGTTTAGGGGTTGTCCCACCCCAGCGATATTTTTTTCGCAATTGTTGTTTTGCTGTACGCACAGCATGATAACGTGCTGGTGCTTTTTTATGCTGTGACTTCACGCGGCTAGCAGCTATTTTTCTTAATGGTTGCTTATTTGTTTGTGGCTGAACTAGGCGCTCATAAGCTTGTAGTAACTCTGACTTAGAAATATGCTTATCTGCTGATTTTGCTTGTGCCGTTCTACTCGTAACACCAAGCACTAACACGCATGCACAGATAGTGCTTAATTTTTGTATATTATTCATTTGGATGCCTATTTAGCAAGCGGGGTTATTATTGTTATTATTTTTTAGGTATTCGTTTGCGCCGCAAAGATTAAAAGAATACCTTTCATTAATCAAACTAATTCGATAGTCGGTCAATTTAAAATAACCTTAATTAATTTCATAATCATGCGTAATAACGGCAGTCTTACCTAACATAATAGAAGCAGAACAATATTTTTCCGCTGATAATTCCACTGCACGCTTCACTTTACTCTCTATCAAACCATTACCTGACACAACAAACTGCAAATGGATTTTGGTAAATACTTTTGGCTCAGTTTCTGCTCGTTGGGCGCTTATGTTTACTTCACAATCAACTAAATTTTGCTTGCCCTTTTTCAGCATAGAAACCACATCAAACGAAGCACACCCACCCATTCCAAGTAGTAGCATCTCCATCGGGCGTACACCTAAATCTCTGCCACCAAATTCAGGAGAACCATCCATTACCACAGAGTGACCACTGCCTGACTCACCCACAAAGCTCATATTATCTAGCCACTTAACCCGTGCTTTCACGATACTCTTTCTCCCAACTTTATTTCAATAGCATCCAGCAATAACCCGGCAATATTGGCAGAATATAAGGTATCCAATTCGCGAATACAGGTTGGACTTGTTACATTTATTTCAGTAAGAAAATCACCGATAACATCCAAACCAACAAACATTAAACCCATTTCCTTTAACACAGGCCCAACTTTAGCGCATATCTCATATTCTCTTTTGGTGAGTTCAACACCCTTGTAACTCGCCCCCGCGGCAAGATTACCTCGCCCCTCTCCTTCTGCGGGTATACGTGCTAGACCATATGGAAAAGGTTCTCCATCAATCACTAAAATACGTTTATCGCCTAATTTATATTCTGGTAAAAATCGTTGAGCCATAATGGTTTTAGTGCCATTTTCAGTAATCGCTTCGAGAATAACGTTACGATTGGTATCACCTTCCTTTATCTGAAAAATCATTGCGCCACCCATGCCATCTAACGGCTTAACAACAATGTGTTTGAGTTCTTCTTGAAACCCTTTGATTCGTTCCATATCGCGTGTCACCAAGGTTTCTGGTGAACAATCTGGAAAAGAGGCAGTAAATAATTTTTCATTAGCTGAACGAATACTGGCAGGTTTATTAACCACCAAGCAACCTTCTTTTTCGGCTAATTCTAATAGATAAGTCGTATAAATGTACTCCATATCAAAAGGAGGATCTTTACGCATAAGCACAGCAGATAATTCATGCAGAGGACGAACTTGAGCCTCTTCAAGTTGAAACCAATTATTTGGATTATCTTCCACCTGAATAGGCGACATAGCAGCATAAACGATGCCATCTTTTGCAAACAAATCGGATTGCAAAATATAAAAAAGTGAATAACCACGGCGTTGTGCTTCTAGCATCATCGCAAAGGTACTGTCTTTTTTTATATTGATTGTATCAATAGGATCCATGACGATCCCGAGACTAATTTTCGCTGGCATAAAATTGCATCGTATTAGAGTAATACATGCATTGTAAGTTTATTTTAGACAAAAAAAAAGCGGACATAAAGTCCGCCTAAAGTTGCGAGGGAGTCTGTAGTGAACAACCCGCTAGAAATTGTTCACAAATTCGGTTGGTAGTGATAAATCCCCTTAATCAAGCCCAACAAGACATCCTTCACACCTTTCGTAGTAGTTAGTTAAACAAAGGTTCAAAAAAAATGTTACATTATTTAAATATATTTAATAAACTTTAAATAGACCCAATAAGTAAAATTAATTTGAACGTTTTTCTCTTTGAGACCGACTTAGTAATGGAAATAGCAATGAGCAATGGTAGATCAACGCGTCCCACACCGGCTGCGCTAGAAGATACTGTCTTGTTGGAAAAGATTGCGGAAGGTGATCGCAAAGCATTTAAAGCTTTGTATATTAAATACCAACCGCGTCTTATTAAATTTTGTTCTCGTCTGCTCAAAAATGATATTGCTATTGCAGCAGATGTAGCAGACGAAGCGCTAATTGAAGTATGGCGCTCAGCAGGTAGTTTTTCAGGTAAGTCTTTACCGTCAACGTGGATACATTCTATTGCCCGTTTTCGGACAATCGCTTATTTACGAAAAAACAAAGAAGTATTGTTAGACACCGATTTAGCGAGTCTAGATCTTGAAGATACGGCTTTATCAGCTGAAGACAAAATTTTTATTAATGATCGTAATGATCTACTAATTGAAGGTTTAGGCAAATTAAGTAATAAACATAGAGAAATAATAGAACTGGTTTATTTTCGTGAATTATCTATTAAAGATATTTCAGCCATGTTGAATATTTCGGACAATACCGTAAAAACACGTATGTTTTATGCGCGTAAACATCTGAAATCAATTTTAACAACTATGGGTATAAAGAAGCCTTAGGTTATTAAATAAATATGAATGCTAAAAACGATAATAATTTAAACACCATAAGCAATGGTGATAACAGAGAAAAAATTGCAGTGGAAACATTTGGTCTCATTTCTTGGTATGCTACTGGCTGGTTATCAGCCGAAGAACGCGCGCGCGTTCATAAACTTCTTAAAAAACACCCCGCATTAAAAACTTACCTAAAAGACGAACAACAAATAATTCAATCTGTTAAAGATGATAAGTCGATACTTAACTTATCTGCCTTAGAATCAACTGAAACACGGCTTGAACGTGTTTTAACGCAACTTGATGATGTGGCTGTTTCACAAGAAAATAAACTTCAATCTGCTGAATCGCCTATCAAGCCCTCTTCTATAGGTGCTAATGATAATTTCAACGTAGCATCAACGAGTATAGGTGCTAAAAGTATAGTTGCTAAACTTAATCAATTTATTCAAACTCTTTT
>Ga0209633_10004221_pt1 | contig 12981 bp, 12 predicted proteins | sample Cruoilmetagenom1_FD_187290 | JGI IMG/M metagenome (GOLD analysis project Ga0209633, IMG submission 187290) | Oil polluted marine microbial communities from Coal Oil Point, Santa Barbara, California, USA - Sample 1 (SPAdes) (version 2) | ecosystem: Environmental > Aquatic > Marine > Oil seeps ... | reverse complement strand
CTTGCTGCTCGGCCATGCATCCATGGATCGTAGGTATAGAACTCATTTCTACCGGAGCTCAGGATAAATACATCAAATGGGTCTGTTTTTTCAAGGGTCATTGTAGATTCATTATACAACGATGCGCCTGTTTCGTCCATTTCATAGAAGTGGCTGTGGATCTTTATAAATCTGGCAAACTGGAGGGTGTCAAATAATATTGTTATTGTCCCTGTTGTATCGTCTTTTTCGTAGGTAAAACTTACAGATTCTGTGTAGTAGTCTTCCAGGTTGTAGAGGCTTGCGAATACCTGCAGGGTGTCTTCGCCTACCCTTGTAGTTGTACTTGTTGGTTTCAGGATAATACGTTTTACTCTGTAGCCGAAGCCTAAATCTATTCCAAGGCTCTTTGCTCCCCAGTCCAGGGTAAGGTCGTCTTCGCTTAGGACCATTGTTTCTTCTCCGAGGACGTCGGGGTGGATATCCATTCCGTACCGGTCTTTTATTAAATTCATTTTGATGGATCAGGAAGTTTTTAAACTACGGATAAATTGGGTAGAGATATGGGGTCACGCAGATGGCGCGGATAGGATTTTTTTAACTTAGATTATCCGTCTTTATCCGTGTACCGCTTCGGAGATTTACTCGCAGATCCGTGGTTATAATTCTTCCTCTTAATCTCCTTCTACTTTTTGTTTTCCAGATTCCATAATAGTTGATTTGAGTGCTGTTGGCAAATAAATTCTCTGGTTTACAGTTCTCTTTAACTCCTGTGTTTCTAATTTTACCATCCTTCTCCTCAGTGTAAAGGCGCGCTTCGCTCTCCGGCCTTGACAATTCGTCGAGAGGACCGGTCTGTTAAATAAAAACAGGAGGTTTTGAGGAGCTCCATGTATTCGCTCCTATTGTCAAAACTAATTCACAATCAGTTATCAAATACAGTTCTTGGTGCTTGTTTTTCAGTTCATAATATTTTAGGTCCAGGTTTGTTGGAATCGGCTTACGAAGGTGCTCTTGTTATCGAATTGGCTCATCTTTGTATCCCGGTAGAAAGACAAAAGGTTTTCCCGGTTTACTACAAGGGCCAACTTGCCGGTGCATACATAGCAGACATTGTTGTAGACGGTAAAATTATTTTAGAATTAAAATCCGCAGTTCGGCTTACCGGTGTAATGGAAGCTCAGCTTATTAATTATCTCAGGCTTTCCAAAGTTTCTGTTGGGTATCTTGTAAACTTTCGTAACTCACGGGTGGAATGGAAAAGGTTTGTTTTCCAGCGGGAGTAATCCCGTTTTTTTTGTCGTTAAAGTATTAGTCCTTCTCTGTATTTTCAAAGATCGGTTAAATTCTTGCCGAACTTGTCGTTGGAACTGACCCCCTGAAAAGGGGGCAGCTCAACTTGATTGTTCGACTACACTATTTATTTTACTTCTGATTGATCAAAGTTCGATTCGAGATTAATAAAATGACCATATGACCAACCTATAAGCCCTTCTTTAGTCTTAATCTTATACCAATAGTCATTCATATCACCAATTCTCATTTTTTCACTTGACTTCTCAAGAATTCTTACAACTGCTCCTTCATTCAATTTACCGAGTTGTACTGATTCAAGCTTCGGATATTCTCTTACTCTTACATTCGAATCGTTAAATACTCCAAAATGAGGAAAATTTAATTCTATATTTCTAACACTATGATCAATAAGCTGAAACAATTTATGTGTAGGATTATCATCAGGAAGGGCAGTTAACATTGAAATATCCAATTTAGATTGCCAAGAGTTAAAAGTATTCCATATATCAAAAAATTGAATATATACATGTCTGATCGAACTATTTTGAACACTAAAATCATACGAAAGAATATCAGCACTTCCTCCTGAAGACCACTCCATAAACAGGCTTTTCATTCGGATATTTGGTTCAACATTGTAAATACAAAATTGATCTATGTGGATTTTTTCTAACTTTTGGATTGAAGCACTTTTGGGATTGCTCCATTTTCGAATCCGAGAGACATCTAACTGTGTTACAAAGTCACTATTATTCAATCCTATCTGATTTTCGATTATATAAGTGTATTTATAACCAATTCTTTTACCCTCGTAATAGAAATAGTTAAGTTCTTCAAAAATTATCTCATTCTCATTGTAAGACAAAATCTCTCTTAATTTTTGTTGATCAGATATCTGCTCATCTGAAAAACGAATCTTTACTATATCACCTAAATCCGTTGAGTATATTGATTGACTTATTAGCATCAGAAAAATTATTATTTTATATTTCATATTTTCCCCATTAATAATTACAAGAATCTGGATCATGCCTAGCTGCACTCTGATCTCTGAGATCTTTTGTATATTGTGCATCATCAAGATCTGAAGGATTTGTATAGTTCCTATTATATTTATTGATATAATCTTCGTCTGGAGTTTGGCTTTCTGGTGTACATTCTGCTATATGGACATGCGGTCCTGTTGATGTTCCAGAATTACCTCCTTCACCGATATAATCACCGACATTAATATTATCACCTTTTTCAACATAGGAATTATCAGAGAGATGAGCATAATCAGTTCTTACACCATTAACATCTTCAGTTCTAACATATTTCCCTAGATCATCTTTTTCACCCACTTCAATAACTTTCCCTTCATTTACTGCGGGAACAGGCTGACCTACAGTTGTATCATCTCCATTATCATCTTCCCATTTCCAATCTTCCCCGTGATGTCCCGGATTATCATCATCATAAAAATCGAACATTTCACCGAATTCTCCAGTTCGAACCCATTCTAGACCCCACAGATCAATAAAATTAATCGGATCATTCCCAACATAATCATACCAATTTAGGCCATCCCTGGCCGGATCCTCTGTTATGAACCTTCCTAAGTTCGGATCGTACCACCGTGCATTGTAGTAATACAATCCAGTATCGGTATCCAGTTCTTTCCCGGTAAACATAACATGTTCAGCCAGACCTTCAGCTGTTTCCGAATCGGCAAATGGTGTAACTGCTCCTGTCCATACAGCAGCGCCGGTTGCGTCTGTCATCAGGACACTACTTCCTAAGTGATCGGTGCCATAGTACAGGATCTCGCTATTTTCCTTATGGGCAATCACTTTACTGCCAAGGTAAAAGAAGTTTCTTATAATACCATCTGTTTCTTTCTCTACTACTTTTCCACCTGTATCAAAGGTGTACTGGGTCTTTATTCCCTCAGAGTCTTCTGCTGTTATACGCATGCCTTCTGCATTATAAACATAACTTTTTACAAACACTTCATCGCCTGTTACTTCATCAAGGCTGTAGATCTTTGTGAGTCTGTTTAACAGATCATATTCATATCTAAAGTATTCATCTTCTTTTGTTATTATTACCTCATTTCCCAGTTCTGTGTAGATAGATCCTTTTTCTGTCATATTGCCGTTAGCATCGTACTTGTAGCCGTACTTTCCGTCTGTTTTTACAAGGTCACTTCCAGGCCTGGTCGGGACTTCGTCCCTGCTCGGCCATGCATCCGTGGCATAGTAGCTGTAGTCGTAGCTGGTAAAGGAGGTTGTAAAGTAGCTTAGTTTTTCTCTGTTACCCTTGGGCCTGGTCGCAAGCAAGCTTGCTGCTCGGCCATGCATCCATGGATCGTAGGTATAGAACTCATTTCTACCGGAGCTCAGGATAAATACATCAAATGGGTCTGTTTTTTCAAGGGTCATTGTAGATTCATTATACAGCGATGCACCTGTTTCGTCCATTTCGAAAAAAGATGTTACCGGTTCCGTTTAATAGTCTTCCAGCTGTAAGGGGTTTGCGAATACCTGCAGGGTGTCTTCTATTAACCTGACAGATAACTTTCACTGAAGTTGTATTGTATTTTTTCCAATCTTAATGGAATCCGTTTTTTCAAGCTTAATATATTGGCCATTTGGAACTTTCTGCTTATTTACAAAAGTCCCATTTGTACTGCCTAAATCCTTTATAAAATATGAATCCTTTATCTTTTGAATAACTGCATGCTCCCGGGAAACAAGAGCATCATTAAAAACGACATTACAGGACCTATCACGTCCGATAGATATTTTGCCAACAATCTTAATTTTCTTACCTTTAAAAACAAGAAAATGCAGTTCAGGCTTCTTAATTTTATCCAGTCTTTTCCCAATATTGCTGGAAATGATAACTGTCTCATCCATTCTGCACGTTTCCTTTTACATATTTTGAGTACTGATATTATAAATGTACTGGCTCAAAAATAATAGTTGTTAATATTGAAAATAAGTACTTATTCGGTACTAATCTTTCGGAGAATCGAATACTATTGTAGCCCCCTCTATATTTATAACATCACCAGGTTTAAGCTTACGTTTCCTTGTAATTTGATTGTTTACCTTGATTTCCTCATCCGATATGACTGTATATGTTCCTGCTTTTTCGTTCTGAACAATTGTTGCATGTGATTCTTTTAAATCCGGGATTCCGGTAACAGTAAAATCTGCCTCTGTTGATCCACCAATAATTGTGTTCATGGAAGTAAGTGCAACTGTTTGTTTAAGAGCTTTCCCTGTGCCATATGGAAGCATTGAAAGTTCTGCACTGTTTGCAGATTTTTCAAAGCGTACTTTTAACAGAATAAACCAGATTCCAAGTGAAAGTAATAAAATTGAAACAATTAGTATTAAATTAGAATCACTTTTTTCCCCCATAAGTGGGCTGCTGTAATATTCCAGAGTATCTGTTTTCCCTTTATATTCAGCACTTACATTTGGTATCTCCATAAAATTCAGTGGTACTTTAATGGTAACTTTATATTCCATTTCAATTCTATTTTTTATTTTGTTGTATATACCGGATAATTCTTTATCCGTATATGCATTATAGATTTCCCCACCTGAATCTATACTTAATGATGAGAGGAACGGATCTTTATTTGAAGAAAAATTTATACCATATAAAGTAACACTTTCATTTTTTAATGAGATTCGGGCATCCTCAGGCAGGTAATTATAGTCCCCAAAGTCCGGGTGTAATTTACCAGACTTAGTATAGTAAGGATAATTCTCTCCATCGGATAAAATTAGTATAGCTTTCCTTCCCCTATAATATGACATATCCTTAGAAGCTTCATCAATTGAATAATACAGTTCAGTAAAGGCATCTTCAGAGACAGGTTTTATGATACTATCAAGTGCAATTTCCAAAGCTTCAAAGTCATTTGCAGGTTTTAATATTAAATTATACCGGGTATTGAATACAGCCAGACCTACTCTGACATTTGCATTATCAATATTTCGCAGAAAATCTTTTACAGCACGAACAGCATGATCCATTCGGGTCCCGGTGGATCCATTACCAACAGGATCATACATACTTCCGGAATTATCCAGTACTAATAAAAAAGTAATTTGTCCATTAGAAAAATCATTTCTTTGAACATCCAGTATTTCAACTGATTCCATACCTTCTGGGGTTTCATGCTTCATACTGATTAAGGGAGAATCGATATTTTCAATTATTTCACCTTTTTCATCACTAATACTTAAATAACAGTCAATTTTTGAGAAGGGTAAAAGTCTGTTAGAATCAATCTGTGTAATTGTAATATTCTGAGACCAGATAATTCCAGGAAATATCACTAAACCTAAAAGGAAAGTACTTATCATTATTTTATTTTTCACTTTAAAATCCTCCATTTGTATTTATCTAGGTAAATAAAAGAGTTTTACTTCCCCCATCTGAATAACATCCTCATACTTAAGTTCATGCTTTGAAACAGGTTGATCATTAACAAGAACTGTGCCTTCAGACTCCTGTATAACTACTTCCTTCTTATTCGCTTTTAAAACTGCATGATTATTTAGAACACCTGAATATTCTCCCAGAGGTATATTTGCTTTTAAAGAAGAGCCTATTTTTGTTTTTTTCATAACTATTAGATATTCTTTACCCCGTAATGACCCTGTAAGAACACGAAGCATTCCAAATGAACGGGAAAACTCAAAAAGAGTGTAGAATAAACCAATTCCAATACCCATAACTGCCAGACCTATGCCCCGGGCAAAAAAACCGTTTGACCAGTTTTTTGTAAGTAACTCCAGAAGAATTCCTCCAGCTAACCCGCCCAGGAAACCTCCTGATATACCAATGCCTATTTTTCTGATTGAACGGGATCTGATACCATCTACAGAACCAATTACAAGCCCGAGCAAACTCCAGCCTAAAGCTCTAAAAACAGGAATTAGCAGGGATTCATTAACTGAACTGCTAAAGAGTTCTGCATTCCCTATACCATATAGAAAGCCCTGAGCCAGAAGAACTACAAGTGCACCTGCTGCCAATCCCATTAGAGAACCAGATACTGCTCCACGTAAGGAACGTTTAAAATCAGATAAAATTATTCCCTCAGCACTGCCAAAAAATAGTCCAAAAAATAACCCTATCGAAGCTCCTGCTAAACTATTCCATAAAATATGATACTTAATAGATTCACCAAAATAAAATAGTAATTCAATTACAGCCCAGGATGCAGTTCCAGCTAGAAATCCTATTAGAATCATAAAAACCTTTCTTATAAATGATGTCATACATCCTCCCTATTTAATTAGAAATTTCAAATCTTCTGTTATCGGATTGGGCAGAAGACCTGCTTCTATCCTCAATATATTCTGATCGCCCTTAATTTTGAGAGAAAATATTTTACTATAAAAGACTTTATGCTCAATACGGAATTTGTACACCGAACCAGTCATCAAAGTTTCTGAATCGTCTATTTCCACCCAATTCCCATTTTTACTGATTGAAAGCTTAACTCCTTCCTTTATAGGGTCTCCTGTTAGAATATTACTAATATCAAAAGTGTAGGATATTGGAAATGTCAGATCCTTTTCCTGGCCTGAATAAACCTGAATTGCCTTTGATATAAATGGATCAAATTTTTTATTCTTACCAGGGATAACTACAAATGAATGCCAGTAAAGCTCATCTTCTATTTCAACCTTTGCCCGGTATGATCCATGGGGAAGATAAACAGGGAGTGATCGAAACGTATAAGTTCCCTCTTCTTTATTATCCTTTATTTTCCTGAATAAAATCTTTCTATCCCATGCTTTAGGTATTAAGTCATTGTCATCCTCAAATATTTCAGCATTGATAAAAATTTTATTCACTGGCTGAATTCCAGATGACTCTTTAACCGAGAAAATTACAGGCTCATAACTCCCACTTCTAAATAATCCATTATGATAGTCTGTAAGATAACAAAAAGATCCTCCTAAAAATATTACAATTCCTGCAAAAATTGGCAATATTACTCTTATAAGAAATCGTCCTTTGCTTTTAAATTTTGGCTTCCACCCATCATTCCCCTCTGCAATATCTTTAACAATATCTTTAAGTTCTTCCTTATTATAGCCACTTAAAAAATGTTCCATTTCTTTAATAACAGGTTTTAAATCATTATATCTTCGATCAAGTTTTGGTCTCATAGATTTCCTGATAAATCGAAGAAGAACAGGATGAATATGAGGATTGAACTTACGGGGATTGGGATATTTACCTTTTTGTATTTTTAAAACAAGTTCTGGACTAAAACCACCAGGAAATGGTTTCTTTCCAGTAAGCATTTCATAAACCAGGACACCAAGTGAATATACATCTGCCCTAAGATCAACATTTTTAGTATTACTAAACTGTTCCGGAGCCATATAGCTGGGGGTTCCCAGGGTCATACCTTCACGGGTAAGTCCTTCTTCTGAATCTTCATCAGAAACAGCAATTCCAAAGTCAACCAGTTTTATTTCTCCTGACTTTGAAAGTAATAGATTTGCCGGTTTTATATCCCTGTGTACAACCTTCTTTTCATGAGCATAGTACAAAGACTGAGCAGCATGATAAAGAATATAGGCAACAATGCCACTATCAAGATAACGCTGTTTTTTTATAACAGCATCCAATGCAACTCCATCCACAAACTCAAGAACAATGTAATACGAAAGACCAAGTTTAAAGTGATCATACATATTAACTACACCATCATGGCGGAAATCCATAAGAATTCTGGCTTCACGTTTAAAACGTTCTGTAATATCTTTACTGCCTCTAAGGGTAAGTTTTTTTATTATTACAGGACGGTTCAATGTCGGGTGGATAGCTTTGTAAACAGCTCCCATACCTCCCTTAGCAATTAGGGATTCAACCTTATACTTTCCAATACTATCAGGTAACTTTGCCATTCTATCCGACCTCCCGTTTAGGTAAAATCAGAATATTTCTTTCTTTTGAAAACTCCGACATATTTTGTATATATACTGCGATAAATTCATCCGGATTATGTATTTGAAGATATCTGCCATTTGCCCTTGTTAAATATTTTTCTTTAACTGGTCTGTGCCCGCCAAACATAAGGGACATACTGTCCCCGGGAAAATACTCTTCAAGATATTTAAGAACACTGCTGGTTTCAGCTTCATCATTGGCAGTCCAGGTAAAGTCGAAAATAATTTCTCTGTGTATCATAGCTTCTACCAACTTATCCCTGGAATAATACATTCTGGGCTCTGCATGACTTACACAAAACCTGTCCCCTACTGCAAAAACCGGCAGTAATTTTTCGAACTGATAATATTTTTTAAAAGTTATATTATTAATAAATTTTTCAAACCATAACTTAACCATTGCACCTTCAAAAACAAATTTTCTAAAAGGTCTGTTTTCCAAAGATTCTTCGTTTAAAACATTTTCATGATTACCTTTTAAAAAATGAAAATATTCAGGAAATGCTGCCTTAAGCTCCATTACAATCATCATAACTCCAAGGCTCTCTTTCATTTCCTCATCAATAGCCTTATGTTTTCTGTATTCTCCGGTAAACTCTTTTAAGGCATCTTTCCATCTCAAAAAGCCCCTGGATTCTGAATGAAAACCGTCTCCAACACAAATTACCTGTAATGATCCCATAGAAAGTTCCTGATAAACATTATAAACTGAACCAGGTGGTCGCCAGGAAAGAAGAGTTTTTAAATAATCAATCCGCCCATGAAGATCCGGCACAATAATTGTTGGCAGAGGTTTAAGAACAATAAGCCCCCCGGGTTTCCCATTGCTTCCCTGGGGTCTGATTTTCGGAAGTTCTTTTAGAAGCGAAGGAATAGCCCGATCCAGAGATTTTTCAATATCTTCGGAATCGGGCACATTTTTCATACCCAGGATATTTTCTATTCTACGAAAAGGGCTTTGTATATACATATCAATCAATAATTAATGTTTTATTTATTTCTACAAAATCATCAGCCAATACTCTGGTTACTTCAGAAAGAAGTTCTTCTTCCTCTTCCAATGGCATCTCCTCTTTTACTAAGGCAATTTTGTATACCGGGGAACTCTTTTTTATTGGTCCAACTAAAAAGTCGGCCTGTTCTCCCTGCAGGATATCCATGCTGATTACAGAACCCTCTTTCTCAGCGCTTTCCGGTACATCTGTTCGAAGTCCTACACTTGCATATTCCACTTTTCGGCCATCATCTGCAATGGGGCCAATAGTTAAAAGAGAACCGGAATAAGTCATTATTAACCCACCCCGAGGTTCCTCTACAGAAAAACTGTCAGACTCTTCTAAATTCCTGTCAATAATCTGGGAATTAAAAATCTCTTCTTTTTCCAGCCACCCCTTGGCAAGAATTTCCAGAGCATCTTCACCTTCCGGTAAATTCACTGAACCAACAAGTTGTTTCAGATGATTCTGTACTTCTTCTGAAACCTGTGCAAAATATTCATCCATGTTAATACCTCCATAAGTATTTCTGTTATTAAATAGAAATATAAAACACTTTTCCATAAAAAACCATTTTTTTCGCTATTTTTTGAAAATATTTTGTGATATACTTATAAGTGAATGATAAGTATACTAATTTATACCAACAATTTTGGAGGAAATTATGATTTTTAATGAATTACCTGAACAAATAAAATTACATATGGAATCTCTTATTGCTTCATCGGAACTTCCGAATACTACCGATTTTAGAAATCTGCTGGCAGATACCTGGAACAGAAAATGCAGCCTTTTTGAACAACAGGCTAAAATCCTGGAAATGGACATAATTAATTCAATGAAAGAAAGTGACCCCAGGGGTGTTATTGTACTTACATATTCCGGATCAATTGTTAGCATCAATCCAAAAGAAGAAACAAGAGAAGTTGAATATGCAAGTATTCATCTAAGAAGTGATGTACCAAAAACTGTTTCTATTCTGGCAACCAATATTGCAGGCAGTGTTGAAATTGGGAAAGCAATTGAGTTTTCTTCAGGTCAGTTAAAAAAGACATCAGCAGCATATATGATTGCTGTCTGTAAAAAAAATGTTTCTATAGAAAAACAGAAGGAAAGAATAAGAGAAGGAACAATATATTTGACTAATGGGTTTATGAAAATTAACAGGAGTATACATATAGATAAAACAAATATTCCCGATCAGTTTACAGGTAAATCTATGTCCAGGTATATTGCAAAAAAACATAACATAACAGGAACTCTGGCAAAGAAAATTTTAGATGACTATGCTCTTCTAATTGAAACAGGAATGATGCTGGGGGAGAATATTCCATTGGGCAGGATAGGACGTCTTTCACTAAAAAGAAAAGAAGCTCAGAGAGCACGTATAATCCGCCATCCCGAAACAGGAGAAGAGTTGACTGTAAAAGCAAAACCCGCAACATCTGTCCCTAAAATTTCCTTTAGTAAATATATAAAGGAAAAAGCTGCTACTATTAATGAGGAAGATACTATGGTGTAGAAGTTCTTTGAAGCAGTAAAGCAAAAACACCTATACTAATAGATATGAAAGTACAAAATACTCTTTTTTTATTTCTTCTTGAATTCTTTTTTTATATAAAACATCTCCTCTTTTTTTATCAGTTTTTTCCCATTGAATTCCATTTTAATAATATAAGGCATAAAATTAATAATTCGTAAAAAATCAGTAGCATTAAATTTTGAATCATAATAATTTATTATACTACTTAATGCAGTCCCATGAGTACCGATTACTATTGTAGAATCTTGATTCTCTACTAATATTTCATGTAGTGCTTCAATGTTCCTAATCTGGACATTTTTTATTGATTCACCGCCTTCCTCTTGAAAATTAATATCAGTCCATCTGTTTTTAAACATTTCCCAGTTATTTGATGCTTCTCCTGCTTTACGTTCTCGAAATCTTTCATCTGTTTTGATTTTTTTACCAAAATAATTAGCCGTAGATTGTATAGTATCTATACTACGTTTATATGGGCTGGAAAAAAATGAATGTATTTCCGTTTCTATAAAGAATCCAAGGACTTTTTCTGAATCTTTAATTCCTTCTTCAGTTAAAGGTCTTGTTCTATCTTCTATCCAATCATGGTCAGGCTCTGCATGCCTCACAAAATATACTGTAGTCATATTATTCCTTTTATTAGATATTTCACTTCATATTATATTAACACTACTTAAGAAAAATATACTCTGAAAGCACAACAATCATAAAAAACAACATTCACTGTCTGATAAACAAGCAAATATTATACCTGGCAGGGATTGCGGGGCGCCGCAGGTGGTCGGTTTACATTTTTAACATGTTCCATTTACATTTATGGAACCAGATCATTCATCAAAGCATTAATTATGACCTAAAATAATTTAGGATATTATTCAAGAAGTTTCAAAATATTTTCTTTGTCTCTGGCAAGAACCACTGCATCCAATACAGCATCCAGTTTGTTGAAGTCAGTTACAGAAAGGATATGTTCTTTTTCATCATCCGAAAGAGAGTATTTTAATTCAAGGAGGCGTATAAGTGAATTATGTTTTTCTTCAAGTTTGCCTTTCTTTTTTGCTATATGAAGAAAGTGTTTTCTATCATTTTCAGCCTTTTCCCGGGAAAGTGCATATTGTCTCAATTTATCATTACTATTAAAAGCCTTGTACATTTCATGAGCTGATCTTAGATCTTCATCACTTTCCAGTAATATTTTCAACATTTCCTTATTCTTCCCCTCTATCTTTAAATATAACAACCAACCTGCTATTTTACTACTCATTTCTTTGTCGTTTATCTTTGATATCTCAAGAAAATGTATTATTAATTGATCTGTCAGTATATATTCCCGTTTTCTACCCTCTGTTATAACGAAAAAATTATGATATGCAGTTAATTCAGGAAAAAGTGTGAAGTCAAGTATATTAATTCCTATTGTAGGAAGTAGGTTGTCATAAATATCACCTTCTCTACTCTGAGAGGTGTATAATTTGGCCCAATAATATAAAGCTCTGTTTCGAAAATGGGTATCGCCGGAAGACTGTACTTCAATGTTGTATAGTTTATGATTCTCATCCTCTACTTCAATATCAAGTACAGATAGCTTATCATCTGCAAACTCTTTGTAATTAAAAGGGTTTTTATGAATGATTTTTGTTATAGCAGGAAAATCAGAATCCTGCAAAACTGAATTAATAAATGATAAAACAAGATGGTTACTTTTTTTAGTATCCAGACCGAACATGTATTTTATAAAAATATCGGAAGTTGCTTTGACATAGGACTTATATTCTTTCATTTTTTACCTCGTACTCCTTAATACAGGGGAAAACGGGTTTTTACTTCAGAATTATTTAGAGATTATTATACTTTTTTTCAATATTCAGATTTCAGTAATAACATTTTCAACAATACTTAAAAAAAATGCCCTAACAACACAATAGTTATCCAAACAAACATTCACTGTCTATTAATCAAGCAAATATTATACCTGTCAGGGATTGGAGAGGCGCCGTAGACGGGGTGCCAGCCATATTATTATTAGAAAAAGTATAAACTGATAGTAACACTGCAATAATATAATATGATTACAGTTTAATTTGACTAAGCCACAAATCTATGGTAATTCTATGTTATGAAAAACAGAATAAAAGATATACTTAAAACAAAAGCGGAAGATCAGGAAATAACAGTTGAAGGATGGATTAGA
>Ga0209633_10004220_pt1 | contig 12983 bp, 11 predicted proteins | sample Cruoilmetagenom1_FD_187290 | JGI IMG/M metagenome (GOLD analysis project Ga0209633, IMG submission 187290) | Oil polluted marine microbial communities from Coal Oil Point, Santa Barbara, California, USA - Sample 1 (SPAdes) (version 2) | ecosystem: Environmental > Aquatic > Marine > Oil seeps ... | reverse complement strand
TCACAAATTTTGTCTAATTGGGCTACGATACCATCCATAGAAAAAACACCATCAGTAACAATAATTTTAAACCTATGCTCTTGTTTGTTGGCTTCAATCAATTGTTGTTCTAAGTCTTCCATATCATTATTGGCATAACGATAACGAGCTGCTTTACATAATCTTACTCCATCAATTATTGATGCGTGATTTAAAGAATCGGAAATAATTGCATCCTCTTTTCCTAACAAGGGTTCAAAAACTCCTCCATTGGCGTCAAAGGCAGCAGCATATAAAATAGTGTCTTCGGTTTGATAAAAATTAGCAATGCTTTTTTCTAAATCTTTATGAATGTCTTGAGTTCCACAAATAAATCTAACCGATGACATGCCATAGCCATGAGAGTCCATTGCATCTTTAGCAGCTTGAATTACTTCAGAATTATTTGATAATCCTAAGTAATTATTGGCACAAAAATTTATTACTTCTTCGCCAGTTGAAATTTTAATAATTGCATCCTGAGAACTTGTGATGATACGCTCGTTTTTATACAACCCTGCATCTTTAATAGATTGAAGTTCCTTTTTTAATTGCTGCTCAATATTGCCGTACATTGCTTTGTTTCTTTATGAAATACAAAAGTAAGGATTCAAAATTTAAGATCTAAAATTTGAGATTTAAAATTACTATTTTTGCAGACTTAATATATATTGCCCAAAAAACAGAAAACAACCAACCTCTTTTTAAAATTATAACTTGATGTCAAGAGACGAAAAAACAAAACAAAGCTGGGAAAATATTCAAAAGGATCTTTCTCAAAAATTTGGTGGAGGGGAGACTTTAGAAGTTGATGCAATTATCTACCTTATTGGAATTCAAGAACTAGGTCAAGGGTATAGAAAAAGCAGTAAAGAGGATAAAATTGATATTATGCATATTGCTATTTGTAAATTATTAGAGCCTTTTGGTTTTTATGAATTCGATTATTTTGATGAAGATGGTTGGCCACATTATAACGTAATTGATGAATTGCCAAATTTAAAACCAGGTGAACAATCTGTTTTAATGAAAGAAGCAATTGTGATGTATTTTGAAGGCAAATAGTTATATAGCTTCAAACATTTTTCCAGGTAAAGGTTTTGCTACTCCTTTCAATTCTAAATTCAATAAAGTTGTTGCCGTTTCGTATATCGTATATTTACAATCTAAAGCAATATTATCAAGATTTTGTTTCCCCCCTTTTAGTAAGTATTCATAAATACTCTTTTCTTGCTCATTTAAATCTACAAATAATTCTTTTTGAATGACTTTGGCACTATTCTCATTAGTTTTCCAATTTAAGATGTACTCTAAATCTTTAATAGAAGTTATCATAGCCGCTTTATTGCTTTTTATCAATTGATTACAGCCTTTACTATATGTATCTGAAGTTCTTCCAGGAACGGCAAAAACATCACGGTTGTATGAATTTGCTATGTCAGCAGTAATAAGTGAGCCTCCTTTTGAAGCAGATTCAATCACAATGGTTGCTTCAGACAAACCAGCAACTATTCGATTTCTTTTTACAAAATTCTCTCTATCAGGATTTGTGTTTGACCAAAATTCAGTAACAAGTCCTCCTTTTTCTTGCATTTGAATTGCTTCTTTTTTATGTTTTTTTGGATAAATATTATCCAATCCATGAGCTAAAACCGCAATAGTTTGTAGATTGTTTTTTAATGCCTGTTGATGTGCAAAAATATCAATACCATATGCCAATCCACTTACAATTATTGGATTAAACTTTTTCAGCTCTGAAAAAAATTCTTCCAAAAATAATTTTCCATAATTAGTAATCATTCGAGTTCCAACTATGCTAATAATTTTTTGCTTTTTTATATTAATTTTTCCTTTTTGAAAAAGCAAAATTGGTCCATCAATACAATGCTTTAATTTATCAGAATAGTCATCATCTAAAAATGTAATCGCTTGAATATTATTTTTGTTAATAAACTCCAATTCCTTTTCAGCCTTACTAATTAAAGAGGTGTCTTTTAAGCCCCTAATAATATAGGAGCCTATTCCAGGTATTTTTTCTAAGTTTTTCGACTTTTCATCAAACACCGCCTCTGCGCTTCCACAATGTGCAATTAATTTTTTTGCATTAATGTCTCCTATACCATCTGCGGATTGTAAGGCTAAATAATATAAAATATCGAGATTATTCATGTATAAAACTATGAAATTCAATATACAAAAGATTTGTTAATAAAAATGCGACAAAATTGCGGATTGATTTTTCTTTTTTTTTAGATTTGTTTTACTAAAATTTAACAATAACACTTTTTGAAGTTATCCAATTACATAAGCGATTTACTATATAGATATGAATGTGTTATTGTTCCTGACTTTGGAGGTTTTGTAACCAACAATAGATCGGCGAAAATAGAACAGGTTAATCAAACGCTACAACCACCTTACAAACAAATTACTTTTAATAGTCATTTAAAAAACAATGATGGTTTGTTGGCAAATCATATAGCTTCTTCTGAAAAGATACCATATGAATGTGCTTTAAATTTTATTCAGTTTGAAATTGAGTCTTGGAATAAAAAATTGATTAATGAAAATTTAGACCTAGATTCTATTGGATCGTTTTCATTAAATGATAAGAATCTGCTTTTTGAACCTCAGCAAAAAATAAATTATTTAACCTCTTCTTTTGGTTTAAGTAATGTTGTTGGTAATGAAATTAAAAGAGAAACTTCTAAAAAACTAGTTCCTAAAGTAGAAGAAAAAGCTCCGATTCCTATTGCTGCTGAACGCAAAAAGGTACCCAATTATTTAAAATATGCTGCAATATTTGTGCTTGGGCTTTCTGCTATTGGATTTGGTGGAAGATTATATAATAACTACCAAACTAATCAATCGATTATTGCTGCTAAAAAACACCAAGAAATTACCAATCAAAAAATCGAAAATGCAACTTTTGTTATAAGTAAACCATTACCAACTTTAAATTTGGATGCTGAAAAGCAAAAAAAAGGATTTCATGTTATTGCCGGTGCATTTCGCTTTCCTGAAAATGCCGATAGAAAAGTAAATCAACTTTTAGGTGATGGTTATAATTCTCGTATTCTAGGCGTTAATAAATGGAACTTATCTGTGGTTTCCTACGGAAGTTATTCTACTGAAGAAGAGGCTCGAGAAATTCTTACAAGTATTCAAGACAATATTGCTAAAGAAGCTTGGTTACTTGTTCAAGAATTTTAAAAAAATAGCTTTATTTTTATTCTTTTATTCTATAATCTTTATTAAAAATTTAAACGATGAAAACAAAAACTCCCCAAGAGTCTTTAACCGTATTAACTGATTTAGTTTTACCTGGAGAAACCAATCCGTTAGATAATCTTTTTGGTGGTGAGTTATTGGCGAGAATGGATAGGGCTTCAAGTATTGCCGCTAGACGTCATTGCAAAAGAATCGTTGTTACAGCAGCTGTAAACCATGTTGCATTTACTAAAGCTGTTCCGGTGGGTAGCGTTTTAACTATTGAAGCAAAAGTTTCAAGGTCTTTTAAGTCGTCTATGGAAATTTTTGTTGATGTCTGGGTTGAAGATAGAGAGTCGGGTGATAAAACGAAGGTTAATGAAGGTATTTATACTTTTGTTGCGGTAAATGAAACAGGAACCCCTGTAAATGTTCCTTCAATTTCTCCTGAAACTAAAATTGAAAAAGAACGCTTTATTGGTGCGCTTAGAAGAAAACAATTAAGCTTGGTTTTGGCTAAAAAAATGAAGCCTAGTGATGCAACAGAATTAAAGGCTCTATTTGTTGATTAATCTTATTAAAATTTCTTAATTACTTTTTCAATCCCTCTTAAATAACTACTTCCAAAAAGAATTAAATGAACTAAACAGGGGTATAAATTGTGTATTTCAATACGTTGTTGCCAACCAGATTCTAAAGGAAACCATTCATTATAATAATTTATATAATCCTTATCAAAACCTCCAAACATTTGGGTCATAGCTATATCCATTTCTCTATTTCCATAATAAATAGCCGGGTCAATAAATACTGGGGTCTGACCTTTTCCCTTTAATAAATTACCAGACCAAAGATCTCCATGAACTAACGAAGGAGGTTCAGTAGGTAGAATTTCATTTAACTTTTTAAATAAACTTTCAAAACTACTCAAGTGGTTTTTGTTTAAAAGATTTTTATCAAAAGCTTGTTTTACTAAAGGGTTAATTCTATTCTCTATAAAAAACTGTTCCCAAGTTCTTTTTTGTGCGTTGTTCTGACTTAAAGAGCCAATATAGTTGTCATATTTTAAACCAAAGCTTTTATTACTTGTTTTGTGCAGCTTTACTAAACTAGTAGCAAAATTTTTCCAAAAACTTTTGGTTGTTGATTCCTCTTCAATATATTCTAAAATCAAAAATTGGTTTTGAGAATTTGAAAATATTTTAATTAAATCAGGTGTTTTTGCCCCAGTTAAAGATATGCTCTGTAATCCCAATTTTTCTTTTACAAACATTTTGGGGTGTATAGATAAACTATTTATTTTTAAAACATACGTGTTGTTTTGGGTAGTTATTTTAAAAACTTCATTGATATCGCCACCAGATAATGGTGCGATTTTAATAATACTTTCCGATAATTCGTTTTCAATTATTTCTTTAAGAGGCATTTTAAAGTTAACTATTTAAATAACCTTTTGAGGATTACATTTCAGGTAAATTCTCAATGTAAAGCATTGGATGTATTTTATTGAATTAAATTTTGTAAACCCACTCTTCAGGGTTCTGACGATGAATTTCTTTAAAAAGAACAAATGCTAATATTGTTTTGCCTGTAGTTTTGTCTGTATGGATTTTCCCCAATTTTTGTTTGGTAGAAACCTCATCTCCTTTTTGCACAGTTACATTATCTAAGTTTTTGTAAACAGAAATATAATTTCCATGCTGAATTAATACCGCTTTCTTTTTACCGGGAAGTACTTGAATGGCCAACACCTTTCCGTTAAAAATAACACGAGCATTGGCATCTTTTTCAGTCGCATAAAACACTCCATTACTTTCAATGGTTATTCCTTTTAAAGTAGGGTGAGATTGTTTGCCAAAACGCCTAACAACAACACCTCTTTCTACCGGTGATGGTAATTTTCCTTTGTTAGAAATAAAATCTTTTTCTAAAATTTTTGCTTCTGGTGTTAAAGCAAAACCTGAACTTTTAAGATTGCTTTTTTTCTTAGAATTAGCAATCGCCTCAGCAATTAATTTTTCAATTTTTTTATCAATTGCTTTTTCAGCTTTTTGTTTTTGTTTTATTTGGGTAACATATTTTTTCTCTTTCTTTTTGACCGATTTCACTAAACTTTCTTGAGATTTTTTTTCTTTACCAATACTGTCTTTTTCTTTTTGATTCACCAGTAAAAGCAGCTCTTTTTCAGCCTTTGTTTCTTTTAAATAGTCATTTAAATTTTGCAGTTTAATGGTTTCTAATGTAATTTCTTCTCCTTGCTTTTCCCGATAATCAGCATATTGATTAATATATTGCATTCGTTTATACGCTTGTAAAAAATCTTTAGACGACAATAAAAACATCAACCTGCTTTGTTTTGTTCGACTTTTATAAGATTGAACCACCATATTGGCATAGTCTTTTTTTAACACCTCTAAACTGCTTTGCAATTGATTAACTTGTTGCTCGTTCTCTTTAATTTCTTTTGTCAGAAGATTCGTTTCTTTATTTATATTTTCAATCAATCGAGATCTAGTTGTAATTCGTTTATTGAGGTCAGAAAGGTCAGAAAGTAAGTTTTTTTCTTTTTTTTGAGATTGAAACAAAAGTGAGTTTATTTCTTTTATTTCCTTTTGAATTTTAATTCTTTGCTTTTCTAGTTCTTGCCTACTTTGGCTAAATGAAATTATTGGTAAGATTAAAAGAAGTAAAACAAAGAAGACTTCTTTTTGCTTTTTAAAAAGCGTATTTAATTGAGTGTCTTTTCTTTTCAATATTTGAATCTCTAGTAACTTCATTTAATTTTAATCTTTCTATATCCATTAGGGATATTAAAAGGAAAACTCATTGGTGTATCAAATAAAACATTTTTATAATTAACATCAATGGTAGTTTTTCTGTTTTTATCTTGAGCTTTAATTATAAATCCTTTAGGAAACAAAGATTCATTTATTTTATCAAATTCTTTATATAAAATTGTTAAAATTTGATCTTTATCCACCTGCTTAAACTCTTCTTTCGCCAATTTAAATGTAACCGGATCAATATAAAAAAGAACCTTAAAAATATCGTTTTCTTTTTTAGGAGTTAATTCATACGTATTTTGGTTAATTTTTGCTTTATACTTGTCCTTATTCAAATCTAACAAAGCTTCTCCGTAAATCAAATTTTGGACTTTATTAAAATCAAAGTCTGCACCCAATAAATTGCTTATGAACTCATAGTTCCCTATAAAATAAGATTTTGAAATTTTTTCGTAAAATTTAACCTCCGTTGGTGTTACCATTAATTTCGCAACAGGAAAACCTAATTTTGAAAAACTTAACCAGATAATTGAATCTTTTACCATTCGCATCGATGCGTTCAAATTAGGTAAATCTGCTTTTCCTTGGTATTTTACTAGTAAGGTTGCTTTAATTTTAGATCTATCAAAACTAACATTATTATTATTATTTATTACATTTTTAGCAGATAGATTGGCTATATTATTCGTATTGTCTTTTGTACTTTTACATGAAGTAATTAGTAGAAGAAAAACAAAAACAAGGGTAATGTTTTTTAACATACGGTCATTTTATTTGTTTCGAAGTTCAATAGCTTTTTTATAGTAATTGGTTGCCTTTTTATTTTCACCTAAACCTTTATAACTTAAACTTAGTTGTTCCATAAATTGAGATTCTAATTTATTATCATCAACAAGATATTCTAAACCTGTATTTAAAATAGTCATAGCCTCATTGTATTTTCTTACATTATTTAGTGCTACTCCGTTCATCAAATATACAAAAGGTTGCGCTGGATATAAATTTAAGGCATTCTCGCTATCTTTTAAAAGGTCCAAATATTGTTTTGTTTTTAACTCTCTTTCAAGAACTAACTTTAACGAATTATAATTGTTTTTTAATTTATATTCCTCTTTTAAATTATCTAATTTGCTTTTAGGAAGAGGCTCAGCAACAATCGTGTTTTGAAATTCTTCTTTGGGTTCTTCTTGAATCAATGATTTTTTTAGAACCTTTAAATCTGAGGGTAATTTATTTTTACTGTCTAATTTTTTCAACAATGAAATTGCATTGTCAATCTCGCCGGATTTTATGTACAAAATTACAAGTTCAGATTCTTCATCAGGATCAATTTTAACAATTTTTTTTTGAATTTTAATTGCTCCTGGATAATCATTTTGTTTTGATTTGATTTCTTTTAAATGCTTGAGCATGTACAAGTTTGAAGGTTCAATTTCTAATCCTTTTAAAATATAATATTCTGCTTCTGAATATTTAATTAAAAAAGCATAGTTCTTCGAAAGCTCGTATAACACGGCTACATTTTCACTATCAATATTATTACATGTTTCTAAAGCATAAACTGCTTTATCGTAATTACCTATCGCCTTTTGTTTTAATGATTCAAAAAAGAACGTTTGAAAATTAATGTTTTGCTGTTCAACAAGCATTTCTTCTGTTGACGCAACATCTTCTTGAGCACCCAGAAAAAGTGGGATAAAGAATATCCCAACAATAAAAACAATATGTCTTATTTTTCTTTTCAATAGTTTAGTTTAAAACGGAATAGTCTCCAATACTTACAGAGGTAAATTTACCATCAAAAGAGGCATGGTTTCCAATCATTGCCTTGTTTAAATTAGCATTTTTTATACTAGTATTTGTTTGTATTAATGAGTTTTCAATGGTCGAATTATCAACCACACTATCGTCTCCCAAAGAAACATTCGGACCAATAGTTGAATTTTTTAAAACTACATTTTCACCAATATAACAAGGTTCAATTATTTTTGAGTTGATGAGTTCAACTGTTTTCGAAACTAATTTTTGGCCCTCTTTATGAGCAAATTCTAAAACTCTGCCATTAGTTTCAACAGTAATGTCTTTATTACCACAATCCATCCATTCATTAACCTGACCTGGAACAAATTTTAATCCTTTTTGTTTCATGTTCTCTAAAGCATTGGTCAATTGATATTCGCCTTTTTCTTTAATATCATTATCTAAAAGGTGCTGAATTTCATCTCGTAAAATTTCTCCATTTTTAAAATAATAAATTCCTATAATTGCAAGATCCGATACAAACTCTTCGGGCTTTTCAACAAAATCTGTAATAATTCCATTGTTCAATTTTACAACACCATAGGCGCTTGGTTCATCTACTTGTTTTACCCAAATCGCACCGTCTGATTGAGAATCTAATGAAAAATCTGCTTTAAATAATGTGTCAGCAAATGCTACAACACATGGCCCTTCAAGTGATTCTTTTGCACATTGAATGGCGTGAGCTGTACCTAGTGCTTGTTCTTGAATAAAAACCTTTCCAACAGAATTTAAACTTTTAGCAATTTTCATTAATTTTTCTTCGGTATCTTTTGGAAAAGTAGGGCCTATAACAAAGGCAATTTCATCTACCTTTTGATCAACAACTTTCACTATATCTTCAACCAATCGTTGAACAATAGGCTTACCTGCTAATAAGGTTAAAGGTTTGGGTATTGTCAACGTATGAGGTCTTAATCGGGAACCTATCCCGGCCATTGGAACTATTATATTCATGAAATATATTTTTAAATTAAGCTATTTATTCTTCTTTTAACGAGCAAATATACATAAAATTGTAGCAGAAATTAGTCTAGTATTTGTATTCAAAAGCGCCATTCTTCGAAGTGTTATAAAAATTTATAGATCTATTTTTACATGACTTTTCCCATTGATTAATAAAACTTTTATAATTTGAACCATCAGCAATAATTAATTTTGGATTTGTTTTTTCAATTAAACGATTCAAATTAATTTTGGGTGATTGGACTAAAACTATTGTTTCTGGTTTAAATAAAAGGTCTTCATAAACTCCTAAACTATCCACTATTAAAACCTTTTTTGAATCAATGTCTAAAATATTATTACTAGTAGAAAACTTTGTAGAATTTAGATAAAACTGATTCTTTCTAAATGCCTTTAGAGTTCTATCTTTTAAAATAGATATACTATCCAAATTGTGATATATTTTTAACTGGTTGCCATTTCTAACTCCTATTTTAGAGTTTTTAACCTGATGAAACACAATAAATTCATTTGTTTTATTGCTTTGTTTTTTGTGATAAATAAATACCATTTGGATTACAATAACAGAGACTAAAATAAACGACAGGTTTTTTATATTTTTATTATACGCCCAATTCAAATAACTTAATAAAATGGAATAAAATACGAATAGCATTATAAAGGAAAAGGGAATATCTTGAAAAAGAAACATTTCTTGCTTTGAAACAACCGTCATAAAATAATTCATTTTACTTAGTATCAATCCGTAAAAATTTGCAGCAATTTGAGGGAGAATTTGTAACAATGCTAAAAGTATTATTATAATCCCGAATCCCAAGATAAAACCCAATAAAGGAATAATTACCAAGCTAGAAACAAAAAACAAACTAGGAAATTGATGGAAGTAATAAAGACTCAAAGGTAATATACCTAGTTGAGCAGCAAATGAAACACTGAGTATTTGCCAAAAATAATCTATTATTTTTAGTTTTGGTTTCCATAATTTCTTAAATAATGGATGAAACCAAACTATAGAAAAAACTGCTGTATAACTTAATTGAAATCCTACATCAAATAAATACAACGGATTGATTAATAGCAAAATGAACATAGATGCTATCAAACTATTTTTAATACTTGATGGTCTGTTTATTGATAAGCCAATTGCAATCATAGTAAACATAGAAACTGCTCGAACAACAGAAGCTGATAATCCAGCAATAATTGCATAGATCCACAAACAAATAACAACAAGAACTAATTTGATGATCTTCCCTTTTCGAATCCTTTCTAATGGTTTGAATAATAAATTTAGAAACAGTAAAATAATTCCAATATGTAAACCTGAAACTGCCAAAATATGGATTGCCCCAGCATTTTTGTAACTTTCATATAACTCGTTGGAAAGGTCTTGTCGCTGTCCCAATAAAATAGCATTGATTATTGCTAATTCTTCTTCTGAAAAATTATACTTTTTCAATTCTAAATTTATTCTTTCTCTAATAGAAAATGAAAACCCTTTTACAGATTTATGGTATGATTGAAGATTGATATAATCATCTTTTTTTAAATGAATTTGATGATGAATTTTCTTTTTCTTTAAATAATTTTGATAATCAAATTCATTGGGATTCAAAGCATTTCTCACTTCTTTTAATTCATTTTTTGTGAGAAATAATTCATCAACTTTGAATGCGTTTTTAAATTCTTTTTTGTCAATGTTTACCAGTATTCTTCCATTTGTTTTTTTACCATTGACTTCAATAACTTTTGCTTCTGCCTTATGATAAAACTTGGTTGGTTTAAAAACTTTTTCAATTTGTAATACTATTCTGTCACCGGAATTATAAAAATTAATATAATGTGTTTGTTGGTTCATCGGCTTTTGAAGATTGACACTTATAACACCTATCAAAAAAAATAACAAGGCAGTAAAAAACGTAAAGTAGATTGGAGGATTAAAAGAGGTGTTGGCTTTAAAATTACTATATCCTAAAGCCAAAATAATAGGTGTTGTGACAATAAAAACTAGGGTTAATGAAATATTATAAGTATTGCCAAAAACTATTCCAATAATTAGAAGTAGAGTAAAATGAAGAGGTAGGAATTTTAAATTTAACACTACTGTTGCTTTAACATTTTAATGTTCTATTTTCGCAAGAGTTAACATTTCTATTCCTTTGAAAAGCAATTCAAAAATATCCTTTAAAGAAATTAACAAATTGGCAATACCAGCAATAATATCTGGTATAGCAGAGCCTTTATTGTCAATTACAGATACTGCTATTGTTGGAAATATTAAAATAAATTCTGTTGAGGCACTTGCTGCAGTAGGAATTGCAGGTTCGTTTATTTCAGCAATTGTATGGATTTTAGCTCAAACTCGTTCTGCCATTTCTGCAATTATTGCTCAGTATTTAGGTGCCAATAAAATCAACCGTATTTTAAAACTCCCATCTCAAATAATATTCATCAATCTTTTATTGAGTCTATTTATTTATATAGCCACCATATATTTTGTTGAGGAAATATTTGAATTATACAATGCTAAAGGGTTGGTTTTAGAACAATCGGTTTCCTACTATAAAATTCGAGCTTTAGGTCTGCCTTTAACTCTTTTTACATTTTCTGTTTTTGGTGTTTTTAGAGGGATGCAAAACACATTTTGGCCGATGATAATAAGTATTATTGGTGCTTTACTGAATATTGGTTTAGATTTTATTTTAGTGTTTGGAATTGATGGAATCATTCCTGCATTACATGTTGAGGGTGCTGCATGGGCAAGTATAATTGCTCAGGCAGTCATGGCAATTTTAGCTTTGGTTTTAATGCTTAAAAAAACTCCTTTTAGTATAAAATTCTCTCTGCCTTTTCACCCTGAAATAAAACGATTATTATCTCTTAGTTTTAATTTAATAATTAGAACCATCGCTTTAAATATTGCTTTGTATATGGCAAATGCGTATGCTACAAAATATGGTACAAATTACATTGCAGCCCAAACCATTGCATTTCAAATATGGTTGTTCTTTGCATTTTTTATTGATGGCTATTCTAGTGTAGGTAACATAATGTCTGGTAAATTATTAGGTGAAAAAAATTATCAAAAAATATGGCAATTAAGTAAACAGTTAAATAGATATACGCTAATTATCTCATTAATTTTAGGTTTCATTTGCTTTATTTTTTATTTCCCTATTGGAAAAGTGTTTACAAATGAAAATGAAGTTCTAGATTTATTCTACAGTGTTTTTTGGATTGTTATTTTAATGCAACCTATCAATGCTGTAGCTTTTGTTTTTGACGGTATATTTAAAGGTTTGGCAGAAGCGGTTACTTTAAGAAATACATTGCTAATAGCTACTTTTATTGGTTTTATTCCTGCTTTATTAATTGGAGATGCGTTAAATTTAAAACTTTATGCTATTTGGATTGCTTTTACAGTTTGGATGATTTTTAGAGGAGGAATACTTGTTGTTCTATTTAAACGTAAAATTATTAAGCAATAGATTGTAAATTACGTTACCAGGCTATTATTGTTGTATTAATATATAAACCTTATTTACAATACCATCATCCACAATCAAAGAGTTAATAAAAAAATACTCTTATAATTATTGTGTCGATTAATTATAAAACTCAATAATCGCATCAAAATAAATTATATAATGATGATAAAAGTTAGTTTTTAAACTTCAATTTACTTGTATTTTTATCAAAAATTTAAATACTTAAACATCATGAAAAAATTAATTGCTCTAGTTGTACTGATTTTGGTTTTCTCTAATTCAAATTTGGTAAAAGCTCAAAATTTAGCTCCTTATATAAAAGTAGGAGAAGCAAACGAAAATATCGACAAAACTTCAAGTGAAGTAAAAAATTCTTTACAAACAAATGGCTTTGAAATTATTGGAGAATACAATGTTGAAAACAATAAAAATTTAAAAGTTATTGTTTTCACACGAAAAGATCTTCAAACAACCGTTTTAAAAGTTAAAGATCGTGGCGCATTGGCTGCCGCATTAAAAGTTGGACTAAAATCAAATGGTTCAAAAACTACGGTTAGTTACTTAAACCCAACCTATCTTTTTAATGCGTATTTGGGCGATTCTTACCCAAAATATGAATCTGCTTTGCAAAAAATTGCTAAAGATGTGGCGTCAGCTTTATCACCATTAGGGAGTGAAAACAAAGGTTTTGGTGGAAGTAAAACTGCTAAAGATCTTC
>Ga0209633_10004219_pt1 | contig 12983 bp, 6 predicted proteins | sample Cruoilmetagenom1_FD_187290 | JGI IMG/M metagenome (GOLD analysis project Ga0209633, IMG submission 187290) | Oil polluted marine microbial communities from Coal Oil Point, Santa Barbara, California, USA - Sample 1 (SPAdes) (version 2) | ecosystem: Environmental > Aquatic > Marine > Oil seeps ... | reverse complement strand
AAATATTTGCAATTATATCTAAATGAGTTTGTTTATAAGCTAAATCGTAGGTATTTTGGTGAGCGAATCTTCGATAGGCTAGTTATAGCTAATATTACAGGATTATGAATAATAACGGATATACAAACTTGTTTTTCTAATTATTTATTTTCTCAAGCTAAAACCATTAAATATTTAGATGCTAATATTTCGATTGACGGAAAGCTTGACGAATCTGTTTGGCTAGAATTACCAACACTTACAGGCTTTTATAATTATGCGCCTAATGATGATGGTTTAGCTGATAATCAAACTGAAGTAAAACTCTTTCATAATGGTGAGCATTTATATGTAAGTGTTGTTTATTTTGATACCGAAGAGAAATCTCAAGTTGGTTCTTTAAAAAGAGATGTACCAATAGGGTTAAGTGATGGTTTTGCAATGATATTAGACACTCAAAATCAAGAACAAAACGCCTATTATTTTTCGGTAAATGCTTACGGAACACTTATAGATGGTTTGGTAGAAAGAATTGGTGCGGGTTACGATTTTACAACAAGTTGGAACGCTGTTTGGAACGCCAAAACAAGTGTTAGTGGAACAAAAAAGAATTACGAAGTTGCAATTCCGTTAAAGTTTTTGAATTTTAATAAAGAGAATGCTGTTTTCGGAATTCAGTTTTATGTGCGAGATATAAAAAATAATTCTTGGATAATTCTCAAAAATGTGAAACGTAATTATAGATTATTCGATTTGCGTTTTACTGAAAAATTTATGGTGGAAAATTTGCCAAACTCATCAAATTCTAAATTCGCAGTAACACCATCTATAACTGGGAACTATCAAGAGGATGTTTTGAATAATATTGATGAAACCACATTTAAACCAAGTATAGATGTGCAATACAATGTAACGTCATCTTTAAAATTAGATGTAACTATAAATCCAGATTTTTCACAGATTGATGTGGATCAACAGGTGACAAATTTGACACGATTTTCAGTGTTCTTCCCAGAGCGCAGGAATTTCTTCTTAGAGAATGCCGATTTGTTTTCTAATCTAGGAGTAGATGGTGTTAATCCATTTTACTCAAGACGTATTGGAGCAAATAGTGATATCCAGTTTGGATTAAAACTTTCTGGAAATGTATCAGCTAAAACTCGATTAGGTGTTTTAAATGCGCAAACAGACCAAGATAATGACATTGTTTCGCAAAATTTTGGAGCATTGGTTGTAGAACATCAATTATCAAAAAATTTCACGACTACTGGTTATGTAATTAATAGACAAGAAACGGATAAGTTTAAATTTGAAGGTGATTACAATCGCGTTACAGGCGTAAACCTTAATTATAAATCTGATAATAATAAGTGGATTGGTTTAGCCAATTTTGGTAAAAGTTTTAATGACGGAATTTCAAAAAATGATAGTTTTTATAATGCAGGAATTTGGTATAATAAAAGAGGGTTGGAGTGGAATGTTGGTATTAAAAATGTTGGAGAAAATTTTATTACTGATGTAGGTTTTGTGCCAAGACTAAATAATTATGATGCTATAAATGATATTGTTGTAAGAGAAGGTTATACTCAGACTACCGCAGGTATTGAGTACCAAAAATTTTATGAGAACTCTAAAAGTTTAAATTCATTCAGAATATTAAATTATAATAACAATACATATTTTGATGAAGAAGGTAAGTTGAATCAATCATCACATTTATTAAACTCTGCTTTATTCTTTAAGAATTTATCTGCTATCTATTATGTGTATACACATGATTTTGTAGATTTAAAATATGGATTTGATCCTTTAGGAAATGGAAATGCGCTTCAGCCAGATAAATACAATTATGGACTCTTAAAAGTCGGCTATAATTCTGCTAACAATCAAAAACTTCGTTATCGTGTTAATCTACAAAAAGGAAATTACTATAATGGAAAAAGAACTTCAGCAGGAGCATATTTAAACTATCAATTATTACCATTTGCGAACTTAGAAGTGTCTTACGACGTCAATGCTATTGATTTAAATGCCTTAGGAAAAGAAACATTTCATCTCACACGATTTACAGGACAAGTCTTTTTTAATAATCGTTTAAACTGGACAACATATGTGCAATACAATACACAACGCGATAATTTTAATATTAATAGTCGCTTGCAATGGGAATACAAACCATTGTCTTATATCTATTTAGTAGTTTCGGATAACTACAACCAAGATATAGCTCGTCAGAATTGGGGAGTTGCTTTTAAAATGAATTATAGATTCGATTTTTAATACCAATTCTGCATTGAAATCACTGTAAAAGAAAAGGATGATTTTTTTCTTTGTGCGAAGCATAAAAATAAAGCATAGCCATAGTTACGGTTTCTTTTTCTGCTGAAGGAGAAAGGAAAAAAGGATATTTTATTACAGCGATTTCAATTCAGAATTGGTATAAGAACAAAAAACGCGAAACTATTAGGTTTCGCGTTTTATATACAATGATTAAAGAGATATTAATCAGCCAAAATAATCAGCTTATTGTCTTTCATTTCAATGGTGCCAGAATTAATAGCTAACCAAACACCTTTATCAGATTTGGTAAACTTATCTTCAACGTCTTCTTCGAGTGTAATAGATCCAGCAACTTTTACATGACCTTCTTTAAGAATGGACACAATAGCAGCATGATCTTTTAACATTTCAAATTCTCCATTAACACCAGGAACAGTAACAGAATCTACTTCTCCACTAAATAGTGTTGCTTCAGGTGATACAATTTCTAAATACATCTTTTATAGTTGTTTGTTATAAGTTTATGGTTGTTGGAAAAACCAGCAACCAACAACTATTAACTAATTACGCTTCAGCAAGCATTTTCTCTCCTGCTTCAATAGCTTCTTCAATAGAACCTTTAAGGTTAAACGCAGCTTCTGGTAAGTGATCTAATTCACCATCCATAATCATATTAAAACCTTTAATAGTTTCTTTAATATCTACTAAAACACCTTTAAGACCTGTAAATTGCTCTGCTACGTGGAACGGTTGAGATAAGAAACGTTGTACACGTCTTGCTCTACCTACAGCCATTTTATCTTCTTCAGATAATTCTTCCATACCAAGGATAGCAATAATATCTTGTAATTCTTTATAGCGTTGCAATAACTCTTTTACACGTTGTGCACAGTTATAATGCTCATCACCTAAAATATCAGCTGTTAAGATTCTTGAAGTAGAATCTAATGGATCTACCGCTGGGTAAATACCTAGCTCAGCAATCTTACGAGATAATACAGTTGTTGCATCTAAGTGAGCAAACGTTGTTGCTGGAGCAGGATCCGTTAAATCATCCGCAGGTACGTAAACCGCTTGTACAGATGTAATAGATCCTCTTTTTGTTGAAGTAATACGTTCTTGCATCGCACCCATTTCGGTTGCTAATGTAGGTTGGTAACCTACCGCAGATGGCATACGACCTAGTAATGCAGATACTTCAGAACCAGCTTGTGTAAAACGGAAAATGTTATCTACAAAGAAAAGTACATCTTTTCCTTGTCCTTCACCAGCTCCATCACGGAAATATTCTGCTATAGTTAATCCTGAAAGTGCCACACGAGCACGAGCTCCAGGAGGTTCATTCATTTGTCCGAATACAAAAGTAGCTTTAGATTCTTTCATTCCAGATTTATCAACTTTAGATAAATCCCATCCGCCTTCTTCCATAGAATGCATAAAGTCATCACCATACTTAATAATTCCTGACTCTAACATTTCACGAAGTAAATCATTTCCTTCACGTGTTCTTTCACCAACACCTGCAAATACAGAAAGACCACCATGACCTTTTGCAATATTGTTAATTAACTCTTGAATTAATACTGTTTTACCTACACCAGCACCACCAAATAAACCAATTTTACCACCCTTTGCGTAAGGCTCAATTAAATCGATTACTTTAATACCAGTAAATAAAACTTCAGTAGACGTTGATAAATCTTCGAATTTAGGAGCTTGTCTGTGAATTGGTAAACCAGCATCACCAGCTTTAGGTAAATCACCTAATCCATCAATAGCATCACCAATTACGTTAAAAAGACGTCCGTAAACATCTTCGCCAATTGGCATTTGAATTGGAGCACCAGTAGCATGAACTTCGGTTCCTCTACTTAAACCATCAGAAGAATCCATAGCAATAGTACGTACTGTGTCTTCACCAATGTGAGATTGTACTTCTAATACTAATTTTGAACCATCTTGATTGTTAATTTCTAACGAATCATAAATCTTTGGAAGCTCTGAACCAGCAGCGAATTCTACATCGATAACTGGACCGACGATTTGTGCAACTTTACCTGTAACTTTTGACATTACTCTTATGTTTTTGTTATGCAATAATTTAAATATGAAAAACAGCTTACTCAATTAAGTTGAGCACGTGCGTTTTTCGCGCTGCAAAGATATAGTTTTATTTAAAAAAAATCATGTTTTTTTGAATAAAAAAACACGCTCTTTTTGAGCGTGTTTTAATTATAATGTGAAAAATATATTTATTGAAGTGTTGGCGAATAGTTAGTAGGATAATCACCTATATCAACTAAATTACCGGAAGCTTCAAAATTAGAGCCATAAGTAGCGTCTATTTTTTTCATAAATTCATTAGCAAGTAAGGCATAACCTCTAGCAGTTGGGTGAACACCATCTAAAGAGAAAGCTCCGCCTGTTACCAAACTAGATGTTAATATAAAATCTCCATCAGGAAAACCTCCATTAGCTAATTGTTGCATTAATGAATTAGCATCTACAAAAGCAAAACCTGCAGAAGTTGCTGCGGCTTGTAACGTTGTGTTAAAAGCATCTGTTGCAGTTTTTATTTCAAGTTGCTCCTCAGGAGTTAAAACCCATTTATCAGCCAAAGGTATTGCAACACCATTTACAGTAGTTGGGTTTCCTGGCACAGCTTCCGTACCAATAAATTTTGACGAAGGTAATACTAATAAGTCATCTGCAGTAGCTTGCCTCATGCTTACCAAACCAGGGTTTATTCCTGTTAAATCAGTTAAGTATTCATCCATAATTACAACTGCATTTTCTGCACCAGTTTGAAACATAATAGTTCTTTTAGCTATTTCAGCATCTGCATCTACTTGAGAGATTGCATTTACACTTACAAGGTAAGCGAATGCTCCTTGGATACCTGCGTTATATGTACCATAAGCACTTGCGCTGTTCAAAAAAGCAGCAGTTCCAGCGTCTAAAGGAACTGGGTTATGAGGTACAGTTGTAAAATGTGGAATAGTTGAAACATACGGAATGTTAGCCATTACACCTTGTACATTTGCATTTTGTAATGCACTCATAATAGTACTAATAGTTTGATCAAAGCCTACACCTGGAGGTCCAGCTAAAGGCGTAATAGCGCCTAAGTTAGTATCTCCACCAGAAGTAGCATATCCTAATACATCGTTATTACCAATCCATAAAGAAACAAATGTTGGTTGTTGCGCTAAAGCATCACCTAAAACAGTTGCGTTTGGTGCAGATGCAATACGTACGAAATAAGGATTTGCAGAAGGTGGATTAGTTAATAAATTTCCCGGATTTCCGTAGCCATCATATAATAAATGAAAACTTGTTGCACCAGGAACTCCCATGTTATTATGGCTGCCTATACTAGGGGCAAAAGCTTCTGTTGTTGAAGTTGCTGGCAAACCAGCAGGTCCTGAACCATCAAAAAATAATCTAGGTCCAAAGCTACCATTTGCATTTTGGTTTCCTCCAAATAATAAACCACCAACATTATCATTCATTAATGGTTGTGTAAAAGCACCTCCACCAATTAAAGCAAATTTTTGAGATAATATATTGGGTATTGAGTTTTGTTGTCCTGCAATAAATAAAGCATTATCTGTATAACCTGCGGTTAAAGAATTACCAATAGATACATAATTAGTAAAATCAGCAGTTCCAGATGTTAATGCAGGAAGTACTTCTGCTTCTGTAGGGTTGTCTAATAAGTCTTCAAAATCTTCTTCATCATTACATGCTGTAAACCCAATTAGGACAGCTGATAGTAATAAATATTTTATATTTTTCATTTTGCTATTTTTATAAGTTGTTAATTGTCCAAGATAAATAATACATGGATCCTATAAATCCTGTTCCGTAAGCGGTAAAGTATTCTTTACCTAAAAGATTAGTTGCACCAGCTTTAAAAGTTGATTTTAAACTTGGTACTTTATAATTAATTTGAGCATCAACTGTATGGAATTCTGGCACAATGCCATCTCCAAAAGTTGCTTCCCAGAAATAGTCATCGCTAAATCTATACGAAATATTAAAACCAAAGTTTTTAAATAATTTTGTATTTCCAAAAGAGGCTTTAAATTTATGCTCGGGTGTGTTAAAGTTAGTTTCAAAATTTGGATTAGCTGCTTGATCAAACTCTTGTTTTGTAAAGGTATAACTACCAGACAAATCAAAACCATTAAGTACTTTGGTTGATAATCCTATAGATGCACCATAAGAATTAATTTTTACTTCAGAATTTGTATAAGTACTATACGCTTGAAAATCTCCATTAGCAATAGCAGCAACAGATAATGCTCCGTCACCTACACTACCATAGTAAGGTGCTATAACTACTTCTTGAGAAATAAAATCCTCATAACTATTATAATACACACTCAAATCTACAATCAACTGTTTAATTTTACCTCTATAACCTACTTCTACAGATGTAATTTTTTCAGGTTTTACTATATCAGGATTAGCTATTTCTAATACTGAAGGATCTCCTGTTGCACTAAGATCTTGGACTGAACTTGCCGTATATGAATTGTTATATGCTGCAGCTCCAGTTTGAGTAATAACAGATGGCTGACCAAGTAATTGTCCACCACCACTTACAGTGAAATCAGTTGAATATCTATCTAAATTGTCTGGTGAGGAACCTACTAAAATTGCTCTACCTGCATTTAACCCAATAAACAAATCTTGAGTAGAAGGGTTTCTAAAACCTGTTTGCACAGATGCTCTAACATTATGATTTCTGTTAATTGTTAAACCAGCACTTATTCTTGGGGAAACAAAGCCATCAAAAAATTCTGACTTATCGTAACGAGCAGATCCTGTTAATTTTATTGACATATCTTCGTTAATCTCAAGTTTTTTCTGAATTTGAGTATAAATACCGTATTCTGAATAATCTATTGCGCTATCAGCATCTGTATAAATTGTTCCAGAAGAGTTTAAGTTATACTTTCTAAAAGAACCACCTACTTGTATATCTGCAAAATCCGTTAAGTGACTAAAATTATAATTCGCATCTGAATGATAATATTTTGATGCATCTTGAAACTTAGATCCTGTTGCTAAATCTGGATCATTAATACTTTTATTAAATGCTGCTTGAAACCCTGTGCTTCCTGGTTCAAAACGACCACTTTCTGCTTGTGCTCTTGCTGCTGCATGAGCTTGTTGGTTTGTAGCTCCTCCTAGTGTAGCCTGAACATACGTTCCTGTATATTCACCAAACCAAGTGTTATCATCTTTCCAAGCTCTATTAATATTAATCCCTGTAAAGACCATATCATAAGAGTTTGCTGCGTTATCTGAAACAACGTAACTTCTTAAAAAGAAGTTATCGTGTTTAACTTCTAGTTTATGTTGTTGTTGGGAAAAACCATCAATATTATAACGATTAGTACCTTGGTAAATAGTTGATCCTGTTCCGTATTTACCTACATAAGAAAATTCTAAACTATTATCTGTAATTGGACGATAATAAAAACCCCAATCTGCTTTAATGCTTTCTGCATTATAATCTGTTAAATCTTGTTCATTATAGCCAGTTCTACTAACATCTACAGATGGCACTAAGGCATTTGCTCCAGCAGGTAAAATACCTAAACCTTCTAGAGTAATAGCAACACCTTTAATATCTGTTGACACTTCATCTCCATAGACATTAATACCATCATAGTTTAAGTCTGCTCGTGTACCACCAACAGTAGTTTTATCAACTTCACTTGTTGCAGCCCAATCGGTTCCTTTTAACCAGCCAAAATTCACTTTTGCAGCAAACTTATCTGAGAACTTATATGCCATTCTAATTCCTAAGTCTGTATAAGCATTATCTCCTGCTGCTTCTTGAGATGTAATTCCTCGTTTTAAAGAGACACTGATTCCTGCATGATCAAATGGGTTTTTACTTTGCATAAACAGAATACCATTAAAAGCATTTGCACCATATAATGCTGATGATGTTCCTGGAAGTAGTTCAACACTTTGTACATCTGTTTCTACCATGCCAACTAAATTACCAATAGGAAAGTTTAAAGCTGGCGAAGAGTTATCCATACCATCTACTAACTGCATGAAACGATTATTTGCAAATGTTGCAAAACCTCTAGTATTTACAGATTTAAAGGTTAAACTATTAGTGTTTACATCGACCCCTTTAAGGCTTTCTAAGCCACCATAAAAGTCTGCTGATGCTGTGTTTTTAATTTCTTTAAGACCAAAACGTTCTACTGTAACTGGAGATTCAAAAATTCGCTCTGGTGTACGTGAAGCAGAAATTACAACTTCATCTAGTGAGTTTCCTTCTGTCATGGTCACATCAACCGTTTGGCCGTTAGTTGTGACTTCAACAGTTTGAGTTTCAAAACCTGTGTAACTAACTTGGATTGAAAAAGGAGGATCCTGTTCTATAGTTAGCGAATAATTACCATCAAAGTCAGATACTGTACCTGTACTAGTACCTAATACTACAATGTTTGCACCAGGTAAGGGTAGCCCAGTATTGTCAATAATTTTACCTTTTATAGTGGTTTGAGCAAAAGATACCACGCAAAAAAGCATCGTGAAAAGCTTTAAGATTGTCTTCATTTTAGAGAATTAGTTAATTTATTAGATTAGCAATTTAACTAAATATATGAAATTTTGATAACAAATTCTTAAAAATGTATGCATGCATAGCAATATTTAAAAAATAAACGCCTTAAAATTGAGTATTACTCAACTTTAAGGCGCATTATAAGAATTTTATTTATTCTTTATTATTATTCTACGGTTACTGATTTAGCAAGATTTCTAGGTTGATCTACATTTTTTTCTAACATTACAGCAATATGATAAGATAATAATTGTAATGGTATGGTAGTCAACAAAGGTGTAAGACATTCTATTGTTTCTGGAACTTCAATTACGTGATCAGCTAATTCCTTAACATTTGTGTCACCTTTAGTTACGATACCTATAATTTTGCCTTTTCTAGATTTAATTTCTTGGATGTTACTTACTACTTTTTCGTAATGTCCTTTTTTGGTAGCGATAACAACGATTGGCATTTGCTCATCAATTAAAGCAATAGGACCATGCTTCATTTCTGCGGCAGGATAACCTTCTGCGTGGATATAAGAAATCTCTTTTAATTTTAAAGCGCCTTCTAAAGCTACAGGAAAATTAAAACCACGACCTAAATATAAAAAGTTTGTTGCGTCTTTGTATATACTTGCAACTGTTTTTACGTAAGCATCAGATTTTAAAGCCTCTTCAACTTTACCTGGAATAGTTTCTAACTCAATAAGATGATGTCTAAATTCTGAACTAGACATTGTGCCTTTTGCTCTCGCTAATCGCAATGCTATTAATGTTAATACCGTAATCTGTGTTGTAAATGCTTTGGTAGATGCAACTCCAATTTCTGGACCAGCATGTGTGTAAGCACCTGCATGAGTTTCTCTTGCGATTGTAGAACCTACTACATTACAAACACCAAATACGAACGCTCCTTTAGATTTTGCTAATTTTATTGCGGCTAAAGTATCTGCAGTTTCACCAGATTGAGAAATTGCAATAACAACATCTTTTTCTGTAATCACAGGGTTTCTATATCTAAATTCTGAAGCATATTCTACTTCAACAGGTATTCTTGCTAAATCTTCAAAAATGTATTCTGCAACTAAACCGGCATGCCAAGATGTACCACAAGCCACGATTATAATTCGATCTGCTGCTAAGAATTTTTTCATGTTATCCTCAACTCCAGCCATCTTTATAATAGCTTCATTACTTAAAAGTCTTCCTCTAAAGGTATCTAAAATTGCACTAGGTTGTTCATAGATTTCTTTGAGCATAAAGTGGTCGTAACCACCTTTTTCGATTTGCTCTAAATTTAGTTGTAGTTCTTGTACATAAGGATCAACTAAAGCATCATTCTTTATTTTTCTAATTTTTATACCTTTTCCTCTTCTAATAATTGCCATTTCTTCATCCTCAAGATAAATAGCATTTTTAGTGTATTCAATAAAAGGAGAAGCATCACTGGCAATAAAGAACTCATCTTCACCTACACCAATTGCTAAAGGGCTACCAAGTTTAGCAACAACGATCTCGTTAGGTTTATTTTTGTCGAAAACAGCAATGGCGTATGCGCCTACAACTTGATTTAATGCAATTTGTACGGCTTTACCTAGTTTAATGTTTTCGTTTTTCTTTACATCTTCAATAAGGTTAACCAATACTTCTGTATCAGTATCTGAATGAAAAGTGTAACCACGTTTTATTAATTCTTTTCTTAATGAATCGTAATTTTCAATAATTCCGTTATGAATAATTACTAAATCTCCAGAATTAGAGTAATGAGGGTGTGAATTCACATCGTTTGGCACACCATGTGTAGCCCAACGTGTATGACCTATACCTAGAGTTCCATTAGTAGAAATATCACCTTCTATTTTGCTTTTAAGGTCAGAAACCTTTCCTTTAGTTTTTGAAAGTTTAATATTGTTGCCGTCATACAACGCAATACCAGCACTATCATAACCACGATATTCTAATCTTTGAAGTCCTTTAATAACAATAGGATAAGCTTCTCTATGACCAATGTAGCCAACAATTCCGCACATATATTACTTTTATTTAATTTGGTTCGGTGTAGTAAATTTCTAAGTACACGCGTTTACTTTCATTTTCAGGTTCAGTATTATTGCCAAATAATATGGTACCTCTTGGTGTTAAGACTGAACTTGCTGGAACAGTAAAATCATCAGAATTTTTCAATTTACTTTGCGTTAAGCCTAAACTAGCGTCTTCTATATTAACATTTAAGGAAACTGCTAATCCAAGTTCAACATTTGTTGAATCTCGTAGTAATAAATTATTGATATGCTCTGTAATTCTTAATTTGTATTTCACACCTTTTCCATCAAATTCATCATCAATGCGTTGTAATGGTCCAAGGTGACTAAATTTAGACAACGAAGGTAAAGTACTGTTAGTTTGATCTAAAATATAATCGAGCAAAGGTATTTTATTATCTATATCGTACAAATAAAGGCGATTAGGTTCGTTGTCTGGATCTTCGTTTTCCGAATCTAATTGATCTCTATCTACATAAAAAACAAGATTGGCTTCGTTAACTAAACGTTTAGAACTTACAAATTTGTTATCTTCTAAGTTTACAAAGTCATTTCTAAATTTATCAAACTCAGTAATACCAGAACCTTGGTCATAAAAACCATCAAATAATTTTATGCCAGCAACAGCACCTTCTCCTCCTTTAAGGTAAATTCTACTGTCTCCAGCCTCTGGCTCTCCGTTTTCTATAGGTGTCGTAAAATTGTTATCGAAAAAGTTAATTTTATTTGGGCCAAATCTAAGAACATATGTTGCTGTGTCGTTTACTGCTGAATCATCCGTAGGTGTTGAGTAATAGATTGTAATATTAGCGTTTTCACTATTTGTATCTAAAATAAGAAAGCTACCATCATTTGCTTCAGCTTCAGCTTTAAAATAAAGACCTTTAAAATAGTTGGCAAAGTTATTTTGGTTACTTAAAACAGGATCTCCTTCCTTATCTATAATTTTATTTTTCCAAAATTCAGGGTCTAGCTTAACCCTAATTCCAGGAGCTTGTCGCGCTAAAATTTCAGGTACTCCATCCGCATCATCTGCACCCTCTAAGATATAACCTTCATCATTAATTGTGATAACGTTATCTGCGCTTGTTGTTGGCAAGTAAGATGTTTGGTAATCTCTAAGCATAGTAAGCTCAGTACCTTCCAAAGTGGTAATCATTTCTGATTCAGACGCGGATCTATCAGAAAAATAGGCTTGGCCTTCATTAAAATCACCATTTGGATCAAAATCTCTTATAAAGTAATTGCTTTCAAAGATCCTTAAATTTATTGGCTTATAACTTGTTCCTTTAGATATTACGGAGTCTATTTCGTACGTTATATTACCGTCATCGTCAGTACCTGTGTTTCTACTGTAATAAGGGATACTTACTACAACTGAGTCTATTACTACGTTTTCGCCAAAATCTGGATTAAATGTACTTGCAGTAAGCTGCGACATAAAACTAGAGGTTGTTCTACCATAAAGATCATCGTAAACACCTAAAGTACTAAGTCCAAGTCTATTGGTTTGCACAGGTCCTAAAGCTTTAGTGTATGCAATAATATCATGTTGTTCTGAAAGAATATCAAAATTCGTAGCAATATCAGTATTAAGAACATCAGATTCTAAAGTGGCGAAATCTTCATCACAAGCAATAAATGTGAGAACAATTAAACCAAATGATATGATTTGTAGGGCAAATTTATTTTTTTTCATAAGTAATATTAACCGTTTAAGACAGTGTTGGTGTAAAACTCGGTATATGGATCTGCAAATTCTTCGATAGAATAATAATCCAAAACAGGTTTTGTTAAATCATTTATATAAGTTTCTAATTCTTTAGGTAATTCTTCAGAACCTCTTATAATGGCATCAGAATTATCAATAGCAACCTTCATTAAATTAATATAATCTGGTTGTTCTAAAAGTTTTGTTGCTTCTGAATCCAATTCATCAAAATTAACTTTAGAGAGCAAGTCTTTATCTAACGTACCTTCATAGCTTTGATTGTACACAGAGGTTACTATTTTACTTTCAGCAAATAAAGGTTCTGTTTTATAAAACTCTTTTAAGTATAATGGTAATAGTGAAGCTAGCCAGCCATTAACATGAAT
>Ga0209633_10004218_pt1 | contig 12986 bp, 12 predicted proteins | sample Cruoilmetagenom1_FD_187290 | JGI IMG/M metagenome (GOLD analysis project Ga0209633, IMG submission 187290) | Oil polluted marine microbial communities from Coal Oil Point, Santa Barbara, California, USA - Sample 1 (SPAdes) (version 2) | ecosystem: Environmental > Aquatic > Marine > Oil seeps ... | reverse complement strand
CCGCCGCGTCTTCCTCAGCCGTCATCCCCGCCCTCGCCCCCGGCCCCGCGCTTGGCCAGCGGATGGTGCTGCTGGACCAGGGTCTTCAGGCGTTCTTCGAGCACATGGGTGTAGATCTGCGTCGTGGAGATGTCGGCGTGGCCGAGCATCTTCTGGACCGAGCGCAGATCAGCGCCGTGCGACAGGAGATGCGTGGCGAATGCGTGCCGCATGACGTGCGGCGAGACCTTGGCCGGATCGAGCCCGGCGGCAAGTGCCAACGCCTTCAACATCTGGCCGAAGCGCTGGCGGGTCAGGTGCCCCGCCCCGGCGCGCGAGGGAAAGAGGTAGGGCGAGGCGGCGCCGGGTTTGAGGAACCGGTCGCGCTCGGCGAGATAGCCAGCGATGGCGTCCCGTGCCGGAACCGAGAGCGGCACGATACGCTCGCGCCCGCCCTTGCCCGTGACGGTGAGCCAGCGTGGGTCGCGGCGCACCGCGGCAAGCGGCAGCGACACCAGCTCGGACACCCGCAGTCCCGTGGCATAGAGCGTCTCGACGAGCGCCACCAAGCGGGTGCCGTCCGCGTCCGTCTCCACGCGCGCGGCGGCCATGAGCGCCTCCACATCGTCCTCGGAGAGCAGCTTGGGCAACGAGCGGCCCTGGCGCGGGCTGTCGATGGTCTGGCAGGGATCGTCGCCGCGCACGCCCTCGGCAAAAAGAAAGCGGTGAAACTGGCGGATCGCTGAAAGCTGGCGTGCCGCGGTGCGCGCCGACAGACCCGAACGGGCAAGCGTTTCCAGATAGCGCCGGATGGTCTCGGTGTCAGCCGCCTGCGGTGGCTGGCCCTGCTTGGCCGCAAAACCGGCGAAGGCGGTAAGGTCGCGCGCATAGGCGGCAATGGTGTTGGCCGCCGACCCGCGCTCGGCGGCGCACATCTCCAGGAAGGCATTGATATGGCGGTCGTCGGGCGACGGCGCCCCGGTTGAGCTAGGCGCGGCCGCGCTCACAGCCGGTTCGCGAGGGCCGCTTCGAGCGCCACGGCGCGAAGCTCGCCGGTAAGCGCCACGTCGCGCAAGCTCTGAAGCACAAGGCGGAGATCGACGCCGTCGAGCTTTGAGAGATCGCCGTCCTCGATCCCAGTGAGCACGGCCAAAGCCGTCTCGCCGCGGCGTTGCGCGATCGCGGCGGCGCGCATGCTCCGCCACAGCCGCGGGATCGCGCCGCCGGCGCGGGCGGCGGCCAGGCTCGGCAACAAGGCCTGCCAATTGGTGGCCGCCGCATCGGCGTCGCCGGTGGCCGCAAAAAGCACGCGCAGGATAGTGATACGCCGCGCCGCTACCTGGCGTCCGTCACGGCGCTGCAGGCGCGCCCAGTGCTGCAGCCGCCCATCGTCCCACAAGATCTGGTCCGGCGCGGCGAGGCGCGCGATCGGCCAGAGATGCGCGGCCGCGTCGTCGGGCGGACCGGCCAGCAGCAACCGGTACCAGGCCGTCGCGAGCTGTACCTCGCCGGCGCTGTAGAGGGCGCGTGCGGCATAGGGCGCAAAGCGGCGCAGATCGGGATCAGGGGCCATGTCGGCGACGAAGGGCCCAAAGACCCGCGCCGCCATCGCATAGCCGCCATGCTTGCGCGCAAGCGTCCAAACCGTACGCAGAATACGCGCGCGTTTGCGTGGATTGCGCGCCTGGGCCGCGGCCTTGAAGAGCCGCGCCCGTGCGCGCGCATCGAAGGTCTCCCGGGCGAGCGCGACGGCCTTTTCGATCTCACCGGCCTCGAACGGCACGGCGGCATAGACGCGGGCCAGCTCGGCGTCACTCAAGGCGCCGGCGTTGGCGGCCTTCTCGCCGGCCTGAAGTCGCAGCGCCGGCGGCGCGTCCTTCATCAAGGCGATCGCCCGCAAGATGGCGAGATCGTCCGTTTCCACGGCCCCGGCCGGCAGCGGCAGCTTGAGTGCCGACATCAACGCCAGATGACCGGGCGTCGGTTGCTTCAATGACGTGATCTGGACCGTCTTGACATTGGGCTTTTGTCCTTGCGCTGCGGCCTCGACGAGCTGCTCCCAGATTTCGTCCGGAATGCCGTCCTGCTCGCGCAACAGGCTCAAGGCCAGCGACGCCTTGTCGGCCTCCTTGGCCAAGGCCAGGCAGATCACGTTCGCGCGCTGCAAGGGCTGGGTGTCGTGCGCCGGAAGATGGCGGTCGACCGCCGCGCAGGCGCTTTTGGTATCACCGGCGAGCAAGGCGATATCGACCTGCAGCATCGCCAGGCGCGGCCCGGACAGCGTGTTGGGCGCAGCCTTGGCGAGGGCTTCGGCGCCGTCCAGGGCGCCCATGCCATGAAGCCTCTCCAGACGCAGGGTGACCAGGCTCTTGCCGACGATCAGGCCTTGCGGGGCCGTCGCCTGGGTGAGCAGCAGCCGGCGCGCCAGGTCGCGCAAAGCCGGCGAGCGATAGCGAAGAGGCAGACGGCCCATCATGGCCACGACGGTCGCGCGCGGCGTGCTGGCCCACAAGCCGGAGCCGAGGCCGCCTTTGGCGTCATCGAGCACACCGACCGATTCGGGATTGACGCGGCCAAGGCGCTCCTCGCGGATGCCGCCGCGTCGCTCGGTCGGCGGCCGGGCCGTCGTCCCGCCGGAGCGATCGCGCGGCGAAAGACGCACCGGCGGGCCACTCTGGGCGGGTTGAATTCCTGAAAAGCCCGAAAGGCCTGAAAAGCCCGAAAGGCCCGAAAGGTATGCCGGCGCGGAAGCGCGCATCGGCTCGCCGGCGGGCGCCGGGAGGGTCATGGCAGCCCCCAGACCAAGGCCGCAACCCAGGGCGATAATGACGGACGAAGCTCTCATATTCAGCTCAGGCGCTTGGCGCAGATCTCGACGTCGAAGCGGCCCGCCCTGCCTCGGCGCCCCTGGGCCTACCCCGGGAACGTCATTCAACCGAGCGATTGACCGTTTGGCAACAATCTCTACCGCACTATGATTAAGGAACCGCTGTGCTGAATTGCGAGCCGTGCGACAAACGGTCCGGCGCCAGACGATATGCGTGCGACCCCACCTTGCGGCGCGCCGAGCCCTTCAAGTCGCCCAATTGGAGACCATATATCCCCTGATGTCAGCGAACAGACAATGAGCGGCACACGATCCAGAACCAGCCAGACCATCGTGCTGGTCGGCCTGATGGGGTCTGGAAAGAGCAGTATCGGGCGGCGGCTTGCCGAACGGCTGGGCCTGCCTTTCGTGGATGCCGATGCCGAGATCGAGGCGGCGGCCGGCTGCTCGATCGAGGATTATTTCGAACGCTACGGCGAAGAGGAATTCCGCCGCGGCGAGCGGCGGGTCATGCAACGGCTGCTCGACGGGCCGGTCCACGTGCTCTCGACCGGCGGCGGCGCCTTTATCGATCCCGAGACGCGCGCGGCCATCGGCCAGTCCGGCATCTCGGTCTGGCTGCGCGCCGATCTCACCACGCTGCTCGACCGGGTGGCGCGCCGCAACGATCGGCCGCTCCTGAAGGACGGCAATCCCGAGGAAATCCTGAAATCGCTGATGGACGAGCGCTACCCGATCTATGCCGATGCCGACATCACGGTCGACAGCACAGATGGACCGCCGCGCATCACCGTTGACCGCGTCACCGACGCGCTGGACGCGTTCATCGCCGCCCGGGCCGACGAGGCCGATCAGGCCGAGCGCTCCGACGGCGGCGCGCCATGAGCGGCGACGGTCCGAGTCCCAGCGAGACCGTCACCGTCGCGCTGGACGCACGGTCCTACGATATTGTCGTGGGTGCCGGCGTGCTCGACGAAGCCGGCGCGCAGCTGAAGTCGGCGACAGGGCGCCGCCCGGCCCTGGTGATTTCCGACAAGACGGTGGCCGGGCTCTATCTCGATCGGCTGGCGAGCGCCCTTCGGGCCAGCGACGTCCCGCACCAATGCATCACCGTGCCGCCGGGCGAGGCGACGAAGTCCTTCGATGCCTTCGCGCGGTTGGCTGAAGATGCCCTGAGGCTCGGCGTCGAGCGCGGGACGGTGGTGGTGGCGCTGGGCGGCGGCGTGGTCGGCGACCTCGCGGGCTTTCTCGCCGCAACGCTTCTGCGCGGGCTCGACTTCGTGCAGATACCGACGACGCTGCTGGCCCAGGTCGACAGCTCCGTCGGTGGCAAGACCGGGATCAATGCAGCCGCCGGAAAGAACCTGATCGGCGCCTTCCATCAGCCTCGGCTGGTGCTGGCCGATATCGGCGCGCTCCAGACGCTCGGCGACCGCGAGTTGCGCGCGGGCTACGCGGAGACGGTGAAGTACGGGTTGATCGACGATCCGGCCTTCTTCGACTGGTGCGAGGCCAATGCCGCCAATCTGCTGGCCGGCGACATAGCCGCACGCCGGCACGCGGTTGTCGCCGCCTGCCGCGCCAAGGCGCGCATCGTCGCCGAGGACGAACGCGAGACCGGCGCGCGGGCGCTGCTCAATCTCGGGCATACATTCGGCCACGCGCTGGAAGCGGCGGCGGGCTATTCGGATGCGTTGCTGCATGGTGAGGCCGTGGCCATCGGCATGGTGATGGCGTTCGACCTCTCCGTGGCGCTCGGCTTGTGCCCACCGGAGGATGCAGCGCGGGTTCGCCGCCACCTCACCGCCCATGGCATGCCGACCGGGCTCGATGCCGGCGCGTTCACCGGGCGCATACTGGACCCAGCGGCGCTGATCGACCACATGGCCGCCGACAAGAAGGTCAAGGATGGCCGGATCCGCTTTGTGCTGGCGCGCGGCATCGGAAAAGCGTTCGTCGCCGAGGATGTCGCGCTTGGAGCCGTGCGCGAGTTGCTCGACCGCGCGGCGGCGGCCTGATCGCGGCCGCCTGACGCCTGTCCAATGGACGTTGCCCCATGATCATCGAATATCTCCTGTCGACAATCGGCATCATTGCAGTTCTGCTTCTCCTGTCCGCATTCTTCTCCGGCTCTGAGACCGCACTGACCGCCGTCTCGCGGCTGCGCATGCACGAACGCGAGCGCCAGGGCGACCACCGCGCCGCGCGGGTCAACGCGCTGATCGACCACCGCGAGCAGCTCATCGGCTCGATCCTACTTGGCAACAACCTGGTCAACATTGGCGCTTCGGCGCTGGCGACGGGGCTGCTGGTCGAGTTCTTCGGTAATACCGGCATCGTCTATGCGACGCTGGGCATGACGCTTCTGGTGTTGATCTTCGCCGAGGTTCTGCCCAAGACCTACGCGATCCACAACCCGATCAAGGTCTCGCTGGCGGTCGCCCCGGTAATGCGCGCGATCGTGGTGACGCTCGCCCCGCCGGTGCGGGCGGTTCAGTTCGTGGTCAACGGCACGCTGAAGCTGTGCGGCGTTCGCATCCAGGCGGGCCGCAGTTTCACCGCCGCGGAGGAGGAGCTGCGCGGCGCCATCGAACTGCATCAGGGTCCGGAGGCCGATGAGGTCGAGGACGAACGGCGGATGCTGCGCTCGATCCTCGATCTGGGCGATGTTGATGTCGACGAGGTGCTGACCCATCGCAGCGAGCTTGAAACCGTCAACGCCGATGCGCCGCCGGGCGAGATTGTCGAGGCGGTGCTCAAAAGCCCCTATACGCGCATCCCGGCCTGGCGCGACGAGCCCGACAATATCGTTGGCGTGATCCACGCCAAGGCGCTGTTCCTGGCCACGCAGAAGGCCGGCGGCGGCGCACTCGACAAGCTCAATATCGCCGAGTGCTGGCAGCTGCCCTGGTTCATTCCCGAGACGACCAATTTACTCGACCAGCTGCGCGAGTTCCGCGCCCGGCGCGAGCATTTCGCGTTGGTCGTCGATGAATACGGCGCGCTGATGGGGGTCGTCACCCTGGAAGATATCCTGGAGGAGATCGTCGGCGAGATCGAAGACGAGCATGACAGGTCGCGGCCGGGCGCGGACTTACCCGGCGTGCGGGTGGAGGCCGGCGGCACCTACATGGTTGAAGGCGCGGTCACCATCCGTGATCTCAACCGCGAATTCGATTGGGACTTACCCGACGAGGCGGCGGCGACGATCGCGGGGCTGGTGATGCATGAGGCGCGCCGGATCCCGGAGACCGGCCAGGTCTTCGCCTTCCACGGCTTCCGCTTTGAGGTGGTGCGCCGGCGCAAGAACCGCATCGTCCTGCTGCGCCTTGCGCCGCTCAACGGCGAAGCACCGCAAGCGGCGGAAAGCGCGGCCGAGCCGGCGCGCGGCCGCAAGGCCAAGAAGGCCGGCTAGGCCACAGACCACGGCTGTCCGCCCGCGGCGCGACGGTCGGCGCATGGCGGCTTTGCCCGCTGCGCCAGTTGACCGGCTGCGGACCGGCTGCCTATATCAGCAGCAGGTTTTCGCACTGCACAATATTCGGGGTATTGCCCATGCCGCTCTCGCCGCCCGCCGCCCGCGCGCCCTTGCATGAGCGCCGGTTGACGATTGATGGCTTCGAACGCGAGGACGGCCTCTACGACATCGAGGGCCGTATCGTCGATACCAAGACCTATGCCTATGACAGCGACTGGCACGGCCGGGTCAAACCCGGCGAGCCGGTCCACGACATGTCGATCAGGTTGACCATCGACAACCGCATGAAGGTCCACGGCGTCGAGACGGTGACCGATCGCTCGCCCTTTCCGCCGTGCCACGAAGCGGCGGTCAATTATGAGGCGCTGGTCGGCCTCACCATTGGGCTCGGATGGACACGCGCGCTGCGCCAGCGTGTCGGCGGAACCGCCGGTTGCACACATATCACCGAGCTCTTAAGCCAGGTCGCCACCGTTGCGTTTCAAACGATGGTAAAGAAGCGGCAAGCGCAATCGCGCAAACGCACAGTCGATGGCGTATCGGACCAGCCACGGGCGCGGCCGATGATGATCGGCGCCTGCCACGCTTTCGCGGTCGACGGCACGGTGGTCAAGCGATACTGGCCGGAATACTACAGATCCCGAGAATCCCAAGACGGCGGCGACGGAGAACAAGCCGCCGAATAGGCCGATCGCGGGCTACGGAGGACTGACGCCGCAGCCCTTGGCGCCAGGCGCTTCGGCTGTCTCGGCCTTGTTCCGGTAGTAGCAAACGAGCGCGGCGCGCACAGCGCCCGTGAGGCTCATGTCCCCGCGGCGGGAATCGATCCGCCCGCAAAGCTCGTTTACACTTCCACCTTCACGCCGCGCGATTTCCTCGAGCGCATCCCACAGGCTCGACTCCAATCGCATACTGGTCCGGCGGCCGGATACCACAACATTGCGGCTCACCTGCCGGCTTGTCCTGAAAAGCTCTTCATTTCCCCACGTCATGCTTGGCTTTCTACTCGCTGGTCAGTGATCGATGGAAACGTCTTGCAACCCACCCGGCCTTTTCTGTTTTCACCACTTGTATGTCCTAGGCCGAAATTATCAAACGTTTAAGTTGCATAAAATAGTAGGTACACGCAGTAGTATGTAGAAATATTACAACTTCATTGCATTTTCGTAACAAACTCATGACATCGCCTGGGCAAATTTTTTTCGCCCTGCCCTTACAGCCTACCGCTAACGCCCCGGCTCGGCCTCACCAGGCGCCAGTGCCGTGATCGCCAACGCATGGATCGGGCCGGCAAGCTCCTCGCTCAAGGTTCCGTAAACCAGACGCTGACGCGCGACACGCGACTGCCCCTCGAACGCCGCCGCAACGATCGCCACGCGAAAGTGGCTTTCACCGCCCTCCGGAGCCGACGCATGCCCAGCATGCAAATGCGACTCGTCGACGATTTCCAGTCGCGCCGGCGACAACGCGTCGATCAGTTTCGTGCGTATCGTCTCCACAACGGACAACTCAGTCTCCGAGCATGAGTGCGCCGGTAATCAGCCTCACACATTGGACGATGGGCAGTGCAAGTCAACAGTATACGGATCACATTTCCCGCGATTCAGAATAACTTGAACTGGATTCAAGAAATATCAACAAATACGGGCACTCACGGAATGTTTTTCTTTCCAAAACGGCACCCCAGTCGCACGGTTATTTGCAATGAATGGGTCTGGCTGCGTGTTTGCAAATCGACGGCAAATCCCCATACTTAATGACAATGGCCCGGAAGAAATCCTTCGATGATGTGTTCGACCCGCTTCGCAGAATGCGCACCGACGAGGTGCGGCCTTGCGACCACCCGGGCTGCCTTGCGCCGGGCGATTACCGTGCGCCGCGCTCGCCGGACGATCTGAAGAGCTACTATTGGTTCTGCCTCGACCATGTGCAGGCGTATAATCGGGCCTGGAACTATTATGCCGATATGGACGAGACGGAGATCGAGGCGCAGATTCGGTTCGACACCCAATGGCAGCGGCCGACCTGGCCGCTGGGCGGCCGCGGCGGTTTCGATTTCGAGCGGCGCGACGACGGGCTCGACGATCCTTTCGAGATGTTCGTCGAAGCGCGCGCGCGGGCCCAGGAACGGCGCGCCCGCCAAGAGGCGCCAGCGGATCGGCACGGCCGCGAGGAACAGGCGCTAGCGACGCTCGAATTATCTCCGCCGGTGACGCCGGACCGGCTAAAATCGCGTTTCAAGGAACTGGTCAAGAAACTTCACCCCGACGCCAATGGCGGCGACAAGGGCGCCGAGGAGCAACTGCGGCTGGTAATCGAGGCCTACGCCACGCTGAAGACAACCATCGGCGCGGTACAGCCGCACGCCCCTCACTGAGCAACACATCCACGCTGCGGTCTCTCGCTACACGAAGCATCACTTAAGACGGAAAGTCACCACAATGAGCCAAGAGAATTCTGCCGTTGTCAGCGACGTCATGCCGACCGGCGAACCCGACATCAAGGTTTCGATCCGCCAGCTCTTCGGGATCGACAGCGACATGGAGGTTCCGGCCTTCAGCCAAACCTCCGACCACGTGCCGGACGTCGACGAAGCCTATCGCTTCAACGCGCCGACGACGCTGGCGATCCTGGCCGGCTTTGCGCACAACCGGCGGGTCATGATCCAGGGCTATCACGGCACCGGCAAGTCGACCCATATCGAGCAGGTCGCCGCACGCCTCAACTGGCCGTGCATCCGCATCAACCTGGACAGCCATATCAGCCGCATCGATCTGGTCGGCAAGGACGTGATCGCGCTGAAGGACGGCATGCAGGTCACCGAATTTCGCGAGGGGCTGCTGCCTTGGGCGCTGCAGCACCCGACGGCGCTGGTCTTCGACGAGTACGATGCGGGGCGCCCGGATGTGATGTTCGTGATTCAGCGCGTGCTGGAGGTCGAGGGCAAGTTGACGTTGCTGGACCAGAACCGGATTGTGCGCCCGCATCCGGCGTTTCGCCTGTTCTCGACCACCAACACCATCGGCCTCGGCGACACGACGGGGCTCTATCACGGCACCCAGCAGATCAACCAGGGCCAGATGGACCGCTGGAATATCGTCGTCACGCTCAATTACCTGGATCACGAGGAAGAGGTCGACATCGTGCTGGCGAAGTCGCCGTCATATGACAACGCCAAGGGGCGCGAGTTGATCAGCGCCATGGTCGCGGTCGCCGATCTGACCAGGAACGGCTTCATCAACGGCGACATATCCACCGTGATGTCACCGCGCACGGTGATCACATGGGCGGAAAACGCCGAGATCTTCAAGGATGTCGGCACGGCCTTCGAGGTCACCTTCCTCAACAAGTGCGACGAGATTGAGCGGTCCGTGGTGGCGGAGTACTACCAGCGCTGCCTCGGCAACGAGCTGCCTTCCTCCGCACGCGCGGTCTCGGCGAACTGAGGCCGGCGAGCCGGCGAAAGACAGAGTGCGGGAACCGCCGATGGCGAAGGACGACAATCCGGTCGAGGAAATGCGGATCGTCACCGCCGCGACGCTGCGCGCGATCGCGCGGCGGCCGGACCTGACGCTGGCCTTCACGCCAGATCCGCCGCATATGGCGGGGACCGAGGCGCGCCTGCCGCTGCCGACGCGCGATCTGCCGCCCGACGAGGTCGCCGAGCTGCGCGGCCAGTCGGATTCGCTGGCGCTCCAGCTTCGCCATCACGACGAGGGCACCCACAATCGCCGCCGGCCGCAGGGCGCCGTCGCCCGGGCCATCTATGACGCCGTGGAGACGGCGCGTTGCGAAGCGCTAGGGGCGAACCGGATGGCCGGTGTGCGGCTCAACCTCGAGGCTGCGCTCGACCGGCGTTGCAAGGACGAAGGCTATGCCACCGTCGATACCCGCGAGGAAACGGCGATGGCGGATGCGATCGGCCTGCTGACCCGCGAGGCGCTGCAGGGCACGCCGCCGCCGGCAACCGCCAAGAAAATGGTCGACGCCTTCCGGCCGTGGCTGGAAGGAAAGATCGGCAAGGATATCGAGGCGCTGTCCAAGGTGGTCGACGACCAGGATGCCTATGGCCGCATCGCCCGGCGGCTGATCAAGGATCTGCAGATCGAGGACGAGGACGCCGAGGAGGGCGAGGAACAGCAGGACGAGGGCGAGGGCGACGATCAGCAGTCCTCGTCGGAAAGCGGCGATGAGGGCGCAGAAGGCGCCGAGGCAGCCGCCGACATGGCGACGGCCGCGGAGATGGAGGAAGCCGAAGGCGCCGAAGACGGCGAAGGCCAGGCCGACGACGCCGACATGGAGTACACCCCCGGCACCGGGGACGATCAGCCGGCCGGCCCCGGCAAGGCGATGCGGCCCGACGACGCCGGCGGCAACCGACCCGAGCAGGAGATCTACCACGCCTTCACCGGCGAGTTCGACGAGGTGGTCGAGGCTCCCGACCTGTGCGACGCCGACGAGCTGACGCGGCTGCGCCATCATCTCGACCAGCAGCTCAACCACCTGCAGGGCGTGATCGCGCGCCTCGCCAACCGGCTCCAGCGGCGCCTGCTGGCCAAGCAATCGCGCTGGTGGGAGTTCAACCTTGAGGAGGGCATGCTCGACAGCGCCCGGCTCGACCGGGTGGTGGTCAACCCGATGCATCCGCTGTCCTACAAGATGGAGAAGGACACTGAATTCCGGGATACCGTCGTCAGCCTCTTGATCGACAATTCGGGTTCGATGCGCGGCCGGCCGATCACCGTCGCGGCGATGAGCGCCGACATCCTAGCGCGCACGCTGGAGCGTTGCGGCGTCAAGGTCGAGGTGCTCGGCTTCACCACCCGCGCCTGGAAGGGTGGCCAGTCGCGCGAGCGCTGGCTTTCGGAAGGCAAGCCTGCGCATCCGGGCCGGCTCAACGATCTCCGCCACATTGTCTACAAGTCCGCCGACGCACCCTGGCGGCGCGCGCGCAAGAATCTCGGCCTGATGCTGCGCGAGGGCATCCTGAAAGAGAATATCGACGGCGAGGCGCTGCTGTGGGCGCACAACCGCATCGTCGGGCGGCTGGAGTCGCGCAAGATCCTGATGGTGATCTCCGACGGCGCGCCGGTCGACGACAGCACCCTGTCGGTCAATCCCGGCAATTACCTGGAGCGGCATCTGCGCGAGGTCATCGAATACATCGAGACGCGCTCGCCGGTGCAACTGGTCGCGATCGGCATCGGCCATGACGTCACGCGCTACTACCGCCGCGCCGTTACCATCGTCGATGCCGAACAGCTTGGCGGCACGATGATGGAAAAAATGGCCGAGCTCTTCGACGAGGACGATGTTGGCGCCCGCGGCCGCCGCCGCGCGCGCCGCGAGGGCGTGGGCGCGCCCAAGCGGCGGCGCGCCGGGATGCACTGATGCGTCTTGCCGGCAAAGTCGCGCTGATTACGGGCGGCGGCACCGGCATGGGACGCGCGACCGCCGCGCTTTTCCACAAAGAGGGCGCCAAGGTCGCTATCGCCGGGCGCCGCCAGGGCGTGCTGAAGAAGGCCGCGGGCGCAATCGGCAAGGACGTGCTGGCGCTGCCTTGCGACGTCACCAACGAGCCCGCCGTGATCCGCATGGTCGAGGACGTGGTCGCCGAATTCGGGCGCATCGACGTGCTGGTGAATTCCGCCGGGGTCAATCCAAGCCGCGCCGACATCGCCGAGACCGACCTCAAGGCGTTCCGCGACACCATGGAAGCGAGCGCCACCGGGTCCTTCCTGGCCGCCCGCGCCGCCATTCCGGCGATGCCGAACGGCAGCTCGATCGTATTGATCGGTTCGGCCGCCGCCATCCGCGGCTGGCCGATACGGTTCTCGGTCACGGCCGCCAAGGGCGCGGTCCACGCCATGACCCGCCAGCTCGCGCGCAGCCTCGGCAAGGACGGCATTCGGGTCAATCTGGTCTCGCCGGGGGCCACGCGCACCGAGATGACGCAAGCCTTCTTCGAGGCGATGTCGGAGGACGCCTATGCGGGCCTGATCGCCGAGACCCCGCTGGGCCGCGTCGGTGAGGCCGAGGACATCGCCAATGCCTGCCTTTTCCTCGCCAGCGACGAGGCGAGTTACATCACCGGCGCGATCCTGCCGGTCGATGGCGGACAGAGCGCCTGATCACCGATCGTCATTCCCGCGAAAGCGGGGATCCAGAGCGGTCGGCCAGATGTTTGCAATATGAAGCATGGATTCCCGCTCCTGAGCTTGTCGATGGGCGCGGGAATGACGAAACCAGAAGCGTTGCTTCCCGTCAGTTCTTCTTGGTGCGCAGATTGCGCAACCGCGCTTTCTTCAGCGCCACGGCGCGCTTGAAATCCTGCAGCGCTCGCACCTTGCGGCCCAGCTTCTCATACGCCAGGCCCCGGCTGACGTAAGCCTGGTTGTGCCGCGGGTCGATCTTGATGGCTTGGCTGTAATCCTGGATCGAGCGGCCGTACTGCTTGAGCTTGAAGAAGGAGCGGCCGCGCTGGACATAGAAGCTGGCCTCGCTCGGCTTCAGCTGGATCGCTTCGCTGTAATCCTTGATCGCATCGCGCACCGCCCCTCGCCGGTAGTTGGCGAGCGCGCGCTTGCCGTAATAATTCGGCTGGTCGGGGCTGATGGTGATCGCCTTGGTAAAGTCCGTGATGGCCTTGCCGTAATGGCGCATCCCGGCATGGGCGATGCCGCGCACGTAGTAGCCGGATCG
>Ga0209633_10004217_pt1 | contig 12989 bp, 10 predicted proteins | sample Cruoilmetagenom1_FD_187290 | JGI IMG/M metagenome (GOLD analysis project Ga0209633, IMG submission 187290) | Oil polluted marine microbial communities from Coal Oil Point, Santa Barbara, California, USA - Sample 1 (SPAdes) (version 2) | ecosystem: Environmental > Aquatic > Marine > Oil seeps ... | reverse complement strand
GCATTAATCATTTTTACATAAAAACATTAAAGTAGGAGGTAAGAGGATGCTTAAAAATCAGATTTCTTTATTCTTAGCTACTTTTCTTATTATTGGTCTTTTCTTTCTAGCTTTACCTGAAGATGGGTATTCGGGAGTTCTAATACCTGGCGGTCCCCCATGTTGTGATTTGCCAGTGATTGATAGATGTGTGGGGGGGGAACAAGCCGCCTTAAATTGTCAGGCAACGTTCTGCGAAGAATTAGGTTGTGAATTTATTGAAGATGCAATATGTGTGGAAGAAGACGAAATACTTACTGGTAGCTGTGTAGAGCTTCAATCGGTATCCGCCATCCCAACCCTATCCGAATGGGGCATGATAACGATTGCAGTAGTTTTGGGTATTGTAGGAATTATAGGCTTCATGGTTATAAGAAGAAGGAAAGTAAACGCTTAAAGTCTAAAAAAACTACAAATTAAAAATAACAAGGGAATCTTCGGCTCCATTTTTTTATTTAAGCATTGCTCTAAAATGAGACTAGTATCAGATTAGTAATTTCCTGTAATATCTTTAAGCTTTTCTACCATTTTCTTGTTCCTTTAACTTTTTAATCCTCGTCTATTTCTCTTCTGATTCTTGCACTATTTCTAACGTACTATCTACAACCGTGAGAAATGCTGCTTCGTGGTTTGTCAAAGCCTCAACTAGAGCCTTCTTTATTTTGCCAAGTACTTGCACTGCCTGCTTTCTGGACTCACAACTGCATACCCTATACTCTGTCTTATCTTTCATAATAAATAAAACATACCAATCTTCGACACCGCCGCTATGTGAATCGACGTAGCGGTGCTTCATCGTTTTCATTATTGATATATCGTCATATCTAATAATAGTAGAATCTTCACCAAATTCTATCCAGACTTCTTTCATTTTAACCCTCCTCCTTCATCTGCTCATGCGTGGCTTTATAAATGATGCCAACTTAAACCTGTCTTGACAACAGGGGAGCAGTACACGAGTCCGGCCCCGGGCACCATTGCCTAGAAAAATTCCGGGGCTGATTTTTATAAGCCGCTTAATCCAAAACGAGTAAATACGATCTTAGGTGGTTGTTAAAAAGGTGGTTGATTCAGTAGTCTGAAAGATATAACATGTGAGACAATTATCTGATATTAATTAAGTGTTTTTTCCTCTTCTTCCTCGTCATCCCAATCTTCTTCGTCATCCCAGTCATCATCGTCATCAAAAAAATCATCGTCATCATCATCTAACTCATCGTCTTCATCTAACTCATCGTCATCATCGTCCCATTCTTCATCTTTAAAAAGTAATTCAAGTTCGGTACTCATTTGCTTTCTCCCATACTAATGATTTATGTGAAAAGTTACATTCTGACATCAAAATGTCAAGAGAGAATTCTAAGCTAAAATGCAAATAGATTTTTGCTCTCACGAGGGCAAATATTGTAAAAATTAGAGTAAGTTACAGATGATATAATTCTAAACAATTCATCTAAGATTAGTGTTTTTTAGAGAATATTGTTTGATTAGATCTGTTATATCATACTACTAGCTATTATCTAACAATTCTTTAGCTTTTGATACCATTTCACTGGAGCCTATAAAGATCGGTGTTCTTTGATGAAGCTCCTGAGGTTCAATATCCAAAATTCGTATGAATCCATCTATTGCCGTACCGCCGGCTTGCTCTACTATAAATGCCATTGGGTTACATTCATAAACAAGTCTTAATTTGCCATCTGGGTAGCCATCTAAAGATGGATATATATATATTCCACCGGTTAGTAAATTTCTATGAATATCTGCAACCATTGAACCAATATAACGGGCAGAGTAAGGAGATCCAGAATTCTTGCCGATTGCTTTGCAATAATTAATATAATTTTTTACGCCTTCGGGGAAGTTATAGAAATTCCCAGTATTAACGGAATAGGTTTTACCGCTCTTAGGTGTAGTCATATCAGGATGAGATAAACAAAATTCTCCAATTGATGGGTCAAGTGTAAAACCATTAACCCCATGACCTGTTGTATAAACCAGCATAGTTGATGATCCATAAATTACATACCCAGCTCCTGCCTGTTCACAGCCTTTTTGAAGAAAGTCTTGTGAAGTACAAGGTTCTCCTAGTGGCGAAACGCGTCTGTATATAGAGAAAATGGTTCCGACTGAGACGTTTACGTCAACGTTGGAGGATCCATCAAGTGGATCTATTGCGACTATATATTTACCTTCTCTGGATGATTCAGCCTCAAATGCAACGAATTCTTCATTCTCTTCTGAGGCAACCCCACAGCATTGACCACCCAGCTCAAGTGAGGCTATAAAAGTTTTGTTTGCAAGCAAATCTAGTTTTTTTACTTCTTCACCCTGAACGTTGGTGTATCCGGTTGTGCCAAGTACATCTACTAAACCCGCTTTATTTACTTCTCTATTTACGATTTTTGAGGCTAAAGCGATATTTCGGAGAAGTCTGGATAATTCACCTGTTGCGTAGGGGAAGTCCGTTTGTCTTCTAATTATGAATTCATCTAATGTATGAACGTTTATCATAATGATTATATTACCGAAATTCTGAGACTAAGGAAAATATCTAAATTTGGCGCAGAGATTTAAAATAGATTTGCCTAAGGTTCTTTATCATTAAGGATTTCTTTGATCTTCTCAGAGTCTTTTATCCTCATGGCTGCTTTTAACCCTTCTTTACGAATGAGTTCTTTTGATCTAATCAAGCTTGCTCTTAAATCCTCAGGCAATTTATTCTTTATTGTCTCATAGGTTGCGTTTAGATAAGGGATTGTGGTTGAATTGCTTACCGTCTGGTCTTTATCGGTAACGAATAATGTAACCGTAGATACAAATAAAAAAGCAGCTATAACACCTATTATAATTCCTACTACCGCTCCACCCATTCTGTTGAGCCAGCTCAGGTGGAGAGTCCCAATTACTTTGGTGGTCAACCAGCCAAGGATTTGAATTAGTAGATAAGATATAAAACCGACTATTAGGAAAGCTCCCACATTGGCAATTGATTCATTGTTGACTAGGTTGTCTTTGATGAACATCGCTGCAAAAACATCGTAAAAAATCAGTCCGATAATGATTCCGCCAATAAGAGCTGCAATAGAAAAAACTTGCCTGACAAGACCTCTTGTCATACCTATAACAACAAAAAAGATAATGATTATATAAACTGCTATATCAATCCAATTCATAGTTTATTAGTCATTGTTGCTAAGAGTAGCTTACTTCAAAGCTAGAACCTTGACCGGCCTCCTTAGTAACTTCTATTCTAACCGGAAACCGTTCTTTTAATTCTTCGACGTGTGTTATAGCCAATATTTTGTCAAAGTCGTCTTTAATTATATTAAGTACCTGAACAAACTGATCTAGACCGTCTTTATCTTGTGTGCCAAACCCCTCATCTACAACCAAAGTTCTTAGTTGAGCGCCAGAACGGTTAGCAATAAATTTTGAGATGGCAACCCTGAGAGCAAAATCGATTCTGAATGCTTCACCTCCTGAAAAAGTTTCATAACTTCTTGTTCCAGACGAATCTCCGATATAAATCTCAAGGGTTTCTTTTGCGCCGCCAGTTTGAGTTGGTTTCACCATTTCAAGGCTGAGCGCCATAGCGCCCTCGGTAAGTTTGCTAAGAATTTTGTTTGCTTCAATTTCTATTTCTGGTACTGCATTTTCAATTATTAACGCCTGGAGCCCGTTTTTCCCAAACGCTTTCACAAGTTCCTTGAATATTACTAAATCCCGGTTTGTTTTCTCGATTTTTTGTCCGACATTCTTTTTGTTGTAAAGGAGTTTCTCAATTCTTTCAAGGTGATTCTCGCTTCTCGTAATCTCTGTAAGAATTTCGGTCTTGTTTTTTCTTAATATGTTAATTCTATTTGTTGTGGATTCGAGTTGTTGCATTATTTCTTTGCTCTTTGCAATGACCTCTTCCATCTGTTTTAGCTCGCTTACAATATCTCTACTTTTCTTCTTGAAATCTATTAGATCTTGAGAAATTTTTCTCTCTTCTTTTTCTCTAATACTCAACCCAAGCTTAGCCTTTTCAAGATTTTCTCTATCTCTAACATATATCTCAAGGCTCTTGGATTCTTTTCTTAAATTCTTGTGTTTATGTTCGTCATATAATAGCTCGTTTAGCGCAGTTTGAATTTTGAGAACCTTTTTTCTATTTTCCAGAGAATAACTTTCTTGTTTAAGTTTCTCACCGAGAGGCTGTACTCTTGATAGAACCTCTTTTAGTTCTTTGGCGTATTGAGATTCTTTGATCTTATCACTCTTCAGAATTTCATTTTCTGTCACATATTTTCGGAATTCCTCAAGCCTTTTTTTGATTGAAATATGGTTATCAGAATCATAACCCAGTTCCGATTTTCTTTCCTTTAAGTCATTTATGGTTTTGCTAAATTCCTGAATATATGTTTTGTCTTTAAAATAGTTAGTAAGGATTTCGAGTTCTTTTGTGGTTTTTTCTAATTCTTTTGAGGCAAGCTCAGCTTCTTTTAAATTTTGCTCTTTTTCTCCAAGCTCTTTGCTGAGAGATATGGAATCCTTAGTTGTAGACTCTAATTTCTTAAGCTCTTGTAATAATTTCTGCTCGTCTAATTTTAATTTCTCTACATTCCCCTTATTTTCTAGTATCTTAGCTTCCAAATTTATTGTTAGTTTCTCAAGTTTTTCAATAAGCGCTTTTCTTGCTTCTTCCTCAAGCGGAGATTCGCATAAAGGACAGTGAGGATCTTTTAGTTCTGTGTTGATTAACCATAATTTTTTTATCTCTTCTTCTTTTCTGCTCTCGAGGTCATATATTCCCGAAATAGTTGAGCTTTTCTTCTCTCTCAACTTGTTTAGAATTTCGTTAGTTTTATCGATCTTGCCCTGAGACTCTTTTACAGCTTTAAGTTGGATGTTTAGGTTCCCGATCTGTTTGTTTAAGCCTGTTTTCTTCTGGGATTTAGACTTTAGTTGACGAGCTTTAGAATTGAGTTCTAGTAAAGAGGATTCAATCTCAATTCTCTTTTGTTCAACCTTGTTATCTAATTCCATTTGCTTAGTGGTGAGTTCTTGCATCAAATTCTTTTTGTTGTCCATATCTCTATTTTGTTTGTTGAGTTCGGCAAACTGTTTATATCCCAAGGTGATTTCATTTTCTCTAGATGTGACTGCCTTCACATTCGCAAGATTCTTTTCGATTTCTTCCCCTTTGGCTTTAAGAGAGTTTAATTCTCCTACCAACATAGCTTTATCCGAATTGATTAGGTTTTGAACACTTTCTAGTTCCATCTCAAGTTTTGATTTTGTGAGTTCCTTTTCACTAAGAATTTTCTCTTGTTTTAGAACTTGTTCATATTTTTCAAAACCTTTTATAATTTCTTTTTCTTTAGATACAATTTCTTTATCCTTCAGAATTAGACTTGTTAATTGATTAAGCTCAGACTCAAGTTTGAGAGATTCTTGATTGTTTTGCGCTTTTTCCATTTTTAATTGATCTAAATTTTTGAGTTTGGCTTTAAGAGATTCGTTTTGGACTATTAAGTCTGATTGGATGGTCTCAAATTTTGATATCTCTGAAGATAATTTGTTATCCTCAAACTTTGCTTTTTGTAGCTTTTCTTCAAATGTATCTTTTTCTGAGATTTCATTCTCTAGCAGCTTTTCTTCGTTCTCAAGGGTATTTAGTTCTAAGTTAGAGAGTTGTGATTGTTCCCTTGCCTTTTTTGTAATTAATTCATATTCATCAAGGGCGAGAATTTTTGAGAGGATTTCTTTTCTTTCAGAAGGCGTTCTTTTGGTAAATTCATCTGCCATGCCTTGCAATATGAATGATGAACATATGAATGAGTTGTAGTCCATTTTTAGTAAATTTTCTATTGTGATTTGTGTTTTGGCGCCTTCATCCAAAGGTTTAAAAGTGTTGTTCTCTTTATCGAAAATGCTTAGATTAATTGTAGTTGAGGTGCCGCTTTTTTTTCTCTCGATCACTCTCAATATTCTGTAAATGTTATTTTCTGAATCGAACTCAAGCTCTACTCTAGCCTCGCTTGCGCCCCTTTTTATTACTTCATCCTTTATTTTAACTCGACATTTTCCCCACAGAGCCCAAGTTAGGGCATCTATTAACGCCGATTTACCGTGTCCGTTTTTTCCAGTAAGACAGGCTATATCAAAATCTCTGAAATCAAGGGTTGAAGTATTCTCGCCGTAGCTTAGAAAGTTTTTTAAAGAGAGTTTTAATGGAACCATTTGGTTAGATATTACACCAATTTGAATCTAATCATAGATTATATAATTTTTGGCTAAATTACTATAAGAGAAGCTAGTTTTGACATATTTCCGGTGTTCAGATAACTTAAAAGCCGCGATGGGTTTCTCAGATATTCTATCTATTGTCGGCTCTGATATCGAAGCAGTTGAAGAAGAGCTTGAAGTTAATATACAATCCCCTATACCATTGGTATATGAGATCTCCAAATATTTACTTGGGAGTGGTGGAAAAAGGCTCCGTCCGGCTGTGCTTCTTCTTTCAAGCGGCGCATGTGGACGAATAGAAGGTAAAGAAAGGATTTATGCCGCTGCAGCCCTAGAATTAATTCATACAGCTACTTTGCTTCATGATGATGTTGTAGATGAGGCCAAATTAAGACGCGGAAAGCCTTCCTCCAATATAGTTTGGGGAAATAAGGCAACAGTGCTCGTTGGTGACTTTATGTTGGCTAGAGCGCTAGGTCTAATTCACGCCTGTGGTGATTTGGAGCTTATCAAGGCTGTTACTGATGCTGCTGCAAAATTAGCAGAGGGACAGGTGCTCGAGGTTATGAATGCAAACAACATGCTCGAGATTACAGAAGAAGCGTGTTTTGGAATTATTGAAAATAAGACCGCTTCGCTTTTAGAAAGCTGTGGTAGTGTGGGGGCTATACTTGCAGGGGTAGAAGATGAATTAAAGCGCTCAGTAGGTCAATATGGATTTAATATTGGAGTAGCCTTTCAGCTGACAGATGATGCGCTTGATTACTCATCAACCGAGGAAGAGTTTGGAAAGGGTGTAGGGCAGGATTTGATAGAAGGCAAGATGACTCTTCCTCTCTATTATTCAATTCAAGAGGCTTCAAGTTCAGAAAAAGCGAATATAAACGAGATTCTGGCAGGCGAAGAAGTTTTTAGTGAGGAAGAATTAAGTTTTGTGAGAGATATTGTTGTGAGGTATAAAGGGGTACAAATCACAAATAATATGGCAGAGAGTTATGTGAAGAAAGCCAAAAGTTCAATTTCTTCATTGCCAGATAGCGGTTATAAGGATTCTCTAGATTCACTAGCTGATTATATAGTAGAACGAAGAACATAAACCGTGTTGTTACTTCTTTTCTGATTCTAACTTTAACTCATACATCATGACATAGGCGTCTTCACCAGTATCTGAGTAGTATTTTTTTCTAACCCTTAAAGTTTTAAATCCAATTTTTTCATAAAGTTTGATTGCACTATTGTTTGAAGTTCTAACTTCAAGAACTGCTAGTTTTAAACCTCGTTCATATGAAAAACCTAAACAATCTCTCAGCAGCATTTCTCCTAGTCCGATTTTCCTGAAATCCGGATGAACCGCGATGTTTAGGATATGAACCTCATCATAAATTGTCCAAGTTACAATATATGCTACGACACTACCGGAAAATCTTATTACCCTTTTGTATGAGTTTGTCGCTTCTATTTCTCTTTCAAAAATGCGCCTTGACCATGGAGATGGAAAACTCACATTCTCAATAGCCACTATCTCATCCAGGTCTGCTGGTTTGATAGTCTCTATCTCGTATTTTGCTGCTTTTTCCATGGATATATTTATTCAGTTTTAAGCCTTAATGTCTAGAGGGCTTAAAATTATGAAACACTTTTAAAGTATGTATTTAAGAGTTCTTTAGCAGCTGTGAAGGGACTTTTTTTGCCTTCTGCTACTTTCTTTTCCAAGTCTAGCACAGTCTTGTTTATGTCTGCATTAGAATAAAAACTCCTTTTCAGAGCATATAAAATGGCCTCGTGCATCCATCTCTTGGTCTGTTCCTGTCTTTTCTTTTGCAGTAATCCGCTTTTCTCAATTAAATCCTGATGCTTGATGATGATTTCCCAAATTTCTTTTATGCCTTTATTGGCTAAGGACGAACAAGTTGTTACTTCGGGAATCCATCCGCCTTCTTTTGAAGGAAATAATTGAATGGCGTTTTCAAACTCCCTTTTTGCCCGTTCGGCCCTGGTAATGTTTTCTCCATCTGCCTTAGTAATGGCTACAGTATCAGCCATTTCCATAATTCCTCTCTTCATCCCTTGGATCTCATCACCCGCTCCAGCAATAAGGAGCAGTAGAAAGAAATCAACCATCGAATCGACTGCAATTTCGGATTGACCTACTCCGACTGTTTCTATGATTATCGTATTAAACCCAGCTGCCTCACATAATAAGATTGTCTCACGTGTACTTTGCGCAACACCACCTAATGAACCAGAGGTGGGGGAGGGACGTATGAAGGCATTTTGATCCAGGGAGAGTTTCTCCATTCTTACTTTGTCACCAAGAATACTTCCTTTAGAGCGCTCGCTGGTTGGATCTATTGCTAACACTGCAACAGTTCTTTTTTCTTCCTTAGTTAGATAAAGTCCAAAAGTTTCGATAAAAGTGCTCTTGCCGACTCCTGGTATGCCAGTTATGCCGATCCGTATAGATTTTCCCGTATAGGGAAGACAGTGGTTAATAATTTTCTGCGCAAGCTCGCTGTGTTTTGGTAAGGTGCTTTCTACAAGGGTGATGGCCTGGCTCAATACAGATCGGTTACCAGAAAGGATGCCTTCTGTATATTCTTTAAAAGACAGGCCATTTTTCTTTTTTGATTTGTCCATTTTAGGTTATTCGTTAATAAAGAAGATTAGTTTTATAAAACAGATTAATCAGTTTGTTTGACATTATTAATCAATATTTCTAGTAAATTTTGAGCAGCTTTTGAAATTACGGTTCCAGGGCCAAATATGGCTGTTACACCAGAGTCATATAAGAAATCATAATCTTGTTTTGGGATTACGCCGCCCGCAACAACCATTATATCTCCACGGTTTGATTTCTCTAGCTCACCTATCAAATCAGGTACAAGGGTCTTATGACCAGCGGCAAGGCTAGATATGCCAATTATGTGTACGTCATTTTCAATAGCCTGCTTTGCTGCTTCATTAGGCGTTTGGAAAAGCGGGCCGATATCTACATCAAACCCGAGATCGGCAAAACTTGTAGCAATAACTTTGGCTCCGCGGTCATGACCGTCCTGGCCCATTTTTGCAACCATTATTCTAGGCCGTCTACCTTCAAGTGACGCAAATTCGTCCGCCAACTCTCTTGCTTTAATAAAGTCTTTATCCTGAGACATCTCAGAAGAATATACACCTGAAATAGAACGAATTACAGCCTTATATCTGCCAAATACCTTTTCGCAAGCATCAGATATTTCTCCCAAGGTGGCTCGTTTTCTAGCTGCGTCAACTGCAAGCTCTAGGAGATTCCCTGACCCGGTTTCAGCGCATTTTGTAATAGCTTCCAATGCTAGCGATACAGCATTGCTATCCCTTGATTCCCTTAACTGTTTAAGCCTTTCAACTTGAGAGCGCATTACAGCAGTATTGTCTACTTGTAATATTTCTATCTGGTCTTCCTCTTCAACCTGATATTCGTTGACGCCTACTATAACGTCCTGTCCGGAGTCAATGAGGGCCTGTTTTTTGGCGGCCGCTTCTTCTATCCTCATTTTTGGTATTCCAGTATCAATTGCTTTTGCCATTCCGCCTAGTTCTTCAACTTCGCTTATCAAATCCCAAGCCCTGTGAGCAATTTGGTCAGTTAGATATTCGACATAATAAGAACCAGCCCATGGATCAACTGAGCGGCATATATTTGTTTCCTCTTGAAGATATATTTGTGTGTTTCTTGCAATGCGCGCAGAGAAATCAGTAGGAAGTGCAATTGCTTCATCTAAAGCATTCGTGTGAAGAGACTGTGTCCCGCCCAGAACAGCTGCAAGCGCTTCAATGCAAGTTCTTACTGCATTGTTAAAAGGGTCCTGCTCTGTAAGACTCCATCCTGAAGTCTGACAATGAGCTCTAAGCGCCAGAGATTTTGGATTTTTGGGGTTAAATTGTTTTACAATCTTAGCCCATAGCATGCGAGCAGCGCGCATTTTTGCTATTTCCATAAAATGATTCATCCCTATACCCCAGAAGAATGAGATGCGAGGAGCGAAATCATCAATTTTCATTCCAGCTTTTATACCTGTTCGTATATATTCGAGCCCGTCTGCCAGCGTGTAAGCAAGTTCTATATCAGAAGAAGCTCCGGCTTCTTCCATGTGATATCCGCTTACGCTTATTGAATTAAATTTCGGCATTTTTTCAGCAGTATACTTAAAAATGTCTGCTATGATTCGCATCGATGGTTCAGGTGGGTAAATATAGGTATTGCGAACCATAAATTCTTTTAATATATCGTTTTGAATTGTGCCGCTAAGTTTCTCAGGACTAACACCCTGTTCCTCTGCGGCTACGATGTAAAATGCCATTATTGGAAGTACAGCGCCGTTCATAGTCATGGAAACAGAAATTTCGTTGAGCGGAATCTGGTCAAAGAGAATTTTCATGTCTAGGATAGAGTCAATGGCTACCCCGGCTTTTCCTACGTCTCCCACTACTCGTTCGTGATCGGAATCGTACCCCCGGTGAGTAGGTAGATCAAAAGCTACAGATAGTCCCTTCTGTCCTGCAGCTAGGTTCCTTCTGTAAAAAGCATTTGATTCTTCAGCTGTTGAAAACCCGGCGTATTGTCTGATAGTCCAAGGGCGAGTTACATACATTGTAGAGTAAGGGCCTCGTAGGTAGGGTTCTATCCCGGCTGCATAGTTAAGATGCTCCATCTCCAAAAGGTCATCTTTTGTATATAGGGATTTAACCTCTATGCCTTCAGGAGTCATCCATCTGTTTTCTGTATTATCAGGTCTGTGATCAGAGATCTTGTTTTCTGTCTGATTAAAATCAATGTTTGAAAAATTCGGTTTCAAATCAACTCACCTCTGCTCAAGCCTTGATTCCCAAAACTTCCTGATACTTCTTTAACATTTCTAAGGCGTTTGAACGAATATGAATAAAATTATCTACACCAGACTGTTCCAGTTTCTCTATATGCTCTTTTGGATTGCCTGCGATAGTTATCTTTATATCTGAATTCTTTTCTTTCAATCTATTAATAATAGTCGGGGCAAAGTTTACATATTCGTTATCAGAGCTACATATCACAACTATATCTGCATTATTTTCAAGTGCCGTTTTGGCACCATCTTCTGGAGTATCAAATCCAGCATTATTAAGTATTTCAAAACCAGCGCATCCGAAGAAGTTGCTTGAAAAAGATGCTCTTGCACTTCTCATAGGAGGGTTTCCAATAGTTAGCAAGAAAACCTTGGGCTTATATCCAGTTTTGTCGAAATGCCGCTCTGTCGCCAAGCGTAAATCTTCAAAAGCCTGAGCGCCGCGGTAGGTTAATAACGCAGGTATTTGAAATTCCGGCTCCCCAGTGTCTTGTAATAATAGATCTCCGACGTAAACACCTTTGCCTGAAAGATATTCAGTTGCATATTGTATAGATAGTTTGTTTTGAGTTTTTATTGTATTGTCTGAGTTTTTAATTTTAATGCCTGGAAGTTTATCCTCTAGTATGTGTGAAATACTCTCAGTAGAATTAGGATATTGATTAACCCCTAAAAATGTATCTTTCCTGGTGGCTATATTCATATCTCGGGATTTTTTAGTTTTCTCAATTGCATCTTGAATAGCTCGGGATTTAAGTGATTCGACAAATCCTCCATTGCTCTCTATGCCTTGAAAGAGTTTCCATGACTCGGCCGCGATTGAATTAGTTAAGTTTTCAATATAATAAGAGCCCGCAGATGGATCTGCTACACGTTCTAGGTAAGATTCATTCTTGAGAACAAGTTGAGTGTTCCGGGACATTCTTAAAGAAAACTCATCCGGTGCTTTATACTCTGAGTCAAACGGCCTAACTGTAATTACTCCTGCCCCACCCAACGCGCCGGCCATAGTTTCGAGAGTGCCTCTCAATAAATTTACATATGGATCGTATTGAGTTTTATTCCAGGATGAATTCTGAACTTCGATCGACATTAGATTAGAAGATTCACTCTTAGGCTCATATTGATTGACAATCTGTGCCCAAAGTAATCTTGCCGCCCTCAGCTTAGCAATTTCCATAAAGTAATTTGATCCAATAGAAAATGAAAACGACATCTGCTTTGTAATTTGATCAACGGTAAGATCCATATCGGTCAGTCGATCTATATATTCCACCCCTGCTGATAAGGTCAAAGCTAGTTCCTGGGTAATAGATGCTCCTGAGTCTTGAAACTGAGAACTATTTACTATTAGTCCCTTAAAGTTGGGCATGAAATCGTTCAAATATGAAATTAACGCTCTTAATTCATTAAAAGAGTTTTCTTTTCCTACTGAGAATGTGCCGTTTAAGCTTAAATTCTTTAATGGATCACAACCTACTGAACCGGATAACATTGTTGGATTGATCCCTCTTTTTTTTGCCTCATTAATATATAGAGACAAAATTCCGATTGGACCGTTTCCGCTTTTAAAATTGATTGAAGTAATTTCCAAATCTATTCCTTCAAGTAAAAGAGCTATGTCTTCCTTATTTTGAATGGGGATTCCCGAATATTGTTCCTGATCTATTTCACAAATGAATGTTAAGGAATCTGCGCCGCCATTTATGCTGTTTAAAGCTAGTCGGTTAGCTTGTTTTATATCAGTCTGGTTAATTTCTTGATTAATTTTCCAGTCGTTATTACTAGAATTGGCTCCTCTGACAAAAGGGAATTGACCGGGTAGTGAATATAATTGATTTTTTATAGTCTCTAACT
>Ga0209633_10004216_pt1 | contig 12990 bp, 15 predicted proteins | sample Cruoilmetagenom1_FD_187290 | JGI IMG/M metagenome (GOLD analysis project Ga0209633, IMG submission 187290) | Oil polluted marine microbial communities from Coal Oil Point, Santa Barbara, California, USA - Sample 1 (SPAdes) (version 2) | ecosystem: Environmental > Aquatic > Marine > Oil seeps ... | reverse complement strand
GAAATCGACCTTTGGGAGGTGTCCATCGTTGCCTTCCCGATGCTGCGCACTGCACGCATCACCCAAATTGATGATGGATATTTATCCCCTGAAACCTCACGAAGGAGTACAATGTGAGACATACTAAAACCACCCCAAATAAAGAAACTAAAATGGCCCCATCGGCGGAGTTACAAACGGCACAATCGGATTTTTCCAAAACCTTTGCCGCTTTTAAAGACGCGAATGATGAGCGCCTAGCACAGATAGAGGCCAAACATTCGGCCGATACTTTACTTACGGATAAGGTCGAGCGCCTTAATACGGCTCTTGATCAACAAGCACGTCAAATCGAGCGTTTGTCTATCCATAATGCGCGTCCGCAGCTCGGCGTATCAGATGGTAATCCTGAAGCTAAGTCAGCTTGGGCATCTTATATTCGCACTGGCGATGGCAGCGCTTTGATGTCACTCGAAGGTAAGTCTTTGACCAGCGTGGACGCAGAAGGCGGCTATACTGCGCCTGTTGAAACTGAAAGCCGTATTGATCAAGCCTTAGCGGAAACATCCCCGTTTCGTGCTATTTCTACAATCCGCCAAGTTGGTTCTGGCTTCTTTAAAAAACCAGTTAGCGCGGGCGGTATTGCGTCTGGCTGGGCAGGCGAGACCGAGGCGCGCCCTGAAACGGAAGCGCCGCAGCTTGACCTGATCGATTTCCCTGTAGGCGAACTTTACGCAATGCCAGCCGCCACGCAAATGTTGCTAGATGATAGAGCCGCAGATGTTGACCAATGGCTCGCTGATGAAGTTCGTGATGTCTTTGCCGCGCAAGAAACGGCGGCCTTTACGGTAGGCGACGGCATCAATAAACCCAAAGGTATTACAAGCTATACATCTGTTGCAGATAACTCTCATACTTGGGGCAATGTGGGCTATGTTGCGACGGGCACGTCAGGCGGCTTTGATAGTTCATCGCCAATCGACGCATTGATCGACCTTATTTACGCACCCAAAACACGCTACCGCGCTAACGCCAATTTTATGATGAACCGCCGTACCCTTGGCGTACTTCGTAAGTTTAAAGATGCGGATGGCAATTATATTTGGCAGCCCGCAGCAGGCGCAGGACAGCCTTCATCTTTGCTTGGTTACCCAGTAACCGAGGTAGAAGATATGCCAGATATTGCGTCTGGGAGCACATCGGTTGCTTTTGGTGATTTTGGCCGTGGCTATCTTATTGTTGACCGCCAAGGTGTACGCGTGTTGCGTGACCCATATTCTGCTAAGCCCTATGTCTTGTTCTATACGACCAAGCGCGTAGGCGGCGGTATTCAGGATTTCAATGCCATCAAACTTTTAAAATTTTCAGCGAGCTAACTCTCCCGCTGTGAACGGCTGCCCCCGTGTGTCCCCTTAGCGGGGGCAGCCACCTAATTTCCATTTTAATATAAAGAGATATTTATGGCCCTTATTGATTTGGCCCTGCCTGCGGTAGAACCCGTTGATCTAGCCTACGTAAAAACTTTTCTGCGCGTTGATGGCGCTCAGGAAGATGCACTGATTGGCACATTGATAAAAACATCGCGTCATCAAGTCGAGAACATGATCGGACGCACACTCATTCGCCGCAATTTTGTTTACCGAGGCCCTGCACCTAGCGGTCATTGCCTAAGTTTGCCAAGGCCACCGCTCTTAAGCGTTGCTCGCGTTTCACTTATTGGAGAAAACGATCAGGCCGTAGACATTCCTACGCAGGATTATACTGTTAATACGCGGCAGGAACCAGGCGAGTTGCGCCTTAAAAATCTGGCCAATTGGTCAGATTATATGAGCGCGTTTTGCACCATAGAAATTGAATTTAGCGCAGGGTATGGCGACAATGCCGATGATGTTCCTTTGCCAATACGTCAAGCAATTTTACTGCTTATCGCGCAAAGTTTTGAGTGTCGAGAGGCGGAAAAATCACCGTCCGTACCTATGATGGTCGACGCGCTTTTGTCCCCTTATAGATGGGTGCGGCTATGATCGGGAATTTGCGCACGCGCATTGGTTTATACGTCCCGCAAACTACGCCAGACGATCTGGGCGGCGTGCAAACAAATTGGGTTTTATACGGTCAGGCATGGGCCCATGTTCGGGCGCATAACGTGCAAGAGCGGGCTGAAAATGGCCGTGCTGCCATCACTAAAACCTACCGCATTACCATTCGCTGGCAGCGTGATTTTCCTGAGCGCGTACGCCTTATGTGGGACGACAAAACCTTGCGAGTGTTATCCGCATCCGACCCCGATATGCGCCGCGAGCGCCTTCACTTAATTTGCGAGGAAGAAGAACAATGAGCGGTTTTAATCAAAACTTAGCGCTGGCCAAAGCCATCCATAGCGGTCTCAGTGATAATTTAGCTGTGAAGAGTGTTTTGGGCGAGACGCCGCGTCTTTATGACAACCCGCCCGAAGATCCAGTGTTTCCATACCTGACATATGGTCCAATGCGTAGCGAAGATATCGGTGGCGATGAAAGCCCTCTAACGGCGCATACGGTCAGTCTTCACATTTGGTCGCGTTATCGTGGCCGCGCAGAAATTATGACGTGCTTGTCTGCAGTTGCGGGGGCTTTGGAAGGCACTAATTTACAGCTTACGGGCGCGCACCTTGTGAGCGCCAACATCGTTTATATCGATAATTTTCAAGCGCCAGATGGGCGTACACTACACGGACTTATCCGTATGAAAATCATCACACAACCCTTAACGGAGACGCCATAATGACAGCGCAAAATGGGCGTAATATGCTCATCAAAATCAAAGAAGGGCAGGGGGCATTTGTCACCGCCGCAGGGCTTCGCAGCAAGTCCATAAAATTCGGCGCAAAAACTGTCGACATCACCCATAGCGAAAGCGACGAAGCCTGGCGCGAACTCTTGCCTGGCGGCGGAGTCAAGTCAGTAGAAATTAGCGGCGAAGGTATTTTTCGTGATAGTGCTTCCGATGCATTAATGCGCGCGGCCTTTTTTGCCCAAAGCGCAGAAGTTTTCCAATTCATCGTTCCGGATTTTGGCATTATTGAGGGGCCATTTTTAATTAGCGCCCTCAACTATGCTGGCACGTACCAAGGCGAAGCTAGCTATGAAATTACTATGATTTCTGCTGGAAAACCAATGTTTTCGGTTCTGTAATATGAATAATTTTCAAACAGGAGATGAGCGTCTTAGTATTGGCGATCACTCCTACACTTTACGGCTAACGCTGGGCGCTCTTTGTGAAATTAGTGAGCGGCTAGGCGCGGTAGGCCCCACAGAATTGGCGGAAGAATTGAGGCAGTTCCCCGCTGATAAAAGAAGCGCGTACAAAGCGCGCACCATGTTGGAATGTCTTTTGCGCCCCCATAAGTCATGCGCATTAGACATTCCTTCTTTGGCAGCTAGCGCGGACCCTAAAATCTTTATGCCAGTGCTTGCCCGCTTGTTTGAAAGGAATTTCACATGAGAAAGCCCAGAAATTTTGAATGGCCATTTGACCTTTGGCTCCGTTATGCCTGTTTGCGATTTGGCCTAAGCCCTGCGCAGTTTTGGGCCATGAGCGTTCGGGATTGGCTTGCTTTGTGCGCGCCGCAAACCGCAGGTGGCTTGCCACGCAGCGGCCTTGAAACCCTAATGACAACTTATCCTGATGAGGCACGAAATGAATGATACTGAAAAAGCTGCAAAGGCGCTGACTGAATTTGCTGATGGCCCTGCGCGCGCTTCTGCTGATGAGGCGGCCAAAGCATTTGAACTAGCGGGCGCGCGCATTGCAAATGCTCTAGAACGCGCCGCGCTGTCTGGCGAATTTAGTTTTCGTGATATGGTCGCCGCGATTACCCGTGATCTGGCGCGCCTTGCCATCGAAAACTTTGTGCTTAATCCGCTCGAAACGGCACTGGGCGGCGCGGCAGGAAATGGCACACAAGCTACAACCAACCCCGTCAATGTGGTTATGAACATTAGCGGCGTCAGTGACGCTTCTGGCTTTCAAAAATCACAAGGGCAAATCTCTGCGTCTTTGGCACGCGCTGTTTCCCACGGACAAAATTTCACCTAAAATTTAAGGACAAATTATGTCATCATTTCACGATGTACGCTTCCCGCTGCCTCTGGCTTTTGGGGCTAGCGGCGGGCCCATGCGCCAAACCGATATCATCACGCTTGCAAGCGGTCATGAACAAAGAAATACGTCACAAGCATTTTCTCGCCGCCGTTACGACGCGGGCATTGGCGTCAAAAGCCTAGAGGACATGCAAATATTGCTCAGGTTTTTCGAAGCCCGATTTGGCCAGCTTTATAGCTTTAGGTTCCGCGACCCCATCGATCATAACTCTGCGGTTAGCGGTGAAAATATTTCTTCAGAAGATCAATTGCTAGGCAAAGCCGATGGCGTCATCACCGAATTTGAGCTGACGAAAAATTACGGAGAATATGATGGCGAATGCGAACGTGTGATAACTAAGCCCGTTAGCGCAAGTGTTATCGTCGCGGTTGGCGGTATCCCTTCGGTAGATTTTTTTGTTAATCCACTAACGGGGCTAGTGACGTTTCAAACGCCGCCGCAAGCGGGAAAGTTAGTCACTGCTGGGTTTGAATTTGATGTGCAAGTGCGCTTTGACACAGACCACCTATCGGCGGCGCTAGAGAGCTTTGGCGCAGGCGGCGCGGTGCATGTTCCTTTGCTAGAGGTGCTTGCTCATGCGTAATTTTTCGCCAAGCTTTAACGCTCATCTTGGTCAAGACACGACCACATTATGTTGGGCATGGAAACTAACCCGCCGCGATGGTGTTGTGCTGGGGTTCACCGATCATGATTGCGGCCTAATCATGCATGGAACAGCCTATCAGGCGGCGTCTGGTTTTAGCCCGCGCGATGTTGAAAGCCGCCTTGGGTTTGCGCTGGACAATAGTGCAGTGCAGGGCCTGCTCAGCTCAGATGTTATCACGAATGAAGATTTGCGGGCAGGGCTTTATGACGGCGCGCAGGTGAGCTTGTACCGCGTGAATTGGCAAGATACGGCGGTTAATGCTATGGTTTGGGGGGGCTATATTGGCGACATCACCATTAATGATGGGCATTTTGAGGCCGAACTTGTTGGGCCGGCAAATAGGCTTGAGCGCTCCATTGGCCGCGTATTTTCGCGGACATGCGACGCTAGTTTTGGTGATGAACGTTGCGGGTTGAGCGCAAATAATTTTCCTGAAAACACTGTGTGTCCGCGCACGTTTGAAGCTTGCCAAAATCAGTTTGACAATGTGGCGAACTTTCGAGGTTTTCCTTATTTAATTGGTGAAGACGCTACCTATGCTGCGCCGCGTGAGGGTGACGTGAAAGATGGACGTTCGCGGTATTCATCATGAACAAAACCGTCCCCCGCGCGTCTATAATAGACGAGGCGCTTAGCTGGATCGGGACGCCGTATTTGCATCAGGCAAGCACGAAGGGTGCTGGGTGCGATTGTCTTGGTCTTATACGAGGAATTTGGCGGGCGCTCTATGGCGCGGAGCCGGCGGTATTGCCGCCCTACACACCCGATTGGGCCGAGCATGGCGGGCCTGAAACGCTACAATATGCCGCCGATAAATATTTAAACCCCATAGAAATAAGCGCCGTGCGCCCCGCAGATGTTTTGCTGTTTCGTATGCAAGCAGGCGTCCCCGCCAAACATATGGCGATACTTATCGAAGATAATTTAATTCTACACGCTTATTGGGGCCGCGCCGTGACGAGATCATTTCTAGCTCCGTTTTGGAAAACCCGGCGCGCCTTTGCTTATTCCTATCCCAACATGAAAGACGAATAATTATGTCTAATGTCATACTCACAAGTGCCAAAGCCTTTGGGCAACAAGCCTTAAAAATTGGTGGCCGCGCCGCGATTAATTATGCGGGCCAAGCTATCACCCGCGCCTTTGATAACCGCGTATTTGAAGGGCCCCGGCTTGAAAGTTTACATATTCAGTCTTCACGGGATGGTGCGCCTATGGCGCGGATATTTGGCCGCGCGCGTATTGCAGGCCAAGTGATCTGGGCAGCGCGGGTGCATGAACATGTCACAGAGGAAAGGCGCGGCAGCAAAGGAGGCGGGCCTCGCAATAAAAACTATTCCTACACACTAAGTTTTGCTGTTGGGCTATGCGAAGGTGAAATTTTGGACATTGGTCAAGTGTGGGCTAATGGCGAGCCGCTACAAACTAAGGACATTAACATGCGTCTTTATCGAGGGGCGCAGGATCAAATTGCTGATCCATTGATTGCTGAAATAGAAGGCGGAGCTACGCCCGCATTCCGCGGTACTGCCTATGTGGTATTTGAAGATATGCCGCTGGACGAATTTGGCGCGCGCCTGCCGCAGCTAAATTTTGAAATTATCCGCGCGCCTGCCCGAACAAATGACAAGCCAAGGCTCGAAGACCTAGTGCAGGGCGTTGACCTCATTCCCGGGTCGGGTGAATTTGCCTATGGGAACACGGTGATTGAAGAGCGTCTTGGCCCTGCGACTGACCGCCCGATTAATATGAATAATCTCAGTGGTAAAGCAGATATAGACCAAGCGCTTGACCAGCTAAGCGCTCAGCTCCCCAATTGTAAATCCGTGACATTGGTGGTGAGCTGGTTTGGTGATGATTTGCGCGCGGCAGACTGTCAAATCCGTGCTGGCGTAGAAAATAGGGACAGGATTACCAAACCAGATGTGTGGAGCGTTGGCGGCGAGATACGGCAAAATGCTTACCTGATTTCTCAGCTGGATGGTCACCCTGTTTATGGCGGTACGCCATCAGATATGTCGGTGGTCGAGGCGCTGCAAAATTTAAAGGCGCGGGGATTTTCCGTGACGCTGTATCCGTTTATATTAATGGATATTGAGGCGGGCAATCAATTGCCTAACCCTTATGGCGGCACTGGGCAGCCCGCACTGCCTTGGCGTGGCCGTATCACTTGTAACCCCGCGCCAGATATAACAGGTAGCGCAGATAAAACGGCGCAAGCGGCTAGCCAGGTCGGTGCGTTTTTTGGCACATGTGCGCCAAATCATTTTTCCGTGTCTGGTCAACAGGTGAACTATGCAGGGCCAAATGAGAACTCATATCGGCGTATGGTGCTTCACTACGCGCACCTTGTTCATGCGGCGGGCGGGATTGATGCTTTTATCATTGGCTCTGAACTGCGAGGGCTTACAACTGTAAGAGCGAACGGCGGCACATATCCAACTGTCACAGCATTACGGGCTTTAGCAAGCGATGTGCGCTCTATTCTAGGAGCAGGTACAAAGCTTACCTATGCGGCGGATTGGTCCGAGTATTTTGGTCATCAACCAAATGACGGAAGTGGCGATATAAGCTTTCACCTTGACCCATTATGGGCTGACCCAAATGTAGATGCGATTGGCATTGATGCCTATTTCCCGCTTTCTGATTGGCGTGATGAGCCTAACCATCTAGACGCGCAAAACTATGATAGCCCGTATGATGCGGCATATTTGTCTGCCAATATAGAAGGCGGTGAGGGCTATGACTGGTATTATGCGAGCGCTGGTGACCGCGATGCGCAGCTACGTACGCCCATCACTGACGGTGCCGCTAATAAACCGTGGGTTTACCGTTTTAAAGATGTAAAGGCGTGGTGGGCAAACCCGCATTATGACCGCGTTGCAGGCCAAGAGGCCGGGCAACCAACGGCGTGGGCGCCCCAATCAAAACCCATCTGGTTTACTGAAATCGGCTGTCCCGCTATCGACAAAGGGGCAAACCAACCCAATGTATTTTTCGATCCCAAAAGCTCGGAAAGCCATGTTCCCTACTATTCTACGGGTGTGCGCGACGACTTAATACAGCGTCGTTATGTGGAAAGTTTTTTGTCATATTGGGACGAAGCGGCGGGGCACAACCCTGTGTCGCACGTATATGCGGGGCCAATGGTCGACACATCACGCGCTCACATATGGTGCTGGGACGCGCGGCCTTTTCCCGATTTTCCTGCACGCACAAATATTTGGATCGATGGCGATAATTGGCGTACGGGGCATTGGCTAAATGGGCGTACGGGCCTTGTTGAACTTGCCGATATTGTCAGCGAGCTTAGCCTTGCAAGCGGCGCGTCCGCGCCTGATGTGAGCGCCTTGCTTAGCATGGTGAGCGGTTATGTGATCGAGCGGCCTATGAGCGCCCGTAGCGCGCTTACGCCCCTTAGTTTTGCTTATGATTTTGAACTTGTGGAGCGCGGCGGCGGGCTTAGTTTTATTTCTAGTGGTACGCAGGCCGTGCATAGCATAACGCCTGAGAACCTTGTGTTCAAAGCTGGCGGCGAGACCCTATCAATTAAACGTAGCGACACTGAAACGCGGCTAAAAGATGTACGCCTCACCTTTATTGACGCAGGGCACGATCATCAAACCGCGAGCGTATTTGCGCGTGATCACTTGGCAGAAACGGTACGAATATTAGACGTGCAAATCCCATTGGTCCTCGATTCCGCGCAAGCAAAAGTTATGGCAAATTCATTACTAGAGCGGACAATCGCGCGCATAGAAAACGTAGAGTTCACAGTGCCACAAAGCATGTTAGGGCTAGAGGTCGGGGATATTGTTGCAATGTCAGGCTATGAAGGTGCGTGGCAGGTCACGAGTTTTGCAGGCATGGGCAGTAGAGCATTGCAGGCCGTGAGAACGGCACAAAACCCGCTATTCATTGCAAACGGTGCTTCACCTGGCACCGGGTTAGAACCCACTTGGGTAAGCGCCCCGCAAGGTATTGTCCTAGACATTCCTGATTTTTCTGGACGCGGGGAGCGCGCAGGGCCGTTGGTCGGCGCGGTGCTTTCCCCGTGGCACGAAACGGCTATAGAAGGGCAGGACAGCGAAACTACTTTAAGCGCCCCCGCCGCTATTGGCGCGCTACTTAGCGATATGCCGCCCGCCCCAGCTGGTCGGTTTTACCGCGGCGAGGCTATAGATATTTATCTGCCAGGCGCGCTCTTGGCTTCGCTTAGTGAAGAAGAAGTTTTAGCGGGCGGTAATATGCTTGCCTTAGAAACGGCGGCAGGTTGGGAAATTTTACAATGCCAAAATGCGCAGCTTGTTGGTGAAGACATCTATAGATTAGATGGGTTTTTGCGCGGCCAATATGGTACTGATTTCATGACGCGCACCACGATTTCATCTGGCGCGCGTGTGGCTAAACTGCCCTTTGGGTGGCTAGACTTACCCCTTGATCCAGCGCTGCGGGGCAGTAATACCGCTCTTAACCTTTACGCAAATGGCCGCGCCGCGCCCGAAACTCTATCCTTCACCTATGCCGCTAACCATTTACGCCCGCTTTCACCAGTGCATGTGAAAACAAAGGTGGTCGGCAGTTACCTACACATATCATGGATACGCCGCACTCGCATTGGCGGTGATGATTGGGCATCATTTGAGGTGCCGCTTGGCGAGGAAATGGAACGTTATGAAATAGATTTTATGGATGGCGCGGATGTGTTGTTTACAAAAGAGGCCAGCCAGCCAAGCCTACAAGTTCCAATAGCAGAGCTAGAAACTCACAACGGCGCTCCCCTTGGCGAAATTACACTGACAGTTCACCAACTATCGCAGGCTTATGGACGCGGGGGTGGGGGTATTTCCACATTTGTGATTTAAGGTTAAATACTTGCGATTTTGGCCTTTCCCCTTACATAGAAGGGGAAGGAGATATTTGTGGCTAAGGACCCTTATAAATTACTTGGCGTGAAAAAAAACGCGACCGAGAAAGAGATTAAAAAAGCGTACCGCGCTTTGGCGAAAAAACTGCACCCTGATGTTAATCCAGGCGATAAAGTTGCTGCTGAAAAATTCAAGGAAATTTCGGCGGCCAATACGCTGCTAACGGACAAAAAACTACGCGCGCAATATGATGCGGGCGGCATAGATGCGTCTGGACAACAGCAAAACCCATTCTCAGGCCGCGGCGGACAAAGAGGCGGCATGGGCGGCGGGGACATGAACGATTTATTCTCATCCCTATTTGGCATGCAAATGGGCGGCGCGCGCGGGGGCGGGGGCAATCCATTTGGGCAAAACGCGCATATGCGCCGGCCGCCGCAAAAGGGCGCGGATGTTCTCTATAATCTTTCGATTAGCTTACCTGACGCCGTAAAAGGCTCCAGCCAGCAGGTACGTATGGCCAATGGTAAATCTTTGAAATTAGCCATTCCCGAAGGAACTAAGGACGAGGCTGTACTACGTCTGCGCGGTAAAGGACAGCCAGGCGCAAATGGCGGCCCAAATGGTGATGCCAAAGTAACTATCAAAGTTAAAAAACACAAATATCTCACTCGTGATGGTAATAATTTGCGGCTTGAACTGCCTATTACCCTTAAAGAAGCGGTATTGGGCGGGAAAGTGCGCGTCCCAACGCCCCATGGCAGTGTCAGTCTCAACATTAAAGCAGGGTCTAGCTCTGGTAAAACCCTTCGCCTTAAGGGTAAGGGGGTTAAGGGGGGCGATATGCTGGTAAAATTGATGATACAGATGCCTGAAAAGCTGGGTGAAGATTTGAAAAAATGCATGGAAAAATGGGATGACGAGGGTGATCCGCGCGAAAATATTAACATTTAGGGCATAAAACTGAATGCTCTATTCAGATTGTATTCAGGGCCGCGCGCCTATAGAGCGAACATGATGACACGAACACGGCATATTTTTCTGACGTTAGCTATGGCCTCATTGGCTGTGCCTACTGGCAGCGCTATGGCAAAAACGCCGCCTCCAGCCTATCTTGATGGGTATGAAGCGCGCTATGAGCAAGCGCAGCGCTCTGAATATACGCGTTATGCGCAAAACCGCCGTATCTCTGCCTCTCAGGCGAAAGCGGCCGCAATACGTGCTTACCCTGGGGCTCTATACAAAAATTTGCAGCTTATTGACGATAATACCTATCGGGTGCGGTTACAGCTAAAGAAAAATGGTCGCATTATCGATGTTTATGTTGACGCGCGCACTGGCAAAGTGAAAAATTAACTCTGTAGTCACAGAGGTATCCACATGAGAATTCTAATTGTTGAAGACGACCCGGATCTATCGCGGCAGCTCGCGACGGCCCTGAAGGACGCAGGCTACGCCGTTGACGTTGCTAATGATGGAGAAGAAGGGCATTTCCTTGGCGATACCGAGCCCTATGACGCAGTCATTCTGGATCTTGGCCTGCCTGTCATCGACGGGATAAGTATTTTACAAAAATGGCGCGCCGACGGAAAATCATTTCCTGTCATTATCCTGACGGCTCGCGATCAGTGGAGCGAGAAGGTTTCTGGTTTTGACGCAGGCGCTGATGATTATCTCACCAAGCCGTTTCACACCGAAGAATTGCTCGCAAGGTTACGGGCGCTCGTGCGCCGCGCGGCAGGGCATACCACTGATACCATCGATATTGGCGACCTTATGGTTGATAACCGCTCGGCCCGCGCATTTGTAGACGGCATGCCGATAAAGCTAACATCCCACGAATTTAGGCTTTTGTCTTATATGGCGATGCATGTGGGCAAAGTTATTTCTCGCACAGAGCTAGTTGAGCATATCTATGATCAAGACTTTGACCGTGATTCTAATACAATCGAAGTGTTTGTAGGCCGCTTGCGCCGTAAACTTGGGGTGGAACGCATCGAAACTGTGCGCGGTCTTGGCTATCGCCTTGTTGATCCTGCGAAAGATAACACTTCCAAAAATGCAAAGAAGTAACGTTGAGTTCCCCCGTAAGTGCTGACCAGCCTTCTGCGGGGCGCTCGCTTGTCTGGCGCTTGGTGCGGGTGGCCGCTATGTGGGCTGTACCTGCCTTCGCACTGACGGCATTTGCACTTATTTGGTTCTACCGCTCGTCCACATACCGGATGTTTGATGATCCGCTCGTTAGCACAATCCAGTCTTTGATTTCTTATGTTGAAGTTGATCCTGAAGATGGGCGTATTGTTCTTAGCGACGAACCTATCGATCCAAATTATCAGCGTGCCTTATCAGGGCGCTATTGGGTTGTTGGCGAACTTGACGGAGAGGGGCGCCTTATACCTGTCATGGGCTCCCCATCCTTATACGGTGCTACCTTGATACTGCCGCAAGAAGACGCCGCTAAAATAACACGGGAGCTTGGCGAAGTTGTGACCACACTTTCTATCGGGCCCGACCGTGAACCATTACGGCTCGCCGCGCAGGCCGTGATTTTTTCTGATTTAAGCGATCAACCGTTTGTCATAGCAGCGGCTGCAGATCGCAGGCCCGCTGTAAAAGCTGTTCGGCAGTTTTCCTTAATTGCGTTGGGACTCATGAGTCTGCTGGCCCTAGGGCTAGTAAGCGCGATTTATATGCAGGTGCGGCTAGGTTTGCGGCCATTATTTGACCTACGTCGCCGCGTTGCTGATGTGCGTGAGGGCAATGCGCGTAAGGTCGCTGGTAATTATCCAAAAGAGATTATGCCGCTTGCAGACGAGCTAAACACGCTGATCGGGCACAATAAAGACGTGGTTGAATATGCCCGCACTCATGTTGGTAATTTGGCCCATGCCCTGAAAACGCCCCTAGCGGTTTTGGTCAACGAGACAGATGATAAGGGCACGCCTTTGGCCGAAATAGTGGCTCGTCAATCTGAAATAATGTCAAAGCAAGTCGATCACCATTTGCGCCGCGCGCGCGCCGCAACGCGCGGGCAAAGTATTGGCACGCGGACACCCATTTATGACACCGTCAGTAGCCTCGCGCGAACGCTCCAAAAAATATATCGGGATAAAGACTTAGATATACAAATAAACATTGATGATAGTTTGGTGTTTCGGGGCGAGAAACGCGACCTTGAGGAAATGGCGGGCAACCTGCTGGACAATGCTTGCAAGTGGACGAGTTCTCACATCGATGTGAATGCGCATGTCCTTAGTGATGGCCCGAGCGCTATCGTTTTGACTATAGATGATGATGGGCCAGGACTGGCCGAAGAGCAATATAGTATCGTTTTGCAGCGTGGCGCGCGGCTTG
>Ga0209633_10004215_pt1 | contig 12993 bp, 8 predicted proteins | sample Cruoilmetagenom1_FD_187290 | JGI IMG/M metagenome (GOLD analysis project Ga0209633, IMG submission 187290) | Oil polluted marine microbial communities from Coal Oil Point, Santa Barbara, California, USA - Sample 1 (SPAdes) (version 2) | ecosystem: Environmental > Aquatic > Marine > Oil seeps ... | reverse complement strand
TTGGCGGCAGATAAAAACACACGCCGATCGCTAAATTCTTCCGCCCGATGGGTAAGGCTAAAGCTTTCCCGATGATTAAACACATCCTGTAGCATGTGTTTGGCGCTGGTTCCTTGAAGCGGCCCATTCCCGGATAAGTACTGCCCGTCAATATACGCAATAAATTTCTCTAGAGTTTCAGTCCCGCTTTCAGTTTCAACAATATGTGCAAAAATACCGTAATCAACAGGAGACATCGCCGCGACACATTTCGTTTCTTTGTCCAATGCGCCGGCTGCCAATGAAGTGAAACCGCCCATAGAATGGCCTAAAAATATGACTTTTGTAGGATCAGTCCGGTATTTGGTTATGCTTTCATCACGCCGCAAAAAAGCACTGGCCGCTAAGACATCTTCGATAGTATGGGTAAAAGAAAAATCTCCTTCACTACCCCATGCACCCCGATAGTGAAAAAATAAAACATTATACCCCGCGCGGCGTATGGCTTGGGCAATATCCAAATTTTTCTCATAACCTGGCAGGCCGTGAAGCAAGATAACTGTTGGATGCGGCCCCGCACCATCGGCCAAATAAATTTGACCATTGAGTGCGCTACCATGACTGACAAAATCCAAACCTATTGAAACGGGGGGATAGTTCGCATCAACCGAAACGGGGTCAGAAGTAATCGCAGCCAAATGGTCGTTTCTTTGCGTGTTCTGTTGCGAGCACGCACCGAGCAAACCTATATTGAGGGCAAACAAAGCGCACATTATGGAACGAAAAACACCCTTGTATATTTGATTTTCAGGTGAGGACATGCCGTATTTTTCTTTTAACATTGCGGCTAGCTTTCGCGGTAAATGAGATATGTATATATGCATTTCACTTTACTCTATTTCTAAACCAGTATCGTACAATGTCTTTTCAAGCGGCTCTAAATGTTCTCGAAAAAACTTCCATTTTCCAATCGATGAGCTGTATATGGGTTGTCTGACTTGCGCAGCGCTTGCCGTGGAAACACCACCAGATTGAGTGTGGAAGTTTAGACAATTTTCGTTCCAATCAAGCCTGCAGTGCTTTAACAGTGTTTTTATGCTGGCCTCGGTGTCTGAGACCAAGTCTTCATATTTCATGACAAAAACCCTATCACCGCATACTTTTTTCCAATGCTGCATAAGGCTGTGCCACGCTATATAATACCTCCCAAGGTCTTCTTGCGAGTATGTGAATGGATATGCTTCCCCAAAGAGGGTTTTATACATAGCATAACAACTATCCATGGGGTCGCGCATAAGCAAAACAATACGAGCATTGGGCAATGCCTGCGCGATCAAACCAATATACAGATAATTGGTCGGTAGCTTATCAACAAAAAATGCTGTTTTCCCTCCGCGGCATCCAACATCTGCCAAATAGGCTGACCCAAGTTCTGACCAATTTACATCAAGAGATTTTTCTACTGTTTGCAATTTATCTAGGGTTTGGCCATTTGTATTGCTTTGAATACTCTTCACCAGTGTTGTAGGAAAACTCTGTAACTCTCCTGCGCTTTTCACGTCTGGATGCGCTGCAAGAATGCGTTCAACGAGCGTGGTTCCAGACCTAGGCAAACCTAAAACAAAAATTGGTGTCGAGCTTTTTTTTCCTCCCCCATGTTTCGGGGCCGGCAATGCTTTATTGTAGACTTGCATTATTTTTTTCATTGTAACGATGTCGCCCTCAACATCATAATTAGAGTTTGTTCGCCTCAAATGAGCACCCCGAGAGCAATATTCGAAGGACTCATCATATTGCTCCATATCCTCACACTCTTTTGCTAAAGCATATGAAATTTGCATTTCAGCGCGCCACGGCAATGTGGTTTCTGTAAGAAGTGCCTTCATTGCACTCACTGCATTATTGGTTTTGCTTGCCTTACGCACTTGGCTGCGATTCCAATAAGCGCTGTAAGATTTGGGCGCTAGTTTTATGACTTTTGAATATAAATCTTCAGCTTCTTTTAGTTTGCCAACATTCCGCAATGCCTGCGCTCGGCTTTCTAAAGCGTCAATGTCATTTGGTGCGACCCGTAGAAGCTTCTCGGTCGTTATTAGGAGATCCTCGAACTCATCCGTTGCCGCAAAAACATGCGCAATCGTCAGCAAAACGGTTTTAGAAGTAGGTGATAACGCCATTGTTTTACGGGCAAGGGCAATAGCCTCCAAAGGTCTTGCAACTGACAACAAGCAGAGACATTTATGTGCGAGGTAATCGAGTGCATTTGGGTCAATCTCAAGTGACTTGTCAATAGCCGCCAGTGCAACGGCGCTAAGCCGTCCAGATCTTGCGGCAATACTCAGCGTGTACCATGATAAAGAGCTGTCAGGGTATTGAGTACATAGCCGCCTCGACAGTGAGATAGCATCATCAAATTTACGTTGGCGAATTAATGTCCAACACTGATCATGTAATTCTTTACCAGACAAAATTTTGTCTCCGTCATTTTACTATTTGCCAGAAGCTGCTCGGCCAATAAATTTGCCAGGACGCGCACCTGTAGAGTGGTTGTTTTCCCAGACACGCGTGCCATTCACCCAAACACCAACCACGCCTTCAGATAAGCTATCAGGTTTTTGTATGGTGGCTGTATCTTTGATTAGATCAGGGTCAAATAAAACTAAATCCGCAGCATATCCTTCTTTAATTAAACCCACTCCTGAAATACCAACATGTTCAGCACTCAGTGATGTCATTTTTCTGACCATCTCTTCAAGCGTAAGTATTTTTTTCTCGCGAACATACATCCGAATGGCACGGGGAAAAGCGCCTCGACCCCGTGGATGCCCTGTTTTTGCACCATCAGAACAAATGTTTGCGTGCTCCCACGCAATCAGATTTGATACATCTTCTTCGCTCATACTTACGCCAATAACACTTTCTCGCTTTTTCCCATCATCAGAGAGCCCCCCACCAGTAACACCAATATAGGCTTCGCGAATAAGTTCCAAGTAAGTCTCTGCATCGCTTTTACCTCTTTTCGCGGCAATTTGCGCGACGGTCATTCCCACAAGGTCGGGGTTGGGTGCGTAATATGATAGAGTTAATCCATCCGCAGGAGCAAGATGTTCCAGAGCAAATTTTGCAGCCTTTATGTCATGGAAGTCCCGGTTTGGTAATAGGACTGTTAACGTAGATTCCCAATACGTATATGGGTATATGTCTGCACTAATTTGCACCCCATCTGCACGGGCTTTTTCCATCCGCTGTATGACTTTATTAGATTGTCCCCAAATATCGATTGCCGCCAACTTCATATGTGAAACTTGAACGGGAATACCGGCCTCTTTACCAATTAGTATTAGCTCTTCTAGGGCTTCATGGAAGGCTCTGTCTTCACTTCGCATGTGGCTGATATATCGACCACCATACTCTTTAAGTGATTTGGCTAAAGATACGACTTCGTCAGTATTTGAGAATATTCCAGGGTCATATTCTAAACCAGTAGAAAGGCCTAAAGAACCAGCTTCCATATCTGCGGTTAACAATTTCTGCATTGCAACTATTTCGGCATCATTGGCATTGCGTTTATAATTTTTTCCCATAATTGCACCTCTGATACTTCCGTGCCCGGTGTAGGATGCGATATTTATAGCCACAGGTGTTTCAGAAAGGTGTTTTTTTAGCTCGGAAATAGGTAGAGCGGATACGCCGTCATTACCCCCGACAATTGTTGTTATCCCCTGCGACACGGCCTCTATTGCTAATGGCTCTTCAGGTATTGTACGATCATGATGGCTATGCGTGTCAATAAACCCTGGAGCTAGTACCAGCCCTTTTGCATCAATAACCTTCTCCCCGCTCTGGGGTTCAAAACTTCCTATTGAGATAATTTTACTGTCGCTGATGCGTACATCGCCTGGATAAGCCTTAGCGCCGCTCCCATCAATTATTGAAGCGTTGCGGATAAGAGTAACATCATTTACTGTGACTTCTTCAGCCGTTTCATTTGTGGGACTACAAGCGGCGAAAGCGACCGCAACCCATATTAGTAACAACATTTTACTTAAACGAGCCAGCTTTGACACCCAACTTGTTCGGGTAGAATAAAACTGCTTCATAAATACACCAAATATTTGCGAAGAGTTTATTTGTAAAAATTTTGTCATCCTATTTTTCCTTATCATTTCCATACAATAACATGTTGATTGTATGTTTCAGGCTAAATTCATTTCTCGGCGCTTAATTCTTATCTGAAAGACCGCATAGGCAATACTCATAAACGGGCTTATTATACAGAAGAAAGCAAATGGAGCATATGAGAACGTAGATATACCAAGCACCCCCGAAACGTAGGCGCCGCAAGTATTCCACGGAACAAGAACAGAGGTCACTGTTCCGCCGTCTTCGATACTCCGGCTAAGATTCTCAGGTGCCAAGCCTGCCTTTTCAAAAGCTGGCGCAAACATTCTCCCGGGCACGACAACCGATAAATATTGATCTGACGCCGTTACATTCGTAAACATACTAGAACCCACAGTTGCTACCACAAGCGCACCCGCTGACTTAGCTCGGGACATAATTGCACTGGTTATTCTGGCTAAGAAACCGCCCGCATCCATGGCTCCACCGAAAGTCATAGCCGAAATTATGAGCCAAACCGTCCCCATCATGCCGCTCATACCCTTTGTTACGAGCAACTCATCAACAACAGAATTACCCGTCTCAACTTGCACACTATCAAAGAGTATTCTCATTACACCGCCAAACGCTTGCGCTATTGGACCACCGACATCCCCACCAATAGACATCACTAAATCACGTTGAAATATAAGCGCGCAAACCAAGCCCAAAACTGTTCCAGCAAGCAAGGCCGGTAGTGCTGGCACACGTTTAATAATGAGGACGATAACAGCGACTGGCACGAGCATAAACCAAGCTGAAATAGTAAATGTAGATTCTAGCGCGCTTACCAATTCATTCGCATTCGCCGGTTGACCACTATTAGACGAGAATACCGTCAATAGACCAAATAGGCACAGCGAAATTAGAATCGAAGGCACGGTCGTATAAAGCATGTATTTTACATGCGTAAACAAATCTGTTCCCGCAACCGCAGCCGCTAGGTTTGTTGTATCGGATAAAGGTGATAATTTATCCCCAAAATACGACCCTGATATTATTGCGCCCGCTATGATCGCAGGGTTTAGCCCTAGGCTCGCACCAATACCCATCAAAGCGACGCCAATCGTTGCAATCGTTGACCAACTACTACCAGTAACAAGAGAAACGAGAGAAGAGAGAAAGACGGCGACAATTAGAAAAACCGCTGGATGAATAAATGCTATGCCGTAATAGATCATTGTAGGGACTATGCCTGATATGATCCATGCCCCCGATAACGAACCAACCAACATCAGAATCAATATCGCTGGGATAGCCACTTTGATGCTATGAACGATTTTATCTAATATTTTTTCCCACGCCAAACCGCGCATCGCGGCTAGGCACCCCGCAAATGCGGCTGCAGACATCAGAGAAATTTGATTTGCACCTGCTAAGGCATTATCCCCAAACACTAAAACAGAAGAGGCAAGCAAGCTAATCAGAACAATCATAGGAAGTATAGCAACAATCAGCGGTATGTTTTTATGACCCGTTTCATCTTCCATGGACTATTCCGCCTTATTCTTTTCATAAAATATATCTATTTGCGAAAAACGGCTTATTTCGTAGCCAACTCCCTAAGCTTTCACGCAATTAATTAAAAAATGGGGGACACAGCAGTTGAGCTTATCCCCCAAAAAAATTCTTACTGCGAAAAATTATAACTTGCGCCGATGCCAATTGTTCTCGGGCGAATGACAGACAAAACTTCGCCTAATGGCCCATCACGTCCGGCAGGGTTTCCGCCCAATGTACCTCTTTCATTGGTGAAATTATTTACAAACCCTCTAAGGGTCCATGAGCCAGCATCATAAGAAACAGATGCGTTTCCGATAACGAAACTGTCATAAATTGTAAAATTGCCTGCATTGCCACCAACCGTGGCTTTTGTTGCGGACGGCGTGTCCCCACGGTAGCTCATACCAACATCCCAAACCAATTCATGATCGTTTTGAAGTTGCTGAAAATAGGTTAGGTTAAGCGACGCCATGTGTTTAGGCACTGGCAAACTTGAACCAACTTCGGCAAGCCGTGCAGCATCAGGAATAGACTCTGTAACTTCTGTATCTGAATAAGAATACCCAAAATTAAACATCAGATTCTCAGTCATATAACCGCTAAGCTCAGCCTCAACACCTTTTGATGTTGATTTAGGGATATTGGCAACACCAATTAATGCCAATGCCGTCAGGTTCGTATTAACCTGCGCATTCTCCCAATCTATATAAAACCCAGTAAGATTGTATTTGAAACCATTATTCAAACTTCCTTTGACACCCACTTCATAGTTAGTCACGGTATCAGGTTCATAAATAAGTTTTTCGCCTCGATCAGGTCTTAACATAGATTCGGGAACAGCATTGGCGCCCCCCCGTCTAAATCCTTCTGCATATGTGGCAAATAGCATCGCATTATCGTTAATGTCATATGATGTATTGGCTTTGAAAAGGGTGTCGCTATTGCTGGTCGATACATCCCCATTGCCCAAAAAACCACCTGCGACAATGCCGCCATTTTGAATGGCATCAAAGTCTTGATCAAAATATCTGGCTCCGCCTGTGACTTGCCAACGGTCAGTGATGCGATATGTCAGCTCGCCAAATAAGGCAAATTCAGTGAATTTTGTATTATTATCAAAGAAAAATACCAGGTCTTCTGTTGTAGCTGGCGTAAAGAAACCAGGCCCTGAAGCTAGAGTTCCATCTTGGCCAACTAGGGTTGCTCCGGCTGCGTTCACGGCAGCTACATAATCCCCACGTCCAAAATTACTATCTTCTTGGCGAAAATTACTTTTTTGATCTGTGTAAACACCACCAATGAGCCAATCGAATTTTCCGTCAGAATTTGATGAAAACCGCGCTTCCAAAGTGTCCACTTCGTCTTCCCATACACGGCCACTACTGACGAGGAACCGTGGATTATTGCCATAGTATTCTGTCCATAGATCAAGACCAGAGCCAAAAAATCCCGGAAAATTCAAGCCATCAGCTAATGAGCCAGAATAACCAGCGGATACGTCCTGAATCAATTCGCCAGAAACTTCCGTGTGTGATCCCGCAACTGTCATAGTAGCAAAGCCGAGATCAGCTTCGACCTCTGCAGACAATAGATCAACATCGCGCTCAAAAGGCTGCTCAGTGACATTTGCTAATTGGAACTCACCCAAAGCAGGCGTATCGGCTTGGCTGCCAGCAATTTTATCACGTTGAAAATGGTAGGCAATTGTAGCCGTAATACCATCTGTTGCTTCCCATAATAGCGCGGCGCGTCCACTGACAACATCTTCGTCATTCGTGTCTTCGCGCCCTTGAACAAGCCCGGCACTTGTTACCGGATTAGTGGGATCAGCCAATATCGGCCCGCCGCTACTATCTACCGCAAACAAAATTGGTGAATCGATAAAACCTGCATTATCTAGGCGCGATAAATTACCTCGAAAAGCAAGATTGTCGCTTAAAGGTAAATTTACAACAACCCCAAGCTCATTGTTTATGTCACCCGCATGATCGGTAATACTAGCTTGTGTGCTGAGAATTATCTGTGTCTCATCTAAATTTGGTTCGTTTTGCACAATGTTGACAATTCCGCCCATCGCGCCAGAACCATATAACGTACCCTGCGGCCCTCGTAATATTTCAACGCGCTTAACATCTTTGACTCGCAGACCAGTAAACATCGGTGTGTTCCCAAGATAGGTAGCCACAGTCGGAGCTGTAAGCCCCGGACGATCAGAGGTATTACCCGCGCTATCAATACCAAGGCCGCGCATTGAAATACTGTTTGAAAACGCACCCGCCGATTTTGGACCTTTGTCCAAAAATGCTACGCCTGGAACACGCCGCGCGATATCCGCCATATCAGTAACACCGGTTCGTGCCAATACTTCACCATCAACAGCAGAAATATTATAAGGAATATCCTGGACGGAACGCGCACGCTTTGTACTCGTAACAATGATTTCATCTTGGACTCGCGGTTCGCCGCTTTGACTGTCTTGTGCAATGGCGACATTCGGTATTGCCGCAACTAAAACACAACAAGTGCTACTAATTAATTTTTCTTTCAACGACATATTCTATCCCTCCAGTTTGCATAGCGCTTATTATCTAACGCCTTTAAAACACCGCTATACGGCTCTCGATTTGATATTATCTGTTGACGCCCTTAAGGAGTTTAATAGACACTTGGCTTATGGGATCACGAATAGCATCATTTATAATTAGTATAAAAAATGCACCCAACTTGTTGCTGAATTAGCAATCAAAGCTAATAGGAAATAGGGTTTATCGGCAATAATCCGCATTATTTGCCGCCTCAAGCAAAGATGAATATCCAAATGATATGCATTTGAGAGGTCGGCTGAGCCCATTTTTATGCCGTGTTTTCATTTGAATTTGATGGTTATTCTACACTCTAATTTTTCTAAATTGCCAAATAAACTTTTTTTACAACGCCCAGAACAGCAGAAAAGACACTCTTTTGCATGGACTTTGCCCATTAAATTTGTGCGTCGATGGATATTATACATGGACGTAAGGGATTAAAGTCACTTCAGAAAGAGAAAGTCACTTCAGAAAGAGGATGAAAGTTGATGGCAAATCAAAATACCGACATAAATATTGGTACAGTCACGTCTATAAAAACACCGTACCTAATTTATCTTGGCGATGAACGTGACAAACAACTCGCCAAGACAGCATTTGGCCTGCGTGATTGGGCTAGGGATAAATGCGTCGGACAATTTCGCTCCTGTAAAAGCGCCGTCGATCTTGGCTTGGAAGAAATGTCATTTGAAGACGCCGTCCGTAAAGGTGCCAAGTCACTTATTATTGGCCTTGCTACAGACGGAGGGGACATCCCACTAAAATGGCAGCATGATCTAAAATCTGCATTAGAAGCTGGACTCGATATTGCTGCAGGCATGCATACTTCGCTGAAAAGCATTCCTGCCCTTGTGGAAGCTGCCAAAAATGCGAATAGACAGCTAATAGATATTCGAGAAACATCAAAAACTTTTCCCATTGCAACAGGGAAAAAGCGAACGGGCAAGCGACTATTGACCGTTGGGACGGACTGCGCTCTTGGTAAAAAATACACCGCCCTTGCCATCGCCCAAGCGCTGCAAGAGCGCAATCATTTGGCGTCATTTCGTGCAACAGGACAGACCGGCATTATGATCGCAGGCCAAGGCATTCCTATTGATAGTGTCGTTTGTGATTTTTTGGCTGGTGCCGCTGAAACACTGTCCCCCGATAATGACGACAATCATTGGGATATCATAGAGGGGCAAGGATCGTTGTTCCATCCCTCTTACGCCAGCGTTAGCTTAGGATTGTTACATGGTTCTCAGCCTGATGCTATAATCATGTGTCACGATCCTTCCCGGTCTCACATTGAAGGTCTTCCGCAGTTTCTTATACCTTCAATCCCGCGCGCCATATCACATACTCTTGAATGCGCGCGACTGACAAATCCATCAGTGACGTGCATCGGTGTCAGCGTAAATACATCAACATTCTCACCGCAAGAGCGTAGCGACATAATTGCTAAAATTGAAGATGAAACTGACTTGCCATGTTCCGATCCAATCGCGATTGGTGTCGATGCCTTTGTTGATGCACTGCTAAATATCAAATGATGAAGCTAAGTATTTTTGACAAAAAATGGGAGATTGATCCTCCATTTATTATCGCCGGCCAGCGGTTTGATGCCATTGATACGCTTATTGTTGAAATAACATCTAGCGAGGGCGTTACAGGGCGGGCGGAAACTGTTGGCGTGGATTATCTCGGCGAAACCGTAGAAACAATGCGCGCTCAAATCGATTCTATTCGCGCACACATTGAGCGTGGTATAAGCCGCATAAAATTGTTGAGCTTACTACCCGCTGGTGGGGCGAGAAACGGCGTTGATCTCGCTCTTTGGGATTTGGAGTCCAGACAAAAAAATATTCCCGTGTACAGGCTCGCAGGCTTGCCAAAACCAAAACCTGTGCCCACTGCTTACACCATCGGCATAATGGGCATAGACGCCGCAAAGCGCAAAGCAAAGGCCGCGCAAGCTTACCCCCTCTTAAAAGTAAAAGTAGACCGAACACATAATATAGATTTACTCTCAGCAATCCGCCGTGTTCGCCCTGATGCAAAAATTGTTGTCGATGCCAACCAATCTTGGGATATTGATACCTTACAAGCCCTCGGCCCCAAGCTAGAGGAAATCGGAATAGAAATGCTTGAGCAGCCTTTTGCCATTGGTCAAGATGCAAACCTTGATACTTATACGGGGGCACTTGCTCTGATGGCCGACGAGTCCTGTCAATCTCGTGATGATTTTAAACGTATTCATCCCGGATATACCGCCATCAATATCAAACTCGACAAGACAGGCGGGCTTACTGAGGCGTTGGAACTTGCGAAACAAGCTCGCAAGAAAAATTTGAAGCTGATGGTCGGAAATATGTGCGGGAGCTCCTTAGCGATGGCGCCTGCATTTTTACTGGCACAAATATGTGACTTTGCTGATCTTGACGGCCCGCTCCTACAAACTAGCGACTGCCCGCACCCTTTAATCTATAATAATGGTCATGTTGGGTCGCCAGCAACACAGCCACTATGGGGCGGTTTGTAATATCATATATTTATGTGCCCGTCTTTTTACTCAGCCTTTTGTGGTGATAGATTAGCTAAGGTTTGATGTTGCATTCCAACTCATTCTTTGGAAGAATGTTGCGTATGTATAAGATCGATAAAATAAATAGAAAATTGCTCGAAATCATTCAAAATGATGGGCGCAGCTCTAATCAAGACGTTGCAGAAAAATTGAATTTATCACCAAGCCCCTGCTTGCAGCGACGAAAATATCTTGAAGAAAAGGGCGTAATAACAGGGTATAGCTCTCAGGTTGATTTGAAAAAAATTGCGCGCCATGTGTTTGTTTGGGCAGAAGTTACACTCAAACACAATAAGGTTGCTGAGGAAAAAATATTTGAAAAATATTTAATGGATACGGACTATATAATTAAAGCATTAGCCCTCGGCGGAAAAGTTGATTACCTCGTTCTTTTCTGTGTCCCATCCGTCGAATTTTATCAAACCGCCACCTACACAATGATGGAAGAAACCAATATCATAAAAAACCTAACCAGCCATTTCGTTATGCGGGAAGTAAAAAAATTCGAAGGCTTCCCATTAAGCCTTCTCCTAGATGCGCAAGACGCCACACCATAGCATTCCCTCGGTTCAAATTTTAAGTGTAAGCCTCCCATTAATATTCATTATTGCCTTCTAACTTGGTCTGTCATGGCTAGGATTGCGGCTATATTTCGGGCTGTGGTGCGGAGGTTTTGGGCGGCATTTTCTAGGGCGTCTGATAAGGTACAAGGATGGGTGATGGTGCTAAATACGGCATCTATACCCTCTGCATAAACGGCCTTAACATCGTGAGAGGTTGAACCCGCAATGCCAATAACTGGCAGGCCATATTTCTTTGACAATTTCGCCACACCGATGGGCGCTTTGCCGTATATGGTTTGTCCATCCATCCGCCCTTCGCCCGTCACCACAAGGTCAGCCTTGGCAATATGCCTCTCAAGCTCGGTGGCTTCGGCTACGATTTGAAACCCAGATAAAAGCTGCGCATCCAATATTGCCAGAAATGCAGCCCCCAAACCGCCAGCCGCGCCCGCGCCCGCAAAATGCAAAACGTCTTTTCCAGACTGTTTTGATAGAAATGTACCGTAATGTTCCAGAGCGGAATCAAGTAAGGCTACATCTTCCGAACTTGCCCCTTTTTGAGGCCCAAAAACGGCTGATGCACCGTTTTTACCAATTAACGGATTATCAACATCACACGCCACTCTAAACTTAGTCTCACGCAGACGGGTATCAATTCCGGTAATATCAATCCGTGTTAGGCTTTTTAGAGCTGCGCCGCCTGCTGCTATCTCAAGCCCGTCCGAGCCTATAAATTTAACACCCAACGCCCTGAGCATTCCAGCGCCGCCATCATTGGTTGCACTGCCGCCAAGCCCAATAATCATATTTCGGCAGCCCGTATCTAAGGCCGCAATGATAAGCTCACCAACACCGAATGAGCAGGCCGTTTTCGGGTTGCGTTTTTTTACCGGTATTAGATCCAACCCTACCGCAGCAGCAACCTCAATGACGCAAACATTACTATCGCCAAGGGCACCAAAGCTAGCTTCAACCCTATGACCTAAAGCATTTGCGACTTGAGTATATATCAACTGACCATGTGTTGCCGCGACCAGTGTCAATGCAGTGCCTTCTCCGCCGTCAGCAATTGGCACTTTCATATATTTTGCATCTGGGAATATTTCCTTGAAACCAGCCTCAATTATATCAGCAACTTCAATGGCAGTAAGGCTCTCTTTGTAAGAGTCTGGAGCAATAACAATGTTCATTTGGTTTGACATAGTCACTACATTAATCGCCAATTATCCATTAAAGCAAGATAAGGCTAAGAATGTAAACCGTAGCCATAGCCGTAACGCCCTGAATGAGAGTTGCTATCGTGTGTGCGCGATATGCCAAATCCACCCCCATGCCGCTAAATTGCGAAACGACCCAAAAGAAACTGTCATTCGCATGTGAAACCGTCATGGCGCCTGCGCCAGTCGCGAGTACGGCGAGAACCCTGCCCATATCGCTATCTAAGCCCAACTGAGGCAATAGGCTGGCAATGAGTGCTGATGTGGTCACGATAGCCACAGTTGAGGACCCTTGAGCCGTTTTCAATGCTGCCGCCAAGACGAACGGTGCGAAAAGACCAATCCCCAATCCAGTAAGTGTCTCACCCAAATAAGTGCCAATCGTGCTGGCCTTAAGGACAGCGCCAAAAGCCCCTCCC
>Ga0209633_10004214_pt1 | contig 12995 bp, 8 predicted proteins | sample Cruoilmetagenom1_FD_187290 | JGI IMG/M metagenome (GOLD analysis project Ga0209633, IMG submission 187290) | Oil polluted marine microbial communities from Coal Oil Point, Santa Barbara, California, USA - Sample 1 (SPAdes) (version 2) | ecosystem: Environmental > Aquatic > Marine > Oil seeps ... | reverse complement strand
ATCCAAAAGAAGGTGGGGCGAGAAGCACAACGTGTCCTTATGTTTGTGCGCTTTCAAAAAACGGTAGATGATATTTATTATGCTTCTTTTGATCCAAAATACAATGTCATTCCTTTAACAGTTAATCATTTTCGAAATCGTTTTGCTGATCAAAAATGGGTAGTTTTTGATACTCGCAGAAAATATGGTTTTTATTACGATTTAGAGACAGTAAGAGAAATTACAATTGGAAATAAAAAAGTTAGTATGGAAACCGGAAAGGTGGACAGCAATTCGCTCCATGTAAGTGAGAAGCTGTTTCAGAAATTATGGAGAGGTTATTACGATGCTATAAATATTTCTGAAAGAAAAAACTTAAAAGTTCATATGCAATTCCTGCCAAAACGATTCTGGAAGTTTTTACCTGAAAAGGATTTTAAAACAAAACTTATTAAGAACTAGGAAGTTGCGCTTAAATATATCTTAACATTTAGTCAAATAGCTTTTATTTGTTAGATTTGCTATAATTTTTAAAGTAACAATATGTATTTTTCAATTATAGTTAATCAAATTCTAATTCTAGCCTTTTTAGCAATTATAGGAGTAATTGTTACAAAACTAAAAGTTATAACAGAACAAGTTAAAAATGGGATTGCTATAGTTGTTTTTAACATCACACTTCCTGCATTAATTATAACATCCGTTACAAATGTAGAATTAAATCGCGAAGTACTTTCTAATAGCTTATGGGTATTTATTATTTCAAATATTGGGATAATTTTGTTGTACATAGTTGGAAAAACATCAAGAAGAATACAAAATATTAAAGGTAAAACCGGAAATGTTCATGTAATTCATACCATGTTAGGTAATGTAGCATTTCTAGGATATCCTTTATTTTCAGCTCTGTTTCCAGGTGGAGAAGGATTGTTTTATGCTGTAATATTTCACCTTACTCAGGATATTTATATTTGGACAGTTGGGGTTTTTGAATTTAATAGTAGCAAGAACTTAAAATTTACCGAAAGTTTAAAACACTTACTTAATCCAAATATCATAGCGTTTGCAATAGGACTAATTATGTTAGGATTAGGATTGAAAATTCCAAAACTTTTTTTTGATCCTATTTATGGATTAGGAAGAACAACAATTTATATGGCAATGTTATATATTGGTGCTGTTTTGGCCCAGAATACCATGTTTTCTGCTTTTAAAAAACTTCAGATCTATATTCTAGGATTTAATAAGATGTTATTGGTACCTTTTATTTTACTAATAATAATTAATATTTTATCGGATTATTGTAATATACATATAAGTAATACTGCAAAAACGGTTGTTGTAATGCAAACAGCAATGCCCTGTATGGCTATGGTTGTTGTGTTAGCCAAGAAATTTGGCAGCGACGATTTACATGCAACTGAAAATTTATTTTTAACTACACTTTTTTCATTAGCAACGCTTCCTATTCTTTATTACATTATTCAAATATTTTAGTTTAAGAAAACTCAATTTTAAAATAGGGTATATGTAATCTTCTGCATCCTTAGAGTACAGATAACAATTAAATAATATAAAGTTTGATTAAGGGTTTAATGTTAGTTCTGTAAATGAGTGATTTAATGGGTGCTTTTGGTCGGTTAACTGACCGGCCAAAAGTTTTAACATAAGTAAGTTGCAAAAGGAATTAAAATTTAATTACTTTAAATATTTAACAATTATTTTGATTTTATGAATCTTTTAGAGAAAAAGATATTAAGAAGAATAAAAGTAGGTGATATTCATGAATTTGAGACCCTTTTTAGAGAGTATTATGAAAGATTATGTGCTTTTGGAAATAAGTATTTAGGAAATTTGGAACAAGCAGAAGAAGTAATTCAGGATACTTTTTATAATATATGGAAAAATAGAGAAGTGATAAATATTAAAACATCATTAAAATCGTATTTATATACTGCTGTAAAAAATAATTGTTTACAGGTAATACGAACACGATCTTTAGATATAAAATACGAAAATTATTATAAATCTCATTACTCTAACGAAAGCATAAGTCCTATTGATGAATTAAATGCAAAAGAGTTATCTAAAGTAATCGATAAAGCATTAAATTCGCTGCCTGAAAGATGTCAAAAGATATTTAGAATGAGCAGGTACGAAGGATTAAAGTATCATGAGATTGCTGAAAAATTAAAAATATCAATTAAAACTGTTGAAGCAAATATGGGGAAGGCATTAAAACATTTTAGGGGACAATTAAAAGATTATGCTGAAATAGTATCGTAAGGGGGAATTATGAAAACAAATACGAACATAGAAAATTGGAATTTAATTGCGAAGTATTATGCAAATGAATGTTCTCAGGAAGAAATAGACAATTTAAATATATGGATTGCAGACAACAAAAATAACGAACAAATATTTAATCAAACAAAACAAGATTTAGAACTTATAAACTTAACTAATTCAATGAACAAAATAAACATAGATTCGGCTTGGGAGAAAGTGAAAAATAGAATTCAGGAGGCAGATGAAAACGAGTCAGTAATTTCGAAAAGCAGAACTTTGAACTTTTCGAGAGTATTTAAATATGCAGCAATGGTGGTTATTTTATTGGGTATTGGATTCATTTCTAATAAAATATATAATAATAAAGTAAACAATACCTTTGTTGAGTATTTATCTAATTCAGAACAAGGCAAAGAATTAATTTTACCCGATGGATCAACTGTGGTTTTAAATGCTAACAGTAAATTATCATTTAGTAAAGTATTTGCTAACAACGAACGACGAGTTACTTTAGAAGGTGAAGCATTTTTTGATGTAACTAAAAACCCTAACAAACCATTTATTATAGAAACAAATAATGCTGAAGTAAAGGTTCTAGGAACTTCTTTTAATGTAAATGCAAATCTTCCAAATAAACAAGTAGAAGTATTTGTAAAAACCGGATTAGTGCAATTGTCAGATGCTAGCAATTCGAATAATAAAATATTAATTGAGCCTGGTAATGTTGGTGTTTTGGATAATAAACAAATATTTAAACATACAAATATTGATGCAAATAAAATAGCTTGGAAAACCAAGGAAATTGTATTTAAAGAAGAAAAACTTGATAATGTTATAAAGATATTAAATAGGGTATATAATGCAAATATAGTTTGTACCGATCAGGCTGTTCTTGATTTAAATTACACATCCACATTTGAAGGTCAGGAAATTGATTCGATTCTTAATGTAATATGTATGACCTTTAATTTAAAACTTGATTCTACAGAGAATCAAATAAAATTAATACATCATAACAATTAAAAATAAAAAATACTGTATATTGGTTTAGATATACAGTATACTTATGATTGAAGGCAAGAAACATAATTTTAGCAATATTAATTTCGTACTTACGTTATTGATGTTGCTTTTTTTATGCACACAAGATTTATTTTCTCAAGAGAAGAATATTTTAGATACTGTTTTAAGCTATAAAGCAAAAAACGTAAAGCTACATATTGCCTTAACCGAATTAGGAGATATGGTTGGCTATAACTTTTCGTACAATTCTGACTTAATTGCTTCAAATAGAGAGGAAAAAGGAAAATATATAGATCAAAAACTTCAAGACATTCTCTATAATATTATTCAAGATTCAAGTTTGGTGTTTAAAATTGTAGCTAAACAAATTGTTATTACAAAACGAGATCAAATTAGTAAACTGTTGATATTTAGGAATAACAATGATATTAATAAGTATGTACGAATTCAGGGAAAAATACTAGATACGGAATCAAATACTCCATTATCTTTTTCAAATGTTTCAGTTAAGGGAAAAAGTATTGGCTCGATATCAAACGAACAAGGCGATTTCAATATAAGTATTTCGAAAAGTTTTATATCTGACACATTAGTTTTCTCTTATATTGGATATAAAAATCTTTATTTGCCTATAAGTCAGCTATCTACAACAAATAACTTAATCTATCTCACCAAGGATAATTATAACATAAAAGAAGTAGTAATTCGCAGTTATAACGCTCTTGAGATTTTAAAAGAAGCGATAAAAAATGTTCGTAATAACTACTATACAGATCCGTATCAAGTTATTTCTTTCTATAGAGAGATGGTTTTTAAGGAAAACGAATTAGCTGCAATTTCGGAAGCTGTTTTAGATGTGTACAAAAGCCCTTATTTAGGACCTTATTCAGATCAGGTAAAGCTTTTACAAGGACGAAAGAATGAATATTACTCAAGAAAAGATACGGTATCATTAAAATTAAAAGCAGGTTTATTCACTAGTTTATATCTCGATGTAATAAAGAATCCAACCTATTTTTTAAGAGAAAAATACTTTCATTTATATACCTATTATGTAAATAAAGTAACTAAATATAACGACAATTCTGTTTATGTAATTGAATTTAAGCCTGCAGTTTATTTAGAAGAGAATTCGTTTCAAGGCAAAATTTATATTGACACAGATGATTTATCAATTGTAGCTGTAAATTTCAGTATTACACCTGATGCGATTGATAGAATGGGAAGGGAACTAATTGTAAAAAAAACATTTAGAACACGTGTTAAGGCTGAGTCGGCAAAATATCTGGTGAATTATCGAAAAGTTGGTAATAAATATTTTCTAAATTTTGCACAAGGCGAGTTAAGTTTTAAAGTAAAACGAAAAAAGAGACTATTTGCAAATGATTTTAATACTAGTTTTGAATTTGCATCAAATAGAGTTGATACTGTTAATGTAGAACGTTTCGAAAGAAGTGAAACTCTATCCAAGAATAAAATATTCATAGATGAGTATTATGATTACGATTATCAATTTTGGGGAGACTATAATTATATTAGCCCAGAGAAGAATCTACAGGATGCTCTTATTGAGATACAACAAAAGTTAGATAAGCTAAATCTTAAATAATGTATTAGTTCTTTTTAGTATAAGCTCTTACCCAATCAACAACCATTGTAGAAGCATTTAGTTGTCCTTCGTGATGTATTCCGGAACTTAATATAATGTACATTGCTTCCTGCGGAATTCCTTCTGATTGTTCGAATAATACAACATCATTAATTTTCCAAACAAGTTTCTCTGCTGTCCATTCTAAAGAGTAAATAAAATAGTCTTTGGCAAAATTTAACCCACATAACGACTTTTTATTTTCACCACCATTCCAGTAGTTTGCAATTTCTAATTTTGTTGCTGATTTTTTACCGTACTTAAAAACATCAATTTCTGGTGTTAATTGCTCGCCACGTAACCAAAAGGCATGATGTACAGGATAGGAGTGATCAACTTTAATTTTTGCTTTAAATAGCCCGTATTGTTGTCTAAAAAACTGACCTGTATTGATTAAACCTGAAGTGTAATCAAATTCTTTTTCATAAAATCCCATTGCAGGATCCCAAACTTTACCTTTTACATTTTCAGTTTTAGTATTTATACTTAAATTACTATTGTAAATTTCAACATTCGATTCCTTAAAAAACTGTTTTTCAGATACTAATACATAATCATCGTTTAAAAGATTTTTACCCCAGTAATATCCAGTCATCCATTTGTCTTTATCAAGAGAGTTTCCTTCAAAATTATCTTCGAATGTAAGTTCCCATTCATCTAGTTTGCCGAAATCGTTTTGCTTTTCAAGTTTTTGGAACCATTTGAGTTTTTCCGACTTTTTAAGTTCTTTATATTCTTCTTCTTGCTTAAATTCTTCTGAAAGTTTGAATTTATCTTTTACAAGTAAGTATTTCTTTTCATCCTTAAACTCATCGGAATTTATATATGTTTCAAGTTCTTCAAAAACAGTTAATTCTTGTGAATCCTTCAACTCATTGTAAATGGTAAGTTTTTCAGAGTCATCAAATTTATAATATTGCTTTATTTCCGATGATTTCTTTAAGGATTTATATTCTTGCTGCTTTTTATATTCTTCGGTATTCTTAAATAATAGATTTTTTGCAGCTTCAATTTCATTTTTAAACTCAGCAGAACCAACTTCTTTCTCTAAGTCAACATAATTATCAATTTCTTCGGAACCTTCAAGTTTAAGGTATTCTTTATATTTAACCGATTCATTAAATTTATAGTAATTCTTGATCTTTGCTGATTTCTCAAGCTTTTGAAACTCTTTTAATTTTTTATATTCATCAAGATTCTCAATCTTAAGGTCTTTGATTTGCTTTTGATATTCTTTGGATTTAATTTTTCTATGCAGTTCTACATACTCTTCATTTTCAGTGAATTCGTCACCTTTTTTTAACGATTTCTTTAAGCCTTTAAGTTCATTAAAACGCAATTTAACCTGACTTAATTCGTTCTGCTTTTCCTTTTTCTGATTCTCAATATCAGCTTTTAAAGAATCAAAATTTATTGATTCTATATATTCTTTAAGCTTTTTGAAATCAACTAAATCTACAGAACTCTCAAAAATATTTAAATCGGTAAGTTGCTTAGAGTTTTTTGTTGCAAAAAATAATTTATATTTACTTTTTAACTCTTTATATTTCTGCTGTTTACTTTTAGTATCTTGTAGTTTTTCTTCGCGTTGTTGAATTAAACTTTGTTTAAATTCATCAAACTCAGGGGATGTGAAAAAATGTTTTAATTCTTCGTAATTGGCGAGTTTTTCGGAGTCTTTAAAAGAAAAATAATCGCTAAGTTCTTTTGAATCATTAACTTGATAAAATATTTTAATTCGTTTAGATTTTTTAAGATACTTATAGTTTTTTTCCTTTTTGAATGACTCAGAACCAGAATATTTTTTTGCATTAATCTCTTTTTTAATATCTAGGAACTCCTGAGATATAACAAATGCTTCTAGCTCTTTAAATCTAGCTAATTCTTCTGAGTCTTGATATGTCGTAAAATCTTCATATTCTTGTTTTAATTTGCTTTCTTTCTCTTCTAAAACAGAAGTTTTTGGGATCATACCCAGCTTTGCTTTTAACGAAAATTGTGCGCTCATAGTATAAAGGTTTTCTTGCCAATGGTTAAAGATATAAAAAAATCAGTAGATGTATTTCAATTTTTTAATTTGTTTTATACATATATAGTGCTCTATAATAACAAAAAAGGCTTAACAATTATTGCTAAGCCTTTTATTTGTTTGATAATTATTTATTTAATATGCTTTAATGCTTCTTGTGTTGCTTCAATCATTGGATTAATAGAAATATCTTCATTTGTTGCTTTTTGCATCCATATTTGTGGTGTAACACGACCAATACTCCAAATACGATCTACTTCATCAGAAAAGTCTTTATCTTTTAAATATTGCTCAATCTGAAAATCAATTAAATGACCAAATGAATAATTTGCCAAATACAATGGGCTTGCAATCATATGTGAGTATACCGCAAGTATCGGTTGATCTTTGATACCATAGATTTCAGCAAAATAAGTATTCCAAACTTCGTTTGCGATATTTACTGTAGCTACTTCTAATTCTTCAGCAGTAGCATTAGGATTAGCATATAACCATTTCCACACTTTCATATCTACCATGGATACACCCATAATTTCAAATACCGACCACGATAAATCTAGGTTTTGTAGATATTCTTTGTTTGCATCATCATTTTTAAATCCAAGTAATTGTAAATCTCTTTTTTGGAAAATAAATGCCAATGCTTCTGTAAATGCAGTATTTGGAACACCATTTATCATATAATAATCAACATCATGCATTGAGATAGTTTGCTCTACGTTATGCCCAAACTCATGAACTGCAATATTATATCCTTTATAATCCATTCCTTTACCAGAGATTCTTGTGCGTAAATGTGCTTTTTCTGCTTTCATTTGTGCTCCCCATGCATGTCCTGACCCACGAGCTGCATCAACAGAAACTTTCGAAGCAATAAATTCAGCTCTTTTCTTTTCCCAGCCTAATTTTTTAAGAATATTTCCTAAATCGGCTTCTAAGGCTTTTGCATTAGGATATTTCTTTTGTGTTATTCCGTTTAACATTTCTTCGGAATAAGAGCTGCGTGCTTTAAATCCATCGTACCAAATATCATATGGTTTTAAATCTCTACCCAAACGTTTTTGAATTAACGCTCCAACTTCTTTAAATACAGGTGATGATAAATATTCATCGAAAAGTTTTTCAACTTCTTCTTGTGGAATTTCTTTAGATCCTGCAAAAGAGCGTTTTATAAAGGTATTATAATCCGCATAATATTCATCTGTTGCTTTGTTTGCATTAAAATTATTTAATATTTGTTGATACCGTGTAAATGGTTCGGCAGCCAAGTGAACTTCGTTTCCTTCTTTATACGTTTTATTTTCAATAGGATTCCAATCGTAATCTCCTGAGTTAATTATGGCTTCAGGAATAGTTTGATTAATGATATGTTTCATTACATCATAAATCATATCTTGCTTTTCTACACCATTTTCTTGGTTTGCGTAGTTTGATTTAATCTCATCGCGTAAGTTCCAGTGTGATAATAAGACCATATCTTCTGGGAATAATTTTTCGCCATTGTTATTTAACAAATGGCCCATGTAGATGTTATACTCGGCAATGTAGATATCTGCATTTGTGCCTGCTGTTCCAATTGCTTGAGAAAGTTCTGCAGGAACTCTAGCGCTAAAAACATCACCTAAGCGAGCATACGCCCATTCTATCGAAGTCCATTCTTTACCCAAAGAATTCTTTTCGTCTAAAGAAAAAGGAGGGAAATTAAGTGCAATTACAAAGGCTATTTTATTAGCATAAAAGTCATTCGAAAAGTGTGAACCTGGACTATATGCTGCAAACATGGCATCAATTTTATGGTAAGCACCATTATTTTCGTGCATGTTTTTGTTTAAATCTAATAGTATTTTATTTTGATGTCCCCAAAGTGATTCAAAATTAGTTTCTATTTTTTTAAACACCATTTCTTTTTCCGCTGCTTTAGAAATGTAGTTGTCAAGGCAAAAACTTGTAAATTCTTCTGGAGTTCCATCGGTTGATCTCCAAAGAGAAGCAGCATGTTTAACTCCACGCTCAATCATTTCTTGATTATCAGAACCAACTTTTTCTGCAATAGCATTAACTGTTTTTACAACAACATCATTATTGATGTTTTTTTGTTCTGTAACCTGGTTTTCGTTAGTCATAGTAGTACATTGTGTAAACATTAAGATAACTAAAGAAAAGACAATAAAAAACTGTTTTTTCATAATGATTTTATTAAGATTATTAATTGTTTTCCGAAAAAGGTAAAATTACGATTATTAATATTTAATTGAAATGATATAGTTCAGACTTTTGAAAAAGGATAATGTTTAATTGTTGTTTTAAAAGATAAAAACTATGGTAAGAGTATTTTTAGATGATAAGAGTTATTGATGATTAAGAATTATTTCTGAAATTCTTCAATTACATGTCCTATAAGTCTTACTCGATTTGTTAAAACATCATAATTGATCTTTTCTGGAGTATCTGTTGATTGATGATAATCAGAATGTAGTCCTGTGAAAAAGAATATTGCAGGAATATTTTTTTTATAAAAACTATATTGATCTGATGCTCTATAAAGCCAAGGACATTTGTCGCCATTGTTTTGTGAATAATCAAAAATGCAGTTGGGATATTCTATATCAGCTTTTTCAAGAATAGGTTTTAGATTTGGATATATTCCGGTTCCTATTGCATAAACGTAATTTTCTGATGTAAATTCAGGATTAGTATTATGCTCATCTTTTCTGCCAATCATATCCATATTTATATTAACTAAAACTTTTTGCGGCTCAAAGCTTTCGTTATTTGCATGTATGTAAGAACCAAATAACCCTTCTTCTTCACCCGTTGTTGCTAGAAAAACCATTGTGTATTTTCGATTTTGCACTTTTGAGAATGTTTCTGCTAATTCTAGTAGAGAGGAAATTCCAGAAGCATTATCATCGGCTCCAGGATAGTATACATCTCCTTTTCGTCCTAAATGATCGTAATGTGCCGAAATTATAATACAAGTATCCGTTTTTCCAGGAAGTATTCCCACTACATTTTCTGTAGTAATGATTTCTGTATTTCTTTCAGTTTTTACAAATATCTTAGTAGTGGGACATTTAGAAATAGAGTTGCTTTCTATATATTTATTCAATTTACTTATTGAAATTCCGAATATTGATTTTACTTGTTTATTTGAAATAATAAAATCTTGAAAAAAACGAAAATAAGTACCTGTTAATGTATCTTTTTCAGGCATTTTAATGCGTTTTTTTAATATAAAATTACCCTTGGATCTTCTTATTGCGGAGAATTGTTTTTCATTATATGGATTAGCTAAAATCATTCCATAAGCTTGTCTTGAAATTAAATCATCAGAAATTGAATAATTTGTTCTCATGTTTTCTGAAAAAATTAATACCATACGGTTTTTTACATTGATTTGATCAAGTTCTTCTTTTGTACCTTTTCCGCCAAATACAATTTCAATTTCTTTTCCATTTTTCTGTTCTGTATTTCCTATATACGATATTTCTTTATTGTTATATAAGGTTTTAGTATTAGTTCGAATGTAAATCTCTTTCCACTGACTCTGTTCTAATTCAAACTCTTCAAAATAAGAATCTTCAATAAAATGAGTAAGACCTATTTTAGCAAATTGTATTGCTAAATAGTTTGCTGCTTTCTTTTGTCCAATTGAACCAGTGTATCTACCATCTAAACTATCTGAAGCTAATATTTCTATGTAGCTTTTAAGATCTGTTTTATCAATTAAATTATAATCTTGCGCATAACTATTAATTGCAAATAAAAGGATAACAAATAAAGAGCAAAGCTTATTCATGATTCTGATTTTTGGTTAATTAACTTTAGCAGATAACTGATTAATGATAGCATATATTATTATAGCAGCAAGTTTTGCGGTTTGATTATCCTGATCGAAACGGGGAGATACTTCGGCAATATCAAAGCCAATTACTTTTTTCGAATCAAAAATCATTTTAATATAGTTTAAAACTATTTCAGGATTCATTCCAAAAGGTTGTACAGCAGAAACTCCAGGGGCAAAAGCCGAACTAAAAACATCGGAGCATAGCGTTAAATAAATATGCTCATTTCTATTTATAAAATCATTTATCTTTTTAACAATGCTTTGATGATCGGGATTATTAAAATCTTTTGCCAGAATATGTTCTGCATCTATATCTTGAGCTCTTTTAAAGAGATTAATTGTATTACCTGATTGTTGTATTCCTAAGCATAGGTAATCGAATTTATGCTTACTTTCTTTGCAATAATCAGCTATTTGTGCAAACATAGTACCCGATGATCCTTTATCCCGATAAGGTCTTAAATCCCAATGTGCATCAAAATTTATAATTCCAATATTTTCTTTTTGTGTTATATAATCACGTATTCCTAAATAATGTCCATACGCTAAAGCATGTCCGCCACCAATTACAATTGGAAACATATTATGTTCAAGAATTATTTTTACAGCCTTTCTTAGTTCTGCTTGAGCAAATTCAAGATTATCATTAATACATTCAATATTACCAGCATCATATATTTGAGTTGTTTTTGTAAAGTTTACAGGTAAATTTGCTAATTCTTTTCGAATATATTCAGGACCTAATTCTGCACCAGAACGTCCTAAATTACGTTTAACCCCGGCATCGCTTTTAAATCCTAAAATACAGATATCTAAAATGCCTTTTTCAGTACTATTATGTTCTATATTATTTAGATTAATACATTTTATAATTTGATGAATTCTAAATGCATCTCTATTATTTTCATCATCTAATCTTCCTGTCCAGAAGCTATTAGGTGTAGGAGTGTAGTTATTTATTTGCATTAAATTATAGTTTTTCAATTTTTCCTATTGGATAAATATCCTTTTGCTGATCCCAATAAGGAGTTAAAGCATAAAACCAAAACAGTTTAGCCCACTGATTATTATATATATGTGGATTCTCAGCAATTGCTTTTTTGTATTGATCTAATAATTCCGGTTTCTCTTTAATCATTTCGCGAGCCATTTTTTCCATTACATAGGTTTCCACATATTCTTTACGTTCAAAAATAGTGTTAAAAAATCCCCATTTTAAAAAAGAATCAGGTCCTTGTGGTTCTAATAAATGAGCAATAATTTTAGCTGTGCGCTGATTTACTTTTACAATAGCAGAACCTTTTAAATATTTTTTATTGACTTTATTTTTTTGCAAATCAAAACTTTGCACCATTTGTCTTCCTTCAAAAGGACTATTTGCAAATACTACATTAGAGAATTTGTAGGTAGAAATATCAAACTCTTGATCTTCTTTTAATAATGTATATTCAATTCCGTGTAATTTTAACTTTTCAATAATATCAGACCATTCAATAGGAATAATATATGCTTCGGGCAGTTTTACTTGCGTGCTAGGTATTAATTTATCAAATAATACTATTTTATATTCCTTAGGTTTATTGCTAAACTGAACCCAAATATCATCGGTTAAATCACTTTGTACAATATCGTACTCAACACCCTTAAATTGCACATAAGTACTATCTTTTTGAGAAGTATAATAACTTAATACAAACTCTTTATTTGCCATATTAGATGCTTCTATATCCGCTTGATTATTAATTTTTTTAAGCTTTTCGAAATCACTATTGATAAATTCAAGTGTGTGTTTTAATAAGTGATAAGTTGCATCTACTCTTGTTTTATAATCTTTTAACATATGTGTTTCAACCAATAAAGCTGGTCGGTTCTGATAAGTACAATAGCCAGTTGAATATCTGGGGCTTGATGGTCTTCGTATTAATCCACTTCGTGGATCGTGCCAGCGGCGAAAAGCAACATAAGGGAACATTAATACATCATCTTTTAATAGTTTTTTTTCTATAGTGTTAAGATATTTTTTTTGCCAATTAGTTTGTTCTTGATTCATTTCTCCCATTGTAGACATGGCGTATGTCATTGAGTATTGATAATCGGCACCATCTGTTGTGTGTATATCAATAAACATATCGGGCAACCATTCATTAAATAATTTTAGCCAATACTGCATCTCTACAGCA
>Ga0209633_10004213_pt1 | contig 12996 bp, 10 predicted proteins | sample Cruoilmetagenom1_FD_187290 | JGI IMG/M metagenome (GOLD analysis project Ga0209633, IMG submission 187290) | Oil polluted marine microbial communities from Coal Oil Point, Santa Barbara, California, USA - Sample 1 (SPAdes) (version 2) | ecosystem: Environmental > Aquatic > Marine > Oil seeps ... | reverse complement strand
GACATTTACACGTCCTACCCCCTTGATCCTGGCCAGAATATCCTTGATATTTATTAATGCATAGTTACCCAGAAAATCCTGGTCGTAGCGGCCATCCGAATAGAGGGAAACTGCCATAATCATGCTACTCATGGTCTTATCGGTATTCACCCCGATCCGCTTTACCTCTTCGGGAAGCTTGGGTGTGGCCGATGATACCCTGTTCTGTGAAAAGACTGTATTCATATCCGGGTCGGTTCCCACTTCAAAGGTGATCTGGATTTTCATGGACCCATCATTGGCATTGATGGACTTCATATAGATCATATTATCCACACCATTGATCTGCTGCTCCAGGGGTGTGGCTACCGATTGCTCCACATTCAGAGCATTGGCCCCGGTATAGTTGGCACTAACCTCAACCATGGGAGGAGTGATATCGGGATACTGTTCCATAGGAAGATTCAGAAGAGACAAGCTTCCAACAATTAAAATAACGATGGCAATAACCATCGCCACAATCGGACGTCTGACGAAAAAATTACCCATTAGTCCTGGTTTTCTGATTGTGAATTTGAAATATCCGCAAGAACCGGATTTACCTTTGCGCCGCCCTTAACCTTCTGCAGTCCCTCGTATACAACACGCTCACCTGGTGCAAGTCCGGAGGATACTATCATGTATTTGGTTTCAAAAGTGGTACCGACTTCTATCTGACGGAATTCTACTTCATCATTTTCGTTCACCACAAATACATTGTAATTGCCCTGCATTTCCTGAACACAGCGTTGCGGTATTAATAATCCACCCTTAATATTATCAATGATCCCCTGTACTTTTGCAAATTGGCCGGGACGAAGAATCATATTTGTATTTGGGAAAGATGCCTGAAGCAAAATGGTCCCTGTGGTGGCATTTACCTGGCGGTTAACGAATCTGATTTTTCCTTCCTCAGGATAGACCGATCCATCCGATAATACCAGGGTTAATCCCCTGGTGGTTTTGTTGTTACGAAGTGCATCGGGATCACTTTCACTGATGAAGCGGGCAATCTCCAGGTATTTCTCTTCGGGAAGATGAAAATTAACCAGAATGGTATCAATCCTGGACACTTCATTCAGCACAACATTTGTTATACCCTTCCCTACATAATCGCCCGGGTAAACCTCTGTTTTGCCGATAATTCCATTAATGGGTGAAAAGACCTTTGTATAGCCTAATTCAATTTTTGTTGATTCGAGATTCGCCTTAGCAGCATCCACGGCCCCAATGGCAGCATCTCGCTGTGCTACCGATGCATCCAGGTCGCTTTGACTGACTGCATTTAAATCAGCCAAAGGCCTGATCCGGATCAAATCGCTTTCAGCTTTCACAAGCCGGGTGTTTGCCTCGGCAAGTTGTCCCATTGAAGCGGCAACCTTGGCCTCGAAAGGTTCCGGATCGATGGTATATAAAAGTTGCCCTTTTTTTACTCTTCTTCCCTCTTCAAAAAAGATCCCTTCAAGAAAGCCATCCACCCGTGCCTGAATAGCGATATCGAACAGACCATAGGTCTGCCCCACAAATTCTTCCATTACAGGAATATCCTGCTGTATGACCTCAACAACCTGCACCTGGGGGGGCGGTATTTCACTTGCACTCTTCTCTTTGCAGCCCGAAACGAAGGTGAACAGTACCAGGACAAAGCTTAGAACGAAAATTTGATTTTTCATAGGGGTAGTTAATTGATTAAAAGGAACACTAAGGTAGTAATTTATGAGATAACAGCTAAGTCACAGAATGGTTTATAATTGTGCTTGATCTGGTGCAATGAGAATAATGTGGCTAGACTGATTCTATGGAATGAGACACCGGGAAGATAGTATTGATCAGCAGGTTAAGCTATTTATCCGCCGCGTATTACGGACTGGCCTGTAGTAGTCTGTAATTATGTGCCAACGGCCTGTTCGGTTCCAAGAGCTGCTTTCTCCCGCTTATTTCCAAAATAAATCGCGAGCCCGCCAGTAAAGAACATCAACAAGCTATAGATGGCCGGGGTAATGGCAAGCTCCGTGCTTCCCAGTAAAACTATGGCGATCGACATGGCAAGCGTTCCATTCTGAATGCCCGATTCAATGGATATGGAAATGGCCCTCCTATCCTTGATCCTGAATAATTTCGCCGAGTAATATCCTACCAGCATGGTGGCCAAATTTAAGACCAGGGCAACAATTCCCGCCTGTTGAAAATAAGATACAATATTCTCCCTCTCTTTGATAAGAATTCCAATGATTACAAGTGCTATGACAATTCCGGAAGCCTTTCGCACAGGGTTGGCCATCCTCAGTGCAAATTTTTCCCGGTAACGTCTGATAATCATGCCAATGATGATCGGGATAATAATGATGATAAAGATCCTGGTAATCGTCTCTACCACATCCAGCTGGATCATCTGCCCTTCATCCAGAAAATGGATCAGTGCAAAATTTATGATAAAGGGAATGGTTAATAAGGTGATGAAACTGCTCAAGGCGGTAAGGGTGACAGACAAGGCTGTATCTCCTTTTGCCAGGTGGGTGATCAGATTAGATGTGGGCCCACCAGGACAGGCAGCCAGGATCATAAGCCCAATGGCAATCTCAGGTGTCAAAGGAAATAAAATGGCAATGGCAAACCCGATGATCGGCAGGAGTATTATCTGGTTGACAAGACCCACGAAGATGGCTTTTGGGTATATAATGATCCTTTTAAAATCGTCAGCTACCAATGATAATCCCATCCCTAACATAATGATTATCAGAGATGCAGCCAAAAACATTGTCGAAACCTTGTCCATAGGAAATAGTTTTGAGAAATGGCAATATATGACTTATTTCCTTTTTAGCTTAAAAAATTAACATAGTTGTATATTTGGATAAGGCTGATTTACAAAATCATAAATAATGAAAGAGAAGGAGATTAAGCAAAAAATTCTGGAGGAGATTGCAAAGACCGAGAAATTAATTGTGGAGTATAGAGAGATGACAAAGCCCGTGGCTCCGGATGATGCCATTGGACGGATCTCCCGCATGGATGCAATAAATAATAAGAGCGTGACTGAAGCCTCCCTGAGACAGGCAGAGTCGAAATTACTCAGTCTGGAACGGGTATTATCCCGCGTGGGAACAAGTGATTTTGGTATCTGCATCAAATGTGGCAAGCCAATTCCGGAAGGAAGATTAATCTACCGGCCCGAAAGTTTGACCTGCGTAGATTGTGCCAGATAGCACATTATACAAATGAAACTTTACCTTTGCAGCCTTTTTAAGAAGCTAGCATAATTATTCCTTATGATCACAGTTGCAGGTTTAAGAATTCAATTTGGGAAACAGGTTCTGTTTCAGGAAGTAAATATGAAGTTTATTTCCGGGAACTGCTATGGAATTATTGGCGCCAATGGTGCAGGGAAATCCACATTTCTGAAGGCAATTTCAGGTGAGATCGATTCCACGGCGGGCCATATCTCCCTGGGGCCCGGAGAACGGCTTTCCGTATTAAGCCAGGATCACTTTGCCTTTGATGAGGAAACTGTTCTAAACACCATCTTAAAGGGACACAAGAGGCTCTGGGAGGTAATGCAGGAGAAGGATGCGATCTACGCCAAGGCTGACTTCTCCAATGAAGATGGTATCAGGAGCTCGGAGCTGGAAGAGGAGTTTGCTGATATGGATGGGTGGAATGCTGAAAGCGATGCAGCCACCCTGCTAAGTAACCTGGGAATTAAAGAGGCCCTGCACTCTACCCTGATGAAGGATCTGAGCGGAAAGCAAAAGGTAAGGGTATTGCTGGCCCAGGCGCTCTTTGGAAAGCCCGATAACCTGCTGCTGGATGAGCCTACCAACGACCTGGACCTGGATACGGTCAGATGGCTGGAGAATTACCTGGCTAATTATGAAAACACCGTCCTTGTAGTCTCACACGACAGGCACTTCCTGGATGCCATTTCTACGCATACAGTGGATATTGATTTTGGAAAGATTCAGATGTTTGCCGGAAACTACAGCTACTGGTACCAGAGCAGTCAGCTGGCACTCAGGCAGCAGCAGATGCAGAATAAAAAAGCTGAGGAGAAGAAAAAAGAGCTTCAGGAGTTCATTGCACGATTCAGCGCCAATGTGGCCAAGTCGAAACAGACCACCAGTCGCAAGAAGATGATAGAGAAGCTGAATATTTCGGATATAAAACCCTCCACAAGGAAATATCCCGGTATTATTTTCACTCCCGAACGAAAAGTGGGTGACAGGATACTGGATGTAAGCGGATTAAGTGCAAGTGTGGATGGGTCTGTGCTGTTCAAAGATGTGGAATTTCAGGCGAACAAAGGCGATAAGATTATCTTCCTTTCCAGGGATCCCCGTGCCATGACCGCTTTTTTTGAGATCATCAATGGTAAAATGAAAGCTGATTCAGGTGAATACCAATGGGGACAAACCATTACTACGGCTTACCTTCCCCTGGATAATGCCAGTTTTTTTAAGAACAACCTGAGCCTCTTCGATTGGTTGTGCCAGTTTTCGGACGACACCATGGAAGCTTATATAAGGGGTTACCTGGGGAAAATGCTATTCTCAGGAGAAGATGTATACAAGCGCGTTTCTGTTCTTTCCGGTGGAGAAAAGATGCGCTGCATGATTTCCCGCCTAATGCTCACCAATGCCAATGCCCTGATCCTGGATACTCCAACTAATCACCTGGACCTCGAATCCATCCAGGCCTTCAACAATAGTCTGTTAAAGTATCCCGAGAATATCTTTATGTCGTCGCATGACCATGAGGTGATTCAATCGGTCTGTAAGCGGATTATCGAACTCACCCCCAATGGTATTATTGACAAGCTGATGGACTACGACGACTATATTGAGGATGAAGCCATTCAGGCCCTTAAAGAGAAGATGTACAATTAAGTTGACCTATTTTCTTTGAAACAGGAACTGAAGTTGAAATCTGGATTGTACATTCCCAAGGCCATTGGGTCGCACGGCCATATAATAGAGCTGGGCATTAAAATTAAAAGGAAGTTTTCCAAGTTTAAAATTTTTACCATTCCTCCTCCAAAGGGTACGATCCAGCGCTGGTCTGATGCCACATTCCAGTTGGCAGTCATGATGGGTGCAGTAACAATATACCAGGCCTTGGGCAGGAGTTAAAAAAGCAGAGTAATTAATATCGCCTGTACCGCTTGTGCTTACATCCTCTGTACTTGAAGGTTGGGTAATGATTGGTAAAATTATCCGATTGATCAAGTTGATATTTCCCCCCAGGGAGACGGGAATTACGGGCTGGATATTCAGTACATTCTGGGCGCGGTTGAAAGGATCATTCCCAAAAATAGTATTGTTCTGGAAAGGCAGGCAAAACAAAGCGAAGAAAACGATCCTTAATCTTTAAAATCCAGTCATCGTTGAATCAATTAATTTCTTTCTGAGAATGGGAGTTGACGAAGAGGATATTCCCCAGTTCATCAAATCTGTCGAATGTTAGTGTGCCCTGTTTTTTAAGGGCACCGGCATGGAATCCAATAATGCACAGGCCTGCCTGGACTGAGTGTTCGCTCACAAGTGTCCGGAGATGGGGTACCGAATCTTCTACCAGCACCTGGATATTCTTGGAGGTAATGGGCAGTCGACCTGTCTTCACCAGTTCTTCCAGGTTCTTCCGGGTCTCCTTCTCATTCTCGCTGCTGCACACATCAAAGATCTTAATCTCGCTCTTTCGCCAGGCAGGGTGGCCCTGGATGATGAAACTGAGCAGGATCATCAGGTGGGAGTTCTCATAATCGTCGCTTCGGATCCAGACATGGATGCCGTTTTTGAAGTTGATGGATCGTTTGGAGCTCCCGAAGATACATACATCAAACATGCCTGCATTGACAAGGGCAAAATTCTCCACGATCTCCTGCAGACTATCGGGATTCTCACGGTCGTATTCGAAAATCACCATATTGTTTTCCATTCCCGAGATTCCCGGCAGCTGTATGGCCTGGGCCACCGCCGATGTATAGGAAGGTGATATCATGGTATCAACAAAGACATGAGTCCCTTTCCCACTGAAGCCTTTGATAAGTTTTTCCAGCTCAAGCTCTGATTTTTGCCGGCTGGCTTTGGAATAGTAGTCCTCGATCAGATGGATGTAGGTCCCAAAACCATACTTGTGAGAGATCCAGTTCAGGAGCTGGAAGGCTCTGTCTCGTTTAAAGGAATCCCTGGAGATACAGATGGCACTGGGGCGCCATTCCTCTTTGGTCCTGGATTTCCTGGACTGCTGAACGTATACATGCAGGTTTCTGTTCAACTGAAACAGGGCGTTTGTAAAGATCGAAACCAGGCCTTTCCTGTTCTTGTGGTAATTATTGATATAGAGATAAAGGAGAGTCATTATCACATAGGCACCCAGCGCAAATCCAGTATTGATCTTAAACATAACCCAGATGGATGCCACAAATCCCACCAGCGAGAGAAACCACCTGGAACGAAATGACGGCCTGTAGGAGGGTGCCGATCCAAAATGGTGCAAAAAGGAAATCAGGCAAAGTGAACCATAGGTGACCATGAAGAACATGGTAATGATGCCTGCCACCGTATTTACATCACCGATTATAACAAATATAAGGGCTATGGCTACCGTTACCAGGGTAGCATTGAAGGGTTCATTGGTTTCTCCCCTGCCCTTCTCCAGCAGCCTGTTTAGCCTTCTGGAAGGAAAGGAATGGTCTCCGGCCAGTGCCTGAAGTGTCCGGGGAGCTACCAGAATGGAACCAATGGCTGAGGAGAAGGTGGATGCAGCCAGTCCAAGAGGTATTATCAATCCACCTGCAATGGCAATATCCCCCATCACCAGCTGGTTGGCAGGGTCACCGAGTGCCTCAGGACTTGCCGATGAGGCCAGCTTCCAGACAATGAAAAAATAAACAATCATCCCCGTAAAGGTGGCCAGGATGGTGCCCAGAGGTATGGATTTGCTTGGTTTCTTCAAATCGCCGGACAGTCCGACACCGGCTGTCATCCCTGTAAAAGCAGGAAAAATGATGGCAAAGACAATGAAAAACTGTCCCCCCTCACCTGCTGCAGCCGAAGTAAAGGAGAAGGTATGTGTTTCTGCGTACTCCGTGCTTCCCAGGAAGAAAAGAACCAGCGAGACAATCAGAATGGCAACTACCATATATAGTGTTTTCATACCTACCGCGGCCCCCTTTTTTAAAATCAGCACAGAGAGCCCGATCATAGCAGGAACACTGATGACCTGTCGGGGTAAAGAGAAGCCAAAACGATTGTTAAACCAGTTAAAGAGGGATTCAAATGCTTCGGTAAAAGCAATAATGTAAAAGGCCACAGATATGGCCTGGGAAATAAACAGGGCAAAACCGATAGTGGCCCCTATGTTGAGTCCAAAGGATCGGGAAATGATAAAGTATTCGCCACCACCTTCCACCCTTTTGTTGGTGGCAATTTCAGAGATAGCCAGGGCAGTTGGAATGGTTACAAGATGTCCCAGCAGGATCAACCCGATTACCCTCCAGAATCCAAGGGTGCCCACGGCAAAACCAAATCTCAGGAAGAGAACAGCTCCCAGAATAGTTGATATTGCAGTGAAGTAGACTGGAGCTGTGCCGAATGATTTTTTTGTAGAGTTTGCCATATCCTTATTTAGCTACGTAAATATAAGAAATGGCTGGAGATCAAAAATAGAAGTCCCTCTCCCCTTTTTTAACCAGCTCCAGTTTCGCCTCCAGCTTTGTCTTAAACCCATCATCTTCCATCTCATCCAGATTCTTCTGAATCAGCCTGTAGCCCTTCTCTTTAGTGCCATTATGCGCGTAGTCTTCCAAATACTCAGCCATGGTTAGCATTGCATTGGGAGTGCAGTAGCGCTTGATAAATCCGGGTACGGAAAACTCCATAAAATGCTCGCCGGTCCGTCCGGTTCGATAACAGGCTGTACAAAAAGAGGGCAGGTAATCCTTTTCTATTAACTCTTCTGTCACTTCTGCCAGGGAGCGGTTGTCACTGATCTGAAACTGCTCGGAATCCAGGTCCTGTTCCTTTTCTTTGTCAGAATAGCCCTTCATTTCAATTTTGGTACCACCGTCGATCTGGGAGACTCCATACTCAAGCACCTCATCACGGATGGCTGCCGGCTCACGAGCTGTCAGAATCAGACCTGTGTATGGAACTGCCAGCCGGAGTATGGCCACCATGCGTGTAAAGTCTTCATCCCTGACCTGCCACTTTTCTTCATACTTCACACCGGAAGCCTTCTGTAGCCTTGGAAATGAAATGGTATGGGGTCCCACATTGTATACGGCCTCCAGGTGGTTTACATGACGAATCAGTCCCAGCACTTCAAAACGCCAGTCGTAAAGGCCAAAAAGTGCACCGATACCCACATCATCAATCCCTGCCTCCTGGGCACGGTCCAGAGCGGAAATTCTCCAATCATAGTCCCTCTTAACACCTCCTGTATGATAAAGGGAATAAGCACCGCGATGATAGGTCTCCTGGAATACCTGATAAGTCCCAATTCCAGCATCAAGAACTGTTTTAAATCCCTGAATGTCAAGCGGAGCAGCATTAATATTAACCCGGCGTATCTCGCCGTTCCCTTTCTTTACTTTATAAACCGTCCTGACCGTTTCTGCTATAAATTCAGGGGTGTATTTGGGGTGTTCCCCGTAGACAAGGATCAGGCGCTTTTGTCCCATCTCCTCCAACATCTCCACCTCTTGAATGAGCTCTGGATGGCTCAGGGTGGTACGCTTTTGGCTCTTGTTAGCGGCACGGAAACCACAATATTCACAGTTGTTTATACACAGGTTCCCCACATACAATGGAGCAAAGAGGACAATCCTTTTCCCGTATACCTGCTCCTTCAGCTTTCTTGCCCCTGCCTTAATTTCTTCAACAAGTTCAGGATCGGTAGCATTTACAAGAATAGCAGTCTCCTGCATGGAGAGCCGTTTTTTATTTAAGGATTTTGCAATTATTTCTCGGACCAGAGCAGCGTCGGGTTGGGCCCCGTTCAGAATATTTTCTATCTCTTTCTCAGAGATAAACGGGACCATGGCCTTATCTTCAATGGCATAAGCCTGAGGATCGTATATCATGTCTTTCGATTTACGAGCCTTTGGAATCAATAAAGAAAACTGTTCACTTGGAACTCTTTACCTTCAGATCTTCCTCCGGATCAGATTATTATTGGTGCCTCAAGACCAGATTAGCCAGCCTTTCAGCGAGCACAAATATATATATTGTTATTTGAATAACAAAGCGAATTCTGACAATATTTGCTACTTTTATCCACACATGAGAATCGCTTATATATTCATTGCTCTGGCTCTCCTGCTGAGTCAGCTTATGGAAGTGAAGGCACAGGAGCCCGGGCTCACCTACAACTTACAGGTGGGCGAAAGCTATTACCTTGAAATAGACCTGCAGCAAAGCACTCATTCCGAATCCATCGACAGTGAAGAAATATCCTTCTACAACCTGACCCGGATGGAATTCAGTGTAGATAAAATAGATACTGCAAGCCAGTTTCATATGAGCGTAAGGTACAGGGATCTGCTGATCTCCATGCTGGCACCACAGCTGGACATAGATATCAGCTCTGCCTCGGGAAAAGACTCTTTGCTCACACAAATGGTAAATATGCTGGAACAGGGTAGCTTTTCAATGGTAATGACCACCCGCGGTGAGCTGGTAAGTATGGAAGGACTAGACGAGCTTTTTGCTTCTCTGGCGGATCTTCAGGTAAGTGACACAATAGAACAACAGGTTATTGTGAAGACCCTTGAGGAAGCATACGGACCCGATGCCTTCAAAAGCCTTTGTAATGTGTTTGTCTGGATCTACCCGGTCATAACTCCCATGAGCAACTGGACCAACGACATTACCTATTATTTTAACACCAAGGCAGTAAAAATGGTCAACCGCTACATTCATACTAAAACCTCAGACGATTTGGTGGTGATCCAGGGTATGGGCATGCTGAACTCCACAAAAGAATTTTTTGAAACCACCGGGATGGGAGATGTTAAGTCTGCTGTTTCAGGAAGTCAGACCTACGATTTTCATCTGGACCCGGAAACCGGATGGATACAACGCTGCGTTTCGCGTCAGCGGGTAATTATAGAAACCACTATTCTTAGTAGCAACTACTTCCCCCCCGGACTCAAGATCCCCTCCTATACTGAAACCGCTTTCGAGGTTACCGGGGGCAGACTGGACTAATAGTGAAATTGAAAAAAGATGAATGGGACAATAAAGACATTCGTGATTGTGATAGCCATGATGCTCTCACTTTTCACTTTGCAGGCCAGGCTGCAAGCACAGCCATATATGCACAGTGCCGGCATACGAGCCGGATACTCCAGTGGTATCAGCTATAAAGGATTCCGGCTGCACAGGATGTCGGCCTTTGAGGTAGATTTTCTATATAACAATCATGGATTTAACCTGGGAGCTCTCTATGAGCACCACCTGGAACCCTTTAAAAAAAGTACGAGAACCTTCATCTACTTAGGGGGCGGAGCCTTTGGTGGAGACTGGGAGGAGGAGTTTTCACTTGGAGTTGCGGCAGTGGCCGGTATTGAATATACACTCAGAGATCTACCACTAAATTTCAGTTTTGACTGGAAACCCATGCTCAACATCTATGCGGTTTTGGAACCCGATTGGCTGGATTTTGGTCTCTCCATCAGGTATCGCTTTAGCAGGTAATACTTTTCTTTTACCTGAAAGTACCATATATTTATAGATATTGGTATTTTTCACTAAATCGTGTTGCTATGATCCCAGCTCTTAAGGATGTTCAGGCGGCTGTAAAAAGAATCGCTCCCTATGTCCACAATACCCCGGTGCTAACATCAACCACCATTGATGCGATGCTGAAAGCCACTGTTTATTTTAAATGCGAAAACTTCCAACGCGGAGGGGCCTTTAAAATCAGAGGAGCAGTCAATGCCATTCTTCAGCTATCTGAAGATGAAAGAGCCCGCGGCGTGATCACACACTCCTCGGGTAACTTTGCAGCAGCCCTTGCCCTGGCTGCCAATGCTCTGGATACCAAAGCCTATATTGTAATGCCAACCAATGCTCCTTCTGTAAAACGGGATGCTGTGGCTGGATATGGAGCCCATATCATTGACTGTGAGCCCACCCTGAAAAGCCGGGAATCGATCATGGCGGCACAGCAAAAAAAGAAGGGAGCAACTTTTATCCATCCCTCCAACGATATGAATGTCATACTTGGAAACGCAACTGCCGCCATGGAGCTTGCTAAAAAGGCAGAGCAACTGGATGTGGTTATTGCCCCTGTTGGAGGAGGAGGATTACTGGCAGGTACTGCAATGGCCGTTAACCACCTTCATTACTATATCGAAACCATTGGAGCCGAACCTTTTGGAGCCGATGATGCCTATCTATCCCTTAAAACCGGGAAGATACAACCCAGTATCAATCCAAAAACCATTGCAGACGGACTGAAAACTCAGCTGGGTGACCAGAATTTTCCCATCATCCGGAAATTGGTCAGTAAAATTATCCGTGTGGAAGAGAATGAGATTATAGAGGCCATGAAATTCATATGGGAACGTATGAAAATCGTTATAGAACCCTCAAGTGCTGTTGCTGTAGCAGCCATGTTCAGAAACAGTACTGAGTTCAAAAACAGAAAGGTCGGAGTAATCCTCTCCGGAGGTAATGTGGATCTCACAAATCTTCCATTTTAAGAAAGCTTGAAAAAACACATGGGTGTGACGCTGATATGGGCTGCATGAGCACATCAAACAGTACATGTGTTATCTAACATAGATTTGTGCCTGTGCTGACTTTAAAATCACATATATTTGTATCCAGCACTTTTGGAAAAGGTAATTCTCTTTTCTACTTGCTAACTAAAACTACTACTATCCGGACAGGTGATTTTGAATCACCTGTCTTTTTTTTTGATAGCTGAGAAATGAAATATCCTTCCAATACCGATTTGATTACAGGGATCCGAAACCATGATTCTGCCATCCTCCGGCATGTCTATGAAATCCACTATCCCATCATAGAAGGATACATTATCCACAACCAGGGATCGAGGGAGCAGGCCAGGGATATTTTTCAGGATGCGATGATCATTGTATACAAGCGTATTAAATCAAACGAACTGGAGCTAAGCTGCAAATTTGGGACCTATCTCTATGCTATATGTAAAAACATCTGGATGCAGGAACGCAAAAAATATTTGCAGCGCCTCGAAAAACTGCGCTTGCAGCCCCTTGAGGTAAATGATCCAGGACCTGCAGATGACCCCCTGCTTCAAAATCACCTTACCGATCTGTTTAATAAGCATTTTGATGCCTTAAGCAAGGATTGCCAAAAGATCCTATCCATGTATTTCAACAATTTCAGCGTGGAAGATATCCGGGCTGCCATGAATTACAAGGATCTTCATCACACAGCAGACAGAAAATACAGATGCAAAAAAAGCCTGATTAACAGGATTGTGAATGACCCCCTATTTAAACGACTGAAAGATGAACTACATTGATCATATTATCAAATATTTGTCGGACGACCTCAGCCGGGAAGAAGCCGCCACCTTCGAAAAGGAGTTGGAATCCAATAAGGAGCTAAGGGAAGCATTTGAGGAATATTCGGCAGCTTATGAGTTGATCGGTGATCAATTGCAAAAGCGGGACCAGAAGGAATTCAGGACGAAACTCCGGGAAGCCATGAGCCACAATCCTCCCATATCAGATTCACGAAAAGCGGGTTTCCGGTCCTGGTGGTATATCCCTCCGGCAGTGGCTTGCTCACTTGCTATTTTCCTCATTTTTCTTTTAAGTCATCCGGGGAATGAAAGGATATTTGCCAAATACCATCATCCCACAAAGGATCCGGTAGTACTTGCCTTCAACCAGGATACCCGGGGAGAGGTCGAGCCAGGAATTGCCTATTACCACCAGGGCAACTTCCAACAATCCTTAAAACTGCTTTCAGGAAGGATAATCCA
>Ga0209633_10004212_pt1 | contig 13000 bp, 11 predicted proteins | sample Cruoilmetagenom1_FD_187290 | JGI IMG/M metagenome (GOLD analysis project Ga0209633, IMG submission 187290) | Oil polluted marine microbial communities from Coal Oil Point, Santa Barbara, California, USA - Sample 1 (SPAdes) (version 2) | ecosystem: Environmental > Aquatic > Marine > Oil seeps ... | reverse complement strand
TTATCCTCTATAAAATAAATTTGACAAGACATTCAATATCACAGCTAATGGTAATGTTATTTAAACTATATGTAAACTGCGATATTGTCATACAATAATTCCTCATATAATAATTTGATTATTATATGTATCACACATATTTAACGAAACAAATTAAGTTATATAGTATATTACACTCATTAAAATTTATCCTTTTATTCTTATAAAAATTGGATTATCTATTTTATTAACATAAGGATAATAATAATGGATATAGGTATAATAGGAGCAACTGGTTTTACAGGTATAGAACTTGTAAAAATATTATATAAGCACCCTGATTTTAAGATATCAATTCTGACCAGTGAAAGTAATCGAGGAAAATACTTAAGTGATCTTTACCCATTTTTCAAAGGTATAGTCAATCATAGGCTTGTGGGTAACGACTTTGATATGGTCAAACGAAATTGTGATGCGGTATTTTTATGTCTTCCGCATGCTAAGGCTCAGGATGCTGCAGCTTTTTTTTATAATAGCGGTAAAATAGTGATCGATCTAAGCGCTGATTTTAGATTCAGCAACAATATTTTATACGAAAAAACATATAACGTTAAACATAAGCACCCTGAATTGCTCAAAGAATCAGTTTACGGTCTTTCTGAAATATTTAAGTCAGAAATTAAAAAAACAAGGCTGATCGCTAATCCTGGATGTTATTCTACCTCTGTGATATTACCCTTGTATCCACTTATAAAGAGAGAGTTAATTTATTTTGATGAGATGATCATTGCGGATGCAAAATCCGGTGTTAGCGGAGCTGGCAAAAAACCTACAGATAAAAATCTATTTTGTGAAGTTGACGAAGATTTCAAACCTTACAGTATTTTTTCCCACAGGCATAATCCTGAAATAAATTTTATTCTTTCAGAATTGACAGATACCAATATAGAAGTTTTATTTACTCCTCATCTTCTACCTATATCAAGAGGTATCGAAACAACTATGTACACTGTATCTGACAAACCCTTGGAAGAACTTATAAACTGTGTTACAGAATTTTATAAAAATTGTCCATTTGTAAGAATATATACTCAACCTGTTCCATCCATAAAAAACGTGGCATATACCAATTTTATAGATATCGGCATTTATAAACAAAATAATAAAGTAGTTATTGTATCATGTATTGACAATCTATTAAAAGGAGCAAGCGGTCAGGCTGTTCAGAACCTGAATATAATAGCTGCAATTGATGAGACAAGGGGATTGCTATGAAGGATAACGGTATGACTATCATTAAAGATGGGGGGATATGCTCACCAATAGGATTCAAATCCTCTGCAATATCAGCTGGGATAAAAAATAACAGTAAAAAAGATCTTTGTATTTTACTATCAGATAGCCCTGCAGAAGTAGCCGCAACTTTTACAAAAAATAAAGTGATAGCTGCGCCAGTTAGAATATGTAAAAAAATCATAAAAAACAGTAACAAAATAAACGGTATAATTGTAAACAGCGGCAATGCAAATGCATGTACAGGTAAAAAAGGGCTAAAAGATTGTGAATACATAATCAACTACTATGAGAATAAGTTTAATCTACCAACTAACACACTGCTTGTCGCATCCACAGGGGTAATAGGGGAATATCTGCCCAAAGATAAGTTTATAGATGGACTTGGAGAGCTAAAGTCAAATCTGCAAAAGGATTCCTCCGGTTTTGCAGAAGCTATACTAACCACAGACAAATTTACTAAAAAACTTGCATTAAACATTGATACCGGGCATGGTAAATATACAATAGGCAGTACTGCTAAAGGCGCAGGGATGATTGCTCCCAATATGGCTACAATGCTTGCTTTTATAACTACTGACGCCAAGATAGATCCTCAATCCATGAAAAAATATCTAAAAAAAGCTGTCAATAATAGTTTTAACATTATAACTGTTGATGGAGATATGAGTACAAATGATTCTGTTTTTTTATTTTCCAATGGTCATAGCAGCATAAAGATTGAATCTAAAAATGATAAAGTAATCTTTGAACAAGCATTAACGTTTATTTGTTTAGAACTAGCAAAAATGATAGTAAAAGATGGTGAGGGTGCTACTAAATGTGTAAAAATTATTGTTAAAAATGCTCTTTCCATGAAGGATGCTAAAAAGTGTGCGTTTAAAATCGCTCAATCCACTCTTGTAAAAACCATGTTTTTCGGTGAAGAACCCAACTGGGGAAGAATAATGGCTGCGGCAGGAGCATCCAAGGTTAGTTTCAATCCTGGAAAAACAGATATCTATTTCGATAAAATTCTCTATGTAAAAAATGGACAACAGGTCAAAAGTGAATTGGAAAAAGAGGTACATGAAATCATGAAAAAGAATGAATATGCCGTAACTATAGACCTAAAATCAGGTTCTTATTCCCATTCTCTATTTACATCTGACCTCACGCATGAATACATTAAAATTAATTCCTCCTATAAGACCTAAAATGCAGGCAACCCACATTGTTCTAAAACAAGGATTATATAAAATATCTAAAAAATAAGCACACAATATATAAACTTTACTATTTATTAAATCCTTTAAAATTTACTATAAACATAGATTTTTACGAGAATAATTGCCCGTAATCGTAGCTATCGCATTTTTTACTTACGCATTAAGTATAACCAACTGTAAACACGCCATTATTCAGGATTTGCTATATTTCCATGGCTTATATGCTACTGTATTATAATTTCTAAATCTAGTTATTTTGAGTAGAATTCAAGCTGTGTTAATATTGTCAAATCCACTAAACTTCCTATTTGAGGTTTTTTTGATGGCAAGTTTCTTTTTGGCCTGCAATTTAACGATATTTTATTTGACTATAGCACGGCAATCACGGCAATAATGTACAGTAATAATATGAATGAAAAAAAATATTTCCTCATACCGACTTCGAGCAAGCAAAAACAATATGAAGCTTTAAGAGCTTATTTTGTGGAGGAATTTTCTGCAAAAGAAGTGGCAAATAAATTTGGTTACACTTGTTAGAGCATTTACATCGCTTGTTCCTGATTTTAGAAAACAAAGAGAAGAGAAACAAGATAATGAACATTTCTTTCAGGTTAAAAAACCTGGGAGAAATGAGATGCAGGAGCCTCCCCAAAAGCATCCACTTTCGCCTTCAAAGCTTGATTCATCTGTCATTGTCGCTAATAACTTCAGAGCTTTAGATTTGTCTGTATAATCTGTTTGCTCCATTTATCTTTGAACTGAATCTGGCAATATTTCATAAATCCCTGTGTATTTCAGCGCTGCTGGTCTCCCAGGTAATTGAGTAAGATAGAGTAGCAACTTTATAGATTCCTGTTTCTTATCCCCATAAAGCCTTTATAACTTTTTTAGACACTTCCTGTCTCTTTGCCTCTATTATACGTGGTATCTCAATCAAGTGTTAATTCTTTCATTTCAGAACATTGATCCTTTGTCATTATCTTATATGATTTATGGAATTAGAGGAGTCCCCTTCAACCCCCAGAGTTCTCTGTGTTCCTTATCTCTACTTTGGTTTGACATACTTTGGTTTGACATACTTTGGTTTGACACTTGACATTGATTCAAGAGGAAGTTATCTTGTTAAATTATTATTTTAGTGAAATGGTTTATTGTGCAAATATTTATAGCAATTTTACAATATTGGGGTTGATCGTAGTACATTATAATAAAAAAGGAGACGTTTATGTTTAAAAAGTTGTTTTTACCAGTGCTTGTTTCTTTATTTTTTATGTTTACAGTTACATCTGGTTTGCATGCTGAAGAAGGTGATATGCAGTATGGTTTTGGTTACGAAGCAGATATGGTACAGATGGTAGACCAGGTTAAAAACCTTCAGCAATTGGAAGGTATAGTTCCTATTGAGACTATTCAGATGGGTTTATCAGGTGCTATGACTATGTTCGGTGCTATGCAGCCAATTTTACAAATGATGTTAACAGTGCCAGCAATGCAGACAATGATTCCTATGGTGATTAACCCTCTGGAATCAGCAATTTATGTGGTTGCAGGACCTCTTGTAGAAGCATCTTTGGGAGAGAAGCCTGTCCAGATTGACGGTTACGAATTACGGGATTTGATAAACAAGTATCCCAATATGCAACTGATAGATGTGAGAACACCTGCAGAACACAAACAGGTCCGCGTTCCAGGCTCTAAATCTATCCCATTGGAAAAGATTGATGCAGCTTTGAGAGATGGCAAAATCAATAAAAGGGATCCTCTTATTTTTATCTGCCAAAGCGGTTTTAGAGCTTATATGGCTGGATTACTGGCAAACACATATGGATACCGCAATGTGTATAATTTAGAGGGCGGCACTATCGGTGGATGGATAGAACTTGATCTCCCAACAGAGGGGACATTGGGAGAAGGCGAAGAGATCATGAGTGGAGGCTGCTAAATATTTAAAACATTAAAACAGGTTGAGACTTCCTGCTTATTATAACAAACTCAAAACCAGGCTTTGGATTTTATCCAAGCCTGGTTTTTTTATATTGATTTGTTGTCTTTCATCATGTACATATTTATAGTTAACGGTTATGGATTAGCCTAAGAAGGCTTTATCAATAATAAATAAATTTTTTATGATAAAATGTTGCTATGACTAAAACTTCTTTCTTTGCTCCGAAAACTCTTTTAGTTATCATCATCATAGCATTTTCTTTTTTTTATCTATATGAATATAGAAATAACGACCCCCTACAGATAGGGGAAGAAAGCCCTAATTTCTATATTGAAACAGTAGCTGGAGAAAGATTTGATGCCAATAATGTGCAACTGCCCAAAGCAGTTATATTTTTAGGAAAATCGAGTATATATTCATCATATTATCTAAAAATAATACCTGAATTAAAACAGCTGGAAAAACAGGGATTATTAAAAATATTTGTTTTTGTGAAAACAAGACAAAATAAAACTACAATAATAAAAATGCAAACTAAAAAAAGATTTAAATTACTTGAAAAAATAACTTACATAGGTAATATAAAAGAATTGTCAAAAGATTTTGGAGTGAGGAGTTGGCCGCATTTTTTTTTACTTGACAAAAGTAATGTGGTCATCTATCAGGGTAAGCTGCCCTCTGTTGACAAAATAAAAGCTATAGTAAAAGGCGATTAGATTGGAAAATTTTTTTAACTTTGAGGATTTAGAATCTGTATATGATGTTGCTATCGTAGGCGGAGGACCTGCCGGACTCACTGCTGGAGTTTATTCAGGTAGAGATTGCTTAAAAACAATCGTACTGGAAAAAAATTTTCCTGGTGGACAGGTTGCCGTTACAGAGATTGTTGAGAATTATCCGGGTTTCCCCGATGGAACACTTGGCAGTAATCTGAGTGAATTATTATACCGGCATGCGGTTAAGTTTGGTACGCATGTTAAGTATGGTGTCTGTAAAAAGATAGAAGAGATTGAAAATTATAAATATATCCATTTGGAAGGAAACCCTATTAAAATAAAAGCCAAAACAGTCATAATTGCAACTGGAGCAAAACCAAAACACCTTGAGATACCAGGAGAAAATAAATTTCTTGGTAGAGGTGTTTCTTTTTGCGCAACCTGCGATGGAGCATTTTACAAAGATAAAGAAATTGCAGTTATTGGTGGTGGCGATTCAGCAGTTGAAGAAGGAACCTATTTGACAAGATTTGCCAAAAAGGTTTTTATAATACATAGGCGTGACAAATTGAGAGCATCCATGTGGTTGCAGGAAAAATCCTTTAAAAACAAAAAAATAGAATATATATGGAATTCTAGGCCGGTACAAATTAATGGAAATGATAAAATAGAGTCTTTAAGAATTTTTGACAACAAGGGAAATAAAGAATATAATGTAAACATAGCGGGTGTTTTTGTATATATAGGCTGGAGTGCTGATACTGAAGCATTTAAGGGATTTGTAAATATGGATAGCACTGGTTTTATTATCGCCGACGAATCGACAAAAACAGAACGTTCAGGAGTTTTTGTTGCAGGTGATGTAAGAACTAAGGATATCAGGCAAATTGTCACTGCAACTTCAGATGGAGCAGTGGCAGCCAAAATGGCTGAGAAATATCTAGAAGAGCATTTTTCTGGGGAGAGAAATATATGAAAAGATTGCCTTATTTAATATTTGCATTTTGTTTATTACTGTCCTTTAACCTTTTTGCTGAAACAAAAATAATCCGAGGTGTTATGTCAAAGGGAATAAAAAACAGGGAACCAGTTGGTGAGAGCAAAATATTTAGTGCATCAGCAGATAAGATTTATTGTTTTACAGAGATAGCATCTGATGTTATACCTACTAATATAGTTCACCTGTGGCTATACAATAATAATATAATGGCTGAAATCCCTCTGTCAGTGAATGCCAACAATTGGAGGACATACAGTTCTAAAATTATTTCTCCAAGCTGGGCAGGAAGCTGGAAGGTTGAGATATATTCCGAAAAAGGGAAATTAATCAGTTCTATACCTTTTGAAGTAACAGATGCGAAATGAAAGCCATGTATTTATAGTTCCAACACCTATTGGAAATATTTCAGATATAACCCTCAGAGCTCTGGATGTTTTAAAAAGTGTAGATATAATCTACGCAGAAGATACAAGAAGAACAAGAAAACTTCTTAACTACTACAAAATTAAGAAGCTAGTCAAATCTTATAACAAAAATAATGAAAAGTCAGCGACCGCACATATATTATCCATCGTTAATGAGGATCATACTGTTGCTCTTACAAGCGATGCTGGCACGCCATGCATCTCTGATCCTGGGAATATTCTTGTAAAAGAGCTTATACAAAATAATATATTATTTGAGGCCCTCCCAGGGCCAACAGCATTTATACCTGCATTAGTAGAATCAGGATTTAGCACATCCACATTCTTTTTTAAAGGCTTCTTAAATACAAAATCAAAAAGTAGAGCAAAGGAGTTAAGTGAATTGAAAAAAATTGACTCTACCATTTTGTTGTATGAAGCACCTCATAGGATAAAAAAAACACTGACTGAAATATTGGATGTTTTTAATCCACCTTTTTTTGTGGGACGGGAATTATCCAAATTGTATGCTGAACATATTTACATACATCAAAAAGAAGATATAGAAAAAATAACTGAAAAGGGTGAATTTGTTATAGTTATAGATAATAATGTCCGAAAGAATAAAACCGATATAAAAACATCTAACAATGAAAGTATGGACCAGCTTATATCCAAACTTTTTGACAATAATTTTTCCAAAAAAGACATAATAAAAATTTTAAATTTGATGGGTACCAGAAGAAATATAGCATATCGTAAAGTAGAAGAAGTTCTTAATTCAAGTTAGTGAAACTAAAAAAATATTTTTTATTATCAAGAGATTATGGTTCAAAAGGTCATGTTTTATCATCACAGACTTGATGTTTTATAAAATTGTCAAGGGAAGGTCTTTCCACTCATCTACTCCAGTAAAACATTGCAATATTTGGGTGGCTGGGCGGGGATGTGATGCAGTAAAGTAGTACAAGGGATTTATTTTAAAGGGAACGAATATTTTTTACTGCTTCAAGCATATTTCTTAGAGCCGGTTTGACTTCCTCCCACTGCCTTGTTTTTAATCCACAATCAGGATTTATCCAAAGTTGTTTCATAGGCAAGACTTCGATTAACGATAAAATCTGTTGAGTCAATTCTTCAGTTGAAGGGATACGAGGTGAATGAATATCGTAAACTCCTGGTCCTACTTCATTTTCATATCCGATTTCTTTAAAAATTTTTAGAAGTTCGTTTCCACTACGAGCAGTCTCTATAGTTATCACATCAGCATCCATAGCCTCAATTGTATCAATGATATCGTTAAATTCGCTATAACACATATGAGTATGAATTTGAGTCTCTTCATTTGCCGTGCTTACTGCCAGTTTAAAGTTTTCCACCGCCCATTTTTCATATTCAGGTATACGATCTTTTCTTAGGGGGTATCCTTCCTTAAAAGCTGCTTCATCAACTTGTATAATTTTAATACCAGCAGATTGCAAGTCTTCAATCTCATCGCTGAGAGCAACGGCAATTTGTTTGGATACCTCTGATCTCGATATGTCATTTCTGACAAAGGACCAATTTAATATGGTTACAGGACCGGTCAGCATACCTTTCATTACCTTATTTGTTTTACTTTGCGCATAAGTCATCCATCTTATGGTCATAGGCTCTGGTCTACTAATATCGCCATAAATTACAGGAGGTTTTACACACCTACTGCCATAGCTTTGGACCCAGCCTTTCGAAGTGAAATGAAACCCATCAAGCATTTCACCAAAAAATTCCACCATATCATTGCGCTCCGGTTCTCCATGAACTAGAACGTCAAGCCCTATCTCTTCTTGAAAGGCAATGCAATAATCAATATATGTTTTTATGCCATTTTCGTACTGTTCTTTTGAGATAATACCTTCTTTAAAGTCACGCCTCAATTTTCTTATCTCCCTTGTTTGTGGAAAACTTCCAATTGTTGTTGTTGGAAGTAAGGGGAGATTTAATCTCTCTTTCTGGACTAATATTCTATTTTTGTAAGTTTTATCTCGCTCTACTTTTGTAGTAGTTCGTAAACGATTCTGAACCACAGTATTATTAATGATTGAAGAAGTTTTTTTCTTTTGAATTGTAGATTTGTTGTTCTCAATAAAATCTTTCTCAATACCAACCAAGGCCTCTTCATGAAATACCCTGGAAATCAAAACAACTTCATTAACTTTTTCACATGCAAAACTGAGCCATTTTTTTATTTTAGATTCATTTTCTTTTTCTATAGAATACGGTACATGAAGCAACGAGCAACTAGTAGATATGATTATATCTTCTTTGGGGACATCTTTAGAAATTTGATTTAGCAGATTAATTGTATGCTGAATATTATTTATCCAAATATTTCTTCCATCTACAACTCCGGCAATTAGTATTTTGCCATTTAACTGCTTTAATGTTTCTATATTTTTACTGCCGTAAACAAAATCTAATGCAATTCCCCAGATGGAAGTATTCGCCAAAATTGAAGTAGCCTCATTTGAATGTTCAAAATATGTAGAAACAATAATGTTAATGTTATCACTGATGGTTGAAAGAGCGGTATATGTCTTTTTAAGTAACTCTAATTGCTTAGATGTGGCACCTTTTGCAAAAACTGGCTCTTCGATCTGAAGATAGACCTTTGAATTAAGAGTAGAGATCTTTTTAATCAATTCTTCATAAACAGGAAGAACTTTATTGAAATATGAATAGCAATCTTTACCGTTTATATCCTTTGATAATCCTAAAAAGGTTAAAGGACCTATAATGTTAATTTTTGGATTAATTCCAATTGTTTTTGCTTCATTATATTCTGCTATTAATTTTGAAGAATCAAGACTGAATTGAGTGTTTTCACTAAGTTCAGGTACTATATAATGGTAGTTTGTATTAAACCACTTTGTCATTTCCATAGCAAGAGCGGAATCATTACCCCTTGCCATTGCAAAATATAGTTCAGTCTTATCATTAATTTTTTCAAATCTCTTAGGTATGGCTTTCAGCATAAAAGCTGTGTCGAGCATATTGTCATAAAAGCTAAAATCATTACAACTAATAAGATCAATCCCTTTGTTCTTCTGATAAAGCCAGTTCTTTTTTCTTAACTCAGATGCTATCTTATGTAAATCTTCTATTGAACTTTTCCCTGCCCAATAACTCTCGAGAGCTTTTTTAAGCTCCCTTTGTGAGCCTATTCTTGGGAAACCTGTAATTAGTGTCTTAAATGTCATTTTTACCTCGTTAAGATAAAGATTGCTTTACACATATTTAATCAAACTAAAATATGATAGTTGGATCAAGTATATTAGATACTATAAAATCTTGAAATAGATGGTTAGCTTGCAAACTTTGCATCCATAGTTTTATTTCTTTAGCCATTTCTTTAGTATGAAGTTTTGGAACAAACGTTGTCCTGAACTGGTAATCAATCCCTGAATTAAGGATAAGATTAATGCTTTTTGTAATAGAATCTATATCGACCTCGACTCCAGATATGGTTGAATAAGAATTGAGAGGAGCTTTAATATCCATAGCTATAAAATCCAGCAAGTTTTCAGCAAAAGCGTTTTGAATAACTTCCGGTATAGACCCGTTTGTATCCAGTTTAATCTTAAACGACAACTCTTTTATCTTTCTTAAAAAAGACAACAAATCTGGTTGCAAAGTAGGTTCTCCACCGGTTAACACTACTCCATCAATCATCCCCGTTCTGCAATTCAAATAATCAAGAATATATTCCTGGTTAATAGTCATGCCGAATTGATCTGGTAGGACTAATTCCGGATTATGACAGTAGGGACATCTAAAATTACACCCCTGGGTAAAAATGACAGCGCTGATTAAGCCTGGATAATCGATAAGTGAAAACTTTTGAAATCCACCAAGCTTCATATCAGACGATTTTCTGCATACGACGGTTAATATATTCCGATTTTTTACCCTCATTCCATTGTTTCACAGGACGAAGATATCCGACAATTCTCGAATACACCTCACATGCCCCAGAACATTTTGGGCATAACGTATGTTCGCCAGCAATGTATCCGTGTGTAGGGCAAATACTGAATGTTGGGGTTAGGCTAAAATATGGCAGTTTGTAATTTTCACAGACTTTTTTTATGAATTTTTTGACAGATTCCCCCGACTGTATCCGTTCCCCAACAAAAAAGTGCACAACCGTACCGCCAGTAAATTTTGTTTGTAATTCATCCTGTAAATCCAGCAGTTCGAAAGGGTCATCCGTATAATTAACAGGAAGTTGAGCAGAATTTGTGTAGTAGGGCTCTGCTCCTTTTTGGTATTCTTTTTCATTCGCGCATATGATATTGGGTAAATACTTTTTATCCAGTTTAGCGAGACGATAAGCTGTCCCTTCGGCTGGAGTGGCTTCAAGATTATAATTATTTCCGGTTTCTTTTTGGATAGAGGCGATATTTTCTCTCAGAAAATCCATTACTCTTAGTGAAAACTTCTGGCCGGCTTCGCAACCAATATCCTGTCCAAATAAATTGATACAGGCTTCATTGAGACCAATAATTCCAATTGTACTAAAATGATTTTCCCAATAAGTATCAAATCGTTCTTTTATCGTGGAGAGATAATGTTTAGTATATGGGAAAAAATCGCTATCTGTATAACTTTCCAGTACTTTTCGTTTTAGCTCCAGACTATTTCTAGCAAGTTTAGTGAAATATCCCAGCCTATGGAAAAATTCGGCCTCATTTTCCGATTGACATGCCAGTCTTGGTAAATTTAAAGTTACTACGCCAATAGAGCCTGTCAGGGGATTAGCTCCAAACAGACCACCGCCCTTTTTGCGCAATTCTCGGTTATCCAATCTTAAACGACAGCACATCGAACGAGCATCTTCGGGATTCATATCGGAGTTTACAAAATTTGAGAAATAAGGGACACCATATTTACCTGTTACCTCCCAGAGTGAATCAAGCTCAGAATTTTCCCAATCGAAATCTTTTGTTATATTATACGTTGGAATGGGGAAAGTAAAAACACGCCCCTTGGCGTCACCTTCGGTCATCACTTCCAAAAAAGCCTTGTTAATAAGGTTCATCTCATATTGGAATTCACCATAAGTTTCTTTTTGTAATTGACTGCCAATAATCACACGTTGATTAACGTAATTTGGCGAAGGTTGCAGATCCATGGTAATATTGGTAAACGGCGTCTGAAAGCCAACCCTAGTTGGGACATTGATATTAAAAATAAATTCCTGAACAGCTTGTTTTACTTCGTTATAATCCAATCGATCATAACGAATAAAAGGCGCAAGGAGTGTGTCAAAACTTGAAAATGCTTGGGCGCCTGCTGCCTCACCCTGAAGCGTATAAAAAAAATTGGTTATCTGCCCCAGAGCGGATCTTAAGTGTTTTGCCGGTCGGCTTTCCACCTTGCCGCTAACGCCGCCGAATCCTTTAGTCAACAAATCGTATAAATCCCAGCCGACACAGTAAACAGAAAGTGAATTCAAATCATGAATATGAAAAACACCATTATCGTGTGCGTCTCTAATCTCAGAAGTATAAATCTTATTGAGCCAATAGACTTTACTAATTTCAGAGGCAATGTAATGATTCATTCCCTGAAGAGAGTAAGACATATTGCTGTTTTCACTAACCTTCCAATCTGTTTGATGAATATATTGATCAATTAGATCTACATTTGCTTTTGTTGTTATTTCCCTGAGTTTATTGTGCTGGTCACGGTAAATTATGTAAGCCTTAGCTGTTTGCAGATAGGGGGAATGAATAAGGACTTGCTCAACAATATCCTGTATCTGTTCCACGGTTGGTGTACTATTAGACAGTGTCTGGCAGGCAACATTGATAACTTGGATAGTTAATTTTGTAGCTATCTCATTACTAAACTCACCAGTGGCCTCGCCAGCGGCAGTCAGGGCTTCCGTTATCTTTTGCGCGTTAAATTCAACGGCAGTCCCGTTTCGTTTAATTACTTTCTGAAAATTGGTGGGGTTTTGTGACATGATAGCCTCCTTTTGTTTATGCGACAAAATTTGAACAAACAATCATCGTGGTCTTCGGACTTAGAGCAATAATAATTTACCGCTCAATACCGTAGCGCAACTGTGTCCGACTCACACGGACTTCCCCATTCAGATAATTGTACAGCCGAATATTGCATTTTTTTTTCTACTTGTCAAGTAATTTGACCATGGTGTCAAACCAAAGTAGAAATATCCCCTTTTCTCCAAAGTAGAAATGTCCCCTTTAAGTTTTTCATCATTTACCTGTAATTGCCATAATAGAAACCATCCATCCAAGTTTTCTTTGATTTTGGTTGTATTTACATAAACCTCGTCCCCACCCAACCACCCAAATCTTCTTCGAAGATTTTGTTTATTATAATTTAATATCTTTTTTTGTTGTTTTTCTTTAAGTTTAAATATTGTTTTTTACTGCCCGCATACA
>Ga0209633_10004211_pt1 | contig 13001 bp, 13 predicted proteins | sample Cruoilmetagenom1_FD_187290 | JGI IMG/M metagenome (GOLD analysis project Ga0209633, IMG submission 187290) | Oil polluted marine microbial communities from Coal Oil Point, Santa Barbara, California, USA - Sample 1 (SPAdes) (version 2) | ecosystem: Environmental > Aquatic > Marine > Oil seeps ... | reverse complement strand
TGAGTCACTACGCGCTGAGATCACCCCCAAAAATATCCTGATGATCGGCCCGACCGGCGTCGGTAAAACCGAAATCGCCCGCCGTCTGGCCAAACTGGCTAATGCCCCGTTTATCAAAATAGAGGCCACTAAATTCACCGAAGTAGGCTATGTTGGCAGGGATGTTGAGTCTATCATACGCGATCTTGTCGACTTTTCGATAAAAATGACGCGCGAGACCGAGATGGAAAAGGTCAGACACCGGGCAGATGAAGCCGCTGAAGAGCGAACCCTCGATGCCTTACTACCCACCCCGAAGGCACAATTTGGCTTCAGTGAGGAACAAGAGGCGCCTACGGATAGCGATACCCGTCAGAAACTACGTAAAAAACTACGCGAAGGCCAGCTGGATGATCGCGAGATCGAAATTGAGGTGTCTGCCACACCCATAGGCGTGGAGATCATGGCGCCACCAGGGATGGAAGACATGACCAGCCAGCTACAGGGCATGTTTCAGAATATGTCGAGTGGACGTACCAACAAACGCAAAATGAAGGTACAGGATGCGCGCAAATTACTCATTGACGAAGAAGCTGCGAAGATGATCAATGAGGATGAGCTAAAGCTGAGGGCAGTGGAGAAGGTAGAACAAAATGGCATCGTCTTCCTGGATGAAATCGACAAGGTTGCCAAGCGTGCCGAATCCGGTGGCCCTGACGTGTCGAGAGAAGGGGTGCAACGTGATTTGTTACCACTGGTAGAAGGCAGTACCGTCAATACCAAATACGGCATGGTCAAAACCGACCATATCCTGTTCATCGCCTCAGGTGCATTCCATTTAACCAAGCCCTCGGATTTGATACCCGAACTACAGGGTCGCCTGCCGATTCGTGTTGAACTGAAGGCATTGAGTGTTGAAGATTTTATTCGCATCCTCACCGAGCCGGATGCCTCCTTGACCGAACAATACACCGCATTGATGGAAACCGAGGGTGTTACACTTGAATACACCGATGGCGCCATCAAACGAATTGCCGAAATTGCCTGGCATGTCAACGAAAACACAGAAAATATCGGCGCACGCCGCCTGCATACCGTTATCGAACGTTTACTCGAAGTGATATCCTACGAAGCCCCTGACCATAGCGGTGAGACCCTCACCATCGATGAAGACTATGTCAACAAATACCTGAGCGAGCTTTCGCAAAACGAAGACCTGAGCCGCTATATACTGTAACAAACCGGAGATTAGCCACATGAGCAAGCCCAAACCGACCGAAATCAATCTGCACCAACAATCGCGGACACTGGAAATTACCTTTGATGACGGCAATACCTATGACTATAGCTGTGAGTACCTGCGCTGCTTCTCTCCGTCTGCCGAAGTCCAGGGTCACGGCCCGGGTGAAGAAGTACTGCAGGTAGGCAAGGAGTTCGTCAATATCGACAAGATCGAACAAGTGGGCAACTATGCAGTTTCACTGCACTTCAGTGACGGACACAATACCGGCATCTACTCCTGGGAAACCCTGCACAGCCTGGGTGAGAACAGGGATAAAAACTGGAGTAACTACCTCAGCCGCCTGCAAGAAGCCGGACACAAACGCGTCGAGGTTCCTGAATAATAGCCGCGGCTCACGTTAGCAGAATACAGCCCTCCGCCAACCATAGCCCGGCCACTTAGACCGACCGCATTACCACACTGGCGGCAATCAATTGGCCAGGGCCACTGCATTTTTTTACGCTTCGTGCTTTAATAGGGCTGAATGGTTTAACATCGACCATAAAATCAAGCACCTGCGCACATGCAGAACACGTGGTAACAATCATGCAGAATAAGCACAATCAGGGTCAATCCACACATTTCGGTTACCAGAAGGTCAATGTAGAAGAAAAGGCCGGGAAAGTCGCCGAGGTATTCCACTCTGTCGCCGACCAATACGATGTGATGAATGACCTGATGTCACTGGGTATTCACCGCTTATGGAAGCGTTACACGATAGAACTGAGCGGTGTGCGCAGTGGACAAAAGGTACTGGATATAGCCGGTGGAACAGGGGATCTGGCTGCGCGTTTTTCATCACTGGTGGGCAAGGACGGTCGCGTTATACTCTCTGATATCAATGCCTCCATGCTCTACAATGGCCGCTCACGCCTGATCGATAAAGGCATTGTCGATAACGTCGACTTTGTACAGGCGGACGCCCAGCACCTGCCTTTTCCCGATAATAGCTTCGACTGCATTACAATCGCTTTCGGCCTGCGTAATGTAACAGATAAAGACATGGCGCTTCGATCCATGTACCGCATCCTTAAACCCGGTGGCCGTCTCCTGGTCCTGGAATTTTCCAAACCGGTAGCGCCCGGACTGAAATCGATCTATGACCTTTATTCATTCAAGGTCCTTCCCTTCATGGGGAAATTAGTCGCTAATGACGAGGCCAGTTATCGTTACCTGGCCGAGTCCATCCGCATGCATCCGGATCAGGGCACATTAAAGAATATGATGACCGATGCGGGATTTGAACAATGTGATTATTACAATCTCACCGGCGGCATCGTTGCCCTGCACCGTGGCTACAAGTTCTGACCCATCACCCAGGACCTGCCTCTCATGAACCTACCAGTCATCATCACTGCCGCACTCGAAACCGCCTTGAATCGTTATATCGAACTAGACCCGGAGGGCAGGGCGGCCATTAGCAAACTGGAAGGCAAGGTGATCGCTATTGATATCCTCGGGCTGGATATCAGCCTCACTATTATTCCTGGTACTGAACGTATCCACGTTATGTCGCTTTATGATGGCGAAGTCGATACCCGCCTGAAAGGTGCCCCGCTGTCATTACTGAAAATGAGTTTGAACAAACACTCTGAAAAACAGCTTTTTTCAGGCGATGTAGAAATTTCAGGTGATACAGAAACCGGTCAACGCTTTAACCAGATATTGCAACAACTCGATATCGACTGGGAAGAACACCTGTCGCATATCACGGGCGATGTGGTCGCTCATCAGCTTGGCCGTGGCCTGCGAGGTCTGATGCACTGGGGGAAACAGGTAGAAGACTCATTATTACAGGATACCGCGGAATACCTCGAGGAAGAAAAACAACTCGTCGCCACTAACCACGAAGTTGAATCATTCAATCATGACGTCGATGTACTCAGAAACGACATTGAACGGTTACAGGCGCGTGTACAACGATTACAGAATAAAGACTGAATAACAAACACGGAATACCTAACTTGATAAAACCCTCGCAATTACTCCGCCTGCTCCATATCAACCGCGTGCTTGTCAAACACGGTCTGGACGAAATTATTTTTGCCGCGCATCTGTTTCGCCCGCTACGCTTTTTATTTTATCTCGCACCGTGGAACTGGTTTCGTTTTAATCGTGCACCGCGCGGACAAAGAATCCGTCAGTCACTGGAAGAACTGGGCCCGATCTTCGTCAAACTCGGGCAAATCCTGTCGACACGTCGCGATCTGCTGCCCGATGATATCGCCGAGGAACTTGCCAAACTACAGGATCGTGTGCCTGCGTTTCCTGGAGAGCAGGCGATTAATATTATCGAAAAAACCTATGGCCGCAAGCTAGACGATTGCTTTGCCGAGTTTGATGAAAAACCACTGGCCTCAGCCTCCATCGCCCAGGTACATACGGCAACCCTGCACAACGGCAAAAAAGTCGTCGTCAAGGTACTGCGCCCGGGCATAGAAAAAACCATACGCCGCGATCTCGGCCTGATGTTTTATGTTGCCGGCCTGGCACAAAAATACTGGCAAGATGGTAAACGTCTGCGCCCGCTTGAGGTCATCGAGGAATTTGAAAAGGTTATTTATGATGAGCTCGACCTGGTCAGGGAAGCGGCCAATGCCACGCAATTACGTCGCAACTTCGAACATTCGGATATGTTATACGTCCCCGAGATTGAATGGCCATTTGCAAAACGTAACGTCATCGTCATGGAACGCATTCACGGCACGCCCATAGGCGATATTGAAACCCTGCGTGAACTGGGCCTGGACATGAAACAACTGGCCGAACATGGAGTAGAGATTTTTTATACCCAGGTGTTCAGCCATAATTTTTTCCATGCCGACATGCACCCTGGCAATATTTTTGTCTCCGACGAAGGGCAGTACATCGCTGTCGATTTCGGTATCATCGGCACACTCACGCCCGATGACCAACGTTATCTGGCGGAAAACCTGCTGGCGTTTTTTAATCGTGATTATCGTCGAGTCGCCGAGCTCCACCTGGAATCAGGCTGGGTACCGGCCAATACCCGCGTGGATGAATTCGAATCCGCCATACGCGCGGTGTGCGAACCCAACTTCAACCGACCCTTAAAGGAAATTTCGTTCGGTCATGTCCTGTTACGCCTGTTCCAGACGGCGCGGCGTTTCAACATGGAAGTACAACCACAACTGGTCCTGTTACAAAAAACCTTACTCAATGTCGAAGGCCTAGGTCGGCAGCTTTATCCGGACCTGGATCTCTGGACAACGGCAAAACCCTTCCTGGAACGCTGGATGAACGAGCAAATTGGCACCACCGCTTTCATCAAGCGCCTACGTACCAACCTGCCACTATGGTCAGAAAAATTGCCGGAAATACCGGTACTGACGCACGACTTCCTGCGTAAAGCCGTCGATGGGCGCCTGGAGATCAACTATAAATCCGAGCAGTTGGAAAAGATAAACAGCAACTTAAAAAATAATAACGCCAGACTGGTGACAGCCATCGCCTCTGCCGCATTCATCATCGGTGCTGCCATCACCCTAACACTCGACATTCCATCCACACGCATCATCATGGGCGCACCCGTTAGCACATGGATTTTTGCCTCTATTGGTATTACATTATTATCTGTCGCATTGTTCAGAAATCGCGATTAAAGCGTATCCTTTAATACAACACAGCAATATTAAAAACATGGGAAGATATCGTCCACCACAACAACCCGGCTCTCTCTACATTACCCCCGAAGGCTATCAAACGCTTTCCGAAGAACTCGACTACCTCTGGCGGGTTAAACGACCACGTATCACCCAATCTGTTTCTGAAGCCGCCGCACAGGGTGATCGCTCTGAAAATGCTGAGTACATCTACGGTAAAAAACAACTGCGGGAAATCGACCGACGTGTACGATTTTTACAAAAAAGACTGGATCATCTTATCGTCGTCGACCGCACTCCCGACCAACAGGGACAAATATTTTTTGGTGCCTGGGTAAAACTGGAAGACTCTCAAGGCACTGAACATTGCTACCGTATTGTAGGCCCGGATGAATTTGATACCAAAAAAGGCTGGATCAGTATGGATGCACCTTTGGCCCGTGCCTTGATGAAAAAATCAATACACGACGATGTGACAGTGTCACTACCCAAAGGGGAAGAAACATTTTATATCCTTGATGTGCGTTACCAGGCTTTCTCTGAATAACCCACTACCATTCATTCTAAGTCTTAATCTACCTTGATGCTTATAGTGCAAAGGACAAAAAACCTGGCGCAGATAGATTAAAAACACATTTAACACACATTAGGCGTGCCTGCCTTATAAATAAATAATGACCAGCAGTAAGCTTTCATGCTCGCAGCGAGTAAACGAAAATGATGCAATACAAAGTTACACCATTTCCAGTATTTTAAAACATATGCGTTCGCATCAAATCATTATTTTCCGGTATAACTACATTGCTGGATTTCTTTTTCTCCAATCGAGTTTTCGACCAGCTCAGGATAGACATGCCCAACAAAAAAACCCATACTGACATTTAAACGGACATATCTGGTTTGACCTTTCTCCAGCACCAGGGAAAGCTGCCTTTCCACTTCTGTTGAAGTTTTTATCTTGTAATTTCCAGGAGCCCTGTCAATATAGTAAAAACCATTTGCTACAGCTTTTCCTGTTATCTCATCATTCACCCTGACTTCAGGCTGTATTGCAGCACCTAACGCAGAATTTCTATATATATAAATTCGCCCCTTATCTGGTGAGACTGTAGCAAATGAAGCGGAGATTTCAGAAAACTTTGGGCCAGTTGCACAACCGGCCAAATAAACAGATAGTAATATAACCGCCAAGTTTTTTAATATGAATTTCATAGATTTTACCTTTGTATTATTGTTTTAACAGATATTGCTTTATTGACTATTAAGCTTCACTTTTGAATCAAGTGGGCTAAATGTATGCTCTACTGGCAGGTAAAAGCCAACCAGCTTGTTAGACAAAACTACGATATTCGCTTCATAAATATTTGAAGCCTCTACGGTCAACACCTGATCTTTTGACTTGTAAACTACCCCTTGCATTATCGATCCAACGCAATCCCACCGAGTCCCTTTTCTTAATACTCTATTGTATGCACTATTGATAAAAACAGTAGTATTTTCTGCTAAAATGAACGAGTCACTGCATGAAGTATTGGAATCAAGTTTTGTGGGAATTTGTTTTACAGATATCAAGTTGAATGCGCAGCCGCTGAATATAACTGGAATATATAGAACACACATAGTGATTAATACTTTCTTCATTATCCCCCCATTGCAATAGAAAAATCGCATTATACGTGAACCGCACTCACGCAACCGTGGCACCCCATTTATATTTTCTCATCAACCTACTGAATCAAGATTAACCCGAAAACGGTTGAATAGATAAATACATTCCATGTTTTTTAATCAGCTTACACGATGTAACATTACTATACGGCTTATGATACTGGACGGTCAACACGCCAGGCCTTGTACCGTAGATATTACATACTTAACATCATATAATATTCTCTTGCACACTAGTAACTTGGTGAATTCATCCATAGAGGAAAATTATGAATAAATTGCTTATCTTAGCTTTAATTGCAGTCTTAGGTGGCTGCGGCGTTGTTTCCACGGTTGAAGAGAGTGATGAAAGCGCTACTATTAATACACTGCTAATGGGTTGCAATAGTCCATACAATCTAGAACAGGATTGTTCTATGTGGTCTGGTGCCACAAGAAAATTAATTATCGATGGTTTTGAAGTTAAGGTGGGAGCCACTAAAAGCGGAAAAGTCATCCTGGTAATGGATTCCAAGCTATTCTCAATATCTCCTTATGAATTATATTTGCTAAACAGGCCATCGCATAGTATAGCGACAAACAACTCATTTGTAGTTGTCAAGAAAATTTTGAGCAAGAACCAGATTAAAATTAATCGTGTTCGAGCATTAAAATCTTTAGGGAATGTGGATGGTTACGTTCTAGAGCTGGATAGCGATGGCTATAGTATACTTAAAAAATTCAGTGCCGAATAAAAATTAAGTTCGGCTTTTTGCAACACGTCGCTATTTTAATAGCGTATTGAAATAGGTCATGCAATGGAAATATCAATGTTTTGCTACTTATTACTATTGAACATCTTCAATAGAGATATTTACTATCCACGACGAACTTACGCTCTTGATTAACTTGAGACTTTGACATTATCAGACTATATGAACTGCCTGATTGTATCTGAACTTATGCAGTCTTTATCAATGGAATCGTAATCCCACACTCAATAAAAATGGCAGATCGATGCCATCATTGTCTTTAAATAAATTTGCGTTGGAAAAATGCTTAAAGGAGAGGGTCATGATACCATCTTCTTTTTCACGATAATTCAGGTACGCTCCTATACCCACTTGCGCCTGAAAGGCGAAATGATGATCTTGCCAACGACTCCCCAGACGGTTTTTACTGATGTAACTGGGACCCAGTGCACGCACGAAAAAAAACGGCTGCCCCCAGGGCTGCCTGCGCGGATACAGATTGATTTGCGGGTAGATGGAAATGGCGCTAAAACCTCTATCCTGTGCTGAATTGGCTCCCACGTGGGTGAAGCTGATACCGAGTAAAAAATGCTGTCTGTGGCTGCGTTCAATTCGATGAAAACTATAATCCAGCCCGTAACTCCTGTTATGTTGCTGAGATTCGAATTGCGGCCCACCGCCCAACGTCAACATCAGCTCATCTGCCAACACACCATGTGACAAAGCGAGAATTAGAATAGTGATAAAATTTTTAAGCGGTCGCGTCAATAACATAATTATCTTTATGATGAGTTTTTGTATATAGCAAGATGATTAAACAGAGACTATGTGGATGTTTTAAATTTCAGGTAGATGACTGCTATCAATACGGATAATGTGATCAACCAAACGGTCAGGAATAACAAGTAAGACTGCCGGGCTTTTTGTTGTTCGAGCCAGGTACGCGGCCTGATGCCTTTATACAGGAAGACGAGCTTGGCCGATAAATTCACGCACACAACATTAACTGCCAGCAGTAGAAGGGCGCCCATAGCCATCCCATGGTGTCCTGCACCCAGCATGATACCTGCCGTCGCAACCGGAGGTAACAGGGCCACCGCCACCATCACGCCGACCAGTACAGATGACAATCCAGTCGTCAAGGACAGGGCTGCTGCCAGACCAGATGCCAACGCCAGCAAGACGCCATCCAGCCCGACATGGGTACGCGACAACAGCTCGGCACTGTCGAGCTCACCGCTCCATACAAAACCGAGGAACCAACATAATATGAATGCTAAGGACACGCCCACCAGGTTAGTACCCAATGCGCGACCCATTAATTTTCGATCACCCAGCGCGGAACCCAGCGCCAGAGCAAGATTGGGGCCTAACAGTGGAGCAATGACCATCGCTCCAATGACCACGGCGACATTGTCTTCGATCAGGCCAATCGCCACAACGATACTGGAGAGGATATCCAGCAGGATAAAATTACCGTCCAGTCGGGCGCCCTTTTCAATCTGCAGATAGAGTTCTTCACGTGTCACCGAATTCGCTGAGGAAGGCTTTTCATCGCCGGGTTCTTCCTTGGGAACGGGCCAGATCACATCCGGTGTATACATGATGACATGAGAGTTTTCGCTCGCGGACAAGATGCCCTGCAAGGCATCCATGACGCGCTGCTGCTGCTCAGGCTGTACAAGCAAACGCATACTGCAGCGCTCCATCTCATCGGTAGCACCCGCCCAGAAATCTTCCAGTTCTAGTTGCTCAGACAGGCTTCTGATCGTATCAAGATGGCCTGCATCGGTGACGACTTCGATAATTTTCAAGTTGTCACATTATCCGTGGACGGACGCACCAGTGCCCGCTCAACTTCATTGCGTTTCTGCTGTCCCACCAACACTTCAATCAACTGAAGGGTGAAATCCATCGCCGTACCCGGCCCTCTTGACGTAATCACCTTGCCATCTATAACAACAGCATCAGCACTGCAACGTAATCCAGGTATAGCCATTTTATCGATAACGCCTGGATAACTGGTCGCCACTTTTCCCTCTAGCAAACCGGCGCTGGCCAGTACTTTTGGCGCTGCACAAATAGCCGCAGTAAACTTATCAAGACTGGCCATTTTCTGTAACAGGGTGATGATTCGCGCGTCTTCATTGAGGTAGGTAGCACCGGGCAGGCCACCGGGCAGAACAACCATGTCAAATTCCTGGTTCAAGGCCTCGTCCAGTGTCGTATCGGGTAGCAACACGGTACCTCTGGAGCAACGAACCGGGCCTTCTTTCAGGCCAGCCGAAACCACCTTGATGTCTGCACGTACCAGTAAATCAAGGATGGTTACTGCTTCGAGCTCTTCGCATCCTTCTGCGAGCGGGACAAGAACGCTTGCCATGTCTTTTTCCTCTCACTTTTATATTTGAACATTTCAGATACGGGCACTAATTTCACGCCCATGTCATCCAGTTGCGGTAACATTTCTTCCAGAACAGCAATCGTCGAATCATAAGGATGACCAATCGCCAGCGCAGTGCCTGTGCGCTTGGCCTTGGCGACGGTTTTTAGAAACTGTTTTCTGACCGCATCATAATCGCGATCGTGGTCGAGGAAGATATCTCTTTGCAAACTGGGCACGCCTTCCTGCAATGCCACTGTCATAGCTACACTGGCATGCGTGGTTCGACTATCGACAAAAAACAGCTTACCATTTCGCCTGATTTCTTCCATCAACCACACCATGTGCCCTGGGTGCTGCGTCAACAGGCTCCCCATGTGATTATTCACACCGATAACATGCGGGACAGACTCCAGGTCTTTTTGCAGGGCCCAGATAAATTCCTGCTGGGTCATATCGAGTGACAGCCCACCGGGACCCATAGGATTATTTGCCAACGATTCCATGGGCAAGTGCAACAGGATTTCCTTGTTGTAACTGTGCGCCAGTTTGGCCAACTTGACGGTGGCATGATTCATGGGCAAAAACGAACAGGCTATCGCTCCCGGTAATCGCACCACTCTTTCATGACGTGAATTTTCGCCACCAAGATCATCGATAATGATAGCGATGACGGGTAGCGGCGTTGCTGTTTCGTCTGCAACGCTAGCCGATACGAGCAGCACAAACAATAACAACAGGCCGCCAAGGCCTGTTGTTATTTTCAAGATATCCATATTTTATTATTTACTCAGTTGTTTTGCGATCGACAGACCCTTAAGCAAGTTCAATGCTTCAAATAATTGGTAGTCTTCCTGGGCAAGATCATCTTTACTGCTTTCGCCTTCAGCCTTATCATTTTTCTTGTCCTTGTTCTGCTTTTTCGCCTTTTTGGCCTTGTCAGCGTCACCATTGCTGAGATGGCGCGTAAGATCCTTTTCCTTTAATGAACCAACCGCATTTTTTTCACTGCGCGATAGCTTAGCCCGCTCCACCTCAATATCAGGCGTAATACCTTCAGCCTGTATGGAACGCCCACTGGGTGTAAAATAGCGCGCCGTGGTCAGCTTCACGGCACTACCGCCACGGGCAGGCATAATGGTTTGTACCGAACCCTTACCAAAGCTCTTGGTGCCCATAATAATAGCGCGATGATGATCCTGCAGGGCGCCGGAAACAATTTCAGAAGCGGACGCGGAACCACCATTGATCAGCACGACCATAGGCGCCCCATCGATGATATCGCCTGGCTTGGCACTAAAGCGTAAACGTGAATCCTGTACACGCCCCTCGGTATAGACAAGCAAGCCACTATTAAGAAAAGCATCTGATACATCCACCGATGCACCCAACACACCACCCGGGTTGTTTCTAAGATCAAGCACCATTCCCTTTAAAGGACCGCCCGCATCCTTTTTCAATTGATCGACGGCTTTCGTGAGTGCCTCGGCGGTATGTGATTGGAATTGTGTAATACGAACATAACCGAAGCGATCGTCAAGCATTTTACTCTTGACGCTCTTGACCTGGATTACCGCACGTGTAATCGGCAGTTTAAGTGGCTTTTCTTCACCTTCGCGGATGATAGTCAAGGTTAGAACAGTGCCGGGCTTGCCACGCATGATCTTGACGGCATCGTTCAATGTCATTCCCTTAACCGGCTTTTCATCCAGCCGTATAATTAGGTCGCCCGCTTGAACACCAGCACGTTCCGCTGGCGTATCGTCGATCGGTGATATCACCTTGACGAAACCGGATTCCATGCCGACCTCGATACCCAGGCCACCAAATTCACCACTGGTGCCAATTTGCAGGTCTTTAAATTCTTCCGCATTCAGGTAACTGGAATGGGGATCAAGGCCAGTCAACATACCCCTTATCGCATTTTCCAGTAACAGCTTGTCGTCTACCTCTTCAACGTAATCATTCTTGATACGTGCATAGGCGTCTGTAAAAGCGCGCAGGCCTTCCAGTGGAATCGGTGCCTCTCTGGCCTCAGTAGATTCTTTCGTAGCCATCGCCCCGGAGGCGATCGACAGGATAATGCCGACCATGATTCCACTGGCTAATATAATGATATGTTGCGACCTGAATTTCATTCTTTACTCCTGTCAGCATATCCCATACTGACGCTAGATTTGAGATAATATGCTTGGAAAATAACATATCCGCAAGAATACCGATACGTTTTATGCACTAATTTCTGTGTAAATAATAAATAACTATCTGATAATTATAACAACTCTTACTTTAGACTCACTATTCCTCCGCGAGTTCGGCGACACCATTTAGCTGGATTGACCGGCTTACCCTTGTAGCGCAGCTCAAAATATAGCTGACTACGCGACTGGCCGCCGCTATTGCCAACAATGGCGATCGTCTCTCCTTCTTCGACCCATTCACCGATTTCCTTGAATTGACTTTGATTATGACCATAAAGACTCATAAACCCATCACCGTGATCAATGATGATCATCAAGCCGTAACCCCTTAGCCAATCAGCAAAAGCAACGCGTCCACGCGCAATAGCAAGGACATCCTGCCCTGATCGCGCATCGATTAAGACACCAGACCAGCGCAAGCCACCGACCGCACGTTGGCTGCCAAATTTCGCACGTATTTTGCCTTTCGCAGGCCAGGGTAGGTGACCCTTGCGCTTGGCGATGGGCTTGCCTTGTAAATCCTTGGAAGGTATATCGCCTAGAGACTCAACCGCACGCAGTATTTTCTGCAACTCCTTTTCATCCTGCAACATGCGCACCAGTTGCTTATCATTAGTGATGATATCTCTCGACAACTTAGCCAGTATGGTCTTGCGTGCATCGCGTGTTTTTAATAAGGCTCGTTTTTTTTCGGCCTGACTGGCAGAAAGCGTTTCCAGTGCCTTTTTTTTAGTAACAATCTGCTGCTCAAGCTGCTCGAGTTGTTTTAACTCGGTGAGTACCGCCTGGATCTGTTCGCTACGGGAACGATTCAGGTAATCAAAATAGACCAGCGTCCGTTGCACCGTTGATGGATCACCCTGATTAAGGACGATCTTGAGCTGCTCCTGACGTCCCATGGCATAACTCGCGCGCACCTGGCTGGCCAGACGTTCACGCTGAACCTTCATGCGCTTCTGGTGTTGTTTTTGTTGCCTGTACAGAGTTACCAGACTTTGTTTCTGGGTGCGTATCTGCTTGCGCAGCTGCCTTAATTTACGATTGATTTGATCACTGGATTTTTCGATTTCGCGCAAGTCTGCCAGCACCTTGCTTTTCTGACTACGGGTATTTTTCAGGGTGCGGCGTAATTTG
>Ga0209633_10004210_pt1 | contig 13002 bp, 11 predicted proteins | sample Cruoilmetagenom1_FD_187290 | JGI IMG/M metagenome (GOLD analysis project Ga0209633, IMG submission 187290) | Oil polluted marine microbial communities from Coal Oil Point, Santa Barbara, California, USA - Sample 1 (SPAdes) (version 2) | ecosystem: Environmental > Aquatic > Marine > Oil seeps ... | reverse complement strand
TTGGTGCGGACGGGGGGACTCGAACCCCCACGAGGTTACCCTCGACAGATTTTAAGTCTGTTGCGTCTACCGGTTCCGCCACGTCCGCTTGTTTAGGCCGGTTCGGCGGTGTCTATCATCCATCGCGGAGAAGGCAAAGCGGGAATATTCGCCCGCCATAACTCAGCATTCGACGACATTCACGGCCAGGCCGCCCTCGCTGGTTTCTTTATATTTCCGCGACATGTCGAGGCCGGTCTGGCGCATGGTTTCGATCACCTGATCGAGCGAGACTTTCGGGTCATCGGCGGCGCGAATCGCAAGGCGCGCAGCGTTGACCGCCTTAACGGCGCCGATGGCATTGCGCTCGATACAGGGGATCTGAACCAGCCCGCCGACCGGATCGCAGGTGAGACCGAGATTGTGCTCCATCCCGATTTCAGCCGCGCGCTCAACCTGTCCGGGCGCCCCGCCCCAAACAGCGGCAAGCCCGCCCGCCGCCATGGAGCAGGCGACGCCCACCTCCCCCTGACAGCCCATTTCGGCGCCGGAGATCGAGGCGCGTTGTTTGTAAAGCATGCCGATGCCGGCCGCGGTCAGGAGGAAGGTTCTGATCTGCGCGATATTGACGTCGTCATCGGCGCAGTAATGTTTGAGTACGGATGGAATAATCCCGGCGGCGCCATTGGTCGGCGCTGTAACGACGCGGCCGCCGGCGGCGTTTTCTTCATTCACCGCCATCGCGTAAACATTGAGCCAGTCAAAAAGTTGCTCGCGCTCATTGGCGAGCGGCGCTTCGCGAAGTTTCCGGAAAAGGTCGGGCGCGCGGCGCTTCACCTCAAGGCCGCCCGGAAGAACGCCTTCGGTGTTCAGCCCCCGATCGATGCACCCTCGCATGGCGGACCAGATCTGATCTAGCTTTTCTTCCGTGCGCGCGCGCGGGCGAAAATCATCCTCATTTTCCAAAATCAGTTCGTGGATCTGCAGACCCTTTTCCTCGCAAAGAGCAAGAAGGTCTGACGCTGAGGCGAAGACGTGGGGCCCGCGCTGCGGCCGGGCGATGAGATCGTCTTCTGTTTTTGTCGTGAGCTGCTTTTCGCTCGCGATAAATCCACCGCCTACAGAATAATACGTTTGATCAAATATCTCCGCCCCAGCAGTGTCATAAAGGCGGAGGCGCATCTCATTAGGATGCAAATCGGGAATGATATCCCCGCGCAGATCGATGTCTTTCGCCGGGTCAAACGGGATTTCTCCAGCGCCGTGAAGGGCGAGCTTCTTTTCCGCGCGCACGCCCGCAACCGCCCTCTCCGCCGCGTCGGGATCGGTTTTGTCGGGCTCGAACCCCATCAGGCCGAGCATCGCCGCCTTGTCGGTCCCGTGGCCGACGCCGGTGAGCGCTAATGATCCATGCAGATCGATTTTTACGCGCGCGGCGCCCGGCAGAACGCCGGCGCTTGCGGCCTCTTCCAGAAAGCGAACGCCAATGCGCATCGGCCCGACCGTGTGCGACGACGACGGGCCGATCCCGATCTTGAAAATGTCAAAGACGCTCAGCACGCGCAGGCGGTCCCTCTTCGGTCATCATGAAGGCGGGTCATTCGTCTCCGTCACGACCCGCAGCGCGCAACGCGGCGCGCAATGTCTCTACATCATAGAGAGACTGCCGTCGATGATTGTGAAGATCGGCGGCAATCATTTCGGTTTGCGCGCCCGCTGCGGCGAGCTGAGCGAGCGCCTCCTGCGAACTCTCATTAATGAGCGCTCGGATCGATGCAAGGTCTCTGCTCGACGCCTCCAGCGCGCGACGCTGGTCTTCGAGATCCGGCGCGGCGAATCTTTCATGGGCGCGCCCCAACGCATTCTGCGCGCTCAAAATCAGAAAGTCGGCGGCGCGGCGGTCATCGCGCTCTATCGCTTCGCCGGTGAGCTTGATGGCCCGGCGCGCCTCTTTCATGTCGGCGGCGACGGTTTTTTCCACGGGCTCGCTGTCGCAGGCCGCATCATCAAGATGAGCGACATAAGCGGCGAGTCCTTCCACAATCGCCGGCGGCGGCGGGGCGCCCTGAAACTCGTCGATCACGGCGTTTTCAATAAAGTCATGAAGGCTTGGCGCCGGCGCCTGCGTGCCGAATGCTTCCTTGCCGGCAATACCCACAAGGCTCGGGATCAGGACGGGATTAAAGACGCCGTCTTCGCGGGTTTTGCTGAACAGCGCCGACGTCACATCCGCCGTGCCCGCTTCGCCGCTGAGCCCGGCCAGGAAAAACGCCGGATTGTCGCGCCCGCCGCGATGGCAACTGGCGCAGGACAAACCGCCCCGCGCCGCCGGGCCGCCAAACAGCAAAGGGCTGTTGAACGCCGCGCGGCCGACATCAACGAGATATTGCTTTTCGCGGTCTTCCGCCGCTTGCAAACATTCGCGCGGGGTGCTGGTGAGGAAACCGAAAGCATCCGCAGACGGATGAAGCCAGGCGAGTTCTTTAAGATTCAATTCATGCGTCGTGCCTGCATTACGAAATGCGCCGACCGGTTCCGCCTCAACCCGCTCGCGCGGAGCGCAGGCCGCGACCATCATGATCGCCGCCCACGCTATAGTTTTTGCCAAGGCGGGCGCCATTACCGCCCGGCGCGGCGCACGGATTGTTTCACCTCAATCAGCCGCGCCAGATCCTCGCGCTCGGCGCAGCCGAAGGCGCAGAGCTTATCGAGTTTGGCAAGCTGGGCGTTCGCTTTCTTAAGATCGCCAAGTTCCAGATAAAGCTCGCCGAGATATTCCGTCGCGCCGAGATGGTCCGGGTCAAGCCTCAAGGCCGCAGCATAATAGCCTTTCGCTTCGTCAAATCTGCCCAGTTTGCGATGCGAGAAACCGAGATAGTTCAAAATATCCGGGTGCGGACCAATAACCGCCTGCGCATCATATAGTTCGTCCACGGCATCGGCAAAACGTTCCTGATTGATCAGCCGAACGGCGCCATTGTAGCGATCAACCCCAACGCCGCGCGGCGCCAGCCCTGCAACTTGCAATTCATCGCCAGGCGCCAGGGAAATCTCTTCGCCCCCGCCGCCAAGGGCGGCTTCGACTTTCACAATCGCCTTGGCGGTGCGCTCCAGATAGGCGCTGTCGCAACTATCGGGGCCGCAATTATCACTGATCGCCTGGATCGCGCTCAATTGCTCTTGCGCCTTATCGGATTTTTCCAGCTTGACGAAGACCAGCGCCAACTGCTCGCGCGCTTCGACAAAACCCGGCCGTTCTTTGATGGCGCGCTCGAAATAGCGTACGGATGATTTGTGCTTCTCCCGGCCGACTTTCGCGAGGCCCATATAGTAGTTCGCCTCAGGGTTTTTCCGCGCGACGCTTAAGACTTCGCCGAATTTTTTCTCCGCAGTTTTATAATCGCCCGCCTGAAGCGCAGCGACGCCGTCGCGGTATGACTGCTCCGGATTGATTTGAGGTTGTGACTGCTGCGGGGGAAGACTGCTGTTGCCGCTGCCCGCGGCGTTTGCGGTTCCGACCGGCATGACGATGGCCAGCGTCATCGCCGCCAAAGCGATTGTACTTTTCATGCGCCCGGCGTCGTTGAATTTCCTGCTCATCTTCGTCTTCTCCCTGCTCGCGGCGTCTTCGCCGACTCGCTCCCATAGGACAATAATTTGCCTCAAAATCCCCTGTTGCGCACCCTTTTCTGCGTTCACAAATAGCGGCGCGGCCGTGCGGCTCGCCTCATTATCGCGCCCCGATCAGCATTTTGCCGCCGCGAATTGATCCGCATCAAGGCGGGCTTCTGCATATCCTCTTAAACGTCGCCGTTCAGCTTTGGAGACAGGTATGTTACGGACAATTGGTATGGCCTTAGCAGCAGCGGGCTCACTGGCCGCGTGTACGACGTCTACGCCTTACGGCCCCGCAAATGGCGGCTACGGCTTTTCCGAACAGCGCGTTGAAGATAACCGCTATCGAATTACATTTCGCGGAAATTCATCAACCTCCAGAGAGACCGTTGAGAATTTTCTCCTCTATCGCGCCGCCGAGCTGACGCTTCAAGGCGACTATGACTATTTTGTCATGATCGAGAGCGATACCGAAACCAAAACCAGCTATTCAAGCACCTCCTATTATCCCGCCTTTTACGGCCGGTATTACTACCGTTCTGGCAGGCCTCGAAGTTCCTATTACCACTTCCCCTATTACGCCTATGGCTTTGGCTGGGGTTATCCTTATGATTCCTATGTTCGCGAAATCACGCGTTACACCGCCATCGCCTTCGTGACCATGCATCGCGGAGAAAAACCGGCGGATGATCCGCATGCGTTCGATGCGCGCGAAGTCCAGGAAAATTTGCGCAGCTATGTTGATGAACGTCTCTAGCTCTGTCGCAGCGCATTAGATCCGGTCTTTCATTTCCGGATCAAAGCCGAGCGCGCGCATCGCGGCGCTCACCGCGTTGATCGCTGCTTCCGCCGTTTCCGGGTTCTCAGAACGGGCGATGATCGTCACGCCTTTTTCATCGCCGTCTATCGGATAGCTGCCAATCGCAACGCCTTTGAGCGCGGATTGAATCTCGCGCAGCTGATCGGCGATTTTGGATTCGGGCAGGTTCCTCGCCGTCGCGGCGCGGGAATGGATTTTCGCCCCGCGTTCAATTTCCCCTTCAATGGCATTAAGCATGCCCTGAAAGATACGCGGCACGCCCGCCATCACAAACACATTGTCGATGCGCACGCCCGGCGCGCCGGAAACAGGGTTCTCGATCAGGACCGCGCCATCCGGCGTGCGGGCCATGCGCGCCCGCGCCGGGGTTACCTCTTCACTGCGCGCCTCATACCAGGCCCGGATCATTGCGATCGCTCGGGGGTGTTCAATCACCGGCACGTCAAACGCCGCCGCGATCGCATCGACCGTAATATCATCATGGGTCGGGCCGATGCCGCCGGACGTAAACACATAATCGTGCCTCGCCCGCAGGGCGTTGAGCGCCGTGACAATATCGTCTTCCTCATCACCGACAAACCGGGCTTCTTTCAGCGTGACGCCGCGCTCGGTCAGCCAGCCCGCCAGAAAATGCATGTTGGCGTCGCGCGTCCGGCCCGACAAAAGCTCGTCGCCGATAGCCAAAATTGCTGCGGATTTTCTCAAACTCATGACCAGCAGTCCTTACTTATTACGCCTCTTCACTATGCGCGCTCATATAGCAAAATGCGATAATTACGAATCGTACATTGTGCTATGGTTCATACGGGATGCGCCGTTTACGCAAAAACCTGTTCTCACTTTATCTTGGTCCTGTTAGACACCTGTGTGGGTGAAACGCAAGGAGAACAAGCTTCCTACACTATGCCGCCGCCGATTGTCTTGTGACCCAACGCCGCCTCGTTTATATTTCACCCAGGGTATATCTGGCGATCAGTTGGGGTTTAACAGCCAGAGAATTTCAATACACAACCGGACGAGGGCGCTATGAAGGCATTCCATAAATTTAACGCGGCTTTTGCGGGCGTGGTCATTTTGTCACTCGGCGTTAGCGCTGCGGACGACCACCCGACCTATCCCGCCGCCGTTTTTCATAACACAACCGATTACAGTATCGCTAACTCCACCATCGCCTATTCTGGCGATGGCCGAAAATTGTTGATCACCGCCAATGCAACGGGCGTGTTTAACGCCTATGCGCTAGACCTTGAGAGCGGTGAACAATCTGCGTTGACAGATTCCGACACTACCGCTGTTTTCGCCGTCAGCTATATGCCCGATGGCGCGCGATATCTCTATACTCATGATCAGGACGGCGACGAGTTAAATCACATTTATGTCGATGGCCCCGATATGGAGCCGCACGACCTCACGCCAGGTGAAAATATTAAAGCCGGTTTTGTCGGCTGGATAGATAACAACACCGCTTTCATCGTGCAGTCCAATGAGCGCAACCCAGAATTTTTTGATCTCTATCGGTATGACGCCAACACATATGCACGCACCTTGGTCTTTGAAAACAACCTCGGTCTTGGCGGCTTTGTGATCAGCCATGACGGCGCGAATGGCGCTGGCGTCAAATCAAGAACCTCAGCAGACGATAATATTTACTTGTTCTCTATGGCCGCCGACACTGAGGCCGTTGGCGCTGAACCACAACTGATCACCGAACACGAAGGCAACATCGCACACAGCCTCTATGCGTTCACACCCGAAGGCGACAAGCTCGTCTATGGTACAGATGAACACGGTGAGTTTACCCAGGCATGGACGCATGATCTTTCCACCAGCGCCAAAAGCCCGTTGATTGAGGCAGACTGGGACGTTCAATATGTCAGCTATTCTCCTTCCGGCCGATATCGCGTTCATGGCGTCAATAATGATGCGTCTACTGAGGTTTCGATTTATGATCGCAATCGGAATAAAGTCGTAAAATTGCCAAAAGGCCTTCCACGCGGCGAGCTTCGCAATGTTCGTTTTGCGCCTGATGAAAAATCGATCGCGCTGATCGTCAACGCATCCCGGGCGCCGTCGAATATCTTCACCGCAAAGCTCAACAAGCGCAGTTTTCGACAATACACTCAAGCCCTCAACCCGTTAATAGAGCCAGACAACCTCGTCTCATCGCAAGTGGTTCGCTATAAAAGTTTTGACGGCCTAGATATCCCTGCAATCCTCTACAAACCAATCGGCGCCAGCGCAGACAATCCCGCCCCGGCACTTGTCTGGGTGCATGGCGGACCTGGCGGTCAAACCCGCACAGGCTATTCGGCGACCATTCAACATCTCGTCAACCACGGCTATGCAGTGCTGGGCGCCAATAATCGCGGTTCTTCCGGCTATGGCAAAACATACTTTCACATGGACGACAAAAAACACGGCGAAGTCGATCTACAAGATATTGTCTATGGCCGCACTTACCTTGAAGGGCTGGACTGGGTCGACGGCGACAAAGTCGGCATCATCGGCGGTTCCTATGGCGGCTATATGGTGATGGCGGCGCTCGCCTTCGAGCCCGACGCGTTTGACGTCGGCATCAATATCTTCGGCGTCACCAATTGGGTGCGCACCCTCAAAAGCATTCCGCCCTGGTGGGCATCCTTCCGCGAGTCGCTCTATGATGAACTCGGCGATCCAGAAACTGATGAAGAGCGTCATCACCGGATTTCCCCGCTGTTTCACGCCGACAACGTCACCAAACCAGTGCTTGTCATACAGGGCGCCAACGACCCGCGCGTATTGCAGGTTGAAAGCGACGAAATGGTGGCCGGACTTCGTGAAAATGGCGTCCCTGTGGAATATATTCTGTTCCCGGACGAAGGCCATGGCTTTCGTCGCCGGGACAACCGGATTACCGCCTCGGACGCCTATGTTAAATTCCTCGATCAATATCTTCGTGACGCTGAGTAACAGACAGCGAAGTCACGTTGAACCAAAGCAATAACCAGCGGCGTTCCTGAAAAGGGGCGCCGCATTTTTATTCTCCAATCCGCACGAGATCGCCGACAACTTCGCCGTCGCCGTTCATGCCGCCAAGGGTCCAATAAGCGCCGTCCCAAACCATCAGTCCGCGATGATCCATGGACGGGCGGCCGGTCCGGCCGTGGACGATCCACTCTTCGCGTTCGAGATCAAAGGCAAATAAAACATCGGACGCCTTCGCCGGCTCACCGTCATATCCGATGCCGTTATAGTTATATGGATTGTCGCCGCCGCCATAAAACACAATTTCATTTTTTGCTTCATCGCCGATCGCCGCCATGCGGTAGAGCGCCCCGCCCGGATGCGGCGGCAATTTGCGCCAGGTGATTTTTGCCGGATCGTCCGCGTCAATCTCACCGAGCCAGACCTCATCGACGGCGCCGAACTGGCGCCTTCCGTCTTTCTCGCCGACCACCGCAACGCCGTCCGCGACAACGAATTTATTGCCGGCCGCCCCGCCCGCATGGCCGAAGATCGGCGCGCCGGGATAATCCGTTGCCGTAAACCATTTGTCTTCCCAAGTATCAAAAACCTGAACGGCGCTAACATTGCCGTCATCATGCCAGCCGGAAACCAGATAGATATACCGATTAGCGTAGGCAAAGGCGACGGCGTCATCGACCGGCGTCGGCATGTCGGCGCGGCGTTGATATTCCTCCGTTTCAGGATTAAATGCGTAAACTTCCGGCGTTGAAACTTCTGTTCCATCTTCGGCGACGGTGTATCCGCCGAATAGAAATATCCGGTCATGCAAGAACACGGCGACACTGGCGAGCCGGCCATTTTCAACCGGCGGATTATTAATCTCCCGACACCCGCCCCAAGGGTAATAACAAACGAATGCTGCGTTGCTAACGTCTTCATGGGTCTTGCCGGTGCGCAGCCCGTTAAAGCTGTAGAACGCCGCAGCGTCCCCGTTTGGAACCGCCGCAACCCCATTGTTTGCATGAGCAATCGGCAGGGCGTCCATCCTATCGGCATAGACGCCTGGCGCGCGCGGCTCTGGCGTTTTTCGATCCGCAAAAGCTTCATTTTCTTCAGGCGCCGTGCACCCGCCCGCAACCAACATCATCATGGCGGCGCTCTTGAAATTTTTCCGCAAAACCCCATTCAAAGTTCTGAAGGGGTTTTTGCGCAAACCAGCGCATACTGACTGAAAGACGTTAATCATGAAATATTTCTCCGCTCACGAAGCAAAACAACGGTTTGGGAAAGTCATCGCAATTGCAGGCGACGAACCGGTCGCCATCACAAGATACAAACGGCCCGTCGCATATTTAATTTCCTCAAGCGACTTTGCAGAATTTAAAACTTTGCGCGACCGCGACCAGCGCTCCAGAGCTTTCGCTTTGCTAGCCGATATCGCCGCCAATGACGGATATCGCGGCGATGTCCTGACGCGCAAGCTCAAAGGATTATTGCGCAGACCCCGCCGCTGATGCGCCTGAAAAAGGGCCTTCGCGCCTTTTGTGAGCCCAATGCCCGCGGGGCCTGCAGCCGAATCTGGTCCAACATTTTTGCCCGCTGGCCCCGCTGGCGTCGCACGTCGCCGAGATATCTTCTTTAGCTGCATTTATATTGCTCCTGTGGCCGCAATTCCGGATCTGGAATCAATCTCAATTGGGAGTATACGCCCGCCCAACCCCGTGAGGATAACCTTTCACCAAATGCGGGATTCATGGAAGAATACCCTCTCTGGGTTGTATTTTTGAGGGGCGCCGATCGCGCAATAGTTGCAGCGCCTTAACCGCTATCTCGAAGCGAGGCTCAGCGCCTTAACCTCCCCCTTGAGGGGAGGTCGGAAATTGCAAAGCAATTTCCGGGTGGGGGTAAGGCGGCTCGCGCGAAGCAATCAGTTTCCACCAAGCCGAAAGATCTTCCCCCTCCCGAAATCAAAGATTTCGACCTCCCCTCAAGGGGGAGGTTAAGAACAAGCGTAAACACTATTGGCGCCGCCGCCCGATGCGCTTTAACAAACAGCCGATGCGATTTCCCTCCCCTCTCCGTCGCGGCCGCCTGGTTAAACGCTATAAGCGTTTTCTCGCGGACATTGTGCTTGACGATGGAGAGGCGATCACCGCCCATTGCGCCAATCCCGGTTCGATGATGGGCGTCGCGATTGAGGGCGCGCGCGTCTGGGTCAGTGTGCATAACAACAAGAAGCGCAAGCTCCCTTATTCCTGGGAGCTCGTTGAGATCGGCAAGACGCTCATTCCGATCAACACGTCGAACCCGAACAAGATCGGCTTTGAAGCGATCGAGGCCGGCGTGATCCCGGAACTGACCGGCTATGGCGAGATCCGCCGGGAAGTGAAATATGGCGAGGCGAGCCGCGTTGATCTCCTTCTTGACGGAGGCCGCCGCGATAAGCCCTCATATGTGGAAATCAAAAACGTCCACCTCTCCCGCGAGCCGGGCCTCGCTGAGTTCCCCGATTCGGTGACCGCGCGCGGGGCGAGGCATCTTCATGAGCTTTCCCGGGTCGCCGCAGACGGGGCCCGCGCTGTCATGCTCTTCATCGTCCAGCGCAGCGACTGCCGCCGCTTCCGCCCCGCCGCCGATCTTGACCCGGCTTACGCTGAGGCCCTTCAAAATGCTGTTTCGGCAGGCGTTGAAACCCTTTGTTATGATTGCGAAGTAACGCTCAGCGAGGTAGTGCTGAGGAAACCCCTGGAGATAGACCTTAAAGCCCGATGACTGAGCTTGCGACAGAAGAAGAAATCAAAACCGGCCCAGGCGAGATTACACTGCACGGGCCTGAAGGCTTTGAAGGCATGCGCAAGGCCGGACGGCTCGCCGCCGAATGCCTCGATATGCTGACCGAGCATGTCGAGCCGGGCGTCACCACCCAAAAGCTCGATGATCTGGTGCGCGAGATGGTGCTCGACAATGGCGCCCTTTCCGCGACCATCGGCTATCGCGGCTATCGCCACGCCACCTGCATTTCCCTCAACCATGTGATCTGTCACGGCATCCCCGGACCAAAGGTGCTGAAGAACGGCGACATCATGAATATCGACGTCACCGTCATCGTCGATGGCTGGCACGGGGACACAAGCCGCATGTATTATGCGGGCGAGCCGAAGGTGAAGGCGCGCCGGCTGGTTGAGACCACCTATGACGCGATGATGGCGGGAATAAACGCCGTCAAGCCCGGCGCGACTTTGTATGATATTGGCATGGCCATTCAAACCATCGGCGAGGGTCAGGGATTTTCCATTGTCCGCGATTTTTGCGGCCACGGGCTTGGCGAGGTTTTTCATTCCCCCCCCAATGTCGTTCATTATGCGGAATATAAAGACCGCTGGGGCACGGTTCACCGCGCGGCGGACACCGAAATCAAGCCCGGCATGTTCTTCACCATCGAGCCAATGATCAATGACGGCAAACCGGACGTTAAAGTCATGAAGGACGGCTGGACGGCGGTGAGCCGCGACAAGTCCCTCTCCGCCCAGTTCGAGCACTCCCTCGGCGTCACCGAAGACGGTGTTGAGATTTTCACGAAATCACCCAAGGGCCTTGATAGGCCGCCCTATAAATAATGGCTGACGGCGGACCGAAACCAACAACCGACGCCGCCGATCACGCGAAAGGCCACCGCGAGCGATTGCGCGCGCGGTTTCGCAAAGCTGGCGTTGATGGCGTTCAGGACTATGAACTTCTGGAGCTGGTTTTATTCCGCGCCATCCCGCGCCGGGACGTCAAGCCGCTCGCCAAAGACCTGATCGCAAAATTCGGCGGCTTCGCCGAGGCTCTCGCCGCGCCGATCGAACGCCTCGTCGAAGTCAAAGGCGTTTCGCAAAGCGTCGCGCAGGAGTTAAAAATCGTGCAGGCCGCGGCGATCAAGCTCTCACAGGAACGCGTCCTGAAACGCCCGGTCCTGTCTTCGTGGAACGACCTTCTTTCCTATTGCCGCGCGGCGATGGCCGACGAAAAGACCGAGCTTTTCCGCATTCTTTTTCTCGACAAGAAAAACATTCTGATCGCCGATGAAGTACAGCAGCGCGGCACCGTCGATCACACGCCGGTCTATCCGCGCGAGGTCGTTAAACGCGCGCTCGAACTTGGCGCCTCGGCGATCATCATGGTCCACAACCACCCATCCGGCGACCCAACGCCGTCGCGCGCCGATGTTGAGATGACTAACCAGATCATCAAAGCCGCCAAGGCGCTGAACATTCGCGTCCACGACCACATCATCGTCGGGCACAAGCACCATGCGAGTTTTAAAACCCTGGGGCTGATTTAGGCGCCTGTTCCAAAACGAACTGAGTCATTTCAATCAGTTAGCGTCAATAAGCCCTCCTTCGTGTCATTGCCGGAGGTCGATGGTTCCCATCCATCTCCATTCCGGCAATCCAGGGCTGCAAATAGCGGAATAATTCTGGATCACCGGGACGAGCCCGGTGATGACAGCACCGATAATGACTTCTTCTTTTTGAGTCAGACACTAAGGAGGGCTTGATCTGAACCCGCTCTGTCTAAATCAGACCAAATGTCAGGCCGCCAAGAATGACGAAGGCGCCGACAGCCAGCAGGGCGTGGAGCACGACAACCGCTTTCGGATGCGGGCGGCCGCGAAGATGAAACGACGCCAGGAAAAATCCGCCAAGGGCGGCGGCGACAAACAATCCCAAAGACGCCCAGGCGAGCCCGCCGACCGGCGTGCCGGCGACGACAAGATAAAGCGTAACAAGGCCCGAGGCGGCGAAAGCGCCGTGAAACAGCGATAGCGCCCATGGCGGCGCGTCCCCGGCAAAAATCCTTATGGCCATAATCAACCCCGCCAGAGCGGCAAGCGCGAAGAGGGCAAGCGGCAAAATCATCGTTTCTCTCCTGGTTCCCCCACATTGTTTCTTGTGTGGATCGGGCTTATCTTTAGCTGATAAACTATTTTGTCAAGGACGATCTGTATAAATAGGTAATATGCTGAATTTCTTACACAAATTACGACGGAAGCCAGCCAGTGAGCCGCCTGCGGGCGGCGGGCGCCGCGCCGTTTTGCGCTCGCTCTTGGAAAATCGCGACGGCCTCACCGCCGACGAGCTCGCGGGCGCCTTGTCGGTCACCCGGTCGGCCGTCCACCAGCACATTGTCAGTCTTGAGCGCGACGGCCTTGTCGCGCGCAAAGCCGTCGCGAAAGCCAAGGGCCGGCCCAGCCATGTGTTCTCCATCACCGAAGACGGCATCCACGAATTTCCCAAACGCTATGACTGGTTTTCCGCGCTCCTGCTCAGCGTTCTCTCCGAGCGTCTCAATGAAGGTGATCTGCGTGCGGAACTTGACGCGTTGGGCAAAAAAATCGGCGGCCAGCTAAAGGCGCAACTCGCCGGATCGAACGGCGACATATCAACGGCGGACCTCGCCGGCGCGATGTCCGATCTCGGTTATGCGGCGCGCGCGCAGGAGAAAGACGGCGTTGAAGAAATTCAAGCCTTCAATTGCGTCTACCACCACCTCGCAGCGGAACACCCGGAAGTCTGCGATTTCGATCTGGCGCTGATGGAAGCTGCGACCGGCAGGCGCCCGGAACACGCAGAATGCATCCTGCGCGGCGGCGGCTCCTG
>Ga0209633_10004209_pt1 | contig 13003 bp, 10 predicted proteins | sample Cruoilmetagenom1_FD_187290 | JGI IMG/M metagenome (GOLD analysis project Ga0209633, IMG submission 187290) | Oil polluted marine microbial communities from Coal Oil Point, Santa Barbara, California, USA - Sample 1 (SPAdes) (version 2) | ecosystem: Environmental > Aquatic > Marine > Oil seeps ... | reverse complement strand
AGACTTTACCGAGGTTTTGTTGCGTCTACACAATGAAGGCGGCGATTTGATCATGCCCGCAGGATTTATGCCGTCAGCCGAACGCTTTGGTCTCATGGCGGAAATTGATCGCTGGGTGATAAAACATGCCTTTGCCCTATTAACGCAATTACAGGAGAGCAATCAAAACGCGTGCTTCTCGATAAATCTCTCGGCCAGTCTTATTGAAGATATAAACATCATTACGTTTATCCATGAACAACTGAATCGTTTCGGGATAAAGCCTTCGACACTTTTATTTGAAATCACTGAATCTGTGGCAATTGCGAATCTGCAGAAGGCCTCATCTGTGTTGCAAAAGCTGCGCGAGTTTGGATGTGCGACAGCGCTGGATGATTTCGGGGTGGGCTACTCTTCTTTTACCTATCTCAAGGAGTTGCCTGTCGACTATGTGAAGATTGACGGTTCCTTTGTGCGTGATATTGATAATAGCCACCTGAGTCTGACCTTTGTGAAATCCATGAATGACATTACACACGCCATGGGTAAAAAGACCATTGCCGAATTTGTTGAGACGCAGGCATGTCTGGATAAACTAAAAGAAATTGGTGTCGATTATGTGCAGGGTTATTTGCTGGGCAGGCCTGAGATTTTTGCTGAAGACCTGCATTTGGAGGCCTTGCGCATAAAGAATACCAGCTAATAATTGCATCAGCAAAGGTCGTTTAGTAAGGAAAGCGCATATTGTTTACCACTGCGATAGTCATTGATAGATTGCATCACCAGGGGGCTGCGCAAACTATCCTCACGAATACTTTCAATATCCATCCAGGTGGCTTCCAGTATGTCCCTGTCGAGTGGTCGTGTTGTCTTCTCAAGAATGCTGCCCGTAAAACAAAAGCGTACATAGGTCTGTTTTGCCTGATTGGTCCAGCGATAGATACCGATTAAGTGCTCTGGCGTGAAAATGTGTGCGGTTTCTTCCAATACTTCCCGTTCGATGGCCTGGAGCAGAGATTCGTTTTCTTCCAGGTGCCCGGCAGGCTGGTTTAAGACCGGCGGTGTGAGGTTTTCTCTGACGAGTAGAAAGCGACCACCCTGTTCAATAACGGCGGCGACGGTGACGTGTGGGAACCAGCGGTTTGTTGTCTTCGAGTGCTTTTGCATAGGATAGAATCTCAGCCTTGTTGATTGCTTCAATGATTCGATATTCGCCCGGTTGCAGATTTTCCAGTCCCCAGGGCCCGATCGCATTGCGGATGAGCCGTAGCGTCGGAAAGCCTACGCTCGCGGTCATACGGCGTACCTGACGATTTCGACCTTCACGGATTGTAAGGCAGATCCACGAGGTGGGAACACTCTTTCTGAATCGTACGGGAGGATCACGTTGCCAGATAACAGGTTCAGGCATAGCTGCCACGCTGGCCGGTTTGGTTAAACCATCTTTTAAGACGATGCCATTTTTCAGTGCCTGCAAGGCGTCAGTCGCAGGAATGCCCTCAACTTGTACCCAATAGGTCTTGGGGAATTTATTTCGGGGATGGCTGATTAAATCCTGCAGCCAGCCTTCATCTGTCAGGAGTAATAAACCTTCGCTGTCTTTATCCAGCCGCCCGGCCGGGTAAACTGAGGGGATTGAAATAAAATCGGCCAGGGTCCGATCATTTTCATCACCGGTAAACTGACTTAATACGCCGAAGGGTTTATTTAAGAGTATTAGCATCGTTTAAGAATAGGCTATGAAATATTTGATGTGTGTTGGTTGTCCCTACCGATGAAATGGGGAGTCATTTTATAATCCGAATTATAACCATAAAAACTCCGTGACGGCATTTATGTTATTAGAAATACAACTGGAATATTTATAGATGTGGTTGAATATATAAGCGCTCTCGCTGTAGTCACCGCCTGACGGCCGTAGCATATTGCAATGCCTGGAAAATTTCCCTAAGGCGCCATTATTGGATTGAACGCCCCACGGTGATGCATGGGATTCTGAATAAAACAATATTTCCTATGCAGGCAATGCTGGACTCGTTATTGAAAGATTACTTTTGCCGCTGATATTGCTAGAATCCCGTCCACGCGAAATAGAGTGGAGAATTAACCTAAATGTCTTATGACAAGATTGTTGTACCAAACACGGGTGATAAAATCTCAGTTGCCTCTGACGGGACGTTGAGCGTACCGGATAAACCCATTATTCCCTTTATCGAAGGTGATGGGACCGGTGTGGATATTACCCCGGTAATGAAGGCGGTGACCGATGCGGCTGTGCAAAAGGCCTACGGTGGCAAGCGTGAGATTCAGTGGATGGAGATCTATGCCGGTGAGAAATCCACAAAAGTATATGCTGATGATGTTTGGCTCCCCGCTGAGACCATGGCCGCCGTGCGGGAATTTGCGGTTTCAATTAAAGGCCCGCTGACCACCCCGGTCGGTGGCGGGATCCGTTCTTTGAATGTGACCCTACGTCAGGATCTGGACCTGTATATTTGTCTACGCCCGGTTCGCTACTACGAAGGCACCCCCAGTCCAGTGAAGGAGCCTGAGAAAACCGCTATGGTGATTTTCCGTGAGAACTCCGAGGATATCTATGCGGGGATTGAATGGGCGGCAGGTAGTGATGAGTGTAAAAAGGTCATTGCCTTCCTGCAAAATGAAATGGGGGTCAAAAAGATTCGTTTCCCGAATACCTCGGGTATAGGCATCAAGCCGGTCTCCAGCGAAGGCACCCAGCGTCTGGTGCGTAAGGCGATTCAGTATGCCATCGATAATGACCTTCCCTCCGTGACCCTGGTGCACAAGGGTAACATCATGAAGTTTACCGAGGGCGGCTTTAAGCAGTGGGGCTACGACCTTGCCAGGGACGAGTTTGGCGCCAAGGAAATCGATGCCGGACCCTGGTGTTCCTTTAAGAATCCCAAAACGGGTAAGGAAATTGTGATCAAGGATGTGATTGCCGATGCCTTCCTGCAACAGATTCTGTTACGTCCAGAGGACTATGCTGTCATCGCGACATTGAACCTGAACGGCGACTATATCTCCGATGCGCTGGCGGCCCAGGTGGGTGGTATTGGTATTGCGCCAGGGGCGAACCTGTCCGATAGTGTCGCCATGTTTGAGGCAACACATGGTACGGCCCCAAAATATGCAGGGCAGGACAAGGTCAACCCGGGCTCACTGATCCTTTCTGCTGAAATGATGTTACGTCATCTGGGCTGGACAGAGGCGGCTGATCTGGTGGTGAAGGGCATGTCCGGTGCCATTGCCGCCAAGCAAGTCACCTATGACCTGGAGCGTCTCATGGAGGGGGCAACCCTGCTGAGCTGTTCTGAGTTTGGCCAGGCGGTAATCAAACAGATGTGATGAAAAAAATAACCACCTGGGTGGCAGCACCCCGGTGGCTTTTTTTTAGACACTCAGTGCGTTATTGGGATTTCCTCATTTAGGGTAATGGCCGTTGCGTGCATTCCTTTTGGACCGGCGGTACATTCAAACTCGACCGTTTGGCCCTTTTTCAGTGTTTTATATCCTTCCATCTGGATGGCTGAAAAGTGAGCAAATATATCATCGCCGCCTTGTTCCGTGGCGATGAAACCGTATCCCTTAGAATTACTAAACCATTTAACAGTTCCTGTTTGCATGCCTGCAAGCCTCCTTGTCCATCTTGGGTTACATCCATAAGATATAATATTCATTTGAAACAATAAGTTAATAAATAACACCTTGTTTTTCAAACGAACACACATATAAATATAGACGAAAAAAAATACTCTGGCTAATGACAGTTTTGTGAAAGCCGGGCAGGCGGGGATTTAGGGTAAAATCAAATTTATGAGTGACAAGCTGCAAATTGGACATGACAAAGATGGTGGTCTGGCGCTTGAAGAAGCCAGTCCAAAAATAAAAAAGCCACCCATGTATAAAGTTATTCTGTTAAATGACGATTACACACCTATGGAGTTTGTTATTCACATACTGGAGGCGTTCTTTGGTATGAATCGAGAGAAGGCAACACACATCATGTTAAATGTACACACCAAGGGAAAGGGCATCTGTGGGGTCTACACACGCGAAATTGCCGAGACCAAGGTGACACAGGTAAATGATTATGCGCGTCAGAATGAGCACCCGTTGCTTTGTACGATGGAAGTCGATAGCTAGGAGTATGATGTTATGCTAAGTAAGGAACTCGAAGTCTCGTTGAACAATGCCTTTAAAGCGGCACGCGATAAACATCATGAATTCATGACCGTTGAGCATTTATTATTGGCCCTGGCCGATAATGAAGCAGCGGCCGAGGTCCTTAAGGCCTGCGGTGCCAATATGGATGCATTGAAAAATGACTTGAGCAATTTTCTGGAAGAGACCATTCCCTTACTGCCGCCGACTGATGAGCGTGATACCCAGCCGACATTGGGTTTTCAACGTGTGCTGCAACGCGCCGTGTTTCATGTGCAGTCTTCCGGCAAACGTGAAGTCACTGGCGCCAATGTCCTGGTGGCCATTTTTAGTGAACAGGAGTCACAGGCGGTCTACTTTCTGAAGAAGCAGGATATCTCCCGTCTGGAAATTGTGAATTTTATCTCACACGGTATTTCCAAGCTGAGTGATGATGATGAAATTGAGTCGGCTGCCGTGGCTGATGAGGATGCGCCAGAAAAGAACACCAATCCATTATCCCTGTATGCAAGCAATCTGAATGAATTGGCCATGGCGGGTAAAATCGACCCGCTGATCGGCCGTAAATATGAAATTGAACGTACCATTCAGGTTCTGTGTCGGCGTCGTAAAAACAATCCCCTGCTGGTAGGTGAGGCCGGTGTTGGCAAGACTGCACTGGCCGAGGGTCTGGCGAAAAAGATTGTCGACAAAGAGGTCCCGGAAGTCCTGGCGAACAGTATCATCTATTCGCTGGATCTGGGCTCGTTGCTGGCGGGGACAAAATATCGAGGTGATTTTGAAAAACGTCTGAAAGCCGTTCTCGGTCAATTAAAAAGAGAAGAGGGCTCCGTTCTCTTTATTGACGAAATTCATACCATTATCGGCGCCGGTGCCGCCTCGGGTGGCTCTATGGATGCCTCAAACCTGATTAAGCCTTTGCTGGCATCTGGCGAGTTAAAGTGTATTGGCTCCACCACATATCAGGAATACCGCGGTATTTTTGAAAAGGACCGTGCCCTGTCTCGCCGCTTTCAAAAGATCGATGTGGTTGAACCCAGCGTCGAAGAGAGCGTCCTCATCCTGGAAGGACTTAAATCACGCTTTGAAGAGCATCATAGTGTGCGCTATACCCATCAGGCGCTACGCTCTGCGGTGGAACTGTCGAGTCGCTACATCAATGATCGTCATTTGCCGGACAAGGCCATTGATGTCATTGATGAGGCCGGTGCCGGACAGCGCCTCCTGCCTGCCTCCAGGCGCAAAAAGACCATTGGCGTACGTGATATAGAGGCCATTGTGGCCAAGATTGCACGTATCCCGCCGAAGAATGTCTCCAGCGATGACAAGAATGTGCTGCGTAATATGGACCGCGATTTGAAACTGGTGATTTATGGTCAGGATGAAGCGGTCGCGACACTTTCTGCCTCCATCAAACTGGCCCGTGCCGGACTGGGGCATGAACAAAAGCCCATTGGCTCCTTTCTGTTGGCAGGGCCTACCGGTGTCGGTAAGACCGAGATTACGCGCCAACTGGCTCAGATTCTCGGTATAGAACTCATTCGCTTTGATATGTCGGAGTACATGGAACGGCATACCGTGTCGCGCCTGATCGGTGCACCGCCGGGCTACGTCGGTTTTGATCAGGGCGGCCTGTTGACCGAGGCCATCAATAAACACCCACATTCCGTGGTTTTGCTGGATGAAATCGAAAAGGCGCACCCGGATGTCTTTAACCTGTTATTGCAGGTCATGGACCATGGCACCTTGACCGACAACAATGGCCGCTCCGCCGATTTTCGCAACGTCATTCTGGTGATGACCACCAACGCCGGGGCGGACCAGATGCAGCGCGCCTCCATTGGCTTTTCGCATCAGGACCATTCATCTGATGCCATGGAAGTGATTAAGAAGGCCTTCTCACCGGAATTCCGTAATCGCCTCGATGCCATCGTGCAGTTCAAGACGCTCTCGCCCAAGAGCATTGCCCAGGTGGTCGATAAGTTTATATTTGAATTTGAGGGTCAGCTGGAAGAAAAGGCCGTTACCTTATCCGTGGATGACGAGGCCCGTACCTGGCTGGCCATGCACGGCTATGACCCCAAGATGGGTGCACGCCCTATGGCACGGGTCATCAAAGAGAGTCTTAAGAAGCCGCTGGCGGAAGAGCTGCTCTTTGGCAAGCTTTCTCATGGTGGCGGCCATGTGCATATCTCACTGGAAGGTGATGAGTTGAAGCTGATAGTGGAAAGTAAGGACGAAGTCGCTACGACTGAGGGGTAGTTGCCTCGAATTTGTGAATTAGCGATTACGAAAGACGATGCGTCCCTTGTTCAGGTCATAAGGCGTTAGCTGCACGGTGACCTTGTCACCGGTCAGAATGCGAATGTAATTCTTACGCATCTTGCCGGAGATATGCGCCGTGACGACGTGGCCGTTTTCCAGCTCAACGCGAAACATGGTATTGGGTAGGGTATCCACGACCGTACCTTCCATTTCAATATGTTCTTCTTTTGCCATACCTGAGTTTTGTCTTTGAAATTCAGCGCGAATCATGCCTGAAACAGGCACAGATTTAAAGCCTAAATGGGATTATTTAGCTAAACCGCGATGCCGCGTCGCCACTCCAGCGCAGACCAGGCAACCTGCGGATGCGGGTAATCCGATGATAACACCAGCTCCATGCCCAAAAACAGTGTCAGCCCGGCAAGGTTGGGGATATCAATGAGATCCCTTTGCAAGTGCTGGAAGTGTTCCGGGTTCAGGTAGAGGAGATTGGGCGCGTAGCCATGCTGGCGTTCGAAGTGGCGAGTGATCTGGTAGAGATAGCTGAGCATCGTTCCCTCCTGAACAGTCTGAAGAAAGATGAAACAGGTTCACTAATACTATCGGCGCGTAATATCTTCCACTTTAAACATATTATAGACGGTCATTTTTCCACTGAGATCCGGTAAAGAATTGATAGGGTTTGAAACGTGACTTATAGGCCATTTTGTTACAGGCCTCGATCCAATACCCAAGATAGACATAGGGGATTTTATCCTCATGTGCCTGTTGGATCTGGCAGAGTACCGCATAGGTACCAAGCCCCTGACTGATAAGTTCAGGCTCATAAAAAGTATAGACAGCGGACAGACCATTATCCAGGTGGTCGGTGATTGCCACGGCAACCGGTTTGGCCTTATCGTAAAAACAGTACATCCAGGTCTCCGACCAGGCGGAGGCAAACAGACTGTGATAGGCCTCGGGGTCATCGGTATCCATGTCGCCACCCGCGTGCCGCCAATTCATATACCTTCGGTAGAGTCGATAATGTTCATCGTCAAAACTGGCGCGCTGTATTCTCATTTCCAGATGCGTATTGGACTTGAGAATACGGCGTTGACTGCGATTGGGTAAAAAGTCTGCTGTCGGTACACGTAGCGGTAAGCAGGCACGACACTCTGGACAGTGGGGCCGGTAGACATGTTGGCCGCTGCGCCGAAAGCCAATGGTCGATAAATGACTATAGAGACTGTTTGTCATTTTATATTGTGGGTCGACGAAAATACTCATCGACTGCTTATCAGGTAAATAGTGACAGTCATGGGCAGGCGTGAGATAAAATCGCAGGGCCTTGATTTCTGCTTCGATAGAGTCATTCAGCTGCATGGTAAATACAAACAGGTTGTTATTTTCAAATAACGCAAGATACATTCAATACTATATTTCCAAAATTGGCAAATATCCTGTAGTGGTGATATGGGTTAGCAAATATATAAAACTGACAGTGACACAGGATTCTTTACAGATCTGCGGTAAATCAAAAAAATCAATTAGTTAGAGTTGCTTTGACACAATTCATGTTGACTATTGTCGGATTTTGCAGGTTGACATGAATATTATTCACGACTACAGTTTAAACGTATTTATTGTATGCCATTAATTGGATACACAATAATCGCTCAATTGGATGGTTTTCTGCTGCCCCCCCTCAGTATAAAGCTAACGAAAAGGTGATATGCGATAGATTCTATCGCATATCGATATACACAATTTACACTGTGAATTGTGTCATTGTAGTGGGGGTGAAAGTGCGATATCAATCATCTGTTCGGCATGCGTTAACAGCGCTGTCCCTGCATCACCATCATGAGATCTCTGATTCAGATGGTCAGCATCCTCTAATAACAATCATATTAATATGGCCTTCAGTACCCTGCGAGTTATTAAGCTCGTGATGTGCGATTACTTCTGTGGTCTTCTTACATGTATGCCGAGACGAATCGCTTGGCGGCAATCTGCCTCGTTAAACCCGAGTGTAAAAACAAATTTCATCGATTATTCGAATACAGTAATTATACAAAAACGATCTGGGTATGAATCATGATAAACAATAAAACTAAATGGTGGGTAAGTCTTTTTGTTGTCCTGTTGCTGGTCTTGAATGTGTGCTCCGCAGCTGAAGGCGCCGGTGATGACGACGACGAAGGTGATGATGTTGCTTTGCATTCAGGCATCACGTTAAACCCTACGGTGCAGGTTGATGACTATTTGGAAATCCCCCGACCAGTAAATGTGGATAAGCGGTTTGGTTCGAAGGAGCATGAATCAGAAAGTCACAAATTAAAAGACCGTGAATCAAAAATTCACAAATCAAAAGGCCGTAGATTAAAATCTCATAAACCAAAAGATAGTGGATCGAAAAATCATACACTAAAAGGTCATAAATCAATAGGCCGTAAATTAAGAACTCATAAAGTAGGAAGTCGAGAACCAGAAGATCATGACTAACTTAATCGATGAAGTGCGAGAAATTAAGAGTAATGGGCTTGGGGAATAAGAATGGGTAACAAAACACGTTTAACAATATTTATATTACAGTTTCTGCTTGCATGCTCAGTAATGGCGGCTGAAAATTTTCGCGATTACTATGCTGAACCCGGTATTCAACCCTTCAAAGAAAGTATCAATCAGAATATCTCAGAGCACATCGACCCCTTTAGTGGTTCCTTGCAGCTCAAATATACAGACCTTGTGGTGCCAGGTAACGGCGGTATGGATATTCGAGTAAATCGTATTTATAACAGCCTACAAGATAAGCTTGAGTATCGTGGTGTCAATGGAGTCGGTTGGACTATGCATTTTGGTCGTATTGTGGTGAATCAAAAAAATGCCCAAAAGATGTGTAATCAAAATCTTTGGAGTGTGACAGTGGATGATAACCCATCACTTGAGCTACCTGATGGCGCGCGCGAAATATTAGCCCTAGATCCTTCAGGCAGATATCTGATAACCAAAAGTCGTTGGAAGGCGCAATGCGAAAGCGGCCGTTACGGTATGATCGTGACCTCACCCTCTTGAACCCGGTATTACATGGACCACTACGGTTTTGAAGGATCGAGTAATGGTGGGGGGATGGTTAGTTGGTATGCTACAAAAATTGAAGATGTGCATGGCAATGCCATCAATATTGAATATACACAAACTGGCGGCTTTACCTACATTAAAAGTGTGTCTTCCGTTGATGGCAGACAAGTCAATTTCTATTATCAATCCTATGGTTATCGTCAATTATTAAGCAGCATTCAGTCAAATGGGCAGATATGGCGGTATAACTACAAAAAAATATCAGGCCAGCTTATCGATTATTATCAGCTAACCAATGTCACGCGTCCGGATGGTACTAAGTGGGAATACACCTATTATCCACGCTTTAGCGGTGTCACTGATGCGGGTAGTTATTCCCTGAAGTCGATGAAATATCCCTCTGGTGGCCTAGTCGAATACACCTATAAACAGATGTATTTTGACCCGGCGAATGTCCATTTCCCAACGACCGTTATCGCGACAAAAAAGACATCAGGTAGCGACGTCGTGACCGGAGAGTGGTCATTTGATTATAGTATTGGGGGCGGTTCTGATGTGACGACAATCCATGCGCCGACTGCAATCTACAAGTATTATCACTATGGATACAGTGAGGTGGGACAGGGCCGAATGTGGTCAGTTGGATTGCTGGTGTTAAAAACAACTGCTGACCTGAATGGTACGCTCCATCGTGTCGAGCGAAATACGTGGGATGCGCAAAGCATATCAAATGAAAACTACTGGCATGGACGTAGCATCCAGAAATTAGATACCTTTTATGCGGTACCGTTATTGAAGAAGTCCGAGGTCTGGCGTGAAGGCCATATTTATACTGCTAAATATTCTGATTACGATCAATATGGTAATGCGGGCCATGTCGTCGAAACAGGTAATGTTTCTGGGGAGGATAAGATATCAACAGATTATACATATTTTACAAACCCAGATAAATGGATTTTAAGTAAGGTGCAAAATGAAAAATTCTTAGGTATTCACAATCAGACGGGTACCATTACCCGACAATATAACATCATTGGTGATTTACTCTCGGAAACAAAATACGGTGTTACCACAAATTATACATACACCTATCAAGGAGATGTGGCGAGTAGTCAAGATGCAAATGGAAACATCACAAGGTTTTCGAATTACTATCGCGGTATTGCAAAGCACGAAAATCGCCCTGAAAATGTATCTATAAGCAGGACAGTCAATTCGACAGGTACGCTTAGTGGCGAGACCAACGGCCGTGGCAATACCACGCGTTATTCGTATGATGACTTAAACCGGCTGACGAAAATTAATTTCCCTATACATGCTAGTGTCGACGTGTCAAGGGGAGTAAATTACAAAACATTGACTCGTGGACGGTACCATGAAACGGTTAATTTCGATTCGTTTGGTAGACCAATAAAAATTGAACGAAGCGATTCTTCGCGGGGTGATAAAATCACCGTTAATCAAAAGTACGATGCATTAGGCCAATTAACCTTTATATCAAATCCCAATAGCCCAACCATAGGAATCACAACAAAATATGATGCCTTGGGACGTAAGGTCGTGGTGAAAAACCAGGATAATACAGAGAAAAAGCTTTTCTATCAGGATAATACTGTTTATCTGCAAGATGAACGCGGTAATTATACAATGTCACTTTATCGCGCCTTTGGAACGCCGGAAGGTCGGCGAAGCTTGATTGGCATACAGCGACCTACAGGTATTGCAACACTGATCAATAAAAATACGTTGGGATTAACAACAAGTGTTCATCAAGGTAGTGGCAATATCACCAGTTCGGTTGCAGGTTATACTACAAATTACGGTTATGATGCACGAAACTATTTAACAAGTGAGTCATACGTTGAGATTGGTCAAATCAAGTATGGTCGTGACAATAATGGTAATATGACCAGTCGCCGGGTAAATTCCATGCCTGCAACCCAATATCGTTATGATGGACTTGACCGGCTTACACGCATTAATTATCCAAACTCCACTCCCGATGTTGCTTATACCTATGATGGTAATAGTAATATTGATACTGAATCGAATTCAGTAAGTAGACGAAGACTGATTCGTGACAGTAATGACAATCCAACAGAAGAAATGATCGATATTGAAGGTAATCAGTATATCATTAAGCGCACTTATTCTGATTTGGACTTTCTTGATACACTCACATACCCTACAGGTCGTTCGGTTACTTATAATCCTGATGCCTTTGGTCGACAACATAGTGCGAGCCCCTATGTAACAAATATTACCTATCACCCATCGGGGCAGATCGATTCTTTTACCTATGCTAATGGGGTCACGTCAATAACGGATGTGAATGAGAGATTATGGTCTAGCGCGATGATAGTTAAGTCGGGTACAAACACGCTTTTGAGCTACAACAATACTTTTGATGGTGTAGGTAATATAACAGCGATTGAAGACAAGGTTGATTCCAGTTACACGCGATCCATGAGTTACGACGGAATGAATCGATTGGTTACTGCCAAGGGAACTTGGGGGAATGGATATATCCAGTACGATGGGGGCGGTAATATTACTGTTAAGGCAATTGGGGCGACAAATACAACATACCAATATTCACGCAATCGGCTATCTTCAATAAGCCGTAATGGTGCAACGCTAAGATATCAATATGATGATTTTGGAAATATTAAAGCAACAAACACTCATCTATTTGATTTTGATGATGCCAACAATCTACGTGTTGTAACCATAACTGGGGCAAAGCCAGAAATCTCACATCTCTTTGGTTATGATGCAGACAACTATCGTGTTACCCGTATTAATGGTGGTGTAAAAACAAATTTTGTGTATGGTATGAATAAGAATTTGATGGGTGAATATAACCAAAGCTTACAAAAAGATAATATTTATGTAGGGTCGCAACTTATTGCTACTGTCGAAAACATCACCAATACTCCGCCGATTGCCAATGCCGGCCCCGATCAATCAGTCTCTGAGGGTGCTCTTGTAATACTAAATGGAGCTGCTACAACAGATAATGAAGGGGGTGTATTACGTTATACTTGGAAGCAAGTTTCAGGTACTGCCGTTACATTGAATGCATCAAACTCTGTGACCCCTACATTTTCTGCGCCAACGAAACTCATTGCAGACACATTGGTCTTTTCGCTAACAGTGACAGATCCGCAAGGTGAAAGTAGTAATGACGAAGTGGTCGTCAATATTTCAATGCTTGATACTGATATGGATGGCATGTCCGATTTCTGGGAGATTTCGAATTTTGGCGACCTATTAAGCTCTGGTGCTGATGACTTTGATGGTGACACTATTAGTAATCTTGAAGAATTTAAGGCGGGTTCTGACCCTACGGTGGCCATGACTCCAGAGCCAGTGACAGTGCTTAATGTATTCGCTGTAGACGGTACCAATATTGTCACCTGGAAAAAATCCCGCTTTGCGACAGCGTATGACCTTTATTGGAGTACATCACCTAATATCACTAAAACATCAGGCACGTTAATTCAAAATG
>Ga0209633_10004208_pt1 | contig 13004 bp, 15 predicted proteins | sample Cruoilmetagenom1_FD_187290 | JGI IMG/M metagenome (GOLD analysis project Ga0209633, IMG submission 187290) | Oil polluted marine microbial communities from Coal Oil Point, Santa Barbara, California, USA - Sample 1 (SPAdes) (version 2) | ecosystem: Environmental > Aquatic > Marine > Oil seeps ... | reverse complement strand
CATACCTTTCAAAGGTATGTATTGTTGAAATGGACGGCAAGGATCGATGGGGGGAGGTTACGAAACAAACGAGAAAGGTCATTGATTTATTGGAAATGCCTATTACCGAAAGTTTGGGACTTTAGGGAGATCGTAGACACTGACGCACAAACTATTTTAATAGAAAACGCGTTTCAGGGCAGAAATGCACGGCAAAAAAAAAGTTCTGCCGGAATCAGAAGTGAGGTCTCTCCTCTCTGGTTATGGAGTTCCATTCCCCCAATATAGGGTCTTGAAGGCGGGCTTCGAGCCAAAATCGGTAGCTGGGGCTGTAGATCTTGATTTTCCCATAGCTGTAAAAGTTTCCTCGACTCATGTCATCCACAAATCCAGGGCAGGAGGGGTCTTGCTTGACGTCTCAGGCAGAGACGGTCTGGAGAAGGCATTGATCGGGATCTCGAATAGATTTCCAGATTCAGATGTGCTGGTGGAGGAGATGGTCCCTCGAGGGTTAGAGGTGATCGTCGGGGTAACCGAGGATCCATCTTTTGGGAAGGTCATTATGGTGGGATTGGGAGGCATATCGGCAAACGCCCTGAACGATGTCTCCTTTAGGGCTTTGCCGATCGAGGAGTGGGATGCGATATCGATGCTGGTAGATCTTAGAGCAAAAAAAATCTTTGAAACCTTTTCCAAAGAGCCGCTCGTCGATCTGTTGAGGAAGGTCTCTGGATTCGCGATGTGCCATGAAGAACTGGATCAACTAGATCTCAACCCAGCGATCCTGTATGATCGCTCTCTTCTCGTAGTCGATGCTAAAATGGTGGTGTCATGATAGAGGTAAGGTTCCATGGGAGAGGGGGCCAGGGGGCAGTGGTCGCCTCTACGATCTTGGCAGAGGCCTACGCCCTAGAGGGCAAATGGGTTCAAGGTTTCCCCTTTTTTGGAGTAGAACGGAGGGGCGCTCCGGTCACCGCATATACTCGAGCGAGCGATAAGAAGATAAGGAGCAGGGTTCAGATCTATGAGCCCGACTATGTGGTGGTCCTTGAAAGGAATCTTATATCCTCAGTAGACGTTACAAAGGGCCTGAAGAAGCTGCTCCTCATAAACGCGCCTGATGATCAAGATCTCGGGAAACTTAAAGATTCACATCCCGACCTCAAAATAGCGAGGGTAAACGGCACAGCGATTGCTATAAGGAATGGATTGGGGAGCAGGACAAATCCCATAATCAATACGGCGATTCTGGGCGCTTTTTCGAAGTGTTCCGGTACGGTCAGTTTGGGCTCTGTACTGGCGGCGATCGGGGGAAGGATTCCCGCGAAGAGCGAGGCGAATGTGAGGGCCGCCACCGAAGCTTATAAAGAGGTGGTGATTTGCTGAGGGAAACAAAAACGGCGGAAGAAGAGATAAAAAAATTCCCAATAGCTTATAGCACTTCGAAAAAGAACAAAACCGGTTCATGGCGCACTCTGAAGCCCGTTATAGACAAAGACATATGCACCAGATGTATGATCTGCTGGAAGTTCTGCCCGGATGACTGCATAAAGATCAACGACGATGATATCGAGATAAATTATGATTACTGTAAAGGATGCGGCATATGCGCGAATGAGTGCAGGAGAGGGGCGATAGAGATGGTGATGGAATGAGAATGATTTTAACTGGAAATTACTGCGCAGCTCACGGCGCAAAACTCTCCAGGGCTAAGGTGGTCGCTGCCTACCCGATAACTCCACAAACAACGATAGTCGAGAAGATCGCATCGATGGTCGCCACCGGCGAGTACGATGCGCAGTACGTGCCCGTCGAAAGCGAACACAGCGCCATGGCCGCCTGTATTGCGGCAGAGATGGCGGGATCCAGAGCATTTACCGCTACTTCTTCCCATGGTCTAGCCTATATGCACGAGATGCTCCATTGGGCTTCAGGGCAGAGAGTACCGGTGGTGATGCCCGTCGTGAACAGGGCGATCGGCCCACCGTGGAACATATGGGTCGAGCACACCGACGCCCTGTCCCAGAGGGACACAGGCTGGATGCAGATCTTTTGTGAATCCAACCAGGAACTTTTGGATACGGTGATAATGGCTTACAAGATAGCCGAGGACAGGAGAGTTTTATTACCCGCGATGATAAATGTAGACGCTTTCTACTTATCTCATACCCTGGAGAACGTCGATGTCCCCGATCAGGATAAGGTCGATTCGTTTCTCCCACCCTATAGCATACCTTTCAAACTCGATGTCGACGACCCCTTGGGCTTCGGTCATCTCATCATGCCCGATGGGTGGATGGAACTTAGATGGGAGATAGAGAGATCGATGGTCAGGGCCAGGAAGGTGATAGAGGAGGTGCAAACGGAGTTTAATGAGGTCTTTGGGAGGAGCTATTCCTCTATAGAGCCTTACAGATGCGAGGGTGCAGAAAGAGTCGTTGTTGGGATGGGCACGATGACCAGCACGGCCAAAGACGCGATAGATGCCCTTAGAAGGAAGGGAGAAAGGGTTGGCCTGATAAAGATGAGGACTTTTAGACCTTTTCCAGGAGATGAGATCGTTCAGCTTCTAGATCGAGAAGGGATCGAGAGGGTGGGCGTTATGGATAGGAGCACAAGCTTTGGATCGGATAGCCCTCTATACGGCGAGATCAAGAGCGCCTTGTACGGGAGAAGCGATGTTATGATCAACGGATATGTGATAGGCTTAGGTGGGAGGGAGATAAAAGTAGACGATGTTGCTTCCATCCTCAAAGATCTCGAAGTGGGGGAGAGGGGGAGGGTAAAATGGTGGGGGCTTAAAATTGAAGGTGAAAGTGGAGACGAGATGAAGAGCGAGGCGAAGCATGGGCCTGACTGAGAGACTTACGATACCAGAGGAGGAGTTCGTATATTCAGGGCATACGGCATGTGGTGGCTGTGGTGGCGCACTGGCTATGAGAATAGCCCTTAAGGCCCTCGGCCCTAGAACTATTTTGGTGTTACCCGCCTGCTGTTGGGCCGTTATCCCGGGGGTTCTCCCGGCTACCTGTCTGTCTGTGCCAGTTCTGTCCATAGGGTTCGCGGCGACCGGCGCTGCTGTGAGCGGCATCGAGGCATCGCTAAAAGCTCAGGGAATAGATGACGTTACGGTAGTAGGATGGGCTGGAGACGGTGGCACCGCCGATATCGGGATTCAATCTCTGAGCGGAGCCGTGGAGAGGGGGCATGACTTTATATACTTCTGCTACGACAACGAGGCCTACATGAACACCGGGATCCAGAGATCTGGAGCCACGCCCTCTGGGGCGGTGACAACGACCACGCCGGCCAGGAAGAGAGAGGAGAAAAAAGACATGGTCGAGATAATGGTCGCGCATCACATACCATACGCCGCGACGGCAAGCCTAGCTTACCCGGAGGACATGATCAAGAAGATAACCAGAGCCAGATCAATTAAAGGGCCAAAATACATACACGTGCTCTCCCCCTGCCCGCCTGGCTGGAGGTACCCTTCTGAAAAGACTGTGGAGATCGCCAGGAAAGCTGTAATGAGCAGAATTTTCCCCCTCTACTCCGTGGAAGGCGGAAAGTATGAGATCCAGAGGAGGAATATAAAGAAGATACCGGTGGGAGATTATCTGAAGATGCAGGGAAGGTTCAAGTTGAGTGAAGAGGACAGAGCTGAGATCCAAAAGAAAGTGGACGAGAACTGGGAGAGCCTTCTGGCTAAAGAAGGGACGGCATGATGGCGAGATCTCTCCTATTGGGAAATGAGGCTATAGTATACGGTGCGATGAGGGCAGGGGTGGAAGTGGCTACTACCTACCCAGGCACGCCTGCATCCGAGATAGGCGACCTATTCGCCAAGTGTAGGTTATACATGGAGTACTCCACAAACGAGAAGGTCGCTTTAGAGGTCGCTGCAGCGGCTTCCCTATCAAACCACCGTTCGATCGTTTCGATGAAGCACGTGGGTCTTAACGTGGCAAGTGATCCATTCATGAGTTTAGCTTACACTGGGATCAGATCGGGCATGGTGATAGTGACGGCTGATGATCCTTCCATGCACTCCTCACAGAACGAGCAGGATAACAGGCTATATGGGGCAATGGCCAATTTGCCCGTTTTGGAGCCAGCTATCCCTCAGGAGTGTTATGATATGAGTTATTACGCCTTTGATCTTTCGGAGGGGCTGGGGCTCCCCGTCCTCCTGAGGACCACGACAAGGGTGAGCCATTCGAGAGGAGCTGTAGATCACGAGGATATGGAGATAGGGGGCGGCGAGACACTTGTCAAAAAGAGGTTCGAGAGAGACCCTTATCGATTCGTCATGTTGCCGGCGAACGCTAGAAAGGCCCGTCTGAAACTTCTGGGTCTGGTGAGCAAGGCCGGAGAATTAGCTAACGATTCAGAGCTGAATTGTACCTATGAGGTCGGCGGAGGTTCGGATTTTGGAATAGTTAGCTCTGGCCATCCATCCACCTATATTCGAGAGGTCCTTGAAGAGCTTGGGATAGGGGGGAGGGTGTTGAAACTTGGCTTTACCCACCCATTTCCCGGAGAAGTTCTGAAGAGATTCTCGGCGGGCTTAAGAAAGCTGTTGGTGATAGAGGAGCTGGAGCCATATATCGAGACCATGGTCAAGAAAATAGCTCATGAAGAAAGACTCGACGTTGATATAGTCGGAAAAGCCCTGATCCCGCACCACTATGAGGTCGGCCCTGACCAGATTTTGGATTCTATATCCAGATTTGTCGGTGTCGTAAGGGAGGGGCCCGTTGATCCATCCTTTACCATCGAATTGCCAACGAGGACTCCGGTTCTTTGCCCCGGTTGTGGGCACAGGGCAGTTTATTACGCGGTCAGAAGAGTCTTTCCGAAGGCTAAGACCATATTCACCAGCGACATAGGCTGTTATACATTGGGGTTTGAAGAGCCATTTCAGACGGCAGACACCTCTCTATGTATGGGGTCGAGCGTAGGCATGGCATGTGGTTTCAGCTCTTTTGCGGATGAGAGGGTCATAGCTTTCATCGGGGATAGCACTTTTTTCCATGCTGGTCTGCCCGCTCTGGTGAACGCGGTGCACAACTCACATCCGTTTATAACGATAGTTCTGGACAACTCGACCACAGCGATGACCGGACATCAGCCTCATCCAGGAATGGATCGAGATGAAAGAGGAAACTTGGCTCCGGCAGTGAGCATAAAAGATGTGGCGAAAGCCTGTGGGGTCGACTTGGTTAGAGAGGTCGATGCCAGCGATCTTGGAGCCACTATAGATGTTTTAAAAGAGGCAAGGGGTTTTGATGGCCCCTCGCTAATAGTCACAAGGTATCCGTGCATTCTTCTTCGGGATAGAGAGAGGAGGGAGAGAGGTGAGAGAGTAAAGCGATATGAGGTTACGGACCTCTGTGACAATTGCTATCTCTGTACCGATCGCTTCGCGTGCCCAGCCCTGATCAAAGATGGGGGGGTAAGGGTAGATGGACGGCTATGCACCGGTTGTGGAGTCTGCGCTCAGATTTGTCCGAAAAACGCGATCGTGGAGGTGGTAGATGAATTATAACATCGTGACCGCAGGGGTCGGAGGTCAGGGAGTTCTCTTCCTTTCTTGGGTATTGGGCGAGGCGGCGCTTGGGGAAGGCTTTTACCCCTGCATAGGTGAGGTGCATGGTATGGCTCAGAGAGGGGGGACGGTGATTGCCACTGTAAGGATAAGTGATAGGGACGGGTTGGGGCCCCTCATAAAAAAGGGTGATGCCCATGCCTTAATCGCTCTTGAGCCCCTTGAGGCGGCCAGGTTTGCGGATATGCTGTCCCGTGATGGACTTGCGGTAGTGAATACGTATCCGGTCCGGATAAAAGATTACCCTGACATCCAGACCCTCCTAAGCGTGGTAGAGCGCAGATGCGAAACCAGATCTTATGATGCATTCGAGGTCGCTAAAAAGGTTGGGGGCGAGGGATCCGCGAACATGGTTCTCCTCGGAACTCTCGCAGGCTCAAAAAGGATGCCTATCGAGGAGGCATCCATGAAGGCGGCGCTGCGGAAGAGAGGCAATGCGGAACAGAACATCAGGTGCTTCGAGGAGGGCCTACGTATTTAGCTCTTACTTTGTGAGTGAAGCAGGCCGAGTGCGTCTTCTCCTCGATTATGTGTGCGCAGATTCCCGGGGATCTGGCTACTGCCAATATACCATCTCCTGCGAACCAGGGCAACCCGATCTCTTTCAATATAGCCGCCGCCGCTCCAGCCAGGTCTATGTGAAGCCCTTTTCTTTTTTCTCGCTCTTTGTCCAAACTCGCCGCTAATTCTATGTATGGGCCCTTGATACCTCTCTTCTCGGCCTCTTTCAGTAGCCCCTCAGCCCTTGGGTCGAAATCGAAGCGAGTCTCGCTGAAACCCGGTACGGTGTACCCCTTCTTCTCCGCCCTTTCGAAGATCCTCGGTGCTATTGAGTCGTCTTCTTTTACGGCCACCTCATAGAGGTACATGACCCTGCTCAGCGCTTCTGGATGGAACTCGGATAGGGAGTGAAGGGCGCACTCTACAGAGCTCTTCGATCTGGTCTGTGCGCTCAGCATCCCCAGAAGGGTTGAGGGGGTGTTGATCCCATCTTCCGATAACGAGACGAAAATTTTATCCATGATACCGGCTCCCGCGCTATGTCCGACTATTAGCGAATAAATCGCATTGGGGAAAGAGGTCTCCTTAATAAGCCTGCTGTACCTGGACCATGGTCTTAGGGGATTCATAGGGTCAAAGCTAGGATCTCTTTTCACTTCGTTTTCCCGCTCTTTTCCGTATTTCCTCCAGATTACATATGGGGTTAGTCCTCCAAGAGAACCTATGTAGATGAGAAGGGAGCCGCTATCGACGTTGTATCCCATGTCAAGAAGGGATGCACCTATCACCTCATAAGGATCGTTACTTCCTTCTCTGAGCGCGGCTTTTGTGTACGCTCCATCCAGTCTACTAGCTAGATTAGCTAGTTCTCCTCCCGAGCCATCCAGCATGAAAACGGAGGAGACATCTCGTCTTCTCCTGAAATTTCCCTTCTTTAGAGAGATCATCACTTTTCTTACTCTCTCAGCTCTGGGCTCGAATCCCCTTAAACCGCAAGCTAGGACGGAGTTCAAAGGCGATGGAGGTGAAGCGAAATCAAGGAATTTGACCATGGTATAGGGCAGCTCTCTAAAGGTCAAGAAAGTAAGAATCGAATTTAAAAGTAGATTCTCATCTTTCGAGGGCAGTCTTCCCACCAGTAGGAGGTTGACCACCGATTGAAAATCCCCTTTTTCTATAAGCCCAGCTATGTCATATCCCCTTATCGAAACCGAATCCTTACCTATGTCGGTTATCTCGGTACGAAACTCATAGAGATAGTCCGGTATTTCTAGCACGATGCATCCCCTCCCTCATATATCAAATAGATGTTAAATATTACGATATATTAATAATATAAGAATTTCTATTTCGATAGGCGGTCATCAGGCATCGCTGTCTTTGCTACCGCGTGTATTGTATGCACAATCTCATCAGATCACGTGCCCTCAACTCCCCACCTTACCGCGAGCCTCTCAGCGCTTTTATCGAGAGACTGGATCACGCTTGAGAACTTTTCCAATTTGATCAATAATCCGCCCACTATTCCCCCAGCCATTCCTCCAGCAGTGTCAATTGTAAGATCTATCATCGTGTCATATAGCCCGTACTGCTGTCCCCAGCCAAAGAGCTGGTCAAAGGCGAACTCACCGATTTCCCAGAGCATGCCCATCGTTGCCGCGCACGTTATCGACAGCAAAACCATTAAAGGTAGAGTAATCTTAAAGGCGGCATTCGCGTGCTTGTTTAGCAGATACGCCATGGTGAGGACCGAGAAACCTATCAGCGCGGATGAAGTAAAATGTACGATACTATCATATGGGGGAAAAATTTTATATAATCCTACCGAGCCCCCTACCACGTGGAGGAAAATCATCATTATGATACCCAGTTCAAGAGGCCATGGTAAAATGACGTTCAACACACGCGCGATTATTAAAATTATCAGCGAGAGCAGGGTGCCAAAAAAGGATCCAAATACGAAGATCCGGTTGTGTATCCATAGGGAATAGATGAGCATGACCATCATAGAACACATGAGTATCAGGTAAATGACCAATGATATTTTTTCCATTACCGTTCTCTCAGATGCGTGCATTTAGCGCCTCCAATCCAAATCGAATTTGATCGATCCGGTATGTGTCGGGTACAGGTAAACCATCTCACATCTAATGTTTTTCCCGTATATGAGATTGTCGACGGTGATTGGCGCATCAATAATTTTCTCTTTTCTGTTTTACCCCACTTCCGTTATTCTCTTCTCGATCATGGTGCCGATAAGAGGCATCGTCTGCTCATTTTAACAATCTGCAACGACGCGAATCGCTCAGAAACTTTTTATATATACGGGCCATACTAAAATGCATCTTCTAAAAGGAAAGGTGGTAAAAAATGACAGACGAAGAATTTGTACCATATGTACCGGCTGAGAAATCGATGCCAGAGCTTACGATTAAGGCGATGATCCTCGGAGCTTTACTATCTGTGATCCTTGGAATGGCCAACGAGTACACGGGTCTTTACGTAGGAATGACGGTGTGCGCGAGCATACCCGCTGCGGTCATCTCTTTGGCGATCTTTAAAGCTCTAAAAGGCAACATACTTGAGAACAACATGGTCCAGACTGCGGCTTCCGCTGGGGAGTCTCTAGCAGCTGGGGTAATATTCACTACTACTGCTCTGATCATCACCAATTCCACCTTCCCAACGCCCATCTATGAAACGCTTCCCTATCTGGAGTGGACTGTGCTGATACTGGTCGGAGGCATACTTGGAATTTTCCTTACCATTTTCCTTCGATACGCCCTGGTAGTAGAGGAGAAGCTACCCTACCCAGAAGGCACTGCCTGCGCTGAGACCCTAAAAGCGGGCCATAAAGGCGGGAAGGCTTTTAAGTATCTGATGTCCGGTCTTGGTATCGGGGCGGCTGTTAAGGCATTGGTCGGTATTGGCGGTCTTAGTCTTTGGAAGTTTGATGCCCCAGGGATTCTTAAGTTTCCTTTGATGAACTGGAAGGGCAAACCTTTAAGCGGCGCGCTTTACAGCAATTTCGCTTGCGAGCCCTTGTTATTAGGGGTTGGCTACATAGTGGGGTTCAAAATTGCCTCATGGATGTTTGCTGGTTCAATTCTAGCGTTCTGGGTCCTAACACCTGCAATGGCTGCTTTGGTTGTCCCCACCACATCACTAGATACAGCTTCCTTTATAGGTATATGGAACAGTTATGTAAGGCCGATTGCTATAGGTGCCATGCTCGTGGGTGGAATCTGGACCATGATATCCATGAGGGGAGCCATACTCACTTCGATCAGAAGAGCAAGGGGGGCTAGAGGGGCTAAACTGAAGAATATACCAAGGACTGCGCGTGATCTTCCCCTGAAGCTCGGCATCATCGTCGTAGGAGCGCTCTGCATACCTGCCTTTGTTATCTATTACACTCTCTCTAACGCTGGATTGGGAATCATAGCACTTGTGTTAGCTCTCATCTTCGCATTCCTGTTCTCCAGCGTCTCAGCATACATAGTCGGCTTAGTGGGAAGTTCAAACAACCCAGCATCGGGCATGACCCTAGCTACTCTGTTCGTATCTTGTATAGTGCTGGCGGCTCTAGGCGTTACTGGAGAGGAGGGCATAATACTTGCTATAGGCATAATCACCGTAGCTTGTTGCGCCCTAGCTATATCTGGAGACCAGATGCAGGACCTCAAAACCGGCTACATGCTCGGAGCAACCCCCCGGAACCAGCAGATAATGCAGATCATCGGAGTAATGGCTATGGCTGTTATAGCCATACCTCTTCTCGGCGTGCTGGATGATGCTTATGGCATAGGGACAGGGCTCCCGGCTTTTCAAGGAGATATGATGCGCAGCACCGCAAGCGCGTTCTTTGAGACCGGCGCCCCATGGATTCTGTATGTGATAGGCGGGGCGTTGGCTGTTGCTCTCATACTCTTTGGCTTGCCAGTGCTGCCGATAGCTGTGGGAATATATCTGCCATTCTATTTGATGGTCGGCATCTTCCTCGGAGGGATAGTTAGGTGGATAACTGATAAGATAATGGTAAAGCATTCCGAAGAGGAAAAGGCCGAGGCTGAGAACAATGGTATAATAGCTAGTTCTGGGTTAGTAGCGGGTTCAGCTTTAGCGGGCATAGTGTTGGCATTCGTGATAATAGGCACTGGAAGGGGAAACGGTCTATTGGAGCTGTCTGGCTTGTCTTTTACAAAGTACTTTTCAATGGCTGAAGCCCCCGGTGCCGTATTACCCTGTTTCTGGCCCACACTCTTGGTGCTAGCCCTCGTGGCTCTCTTCATAATCTACGTCGCTGTCGGTGGGTTCGCAAAGAGCAAGAAGGCGTAATGGCACAAGCGCAAATAAAACTTAAATCCCCCCTTTCCTTTTTATTGTAATAATGGCTAAGAGATCAAAATCTAAAACGGAAGAGAGAAATCTTCTCGAAATGGTTCCTATACGGGATAGAGAATGGAATATAGATGGGATGACCAACCTCGTTCGTATTACCTGTCCCAAGTTCAAGGGCAAAGCCGGAAAAAAGGTGGGATCTTTTTTTAAGATTAGAGAGGATTTCGCGGTAAATTTGGATAGGTATGGCTCTGCGGTTTGGAAGCTATGCAATGGTAAGACGGTAAGGGAGATCGGTGAAGCGCTCCAAGAAAAGTTCAGGGATGAGGTGGAACCAGCATACCCACGACTATCTCAATTTTTGGCGACAATGGAGAGGGGCAAACTGATAAGATTTAAGGAGTAGTGTAACCCGGGTCCATTGGTAACTATTCTAGCAGGATTCCCACAACAGCACTTTATGACCTAGTCGTTTGAGTCTCTCCTTCAATTCTTCCTGTGTGATGTCATCAAAGAGAGCCTCCTCTACCGCCTCCTTGGTCTGTTCCCTGTCAAGCCCCACAGCCCAGTTTAAGAGAAAATTTAAATCAGAAGCTTGATAGAGGTCGATGCAATCGACTTCCATAACGATCGAAGGGGCAGATCTTTCGATTATCGACTCCCTTAAGAAGGAGTACCCATCTAATCACCTTAGCTCTTCAAAGGACCTCTACATCTTATTCATAGAGAAATATAACATAGCTTCTAATACAAACCTGCTATCTGTTATCTTAGTGAACTTCTTAGAGAGGAAGAACCAATGCAAAGTTGAGGTGATCTCGCAAAGTGGGTCCAGTGGCCTATTTAGATTGGGAAGGGAGGACAAAATGAACAGCCAGATCGTCAACTCTTTGAGAAAGATAGTCAAAGCAAAGGGATGGAAGATACCGGAACGTTGGTGATGGAGAGGGGATCTTGAAATGAAAGATACTGCTAGATGATATGTATATCCCCCCCATAACCAAATACATAAATTCCCTCTGGAAGAGGGACCTGCTCATCTTAACCAGAGGAAACAGAAGAGGGGGAAGTGGGTTAGATACAAGAGAAAAAGGGAGAGAATGTCACTTCAGATGCTAAGGGTATCCTGCAGCATAATCACGTGCCCATTCCACGAAATCTTTACCTAGCTGGATGAATTGATGGAAATCGGTAATTTCAACCCTTACATTTCCGGCTTGCATTGACACTCCAAACTCAGGTCCGCCTGTCCCTACTCCGATGTCAATTGGATAGTTGAGTACACTAAGTTGTATTGTGCAGTCTTCAGCTTCATTATTTCCGAATAAAAGGTCAAGTTGGGTTATACTTTTTGCTACACCTCCGATGTTTGAGGTACTTGCAGTAATCCGGAACGCTTGCGACGTCATTTTGATCTGGTCCGATACATCTTTGGAGCGTGGGCGGCTTCCTGAGAAGCCCCAACTTTGGGTGCCCCACCCCCAAACTGTGGTCCAATCGCCGCTCGCCTTTACTACTAGATTTGTACTTATTATAATCGCTGAGGTAGATATGAGAAGAAAGACCTCGACTACGTACTTGGCGTTATTCTCATGCAGAAAATCGTCCAGGTCATCTCGGCCAGTGGGAGGACACCATCCGATTACACATCCGACAACCGCTCCTTCTTCCGCGCCCTGCCCTACAGCATCTATAACGAATTTATGAAAATAGTTGCTCTCTGGAGGATATTCCTATGCGGCGGATATGGGCCAAAAAATTGCAATTGTCAGAACCAAAGAAATGCCCATTACTCTTCTCACCAACATAGAACAGCCATGGCATTCTGATTATTTAACTCTTTTTGTAGCCCGGCACACCTGTATTATTACAGGACATGATTGACACTCTCTCTTTTTAGTCCTGCTCATAAACACGATCCCCCTATATAACTCCCGCGAAGAATCTCTCAGTGGGAATGAAGGTTATCCTCTTTCTCTTCACAGAACCATCCTCCCTTTTCACTTCAATAAAGCCGAAGTGAATTCGCTTATTGTTATACCGGTCCAGGAACTCTCTCAACTTCCCCATGATCATGAAAGGATCAGTATATCTGAGGAACTCGTCCTTCATCATGCGGTGCCACCTCTCCACCTTGCCTATCGTTGTAGGCTTTCTTACTGCAGATGCGTTGGGTTTAAAGCCCCGCCCTTTAGGGCGGAGAGGAGGTCACTCTCTGTTATCTGGTATAACCTGTCAAACTCTTCAATACTCAGCCCAGTGAATGTTTTGAACATCTTGGGCTTCTTTGAGAGCTGGATATAGCTCAACATTTAGCATCCCATCCTTCTCGAGCATAGCCTCGAGAGGATAGATATATTCTTTGGATGCATATAAAGTTAATTAAGCAAAGTGTCTATTATATATATGACCTAACATATGATATTTTATGATCGCTAAAAGCATGGGAATGTGGCGGCTGTGGGACAGAAATGACCCTTGTAACGATCTGAGACGCTCTGCAGGATTACTTCCGTACCTTCATATCAGTAATGATTACGTATGCCCTATGACCTATGAATCTCTTTGGTAC
>Ga0209633_10004207_pt1 | contig 13005 bp, 14 predicted proteins | sample Cruoilmetagenom1_FD_187290 | JGI IMG/M metagenome (GOLD analysis project Ga0209633, IMG submission 187290) | Oil polluted marine microbial communities from Coal Oil Point, Santa Barbara, California, USA - Sample 1 (SPAdes) (version 2) | ecosystem: Environmental > Aquatic > Marine > Oil seeps ... | reverse complement strand
CCAAAACCTTCAGAGCGCGATTTTGTGTACATCTGTTTTAGGTTTACGTTTCCTTCTGTTCTGTAACCATACCTTGCTCCGTCAAATCTGGCAAGGTTAGAAGATGCTTCAGCTGTTGTTAAAATATAATAAGTTGCAATTGAATATTCTGTTCTCGGTAAAGATATTTCTTCAATCTGAAATCCTTTCTCTTTCAAGATTTCAATTTGCTTTTCTATTGCTTCACTAATCTCAGAATTTAATCCTTCTCCAAAATATTCTTTTGGTATTCCAATCTTAATATTTTTTGTATCTACCGATAAAGTAGAAAAATTAGGAACAGCAATCTTTTCTGAAGTGGAATCATTTTCATCATGTCCGGAAAGGACTTCTTGAACAAGTGCAATATCTTGAATATTATTAGCGAATGGTCCAATAGAATCAAAGGAAGAAGCAAAAGCGTTTAGTCCAAAACGAGATACTCTACCGTAACTTGGTTTTAATCCATACACTCCACAAAAAGAAGCCGGTTGACGAATTGAACCACCAGTGTCAGTTCCAATTGCAACATCGCAAAGTTGAGCTGCAACTGCGGCAGCCGAACCACCACTTGAACCTCCGGGAACATATCCATTATTTATTGGATTTTTTACAACTCCAAAATAAGAGTTCTCATTTGAAGATCCCATTGCAAATTCATCGCAATTGGTTTTGCCAATTATTATTGCGTCTTCATCAATTAGTTTCTGAATTGCAGTAGAAGTATAAAGAGAAGTGAATTTCTCTAAAATTTTAGATGAACAAGTTAAGGGTTTATCTTTTATTGCAAGTACATCTTTAATGGCTATAACCATTCCGGCTAATTTTCCGGCGGCTCCATTTTTAATTTTGTTCTCAATAGTATTTGCAGAAGTAATGCAATTAGCAAAAACAAAATTAAAAGCATTTAAACTTTTCTTTAACTCAATCTGATCTAAGAAATATTTAACATTATCACTTAGAGAAAGTTTACCATTTTTTATTTGCTCAATTTTTTCGGAATGAGTTTTATAAGTAATCAAGAATAATCAGTAATTTATTTTTTGTCATCAGATTTAAATTCATCTTTGACTTCTGTTATATCTTCTTCTACTTCTTTAACAGCTTTTTTAAATTCTTTCATTCCTTTTCCAATTCCTTGTGCTAATTCTGGAATTTTTTTAGCGCCAAAAAGAAGAACTATTGCAACTATTATTAATATTATTTCGGTTGCTCCCATACTTCCAAACATATCTACCTCAATTTATTTATTAAAAATTTGAGAAATTGTAACATTGTCATTTTGAAAAATTATTTTTGAAGGATGAATTATCTCTTGTTTATTTTTGGAATGAGATTCTTCTTTCTACAAAAAACATCTTCATTAAGAATGACAGATTTGAGTAATTTAAACTAATTCTAAACTGCTTACAATCGAATTAAAAATTTGTTGCCCATCTGTATTTCCAAGTATAGAATCACAAGCTCTTTCAGGATGTGGCATCATTCCTAATACATTCCCTTGCTTATTTATTATTCCAGCAATATTTAGTTTTGATCCATTAGGATTAGATTTTTCATCAACATCGCCATTTTCATTAACATATTCAAATACAATTTGATTATTAGCTTTAAGCGATTTTAATGTTTCATCATCTGCAAAATAATTTCCTTCTCCATGTGCAATTGGAATTTTAATAATTTCTTTATCAATTTTATTTGTAAAAGTTGTTTCTCTATTATTAACTTTTAGGAAAACATCTTTACAAATAAATTTCAATTTTTCATTTTGTATCATTACACCAGGCAGTAAACCAAGTTCTAGCAACACTTGAAAGCCATTACAAATTCCTATTACAATTCCACCATTATTTGCAAAATTAACAACTTCTTCCATAACCGGAGAAAATTGAGCAATTGCCCCCGTTCTTAAATAGTCTCCGTAAGAAAAGCCACCTGGTAGAATAATAACATCACTATTCTTAATACTTGTTTCTTTATGCCATAAAAATTCAGCATCGTAACCAAGAACTTTTTTAACAGCATAATATGCATCATGATCACAATTAGAACCGGGAAATTCAACTATTCCAAATTTAGGCTTCATTTACTTCTTCTAATTCAAATTCAAAATCTTCCATAATTGGATTGCTCAAAAGTTTTTCAGAATATTCTTTCACTTCACTTTCAGCATCACTTCTGTTACTACTATTCACAAAGAATTCAACATACTTTCCAATTCTTGTTTTTGATACATTTGTAAAACCTAAAAGTTTTGCACCTTGTTCCGCTGCTTTTCCTTGAGGATCTAAAATGTCTGGTCTGGTTTTTATAATCACTGTAGCTTTATACACAATTACTCACTCAAATTTTTTTTTCTTTAAGTTCTATTTGTTCATTATTGGGTGGAGATATTTTTTTAAGAAAATGTTTTACAATTCCCCAAAAAACTATTGCTAAAAATATATAAAATAATGCTGTTCCGTCAGTCAAAAAAATTAGTACAAGACCAATTATTGCAAACACTAAATAAAAAGGTCTTCCACGTAATGTTGTTTTGTTCAATTTGGGAAAAGCAGAATATTTAATATTACTAACCATTGCAAGCGATAAAATGATTACAAGAGGAATAGCAATGTAATCGAATGGTTTTATAAAATCTCCAGTGTTGTGTACATACAAAACTAACATTGCCACAGTAATAGCAGAAAGCGGAATTGGCAATCCTTTAAAATCTGCTTTAATATCAATATCACTAATTTGCGAATTAAACCTTGCTAGACGAAGAACACCAAATATTAGAAGGCACGAACTTAACAACATTCCCACCCAACCAAGTTGATGGAAATGAAATTGATAAATTAAAAAAGCTGGAGCTACACCAAAACTTACAGCATCTGCTAGAGAATCTAACTCAACTCCAAACTGACTAGATGTTTTTAACAATCTTGCGACAATTCCATCAGTTAAATCAAAGATAGAAGCAAATAGAATCATAGCTGCTGCAAGTTCATAATTATTTTCACTCGAGAAAACAATTGACAAAAATCCACTCAGCAGACTCATTCCAGTAATAATATTTGGGATATAAGATTTTTTCATAAATTTCACTATTAGAAATTAATCTAACTTATATAAGATGGTTTCACCAGCTTTTGTCAAGTCGCCAACTTTAACATTTAATTTCCATTTCTTTGGTACAACAACGTCAACTCTACTTCCAAATCTTATCATTCCAAATCTTTCACCCATCTTAACAGAATCGCCTTCGTTCAAATCATAAATAATTCTTCTTGCTACCATTCCCGCAACTTGTGTAAATAAAACTTTACCGTGCTTTGAAGTCATTCCAATTTCCGATCTTTCATTTCTGGTATCTGCTTTGTCGTGGTAAGCAACAAGGTATTCACCTTTAATATATTTTAGATAGTCAACTTTTCCATCGATAGGAATTCTATTAACATGCACATTCAAAGGTGACATAAAAACTGAAATTTGCCAAGCTTCTTCGTTTACAAAACGTTCGTCAACAACTTCTTTAATAATAAGAATTTTTCCATCTGCTGGAGAAACGATTACGTTTTCATCATTTGGAGTTGTTCTTTCCGGATCTCTAAAAAAGTTAAGAGTAAAAATTAAAATAAACAGTGCAACAATTATTAAAGGATATTTTATATAACCACTTTGAGAAAATATTGAAATTGCCAATAACACAAACGAGATAGTTGCAGCAATTCCAATTGTAGTATATCCATATTTTGTAAACATTTTTACTAACCTCTTTTATAAAACTTTACGAATTACAAAACTAACATAAAATATAATAATTTCATTGTCTTTATTATTTTATTAAATTTGAAACCAAAATAAGAAATGTGAATTATTAAAAATAAATGTAAATAAAAAACGGAGTATTTATGAAAGGCAATATGGCTGGAATGATGAAACAGATTCAAAAAATGCAAGCTGAAATGGAAAAAGCTCAGTCTGAACTAGCTAACAAAACTGTTTCTGCAGAAAGTGGTGGTGGAATGGTGAAAGCAACTTGTAACGGACAAAAAGAAATAATTTCATTAGAAATAGACGAAGAAGTTGCTAATGGTGGCGACAAAGAAATGATGGAAGATCTTATTGTTGCTGCAGTTAACAAAGCTTTAGAAGCTGCGGGAAAATTAGCTGAAGAAAATCTTGGTAATGTTACTAAGGGAATGATTCCTCCGGGAATGAATATACCGGGAATGTAATTTGGAAATTGCAGAACCTTTAAGAATTGCTATTGATGAATTGAGCAAACTGCCATCAATAGGCAAAAAAAGTGCTCAACGGTTAGCACTTCATTTGGTAAAGAAAGATAAAAAAGAATTGGAAGATTTAATTTCATCATTAGTTAGACTGAAAGATGAAATTAGATTTTGTGAAAATTGTTTTAATATTTCTGCGGAAGAAGTTTGTTCAGTTTGTAAAAATCCTAAAAGGGATAAAACTGTTATTTGTGTTGTTGAAGAAGCTAGTGATGTTATAGCTATTGAAAATACAAACGAGTTCGGTGGACTTTATCATGTAATTGGTGGTGTGCTTTCGCCTTTATCTGGTATTGGTCCAGATGAATTAAAAATAAAAGAACTCATAAGAAGGTTACAAGATGAGTCAATTACTGAAATAATACTTGCACTTAATCCAGATACAGAAGGTGAAACAACATCGCTATATTTGGCAAAATTAATTAAACCTTTAGGATTAAAAGTTTCTCGATTGGCAAGAGGTTTACCGATTGGTGGTGATTTAGAATTTACGGATGAAGCAACAATTGGTAGAGCTGTTCTTAATAGAATTGAATTATAAAAAATTACAAAAGACAATATTCAAATAACAATTAAATTTCAAAAGCAAATTAACAATATTCTAAACTTTCTAAAAATTAGAATTTGGAGATTGTGATTTATTTGAAATTTATTATTTGTCTTTTGGAATTTTCAGTTTTTTGAAAAATGTTTCCGTCTTACTTCGACTCCGCTCAGTATGACTATTTTCTTATGTCGTAAAATAGCTTAGAATGTCATCCCGAGCGGAGTCAAGGGAGGAAATTAGAAAGGAATTCTTAAATGAGTAAAGAATGGTTCAAGGATTGGTTCTCATCTAAAGAATATTTGGATGTTTATAGTCATAGAAATTCTGAAGATGCAGAACGCTTGCTTGAACTAATTATCAAAAATATTAATATTGAACCTGACGCAAAAATTTTAGATGCAGCATGTGGTGCAGGAAGGCATTCAATATATTTAGCTGAAAAAGGTTTTGACGTTACTGGATTTGATTTAAGTTCAACTCTTTTAAAAATTGCGAATGAAAATTCAAAGGAATTAAAACTAGATATAAATTTTATAAATTCTGATATCAGACAATTTTCTTCAAAGACTAATTTCGATTTGATTGTAAATTTATTTACAAGTTTTGGTTACTTTGATACAGGTGAGGAAAATTTTGCGTTTCCAAAAAATGCATTTGATATGTTAAATGAACATGGATACTTTGTTCTAGATTTCCTAAATAAAAATTATGTGATAAAAACTTTAGTCCCAGAATCAGAAAAAAGAATTGGAAATAAAATAATTTCTGAGAAAAGGAAAATTGAGAATGGAAGGGTTGTTAAGAAGATAATTATAAATGAAGAAAATAAAAAAGCTGAATTTTTTGAATCAGTAAAATTGTATTCTTCAGAAGAAATTTTAGAAAAATTTTTTCAGATTGGATTTAAGATTAAATCTATTTTTGGTAATTATGCTGGTGATGATTTTTTAGAAGACGATTCGGAAAGACTAATTGTGATATTTCAGAAATGAAAACAATTATATTTGGCATACTGCTATTCTTAAGTAGTTGTGATTTTTTAACCACTCGCAATGCTGAGGAACCTGATATTGGACGATCAAGTTTCGTAGTTGCAACTACTCCAGAACAGTTGTTTATAAACCTAACAGATTCTTTCAGAGAAAAAATTGAGAGAAATTACGAAAGTTGTTTTGTTGATAGTTCATTTCTAAATAAAGGATTTACCTTTTACGCATCATCTGAAGCTACATCAAAATTTAGTGTTTTATCAAATTGGAGTATTGACGAAGAAAAAGATTATTTTAGAAATCTACTTGCTATTATTCCTCAAGAGAAAACGTTAGTCGTAAATTTATTTGACGAAAGTAGTTCGCAGCAAGGTGATAGTGCTATTTATATTTTTAATTATACAATACTTTTGCCAAATATATCTAACCAAGTTGATCTTGAATATAGAGGTAGCTCAGAGTTTAAAATAAATTTAGATGCAAATAATCAATGGGTTATTACTGAATGGACGGATATTGGAATTGATGAATATCCAAGTTGGAGTGTATTAAAAGGAAACTTTTATTAAAAATATTTTTCTAAAATATGTTATTGTTTTTTCTTCCTTTGGTATGATAATTACTTCGACTGGTTGTGTAAATCCGTTCGCCCCTAAGCTTGATAATAGCTTGGGTTCAGCAGGTTCATTGATAAGTGATTTGAAAAATATTGAAGGAGTTTTCCAAAATTTACAATATTCATATACGTTTAAGGATACAACAATCTATAGTGAACTATTGAATAAAGATTTTACTTTTGCATATAGAGATTACGATAAAGAAGTTGATGTTGCTTGGGGAAGGGAAGATGAAATGAGGGTCACCAACAGTTTGTTTAATAACTCAGAAAGGTTAGATTTGATCTGGAATAATATTGTAGTTATGACTGGTGACTCAACTAATATTGTTAGAAGTTTTAATTTAACTATTACTTTTAATCCTACTGATATTGTTTTTGTTGATGGTAAAGTAGATTTGGAATTAAAAAAAACAGAAAATAATACGTGGCAAATTTTAACTTGGATTGACGAATCTAATTTTTAATAATATCCACACTATTTTCATTTCGAAATGAGCTTGTTTTTGAGCGATTGAGAAATCTGTTACTTAAAAAATCTCTTACGAAAACATGTTAGAGATGACGATTTTAGAGTAATCATATTGACAGACATAATTTAATTTTTCATAATATTAAAAGAAAAACTATGTTTTTATATTATCTTAAGGAAACTTTTAACTCCTTATTTAGAGCAAAATTTGCTTCGCTATTAATAATCTTAACCACAGCAATTGCTATAGTATTTGTTAGTGCTTCAATCGGTTTGGTTACCTTTTCTAAAGCTATAAACAAAAAACTTAAAGACAATATAAAAGTAAATCTTTTTGTTAGTGATGCATTAAATGATAAAGAAACAAAAGATCTATCTGATAAATTATTCAAGAATATTTATGTAAGCTCTTATAAATTTGTTAGCAAAAAAGAAGCTCTAGAAGATATGCAAAAGAAAACTGGTGAAGATTTTTTAAGTGTTCTTAAAGAAAATCCATTGCCAGCTTCTTACTCAATTAAATTAAAATCTGATAGCATTTCAACTTCAAATATTTCTTCAATTATTGAATCGCTTTCTAGCATTGAAGGAATTAGTGATGTTGCTTATGATTATTCATTGACGCTAAAACTTCTAGATTATATTAATAGGTCAAAAAAAATAATTTATTTTGTCTCAGGATTTTTAGTTCTGCTTTCCATCTACTTGGTTTATTCCAACAACCGATTGATGTTATCATCTAGAATGAAACAATATAATACTATGAAGTTAGTTGGAGCTAAACTTACTACAATTAAAATTCCAATTCTGTTAAACGGAATGCTTATGGGATTATTTGCGGCAGGGTTGTGTTTAGGCTCTTATTTTGTTTTTATCACGTTTATGAAAAAAGTATATTCTAGTTTACCATTGAGTAATACAAATTATTATTTTATTCCATTTATTATTGGTCTTGGTATTTTATTAGGGTTCTTAGGTAGTTGGTTTTCAACACTTAAAGTATCTTTGAAAATCAATAAAAAATAAATAGTTCAATCTAATAATTACTTTATTGACAGGTAACATTTACTTCCTTTATAGTGCTAAAATTATAGGATAGGCTAATAATAGCCAATAATTTTCCTTTCTTCTAAATAATATCATTATAGCGTTTTTGATGATACACTTTATTTCTTCTTTTTAAGCTAAAAATTGATAATAATTATAAATCTCCTCATTTGTAATCATCCAAATCATTGTGGCATAAAATTAGCATACTTTGCACCAACTACATGAGGAAGAGATCAATGCTTGAAGAGGAAAAAGATATGCATAATTTAGAAGCTTCTGAATTAACAATAGATGATTTAAATCATTCCGAAACAAAAAGAGCGCTAAATTCTGTAATAAGTAAAATTAGCGATACCGATGTTGAACAAGTTAAAATTTATCTTGGAGTTGTATATTTTGTAGCTTTGGCTTTAGTAACAATAACACTTTTCATATAAGTAAATTGTAACAAACTTCTTTCCCGTTTAGCAAAATTTGTTTCTAATATAATTACAACCCTTTTCTCCAATCATTATCTTCTAAAATAGGAAGTTTGTTATCCTTATAATAAGTATTGTTGGTATCCGTTTTGGGTAAAGTACCAAAACTTAAAACTTCAGTCGGGCAATTAACTATACACGCGGAACATCTAACACACTCTACATCATTCATTGGTATACCTTTATTCGCATAGTTCATAACATCAATTCCCATATGACAAACCTTTGTGCAGATATTACATGAGATACATTTTTTCTTTTCAGCAAAAATTCTGTATTTCGAAAACCTAGAATAAATATGCATTAAAGCAGCAAGTGGACATCCAAAGCGACACCAAATTCTTCCACTCGCAAAGAAATAAACGCCTACACCCAATACTCCAGCAAAGATTACATCAATTCCTATGTAATAAAATTTGTGTATAAAATCTGCAGTAAATGAAATGCTTTGATTAATAATCGGTATCTCAATTTTATAAAGAATTCCGATCAACTTTAATCCAGTTAATAAAAAAGCTAAAACCAAAACCCACTGACCAATATTTTCCCACTTTTTAGCTTTTGCTCCGTGTGGTGCCAAAGTTCTGTAATCATCCCCAAGAGTTTCAGCTAATGCTCCACAAGAACATATCCAACCACAGTAAGCTCCTTTCCCCCATTTGTATACTATTAGTGGAATAAAAACAAATGTTTGAATAATGCTAAATATAAACCAAAAGGTAGTAATATTTCCATTATAAAGATTTCCAAAATTTAAGGGCCAAGCTAAGACAAATCCATACGAACGCCAGTAACTTTCTTTTGGGAAAACTTGAGTCATCATAAAACTATTTTCATTTCCAAGGGCTCCAATTTTACCGAGATAGGGGAGTATAAATTCAGGTAATAAAAATAATGGAATTGCTTGAATTAAAATCAGGGTCCAAGTTTGCAATTTTATATATCGAGTTGTATTCATTTTCATTCGTCTTAATCCAAAAATGAAAATGGTTAATGAGTAAAGTCCAGTGTAATAGAAACCTTGAGATTTATCAAAAAGTTCAACTCCAAAATATCTACCGCCAAAAAATACAACTGCAAAAAATATTCCCACAAAAATAAAATATGCATATTTAAAAGTTTGCCAATCAAAAGAAAATGTTTTGTAATTGTCCTTTATAAATTTATAAAGGAGATAAATTCCAAGAATTACAGTTGCCGTAAAAAATACATAAGCTACAAAGGAGTTTATATATTTAGTAATATTCCAGATTCTTGTTTTATCGGAAAAAAGAGTTGTTAAAATTGTAAATGGTAAGGATAAATATTTAACCCAAAAGTCTCCTGTTAAAAGTTGACCAACAACATCACCAAATGAATCTAACTTTCCGAAGAAATGTTTATAAAAATCAGCACTACTTTTACCAAAGTAAATTACACCAGCAACCAGTAATAGCAACAAAAATTGTAACTTAGAATTAAGCGATAATTCACCTTCCATTTTAATTCCACTTCGCTTAAAAAATGAAACTGGAAGTTCCTTACCAATTAATGAGAAGACCATCGAATTTTTAATTTCTACTTCGTTTTTATTTTTATCTAATAGAACAACTTTTTCTTCTTTAATCTCTTTTATATTTGATCCCACTAACAAATTCAATTTATTTTCGGAAGCAAGCCGATTTAGTTTATTTAAATTTGCTTCTTTAGGACGTGCAAAAGATGGCTTTCTATATGATAGAGTTACAGAGTTTGCATATTCAGAAGTAGCTATCGCGGTTTCAAGGGCAGAATCTCCACCTCCAACAACTAAAACATCTTGTCCTATTGCATCAGCTGGATCAAATAATCTGTTAAATACTTTTGGTAAATTTTCTCCAGGTACGCTTAGCATTCTTGAATTACCAGATTTACCAATTGCTAATATTACTCGGAGAGATTTGAATTCTCCTTGCTTTGTAATCAACTCGAAATGATTACCATGCTTTTTAATTTCCTCAACCATAACAGATTCTTCAATAGGAAGATTATACTTGGAAATTTGCTCTTCAAGTTCAAATAGAATGGATTCTTTTGTACCATCATTTACTATAAGATCAGATTTTTGTTTATAATCATCCGGAGCAGCAATTATGGGTTTCCCTTTTGGGAAGTTTACAATCGTATTAAATTTTTGTGTGGATTCTAAAATTTTAAATTTTAGTTTATTTTTTGAAGCTTCCAATCCAGCAGCAATACCAGCAGGACCAGCACCAACAATTATTATATCATAAATTTCGTTATCAGAATTTGAATTGCTTTGTTTTTGAAATTCAGAATCGGTAATGAGGAAATCAATAATCTTTTTGCCATTTTCAGCAGCAAGTTTAAGAAGGGGAATCCCAGTTAAATCTCCAATAATGTAAATACCTTTAACAGATGTTTCTCCATTAGAATTGACTTCTGGATAACGTTCTACTTCACCAGTCTGATTTCCTTTTTGTAGCCAACTAAAATAAGAGCTTATAATTCCCATTTTCGATTCCTTAAATAATTATTGTATTTCTTAGTATTTTATGAATAGAAAGAAACATTGATAAAAACTTTAATGGAAGTTTTTAATAACAATAAGATAAATGAATATAATTATAAATGAATGTCAAAAGTTGGACAATTGTTGTCCAAAATTATTATCAGTTTAATAATTAAATTTTTTGGAAATAAATTATGAAATCATCAGACCTATTTGTAAAAGCTTTAGAAAATGAAGGCGTTGAATATATTTTTGGAATTCCTGGAGAAGAAAATCTAGATTTTCTTGAGTCACTAAGAAATTCCTCGATAAAATTAATACTAAATCGTCATGAACAAGGTGCAGGATTTATGGCTGCAACTTACGGACGATTAACCGGAAAGCCGGGTGTTTGTTTAGCTACATTGGGACCTGGAGCAACCAATTTTGTTACTCCCGCTGCGTATGCACAACTTGGTGCAATGCCAATGATGATGATTACCGGGCAAAAACCAATTAAGAAAAGTAAGCAAGGACGTTTTCAAATTGTTGATATTGTTGGTTTGATGCGTACAATTACAAAATTTACAAAACAAATTGTGAATGGAAATAATATTCCTTCGGTTGTAAGAGAAGCATTTCGCTTAGCAATGGAAGAGCGTCCTGGGGCTGTACACATTGAGCTTCCGGAAGATGTTGCAGACGAAGAGGTTGCATATAGAGTTTTTGATGTTGTTGGTCATCGCAGACCAGATGCTGATGAAGAAGTTATTCAAAAAGCTGCCAGGATGATTGAAGAAGCTAAAATGCCATTGTTGTTGATTGGTGCTGGTGCAAATAGAAAAAGAACATCAAAAGCTCTTTCAACTTTTATTGAAAAAACTGGGATTCCATTTTTTAATACTCAAATGGGAAAAGGTGTTGTAGACGAAAGACATCCTAAGTTTTTGGGCACAGCTGCTTTATCTGATAATGATTTTCTACATTGTGCTATTAGTCGTGCTGACTTAATTATAAACGTAGGTCACGATGTAATTGAAAAACCACCATTCTTTATGGAAGAAAATGGCAAAAAAGTTATTCATGTTAATTTTTTTCCAGCAGAAGTTGATGACGTTTACTTTCCACAAATAAATGTTGTTGGTGATATTGCTACTTCAATTCTACACATTGCCCGACATATTAAAGATCAAAATAATTGGGACTTTAATTATTTTGAAAAAATAAAATACGAGGTTGATACTCGCTTAACAAAATATTTTAATGATGAAAGATTCCCTATTTTACCTCAAAGATTAGTAAATATAATTAGACAAAAATTAGCTGAAAACGGAATTGTAACTCTTGATAATGGAGTTTATAAAATTTGGTTTGCTCGTAATTATAAATGTTATCAACCAAATACCTTGTTACTAGATAATGCTTTAGCGACAATGGGTGCAGGACTTTCTTCAGCAATTGCAGCAAAGCTTATTTATCCGGAGAAGAAAGTTGTTTCCGTAAGTGGTGATGGAGGATTTATGATGAATTCTCAAGAATTAGAAACTGCAGTACGGTTAGGAGTAAATTTGGTTGTAATAATTTTAAATGATAGTGCCTATGGAATGATAAAATGGAAACAAGAAGGAATGGGATTTGACAATTTTGGACTTGACTATAAAAATCCAGATTTTGTTAAGTATGCCGAAAGCTATGGTGCTATTGGTCATAGACCAAAAAGTGATAAAGAATTCTGTAATGTTTTCGCAAAATGTTTAGATACTGATGGAGTTCATGTAATAGACTTAGCAGTTGATTATTCACTTAATCATTCAATTCTGAATGTGTTACTAAAAGAGAAAACTTGTATTTTATAACAATAATTTTAACAAATAAATAGGCGGATTAATATGCCAACATTAAAAGTAAATTCCCCGTATAACAACAAATTAATTAAAGAAATTCCTCTTGTTGGAGAAAAAGAAGTTGAGAAAGCACTATCAGTTGCACATAGACTTTTCAATAATCGTTCTAAATGGTTACCAGCTTATGAGCGAGTTGAGATATTAGAAAGAGTAGCAAAGATAATGAGCGAAAGAGTTGAT
>Ga0209633_10004206_pt1 | contig 13008 bp, 12 predicted proteins | sample Cruoilmetagenom1_FD_187290 | JGI IMG/M metagenome (GOLD analysis project Ga0209633, IMG submission 187290) | Oil polluted marine microbial communities from Coal Oil Point, Santa Barbara, California, USA - Sample 1 (SPAdes) (version 2) | ecosystem: Environmental > Aquatic > Marine > Oil seeps ... | reverse complement strand
AGAGACTGGTAGTTATTTTATTTTTATTTATTAACTAAACTACTCTTCGCCTCAGGGGCTTGCTAAAAAATTCCATTCGAGCTTTATTAAGCTTCTTTGTTTTCTGTTTGAATTATTATCAATCCATTTTGTTATGCCTAATATAATGCAAACACAATGCCAACTTTTCTAAAATCAACATATCCTATTGATTTTAAAAGATTATATTTATTGTGATTTGCGTGCAACTTTTAATAATATGTGTCACAACACTGTCACATGCTGACAATTGACCGTTTATACTGACAGTGAGTGTCAGTTATAGACTTTTGGCATCTCGATTATCATTAGAACTAATTGCAGAAAAAGCTGATTAATCAAAAAATTAAAACAAGTGATTTATATTCTAGAACTTAGTTTTCCATAATTATTTTTTAGTAATTTGATAATTGAGTAAAATAACATCATGGGCGGCATGAAAACTGCTCACAATCAGGATCAAATTAAATCATTCCACAATGATTAAAAAGACTTGATTAGGCTTGACAATTAGTTGTATCAAGCTCAATCTAATTTTCAATAGCAAGTAAATAGATATCATTTTTTGAGTGAGGAAATAATGAAGAAAATAGTAACGTTAGTATTGATCGGTAGCTTTGGTTTTTTCATGTTAACTGGATGTAGCACCGTTGCAGGAGTAGGTAAAGATATTAAAAGCGCAGGAGAAGCAGTTGAGAAGAAAGCAGAAAAGGCTAAAAAATACTGATAACAAAAAACAAATAAATTTTCAGATACAGAAAAAAAGCCCTATTGACTTAGGGCTTTTTTATGAGGCTTTTATAATGAAGCTTTTTTAATAAAACTACGTTATATAAATACAAAAGTTAAGCAAACACGGATCAATGAACAACTCGCTCTTGAGAAGTGTAGAAAGGCACGATGTTCTCAACCATAAACTGACTGATATCTGGGTCATCCTGATCTACCACATAGAAGTCGACAGTCTCGTACATCATGTCATCTTCAAGTAATGATATTTTCTGGATAGCGGTATCGATAATTTTATCGAACTTACCTTTACCTTGAATACCCACCATTAAATGCTCTTTGTCATCGTCATCTGGTATTTGAATGGTTCCCAGGTAAGCAGCTTCCACTTCTTTTTGACGCGAGAAGTATTCTGTCAAAACACCTGTAAAGCTATCAGAGACATTCTCAGGCACACCCAGTAGCACTTCTGTATGCTCATCAAGCGTCAATTCATTATTCTGCATTAGATCGGTATCCAGCAACACAGCGATATCTTCAGGATCAAACTCCATGCCAAATTCAGAATTAGGATTCAAAACCAAGGGTGCACCCATAGTTAACTGAAACAAATCAACCGTGGTTAATTCAAGATAGGGCTCATCGGTGTCGATTGCCTGTTGCAGCATTTGTAACGATGTAAAGAAGGGTACAACCGGACTTTGGTCAGTTTCACGTTCCCAATGCTGGATGATGACGGCTTGCTCTTCTTCTAAAGTGAAGTTACCCGTGTCTTCCTCTTCTGGTTTACCCAAAACGAATATTTTAGATTCCATAAGTGCTTCGTAAAAAGCAGGAGCTTCATTATGATCTGCAGCTGCTTTATGTAATGCTTTTTCAAGATCGTTAGTTGGAAGTAACATCTATTTTCTCTTTTATTAGTAGTGTTTCAGTCAAAATTATACAGTTAAATAGCAAGAGTCAACCGATTCAAGATAAATGCTCAGAGCAATCTGATTATAGTCACGAGCGGGCTATTAATTGCATGCAAAACCTATCATGTAAGGCTTTTAAAAATCTCTGCTTATTTATTATACCCCCCCCTACTTCAAGTGACTTTTATACGGCTTCGCCTTCCCTTCGGGTCAGCATTAAAAAACAATGCTGTTGTCTCGCTAACGCTTCGGCTCATTTTGTTGTTTAAAATGAGTTAAGAAACTTATGCAGAGCTCAGGCACTTTATTTAATGACATTCACCGAAAGTATATTTTTTATAAAGTTCTCTGTTATTACACTTCTCTTATTATCTATCTCTTATTAACAGTCGATCAGCACTGCTTTAATTTTTACCTTTTGATATGATCTAGTTTTACGCACTATGGATCAATGAATGACTTATCAAACCGGTATTATCGATGAAATTCCTCTACTTGCCCGTTATCAATACTATCGTTTGAAACCAGGCGCAAACGCCAAAGAGGTTTTACAAGAACTTGCCGATATTGCGGTCGAAAAGAATATTGTCGTAGGTTTAGGCCAGTCATTAATTTTAGCCATCGATGCTGAAATTCCTAATATGAGAAAAATGCCCGAGTTTAGCGGCAAGGGTATTGAAATCCCAACCACGCCTCACGCTTTATGGTGCTGGATTCGTGGAGAAGATCGTGGAGATCTATTACACAAAGCGCGCTTGATAAGAAACACGCTTGCACCCGCTTTTATACTCGATAAAGTAACCGATGCATTCCGCTACGATAAATTCCGTGATTTATCAGGCTATGAAGATGGCACAGAAAACCCAACCGGCGATGATGCGCTGGCAGCGGCAATCTTAGAATCAGACCAAGCCAATTTGAACGGATCAAGCTTTGTTGCAGTTCAACAATGGACACACGATCTGGATACATTTCAGGGCATGTCTCGTCTGCAACAAGACCATACCTTCGGTAGAGATCAGGTCAGCAATGAAGAGCTCGATGACGCGCCAGAATCAGCACATGTAAAACGCACGGCACAGGAAGATTTCGAGCCAGAAGCATTTGTCATTAGACGTTCAATGCCGTGGGCTAATGAAACTGAAGAAGGGTTAGTATTCGTCGCTTTCGGCAAATCCTTCGATGCTTATGAAGCGTTGATGCACCGTATGATTGGTAATGACGACGGCATTATTGATGGATTATTTAGTTTCACCAGACCCGTCACTGGCAGTTATTTTTGGTGCCCACCAGTGACTGATGGAAAACTTGATTTAAGCGCTGTGTTAAAAGCCTAGACTTACCTTATTAAAGGTAAGTTTCCTAGTTAGACAAGTAACTAGCCAAGGTTACCCAAGAGGCTAACTACTTGTCTAAATTACGTTGCGAAAAAAGAGCATCTAGCGATTAGAGGACTAGCTTGGTAATTTCCAATCTGGTCTGATCGCATGGCAAGTGTAACCAGTTGGGTAACGCTCTAGATAATCCTGATGATCTGGTTCTGCCTCCCAGAAATCTCCCGCTGGCTTAAGCTCTGTAACCACCGTACCTGGCCATATTCCTGAGTTATTCACATCTGCAATAGTCTGTTCTGCGACCGCTTTTTGTTCATCGCTGGTGTAGTAAATGCCTGAACGATAGGATGTGCCACGATCATTACCTTGTTGATTTAAGGTTGATGGATCGTGAATCTGAAAGAAGAATTCCAATAACGTGCGATAACTAATCACTTCAGGGTCAAATTCAATTTCAATACCTTCTGCATGTGTTCCATGATTGCGGTAAGTCGCGTTCTCTACATCACCGCCGGTATAACCAACGCGTGTAGCGATAACACCTGGACGTTTACGGATAAGGTCCTGCATTCCCCAAAAACATCCACCTGCTAGTATTGCTAATTCTGTACTCATGGTTCACTCCTGTTATTCTAGTCTGTTATTCCTAGTCTCTATTTCCAAGAAATGTTTCTTAGAAATGTTTCTAAGAAATGTTTCTAAGAAATTATAATATGGTTAAGTCACCCCCCTACTTATAGGCTATTTTTTCTATATCAATGACGCTGGGGGCTATTGATAATTACAAGCACATCATATCCAAATTAATAATTGACGCGTTATACAGTTGATACGCAGCTAGATTACAAAAGGATGAAATAAATTTGATAAACAATAGTGCTAATATAAAACACCTCTATAAAACGTTAAAAACATTTACACTAGTCTCACTTAGCTGAAATAAGACACTTCACTGTAATACGATATTTAACTCATTCTGGATATATAACGATGAAAAAAACAACCATTAAACACAGCGTAGCAGAAGCTGCAGATCTCGTAGTAAACTCCTTAAAAGAGAAAGGTTTTACCATTTTTGCGGATATTGACCATCAAGCGAATGCAAAATCTGTTGATCTTGAAATGCCTGCATCGCGCGCCATTATTTTCGGCAACCCACTGTCTGGCACAAAGTTGATGCAGACCGATATTATGATGAGTCTGGATTTACCTTTACGTCTGGCAATCATCGAAAATGAGGGTGAAACACAACTGATTCATCAAACGCTGGATGATTATACGCCGAATTATCAAGTCAAAGATCATCCGGTTCTGATAAAGATTAAAGGCTTATTCGCCACGCTTGCCGCTGAATTAAATGTGTAAGCGTTATTTCTAAGCACCATATCCAATCACTATTAATGTGTCTAACAATAGTGCGGCTAAGAATAATGACGGCTAAATGACATGGCAATCGATAAGGCGAAACAAACTTCAGATACAAAAATAGCGCTTGAGCAAAAACTGCTAGAGCAACAAGCTATTCTAAAAACTGCACAAGTGGACGCAGAATTTATACGTTGCCCACATTGTAGGGATGCTGGCGAAATTGCTGAAGAAAGAGATCGCGCCGTTATTATCGATAATACGTTGCAACAAACCCAGCAGAGCATTCGCCTTATTGAGATTGCTCTGGCTAAAATCGAAACCAATGAATATGGTATTTGTAGTCGTTGTGGTGATGATATTTCTTCACAACGATTGAGCATTGCTCCAGAAGTAGCGCTTTGCTTTAATTGCCTGGAAAAAATAGATAATAACGCCATTTAAGTTAAAAATGTCACCCCCCTACTTTAAGAGACTTTTCATTTCGTTTCTTGAAATGACTAAAGGAACCTATGCTTCATGGGGATATTTTTTTAATGAATTAACTGCGATCCTCATGATTAACTAACAATTAATCTTCTGATTTTTAAAGGAACCAATCTAGCATGCGTAAATTTTTCTTCATCTTATTATTTATCACGCTAAGCACACCTTCTACTGCTTACGATAAAAGTTTACTGACGAAGAAATGGCAACACACGCCTTATGATTTATATCTCAGTGCGAAAGAAGCTTATGAGATGAAAACCAGCAACCCTGAAACTGTATTGTTGCTGGATGTCAGAAATGAAGCAGAATTACATTACACAGGAATCCCCGATACCGTTGATGCCAACATTCCCTATCGCTTCGATTCCAATACATGGAAAATGAAGAAAAAAGGCAAATTCGGCACCTTTAAAATGCCTAAGAATAAACACTTTGTTTCCGCCATTAAAAATGTATTAAAGGCACAAAACATGAATACCGATAATCCCGTGATTATTATGTGTGCTTCGGGTAATCGCGCTCCATTTGCAGTGAAAGCATTACATGAAGCTGGTTTCAAAGAAGTCTATTCTCAAGTTGAAGGCTTTGAAGGTATAAGAGCTAAAGATGGAAAAAATAAAGGAAAACGCACTGTCAGCGGCTGGAAAGTCAGTGGACTGCCCTGGTCTTACGATCTTGTGCCAGAAAAAATGTATTTCAATTTTGCACCCACCGAATAAGAATTAATCATCAATTTCCAGGCATTAGACATACATCTATAGTGGTATTGCGCAAATTTCATTTGTTTAACTATACTCAATACTATAATAAATTATAAACATAGATTAATTTTTGCGTTGCGAGCGCCTAGATAAAAATGAAATCGATCACCCAGAATTTACCTAAATGTCAGGATTGCGCTGTACGCAAATCTGCATTATTTGGTGAACTGGAAACCGATCATTTAAACAAAGCTCGTGAATTACGTTCGCACCAAATTGTAATCCCCGCAGGCGAGCATCTCTATCACGAAGGTGATGAATCAGATAAAGCATTTACCATTTATTCCGGCTGGGTAAGTCTATTTAAAAATCTTGAAGATGGTAATCGCCAGATTCTGCGTTTCGCCTTACCCGGCGATTTTCTCTGTTACAAAATGGGCAGAAATAAAACCCTGGACCACAGTGCCATTGCCGTATCAGAGGTCACGCTTTGTGCTTTCCCCATTGATCGTTTTCATACGGTCATTTCTGAATTACCCGAATTATCTTTTGCCATCAGCGCGATGACTGAGTTGGTTACAGAGCGTTGCCATATTGTATTAACCTCAATCGCTAGCCACACCGCCGAAGCCAAAGTGGCTTATTTATTGTTGAGCTTGTATTTAAGAGAACGCGTTCTGAATAAATCAGAAGACAATTGTGTACAATTTCCTATCACTCAGGAAGATATTGGCGATGCCCTCGGACTAACCTCAATTCACGTAAACCGTGTATTTCAAAGCTTGCGCAAACAAGGCCTCATTGAATGTAAAAGTAAATGCCTGTGGGTACCTGATAAAGCGAAATTAGCCGTAGTTGCGAAAGTCAGCTTGCCTGAACTCGAAAGACTAATGTGCAAATAGCTCGGGCAAAAACTAACATACGTTAAGTCACCCACGACCTCTTCAATCTATCATGCGAGACAGGATAAAGAAGGTAGGTCTTTATTCTATCCTCCTTAATACCCTTAAGCCTTGATTTAACCCCTTGGTTTAAGGGTATTTTTTATCATTGTATATCCTGTATTATTAGCTTTTGTAAAATTCAATACGCGTTGTTACCAATCCTGCGAGTAAAGGAAAACGGCCATGGATAAGAATAAACAAGTACATTCCTTCTTACATTTTGTTGAGCAAGTTGGTTTATTCATCATACTCATTGCAACCATAATAGCAGTGGGCCAGGAAGTTATGGTGATGATCAAAAAGATGAAGGTTGAACTCAAGGATCTGTTGTTATTATTTATCTATCTTGAAATCATAGCAATGGTTCAAATTTATTATGAAGAACACCGCTTACCCATTCGTTATCCAATTTATATCGCCATAGTCGCTCTAGCCCGATTCATTATTCTCGATTCTAAATCATTTGAAATGTGGCACTTATTAGAAATCGGCTTGACTATATTAATACTCACAATTGCCGTGTATGTCGTCCGTTATGGTCATGTAAATTTACCTTATTCATCCAGCAAGTCAGATGATAAGAAAAAAAATGAATAATCATGACTGAATCAGATAAGACGAGCATGGTTGATAAGACAGTTACAACAGAAAAAGTAGTAGCAACAGATACTACGAGTGAAGCTAAACCTAAGCTTAAAAAGAAATCCAAAAACAAAAAAACATCGGGTTCTGCCAAGGGCATTGAAACCATGTTCCGTAATGCCTATCGGGCACAGCTCGATATGCTTTCGTTAGCCGCTACCAAAGCTAATATTATGATTTCACTAAACGGTGTGATTGTATCTATTCTGATGGTTACGGGTGGATTCATTTACGCTAGCACGCCCATTTTCTTACTGCCTGCGATCGTCTTTCTTATCACTTCGGCAATCTCAATTTACTTTGCTTTATCTGCCGCATCTCCAGCCCCTGCGCCCGCTCATACTCGTGTACTTTGTTGCTTTCGTGATGTGATTAAAGGAAAAGCCAAAATTAGAGATTTAAGAAACTACGTAAAGTTACCGGAAGCGCGTTTTAACAATCAGTCATCTAATATTTTGATCTTCGAAGACTTTGCCACTTTACCCAGAGAAACGTATCTCAAGCACATGTCTGATTTATTAAAAGACCCAGATGAAATCTATAGAAAGATGAGCGATCAATTATATCGTTTAGGCCTTGAGGCCAACACTAAATACGCAATGTTGCGTTATTCGTATTCGGTATTTCGTTGGGGGCTGATTCTATCTATTTTACTTTTTTTGTCGCTCAAAGTACTGCAATTAAAATACCCTGATTCTATTGAAAGCGGCAGTTTTAGTGACATTCCCAAGAACTCATTGATATTGGAAAAGAGCACTCAATAAGGGCTTATTAAAAGGTCACCCCCCTACTTTAAGTGACTTTTATGCGGCTGCGCCTTCCCTACGGGTAAGCATTAAACAGCAATGCTTTTGTCTCGATAAATCTCGGGTCATTTTGTTGTTTAAAATGACCTTAGGAACTTATGCAGAGCTAAGGCTTTTTTTAAACTATTTCAACCTTAATGAATTCAGCACCACCAATAACGAACTTAAAGACATACCAATTGCTGCCATCCACGGCGTAACGAATCCCATCACAGCTGCGGGAACGGCAATAATATTATAAGCAATCGCCCAGCCTAAATTTTGTAAAATGATTTTACGTGTCTTGCGCATTAGTTTGAAAGCGGGTGCAAGATGTTTAAACCCTTTGGACAGCAATATAAAATCACTGTGATTTTTAGCCAGATCGGTAGCATTGGAAAACGTCATGGAAAAGTCTGTGGCAGCCAAAGTGGGCGCATCATTATTACCATCACCAAACATCATAATTTGGCAATCAGGAGAAAGCTGGCGCTGCTGTTGCAGCCATTCCAACTTATCTTCAGGGCTTAGGTTGCCGTATGCTTCTGTAATACCCAGTTGCTCGGCAATCGCCTTAACACTTTGTTGATGATCACCGCTGATAATCGCTGTTTTTTTAATCCCTAGCTTGATAGCTGATTGAAGAAATTCAGCAATTCCTTCTCTCAATGGATCAACAATTCTAAACACCGCTTGCAGGCCTTGTTCATTACTCAAATACAGCACTGAATTGCCCTGGTTTCTCCATTGCTCAATATCATGTTTTAGCGCTTTATCTAACGATGCTTCCTCAACCTTGGTGAAAGACATATTCCCTAAAAACCAATTTCCTGACGGACCATGTTTACCTGTCTCCAATTGATTAAATTCAGCTTTAACTCCCGAACCTGAAATGTGCTCAATATTGCTAGCCATATATAAATGATCGGCAGAAGACTTTTCACTGGCCGCATGAATAATCGCCTTTCCAAAAGGATGATGAGAACCGTGCTCCATGACTGCTGCGATAGCGAGGCACTCATCCGCTGATAGATCAGCGGTGGGAATAATTTCCTCCAGCGTTGGTATACCAGAAGTCAGCGTCCCCGTTTTATCAAAAACCAGCGTATCTATATGACTCAGCTTTTCGATGGATGACATGCGCAACGGCAGCAAATGAAATTTACTCAAACCCGCAGCGCCCAGCGATAAAGAAACCGGTGCCGCAAGTGCCAAAGCGCAAGGACAGGTAACAATAAGTACCGCAATGGTATTGGCCAATGCATCGCCAGAACCTTTCGAGGCCCAAAATGCCCAGAAAATATAAGTCAGGACAGCGATGGTTATAATCACCGCTACAAACTTAGTCGCTACCTGCTCGGCAATATCCACATAATAAGGACGATGACTGACGCTCCGCTGCGTTAACTGGTGAATTTCATTGATAGTTGATTCTGATCTTCCAGAGGTGACTTCAACCTCAATCACTTGATCGATATTGATCGATCCACCCATCAACAAATCGCCTTTGTGGTGAATGACGGGTTTTGATTCACCCGTTATTAATGATTCATCAAAACTACTGCTTGAAGATTGCATAATGCCATCTACTGGCAAGGTTTCTCCGGGAGATATTTGTATAAGATCACCCGGGTTTAGCTCAATGACTGGTATTTCTTCTACAGGTACCTCTGTTAAAGGTCCTTTAGTCACCCCCCCACTTTTATGAGGTTTTTTATTCTTTGTTAAGCAAGCCTCACCCTTCGAGCTGTCGTCGCTACGCTCCAACATTGACTCGGCTGCGCCTCGGCTAGCCAATAATATTGCTGTTTGGGGAATGATTTTGGCAGCGCGATCGAGTAATGCCGTCGCTGTAATTCGTGTTCTTAGTTCGATGTATCGAGCTATCAATAAAAAGATTACAAACATTGCGATGGATTCGAAATACACATCATCCTGCTGTTTGATGGTACTTAACAAACTGCCGAACCACGCTACCGATAAACCCAGAGCAACAGGAACATCCATGCCCAAGGTCTTGTTTTTTAAATCACGCCAGGCATTGCGAAAGAATAATTGCCCGGGATAAGCCAGCAGTAAGAAGGTGCTACAAACATTGACCCAGCGTGATATTTTTATCCATAGAGGAAATTCACCAGCGCTATCTGGACCGCCATAAAAATAGCCACCAATAGCGGATTGCATAACCCCCATACCCAGGATCAATGCAAAAATAATACGCTGCAAGCTGCGATGCTTTTGTTCTTCGTTAAGCGCTTCTCGCTGAGTCGGATCAAACGGGTGAGCGTGATAACCGATGTTTGTAATCGCCGTTAAAATATCGCTAAGTTTGACCAGTTCAGGATTCCATCTGACCCTGACTTGCTGGCCGGTATAATCCATCTGTACATCAATCACACCTGTTAGCGCACGCAGGGTTCTTTCATTGAGCCAGAGACAAGCTGCACAGCGAATCTCTTCTAATATCAGCCACGCTTCTTTCCAGTTATCGGTTTTATTAGTAGAGACAAACTCGCGCTGAATTTCTTCGTTGTCATAAATTTTGAGTTTATCCAGAAGTTCCGGCAAGGCAGTATTATTTAGCGAAGCCGCATTGCCTTCGCGGTGTTTATAGTAATCCGCATTACCCGACTCAACAATGACACGACAAACAGACAAGCAGCCATGACAACAAAACTCTCGCTTTTCCCCTAAAACCTCGTAAAAGTGGGGGGGTGTCGTTTTAGTGGATAAACCACAATGGAAACAACTTTTATCTGGCATTTATCACTTCTGTATTAGAGTTAATAAATCATAAACGAATAAACATAAAAAAGCCCTTCTAATGGAAGACCAGAAGGGCTACTAAAAAATATAATCGGGATATTAGGAAGACGGTTCTGCTGGAGCTTTTGGTTCCTCTGGCTCTACAGGCGATACTTCTTCTTCGTCTGATTCAACCATAAGGAGCTCGCTACCTGTACCTGTAGACGCATAGTAATCAGCCAGTTCTTCGATTTCTTTTTCGGTCAAAATACTGGCGATGTAGCGCATACGACTATAAATATCGTTTTCGCGATCTTCATCCTTATAAGCTGTCATTGTAGTGATAAAGTAAGAGGTATTCTGACCAGCCAACGCCGGCACATCAACAATAGATCCTTCTCCATTCAGACCATGACAACCCGCGCATGGAGGTAGAAAACGATCGCCATCACCTCGGGTTACTAGTCTGATTGCTTCGGGTGTCACTTTGGCTGCATCTACACTTGGCATCGGCAACGCCTGAGTGGCATAAAATGCGGATACATCGGCAACATCTTGCTTCGAAAGTTTTTTAACTTTCTTCAGCATCATCTTGTCATCGCGTTTCTTATCCTGATAATCAATAGTTTGCTTATAGGTTGCATGTGCGATCTGACCAGCAAGAAATGGAGTATCTTCTTCCTCTATCGGGGTTGCATCGGTTCCATCTTCGCCATGACACGAGCCACATTTATTGGCAATTTTTTCTCCGTTTGCAATGTCTGCATTCTTCAACAAATTACGTGTCTCAGATGTCCACGCTACATTTGAAGAAGGCTCCGCATTAGCCGAAGAAATACCTACAACGACAAGAGCCAGCACGCCAAATAAAGCAAACATAGTTTTTAGCTGATTATTTAATGTCTTCTGCATGATTATATACTCCATGGGAATGTGCCATTCGTTTCCATCAGGAAGAACTGCAAGATCGGATAGCCGTAACTAGCAATCATGTAAACAACAATGACTGCCGTCCAGAAGCCAAAACCATTCAGCAACTTCGGAATATTCAGCACTGGATGCATCGGTTCCGCATACTCCATAACTGGCATAACAGCTGCCTTAGCGGTGAAGTGAGAAAACAGCAAATTCACGACAAATATGACTGCCGAGAAGAACAAAATCACACCGCCTACAAACATCAAGAACTCATAAGGTCCCCAAGCTGCGGTAAACTCTTCTGAGTAAGGTGCAACACCAATTCTACGTGGCTGACCAAGGAGTCCAAGGATATGCCAAGGAAGAGTAAGCACCAACATACCGATAAACCATGTCCATAATTGCAACAGAGCCAGTTTAGTTGAGAAAAGGGGTCTACCCGTCATGCTTGGCCACATATAATAAGCCGTCGACATATACATGATGACTGTTGTTCCAGCAAAAATCAGATGGAAATGACCAGTGATCCACTGGGTATTATGTACTGCGACATCCATGGAGTAACTGGCATTCACCATGCCGCCCCAACCACCAACTGTAAGCATTAACAGAGAAAGGCCACCGGAAAGCACCATTGGATTACTCCAGTTTAGCGCTGTAATCCAGCCAAACAGACCTTTACCACCGCGCAATCGACCTGCAACTTCCATCGAAGCAATCACTGTAAAACCAGTAATCAACGTTGGAATCGCAACCATAAAGGTTCCGATCATGTGAACAAATTTCCAGCCAGCAGCCTGGAAAGGATCGACATATAAATGATGCATTCCGATAGGTACACTGAAAACTAATAGCATTAGTATCGATATACGTGAGAACTCATCACTGAATAGCTTTCCATTGGCGGCTTTTGGCACCAAGGTATAAAAAGCGATATAGGCAGGTATCAACCAGAAATATACGATTGCATGCAAGGTCCATGAGAATAAGGTTCTTGCCAATCCAACATCAATCTTATCAATCCAACCCATTGACCAGGGAATTAACTGAAACAGAACTTCCGAAGCTACACCGAGACTAGTAATAAACCATAATATGGCATTCGCAGTCATTGCATACATGGCTAGCGGAACAGCAGCCCCAACGTTCAGTTTTTTCCAGGCATTCATGGTCATGACCATTTGCAAACACCAAACCCATGAGCCTACAACCAGAAAGGTAGCGCCAAAGTAAAAAATGGGATTCGCTTTTAATGGTGGATAGAACGTATACATCACCGATGCTTCGCCCATAAACAACATGATTGCTGCGGCGGCTGTACCACCTAGACTAATCAGAAATCCTAACCAACCGAGACCTTTACCACCCCATAGCGGTATTTTGAGTGTGGTATGAGATATCCAGTAACCAAAACCCATGATGAA
>Ga0209633_10004205_pt1 | contig 13008 bp, 3 predicted proteins | sample Cruoilmetagenom1_FD_187290 | JGI IMG/M metagenome (GOLD analysis project Ga0209633, IMG submission 187290) | Oil polluted marine microbial communities from Coal Oil Point, Santa Barbara, California, USA - Sample 1 (SPAdes) (version 2) | ecosystem: Environmental > Aquatic > Marine > Oil seeps ... | reverse complement strand
CCTGCTCCGCCTGTCCATAATCCTGTTTCTCCTAATACCGGTGCATTGGCTTGCAATATACCCGTACCATCACATGATTCTATAGTTGGTGTTGTTGGATTAGATACACTAGGACTGCTATTGGTTACTGTAACATTACTAGTTGCATGACAAGAAATATTATCTACTGTCCAAGTGAAAGTATAAACTCCTCCACTCAAACCATTTACTACACTTTGCCTATCTGTTGAATTTACAATTATTGCTCCAACTGGTCCACCTGTCTGCGTCCAAACTCCAACTCCTATTGTTGGATCTACTGCACTAAGGTTTATAGAAGAGTTGCAAGTTTCAAAATCTACACCTGCATTAGATAAAACACCATTATTGTTAATTACAACTTCATCAAAATCTGTACAGCCTTCATCATCTGAAGTAACTGTCCACCTAAGAGTATTAATACCAGAGTCTAAATTAGTTATACTAGTATTATAAACAGTATTATTAGTAATATCAGCAGTATTTCCAATTGATGTCCAAATTCCAGTTCCATTAATACCAGAAACATCATTCCCATCTAATGGGGAATAAAAATCTACACAAATATCTTTATCAAATCCTGCTGTTGCAGTAATTTGATTATTCGTAATAACAACATCATCAAGTTTTGAACAAGTCCCTAAACTAACTGTCCATCTAAAATGTGTATCACCTTGTCTTAAATTTGAAAGGCTTGCATTATATAATGTATTATTAGAAATTAAAGCTGTTGTTGCATCTAAATCCATCCACACCCCTGTACCTTGAGTTAACATTGGATTATTACCAGATAATATTGCTCCATCTGTACATACAGTTGTTTTATCAAGCCCAGCATTTGCGACAACTTGATTATTTGTAATAACCAAGTTTTTAACACTATTACATGCTTGATTTGTAACTGTCCAGCTAAATGTATTTATTCCAGGATTAAGACCAGTAACATTTGCATTAAATGCTAAAGAATTATCTATGACAGCAAGATTATCTAGAGCTGTCCAATATCCAGAACCAATTACTGGAATAGTAACAACATTTAATGAAGATGTATTATTACAAACTTCTTTATCTGCTTCAATATCTGCTGGAGAAGGTTGGTCATTAAAAATATTGACTTGTGAAGCATCCGTACATGTTACCCCATTAAGAATTCTAGAAATTGTCCATGTTAAAATATTTTGTCCATCATTTAAGTTTGTAATTTCCGTTGAATAACTATTTGCAGTTGTAATAGACGCACCATCAGAAGTCCAATTACCTGTTGCACCAATTGGGACAGGAATATTACCATTCAAATTTGTAAAATCATTACAAATCCGTTGCTCTGCACCTGCATTAGAAATAACTTTATTGTTATATATTAACACTGTATCAACTGAAGAACATTTTGCTCCATATTTTTTTGTTAATGTCCAAGAAAATTCATTTGGATTTCCTGGTGTTTGTGTTAAATTATTAACCTGTGTATTATATAATGTTTCATTAACAAAAGTTCCTCCACCATTTATTGTAGCCCATATTCCAGTTTCATTACCTGGTACTGGTTGTTGTCCATTCAATATTACCCAATCATCACAAACAGTTTGGTCAACATCTGCAGAAACTGTGAAAAATCCATTCTCTATACTTACATCATCAAAAGCAGAACAGAAACCTTTTGTTACTGTCCATCTTAAGATGTTAGTTTGAGTATTATCTAAATTAGAAACAATTGCATTATATCTAGTATCGTCATCAAATGTTAACCCAACACCTTGCATTATAGTCCATTTTCCATCTGGAACTTCAAATCCATTGAAATATGTCAAAGGGTCATTTGCTGCCAATGTTGCTGTAGGAATACATATATCTTGATCTGGTCCTGCATCTGAAGTAACATAATTATTAGTAATCATAACTTCATCAATTGAAGCAGGACAAGATGGGTTATCTATTATAGACCATCTAAAAATATTCTGATCTAATCCAAGATTATTTACAGTTGTTGTAAAATTAGTAGTAGAATTAATATTCCCACCTCCAGAAACAAGAGACCATGTTCCATTTCCAAAAACGGGGTCATTTCCTGTTAAAGTAATATTTGTTGTAGCATCACGACAAACCACTTGGTCTGCACCAGCATGTGAAGTTGATGGCATATAGACAAAAACTGAAACATCATCAATATCTGAACAAGTAGAGTTACTCATAGTCCATCTAAATTCGTTTTCACCTCTATCCATACTATTAACAACAGTATTAAATAAAGTTGGTGTTTGTATAACTCCTACAGAATTAACAATAGACCATACACCAGACTCACCAATAACAGTATTAGGAGGTGTAGCACTAAGAGTAACTGTAGAATTTAAGAACTCAGTACCACAAACATCATCAATATTAGTTCCTGCAGCCGCATCTACTGAATTGTTAATTATTATAACGCTATCATATAAAGAACATGTTTGCGTGTTTACTCCTGGAGAAATTTCATGAACATAGTCTGTAAAATGAAAATATGCATTCCAATAATAAACATTCTGACCATGACCAATATTTCTTACCCAAGTGTTTGTTAAAGAAGAATTATCAAAATTCCCAGACCCATTATGAACAGACCATTCTTGTGTAGAATACCCTTCTTGAGTAATTATTGCTCCATTATACCAGGTATTATTTCTTGTTATTAAATTCGAAGACAAAACAGTACTATCCTCACAAACTATTTTATCTCCTCCTGCATTTGGATTAGGAGCAGGTAAATTATCCCATACTACTAATTGTTCAGAATCGCTACATGAACCATTTGAGATTGTCCATCGTAAAGTATTTTTTCCTCTTGTTAATCCTGAAATTATATCATTGTATAAAGTTGAAGTTAAACCTCCTGTAGTTGCAAAAGTCCCAGAAGTTGCAAGCCATTGACCAGTTTCTCCAGCAATTGGAACTTGCCCTATTAATTGTGCAGTGTCGGCACAAACATACATAGTATCTCTTGCTTTAATTTGAACACCATTATTCGTGATTCTCAAAGTATCTGTTAACTCGCAAACTAATTGATTTGCTGCAGTATAAGGTACAATTGGACCTACCCATTCTGTTCCACTTGGGTATTCTTCTGTTACGTGCCAAACAAAAGTATTCACACCAGGAGACATGTTATTAACTTGAGCTGTACAGAAAATATTTGAACAATTTGAACCTGTAATAACACCTGTTCCTGTAATCATCTCCCACCATTGTTCATCTGCTCTGTCAGGATTATTTGCAGATATTACAGCATAATCATCACAAACTTCTCTATCTGGACCAGTTTGAGCATTTGATGGTAATCCATTATGAATAAACACATCATCACTCATATCACATCCATTATCATGGTCTGTAATTGTCCAGCGATAAACATTTGTGTAATATCCCATATTTCTAACAGTAGTATTATAATATGTATCATCATCAAAATTACCATTACCAAAAGTAACTGACCATTGTCCTGTTACATTTGCACTAAATGCAGAATTTGCAATTACTGAAGAAGGAGGTGTTGCATTTAGTAACCAATCAGTTGAGCAGATAGCTTTATTTTGCCCTGCATCAACATCTTCTTCCATTCCAAGACTATTAATTTGTACAGTATCTGTTAAAGTACAAACAATAGGATTACCTTGAGAGTCTGTATAATTATTTCTTTTATGCCAAACAAAACTTGTTGATCCAGCTTGTATAGGATCTACATGTGCGTTAAAATCAGTATTATCTACTGTTCCATCAAATGGGTCATAAAATACTACACCAGTTGTTGGAATTGCTTCCCACCAATGTTCTTGAGCACAAGAACCTTCATCAAGTGCATCTAAATTTACAATATTATCACAAACTGTTTGGTCAATACCTGCATCAATTACTCCAGGAATACCATTAAGAACAGTTACTTGATCTGTAGATTCACAAGTTCCTCTTTGAATTACCCATTCAAAAACATTTGCTGTATTTACATTATTCCACCAATCAGGTGTCCAATCTGTACAATAATAATCTAAATTAGTAACAGAAGTATTTGCAAGAGATGGTGTTGTAATTGTAGCTGCTCCTGCAACAACACGCCAAAAACCGATTTCTCTGAAACTGTCATAATTATTACCATTTAAATTATTAAGAGTTGTACTACATATAATAGTATCCAAACCTGCATAAGCCTGAGTTGGAATACTATTAATAACATTTATAGTATCTGCATCAGTACAAACTCCATTTGAAATATGCCAAATAAAATTATTATTACCTTCATCTAAATTACTAAAAGTTGTTAGGTTAGAAGATGGAGAAGTAATTACACCTCCTCCAGACTCTACTGTCCAAAAACCATTTGCAGTAGTTGCTGGGTTAGCAATATTTTGACTTGCAGCAGAGTTTGCAGAAACTAATGGAGAAGGGTCTGTACAAGAAATTAAAGGTGAGCTTGTAGAAATTATTGCCTCTACATTCATATTTGTAATAGTTACTAAATCTGTTGAAGAGCAGATATCATGATTAACTGTCCATTGAAATACATTTATTCCCCTCTGAATATTCGTAACTTCTGTTGTATTTGAATTTGGAGATACAATAATACCACTACCTGTTGGCTGTGTCCAAACTCCAGTTTCTCCAGCCTCTAAAGCTGTTGCTGCCAAATTATACACATCTGAGCAAATTGTTGCATCAGGTCCAGCATCAACAGTAGGAGGATGATAATAATTTATTGTTACATCTGCCGTTACTTCAGGACAAGTTCCATTAGTAATATGCCAAGTAAATAAATTTGCTCCTTCTTGTAAATTTGAAACTGCAGTTGTTGCATTATTTGCATTTGCAATTATAACACCTGCAGTTGCAGAAGTCCAAAATCCAGTTTCATTAGGATCTGTTGCATCAGCAGGAACTGCAGCTATTGTTGCATTACCATCACAAGAAACTGTGGCAGGGTAAGAAGTTGTAATTATAGCTGCTGAAGGAGTATTATTCTGAACATCAACACTTGATTGTGCAGAACATCCATTTACAGTTACAGTCCAAATATAAGTATTCGTAACATCTTGATGAGCTCCCGTAACAGTTGTAGTTGCATTATTTGCATTTGCAAAAACACCACCACCTGCACCAACAGTCCATACCCCTGTTCCTCCAAGAAGAGCAGGATCATTTCCATATACAGTAAAAGGTTCTGAACAGATTTCTGCATCTGCAGCAGCTGTTGCATATACCTCAATTCTATTTAAACTTAAAATATCAGTATCTGAACAAGATCCTTTAGTAACAGTCCAAGTAAAATCATTTGTATTATTATTTAAACCTGTAACAGAAGATACATTATTATTAGGAGAAACAATAACAGGTGCAGGAACAGGAGTTCCATTAACTGTCCATGTTCCACTTTCTTCAGTCCAAACTAAAGGTACTGCATTTAATGTTGAACTTGTTCCACAAACATCACCCGCTGGTGGAATTACTTGAGCAGTTACAGCATTGTTTGATATTGTAACTTCATCCCACATAACTTCTGTGTTATCAGAATTTCTATAAATTGTCCATCTAAAAGAGTTTTGATTTGCAATTCCATCACCTCTATTCAAGTTAGTAACAAGTGAATTATATTGGTTTATATTTGCTATTGTAGCACCACCACTTGGATTTGTCCAAACTCCATAATAACCAGCAGGTGGCTGACTTCCATTTAAAGTATATGTATCATCACAAGATGTATCATCTGCTCCAGCATCTACAGTTACTCCATTTGTTAAACTTAAAGTCCAACATTGTTCTGAAGACCCAGGAGGTGCTTCTCCATCATCAACAGTAATGCAAATGTTAATACTTGCAGGAGAACCATTTGGAGGTGTACCTGATAAAGTTGCAGTACCATTTCCATTATCTGTTAAAACAAGCCAAGCCGGTAAGGCAGGTGCTGAAGTATCTGTAAAACTTAAATCTGCTCCTACATTATCGTTATCTGCAGCTGTTATATTATACGTATATAAAGCTCCTTCTGCTCCAGTAATAATAGGAGAACTTGTAAAATAAGGGTTATCATTAACTTGTGTAATATTTATATTAAATGTAGATGATACAGGCACATCACCATCTGTAACATCAAAATTAAAAGCATCAACTAAAAATATATCTGTACCATCATTAGTATAAGAAATGCTATTTGCATCAATTTGTTGTTGAGTAAAAGTTCCATTTAAAGGAATTGGTGTTACACCTATATATAAGGTGCCATGAGTTGGTAGTGCTGTAACAGTGTACACAATAGATGAAGTTGGTGTTCCATCTGCTACATCAGAATATTGTAATAATAAGTTTGTAATTATTCCCGATGCACCTTCATCAACAGTTAAAATATTATTTTGGTCTTCAATAATAGGATCATTAATAGGATTAATTGTTATTGTAAAAGTTTGTGTTGGGCTAATATTATCATTTGGTGCTACACTACTTCCATCATCTTGTAAATATATATCAACAGTTGCAATCCCATTTGCATTTAAAGCAGTTGTAAAAGTTAAATTTCCTGTTGCTGGGTCAACAGCTGGTTGTGCAGAGAATAAAGCATTCTGAGCAGTAGATAAAAAGAAAGTTAAGCCTTGAGCAAGCTCAATATCACCATCATCTATATTTGTTGCCCATGCACCAAAAGACTGAGCACCAGCATCTTCATTAACAACAATATCTGCTCCTTTATCAAAAGAAGGTTCACTATTTATAGGTGCAACATTTATTGTCATTGTATAAGCAGGAAGAACACTAAAGTCTGTTCCATCATATACTCTAAAATCAAAAGTTGTATATGGAGAACCATTTTCATCAGGGTCTGGCATAAATCTTAATCTATCTGGAGATACCATATTACTTATTGTAACAACACTACCATCTGTAAGAGCAGCTTCTCCTCCACTAATTGTACCATCTGAATCTGTATCAACCCATAAAACTCCATTTGCAGGAGCAGTTGTAATTTCTAATTGGTCAAATGCATCTCCTTCAATATCATTATATCCAAAATCTCCTTCCGAAAATGTTACAAAATTATTTTCTTGACAATTTTTTGAATTATCCGCAGCTGTTGGAGCATCATTTATAGGATTTATTGTAATGTTAAACCATACCCACAAGCTTCGATTGTCATTTGGGGAAGTATTTGATCCGTTATCTAATAACTGAACTCTTAACGCATCAGTTCCTGTTGCATTTAGGGCTGGTGTGAAAGTTAAATCTCCTGTTGCAGCACCAACAGATGTATTTGCAGAAGGATCAACAGAAGGATTAACAGAAAACAAAGTTCCATCAATATCTGCTAATCGAAACCTTACATCTTGGGCAAGGTCTTCATCTGGTGCACCAGCACTAATATTTGTAATCCAGCTAGCAAAATTAAAAGGTCCAGAATCTTCATTAACTACAATATCAGCTCCTATTGTAAAATAAGGTTCAGTATTTATTGCAGTAACATTAATATTCATAGTGTATGCTGCTGCACTAAAAACAAGTCCATCATGTACCTTAAAAGTATAAGAATCTGCACCATTATAATTTACATTTGGCATATATTTAAAGAAACCATTATTAATATTAATAGATGTAACTGTTTGTCCTGCTGTTAAAGCAAGTTCTCCCCCATTAACAGTACCATCACCATCAGCATCAACCCATAAAATTCCATCTGACGGAATTGTAGTAACTTCAATTTGAGTTAAAGGTCCATTTGGGTTTCCGGCATTATCTTCTTCATCATCATAATTAAAGTTTGCTGTTGAAAATATTAACAAATCATTTTCATTACATGATAGGGTATTATCTGCAGCAGTTGGTTCATCGTTAACTGCATTTATTGTGATATTAAAAGTTCCTGTAACAGAAGATGTTGCTGTTCCTGTACCATCATCAACAGTAAAATTAAAAGCATCGCTAGTTGTTTCTGTTCCATCATGCGTATAATTAACACTTCCTGTATTTATTTGTTGTTGAGTAAATGACATTAAATTTAGTGCCCCATGTGTTGGACCAGAAGTTACTGTATAAGTTAAATTATTTGCATTTTGTTCTACATCTGTTGTTTCTAATTCAATTTGATCTATACCTTCAGTTGCAGCTTCATTAAGTGTTATTCCTGTATTAGTTGTTACAACAGGGGCATCATTAACTGCTGTAACATCAATTTGCATTCTATAAGTTGCAGCACTAAAGCCATCATTATTATCATCAACTCTAAATCTGAAAAAGTCATAATTTGCACCACTTGCATCTGCTGCAGGTTTAAATTTTAAATTATTAAAATTCGTAACAAGAATATTTGTATTATTCCCAATTACTTCTCCCCCATCAACAATACCATCTGTATTTCCATCAAGATAAAGAGTTCCTGTACTTGTTGTTATTGTAACTCTAATTTGGAAAAACCCATCTAAATCAATATCATTATATCCAAAATCACTTTCTACAAAATTATAGTCAATATCTTCATTTGTAGAAACTGTGTTGTCGGCTCCTGTTGGAAGATTTTGTGCATTAACAAAAAATCCTAAACCAATTAATAATAATAAAATGAAATACTTTTTCATATTTTTATTTTTTTAAATAAATGTCAAATTGATGCAAAATGTCTTTTTTTATAATTTTAACAATATAAAAATTAACATTTTTAAATAACAATGCTTTATACATATACAACTATCCTACAAAGACTTACACAAGTAAATCTTCATAAGAATAGTTTTATTTTTTCTTACAACTATAAGACTTATAACAAGTTAAAATAGTTGCATGTATTTTAATTTATATTCAATTAACAAGCGAAAATAAAAAAAAAATCGCCTTAATCAAATAAAACACAAACAATTATTGTGCATTTTTATTAATTATATTTTTTGAATTAGGAAATCAAAGTATTTGTTCTTATTTTTGTGTAAATAATATTGACATGATAAATATTCAAAATTCAATAATAAAACTTAGAGAACTTGAGCCAGAAGATATTGATTTTCTATACAATACAGAAAATGATACTAGCTTATGGAAAATAAGTAATACAACAAAACCTTTTTCAAAATATGTATTAAATGAATATATTAAAAGTTCTCATAATGATATATTTACATCAAAACAACAAAGATTTATTATTGAGACAATTAAAGAGAACAAAGTAGTTGGGATGATTGATTTATTTAATTATGAGCCTTTACATCTAAGAGCAGAAGTTGGTATTAATGTTATTGTAAGTGAGCAAAGAAAAAACTATGCTGAAAATGCTTTAAGTTTATTAAAAAAATACTGTATTAACGTTTTAAGGCTAAATCAAATATATTGTAATATAAATTCAAATAATATTGCAAGTATAAAACTATTTGAAAAGTGTGATTATAAATATTCAGGAAAAAAAGAACAATGGCTAAACACTTCAGATGGTTTTAAAGATGTTTCATTCTATCAGCTATTTCTGTAAGAAATAAACTAAAATATATACAAATATTAAAATATGTTGTTATCAAACATTCGTATTTATTTTGCATAATAACTGAAAAAAATTACTTTTGGCAATCAAATTTTAAATAATAATAAAACTAATTATAAATGAGTGTATTAGTAAATAAAAATTCGAAGGTTATAGTTCAGGGTTTTACAGGTAGCGAAGGAACTTTTCATGCAACACAAATGATTGAATACGGAACAAATGTTGTTGGTGGTGTAACTCCTGGGAAAGGTGGTCAATTTAGATTAGACAGACCAATTTTCAACACTGTTCAAGATGCAGTAAATGAAACGGGAGCTGATGTTTCAATTATTTTTGTACCTCCAGCATTTGCTGCTGATGCAATTATGGAAGCTGCTAATGCAGGAATTAAAGTAATTGTTGCTATTACAGAAGGAATTCCTACTGCTGATATGGTAAAAGTTAAAGAATATTTAACAGACAAAGATACAACACTAATAGGACCAAATTGTCCTGGAATTATTACTGCTGATGAAGCAAAAATTGGTATTATGCCAGGATTTATCTTCAAAAAAGGAACTGTTGGAATTATCTCAAAATCAGGAACATTAACTTATGAGGCTGTTGACCAAATTACTAAAGTTGGTTTAGGACAAACTACTGCGATAGGTATTGGAGGAGACCCAATTATTGGAACTTCAACTTTAGATGCTGTTAAGTTATTTGAAGCAGACCCAGAAACAAAGGGTATCATTATGATTGGAGAAATAGGTGGAAACATGGAAGCCGAAGCTGCTGAGTGGATTAAAGAAAACGGAACAAAACCAGTTGTTGGTTTCATTGCAGGAGAAACTGCTCCAAAAGGAAAGAGAATGGGACATGCAGGTGCTATTATTGGAGGTAAAGCTGATACTGCACAAGCTAAAAAAGCAATTCTTAGAGAATGTGGTGTGCATGTTGTTGATTCTCCTGCTAATTTAGGAACTAAAATGGCAGAACTTCTTAAATAGTTATGAATTTTTATTTTGATAATTTAAAACTTTTATAAATCTAAAAAAACCTTACAATAATCTTGTAAGGTTTTTTTATGCAATTCTCAGAGAGTTAACTTTTCTTGTTATAGATGTTTTATTTTTTTATTTCTTATCATTACACCAAAAACAAGAACTAAAACTGAAATTATAAAAGCTGGAATAAATGAAGATTTATTATTGAATTGTTCAGGAGACATAGTTCCCCAAATAAAAAATGCAACATTAATTGTAAAACCTGTTAATAAACTATAAAGTGCTTCTTTTTTATACACTTTAACATCTTTTTTATTAGTAAGTGCTAAAATTGTTACAGGTGCAAAAATTGCAATACTTGTCAATCCCACAACCATTAAGTCAACCACATCAGGCAAAAGTAATGCCATGCCTAAAGCGGCAAGTCCAAAAAATATTGATATTATTCTAATACTTTTATGAAGTTGCTTTGGATCAATATCTTTTTTTATTTTCTTTCTTCCGGCAAAATCTTTTATTGCTGAAATTGAAATTACATTTAAAAAACTATCACCAGATGACATTAAAGCTGCCAATAAACCAACAACAGCAAAACCCAATACAGGAGCGTAACTGTGCCTATTTAAAAATTGATAAGCAACATCTGCAGAATTGTCAAGAGGTGAATCTAAAACTACTTTCATTGTCATTCCAATTAAAGGGAAAATTATATAAAATGGCAACATCCCGAATGCTGAAATTATACTTACTTTTTTAGCAGTTTTTTCATCTTTGGCAGCTAAAATTCTTTGCCAAATATCTAATCTAACTAATACAGAAACAGACAAAAATATTGGTACAGCAATTAAAAATGCAATACCTTCCGAAGTTCCGTTAAGCATTTCTTTAGGAAGTTCTAATAATCTTGTAAAATGTTCTGTATCAGTCCAAATGCCTGGTATAAAAATAAAAAGTATCATCAACACAATTATTATAAACTGAATTAAATCAGTAATAATTACACCTGCCATTCCAGCAAAAGCTGTATAAATAATTACAACAATACTTGAAACAACTACAGCCTCAATATATCCAATTTTAAATGCAAATTTTAAAAGTGATGCCATGGCAACAAATTGTGCTGCAAGCAAAAAGAAAAATATGAAAATATTTATTCCATTAAGTAATGAAGATAAGGTTTTTGAGTATCCATCTTTATCATTACCAATATATTTATTATTTAAGTATTGTGAGAAAGAATAAATCTTATTTTTACGACCTTCGGAATTTATCTGTCCAGCAAATTTTGACAAAATAAAAAAACCAATAACATAAGCAACTCCTATTCCAACAGCAGCAAAACCAGACTTATAGCCCATTGCCATAAGTCCCATCGAAGTTCCTCCACCAACAAAAGTTGCTAGTGTAGTTGCAACAAGTGGAAAAGTTCTTGTTTTCCTATCATTTACTAAATAGCTTTCTAAATTACCAACCTTAACATGTTTAAGAGTAAAATATAAAATTAAAACTAAGTATATTGCCAACCAAAATATAATCCAACTCATAAATAATTATTTATTTAAAAAAACAAATATAAAAATTATGCTCTTTTTCATATTATAAAAATTGTTAATGTTTCTTAAAAAAAAGAAATTTGAAATTTGAAACTTTAGGCTTATAATTCAAGAAAAATTAAACAAACTGTTATTCGACATATATAATATTGTATATATTTTATAACTTTGGTTTTTAAAAAATAAATAATTAAAAAAACTTAATATAACATTATGGAATACAGAATTGAACATGACACAATGGGAGAAGTTAAAGTTCCTGCAGATAAATATTGGGGAGCACAAACTCAACGTTCACGAGATAATTTTAAAATTGGAGAACCAGCATCAATGCCAAAAGAAATAATAAATGCTTTTGGATTTTTAAAAAAAGCTGCTGCTCAAGCAAATAATGAACTTGGGGTTCTTACTAAAGAAAAAATGGAACTTATTGAAAAAGTTTGTAATGAAATTATTGCAGGAGAACTAAATGAGCAATTTCCATTAGTAATTTGGCAAACAGGTTCAGGAACACAATCAAATATGAATGTTAATGAAGTTGTTTCAAACAGAGCACATGTACTTGCAGGTGGAAAACTTGGTGAAGGAACAAGCCCTATTCATCCAAATGATGATGTGAATAAATCGCAATCATCTAATGATACTTTCCCAACAGCTATGCACATTGCTGCATACAAAATACTGATAGAAAACACAATACCTAGTGTTGAAAAATTAAGAAATACTTTAGCTAAAAAAGTTGAAGATTTTAAAGATGTTGTGAAAAATGGTCGTACACATTGGATGGATGCAACACCTTTAACTTTAGGGCAAGAATTTTCTGGCTATGTTTCACAAATTAATTTTGGTTTGAAAGCTTTAAAGAATACACTTGCTCACTTAACAGAACTTGCACTTGGTGGAACTGCAGTAGGAACAGGGCTTAACACACCAAAAGGTTATGATGTTTTGGTTGCTAAAAAAATTGCTAATTTAACTGGAC